>Ga0224512_10002751_pt1 | contig 15866 bp, 16 predicted proteins | sample SF_May12_sed_USG_4_FD_169103 | JGI IMG/M metagenome (GOLD analysis project Ga0224512, IMG submission 169103) | Sediment microbial communities from San Francisco Bay, California, United States - SF_May12_sed_USGS_13 | ecosystem: Environmental > Aquatic > Marine > Sediment | place: USA...
TGTGTCGGTCCGGGAGTACGGTTCACGCCGCTCGATCGTCACCTACGAGGCACGGACGGCGATGACCGATGACGACAGTCGTGAGCGGTTCGGCCGCTATTGGACCGTCGTCTCACCCTTCGTCGGGACGATCATGCGCGCCGTACTTCGAACCGTCGACGAACGCCTGGAGAGCAGCGGCGAGGGCGGTTGACGGACGGCTGACTCAGCCGCCGGAGGACCGCCCGGACTCGGTTTGGGCCATCGCATCGAGCAGCTCGCCGACCGTGTGGCCGGCCTCCACCTGATGGCGCATCGAGCCGCCCCGCACGATGCTGTAGTGGTTGCGCCTCCCTTCACGCCGTTTGGTGATGAACCCAGCAGCCTCGAGGTCGCTGACGATCCCCTGTACCGCCCGTTCGGTGATCCCGACCGCGTCGGCGAGGTCTCGCAGACGGAGGTCGGGATCACGAGCCAGACAGATCAAGACGTGACTGTGATTGGTGAGGAAGGTCCAGCCGTCCTCGGAATTGCTCTGTCTCGCCGTCACAGGCATTCCCCGTTCGGTTTGTCACTCCCCCTGACCAAGCGAGTATGCCCGCTCGCCGTCGAGGGTGTAGAGGTGTTCGGTCTTGATCACGTCGTAGCCGGCCGCGTCGAGCCCGCCGAGCAGGGCGAGCACTTCTGAGAAGTCGGTGGGTCCGCCATCGGAGCGGACGAATCGACAGCGCCAGTGGTCGGTGCAGAAGGTCTCCGGCATACCGTCGGGGAACACCTTCACTCCCCGGTTGGTGATCATCTTCAGTTCCCAGCCCTCGGAAGCCGCCGCTTGCAGGCCGTTTCCGAGCGTGTCGGGGTTGCGCTCATCTGCCGACCAGTCGAGGAAGGCGTCGACGCCTTGCAGCTGCTTGACACGCTGCGGCCGCGGCTTCGGCGTGACATGGATGCCACCGGGTCGGTACCGGACCGGAGCGAGCTGCCGGGGACGCTCGCCGAGCCGCTCGATGACGGCGTTCGTGAACTCCTGCGTGCCCACCTCGCGGCGACTCAGGCCCTCGCGATAGATGTCTGCGGTGTGGATGCCGCTCTCGAGCGTCGAGAGCCACGCATTCTTGATGCGTTCTGCGATCTCGGCCTCGCCGATGTGCACCAACAGCTGGGTGGCGGCGAGCAGGAGACCCGAGGGGTTCGCCACGTCCTTGCCGGCGATGTCCGGCGCCGAACCATGCACGGCCTCGAACATCGCAACCTCGTCGCCGATGTTCGCCGAACCCGCCAGCCCGACCGAACCGGAGACCTGCGATGCGATGTCGGAGAGGATGTCCCCGTAGAGGTTGAGCGTGACGATGACGTCGAACGTCTCCGGCTGGGCGGCGAGGCGGGCGGCGCCGATGTCGATGATCTGGTGCTCGGACTCGAGGTCGGGATACTCCGCTGCGACCTCCTCGAACACCCGGTGGAACAGGCCGTCGGTCAGCTTCATGATGTTGTCTTTGGTCATACATGTGACCTTGCGACGCCCGTAGGCCCGGGCGTACTCGAAGGAGTATCGGATGATGCGCTCGGAGCCGGGGCGAGTGACGAGCTTGAGCACCTGGGCGACCTCGTCGGTCTGCTGGTGTTCGATACCGGCGTAGAGATCCTCTTCGTTCTCGCGAACGACGACGAGATTGATGCCCGGGTGGGTGGAGGCCACAAACGGCGCATACGACTTCGAGGGCCGCACGTTTGCGAAGAGGTTGAGCGTCTTGCGGATCGTGACATTGAGGCTCTTGTAGCCGCCGCCGAGCGGAGTCGTGATCGGAGCCTTCAGGAACACCTTGTTTCGCCGAATCGTCTTCCAGGCCTCGGGGGCGATGCCCGACGTGTGACCCTGCAGATAGACGTTCTTGCCGATCTCGATCGTGTCGTGGCGGAGCGGAGCACCGGCGGCGTCGAGTACGCGAAGCGTGGCGTCCATGATCTCGGGGCCGATGCCGTCACCCTTGGCAACGGTGATCGGTACGGGTGTCCTCCGCCCAAACGCCTCTACCCGGCTCGAGGGGTCGATGATTGCGGTTCCGTTGGCCATGTCAGCTCCTGGTTCGTGTCGGCTCTCCCATCACCTTAGAACACAAATACATGAATTGTCATTCATGTACTGACTTTCTACTCAAGGCGGGACCGCGATCGACGTGAGCAGTGAATTCGCCGTCGTCCATTGCTGCGGCTGTCAGACTCGTGCCGTGAAGTTCACTCCTCTCTTCCGTGTCGTCGCGGCGCGCCTCATCTCGCGCACGGGCAGTGAAGCCGCCTTCTTCGTGGGCATCTGGGGCAAGCTCGCATACGAGCTCGAAGGCGACGCCGCCGACATCGCGTTCGTCCTGGGGACCGCCGGCGTCACCGCCCTCATCGGATCCGCAGTCGCCGGAACACTGGTCGACCGCTTCGGCCCCAAGCGCGTGCTCATCACCGCGGAGATCCTGTTCGTCCCATCGGTGCTGTCGGCTCTCCTGGTCGACACCGTCCCGCAGTTTGCGCTCGTCGTTGGACTGTTTGCGCTCACCTCCGCACCCGCCTTCACGGCCATCGCCTCACTCCCCCCCTTTCTCACCACCGACCAGCACCGTCTCGGACGCATGAACGCGCTCATCGAAGGTGCAGGCATGGCCGCCCTGATCACAGGATCGGCCGCAGGCGCGGCGCTCGTCGCCCTGTTCTCGCTCGACTCGATCTTCATCCTCGATGCAGTGACTTCGGTGATCGCCGTCGCGATGCTGGTGACGCTGCCGCTGGTCACCGAAGACGTCGACACCGAACGGATGAAGGGCTCGGGGTGGAGCGAGCTCAGGGCGGGTGTCGCCTACTCGTGGAACGACCTGCGGCTCCGCTTCTACCTGGGGATGGGCGCATCGGTGTGGCTCATCTTCGGTCTGTTCACCGCGCTCGAACCGCTCTTCTTCCGCGACGTCCTGGGGGTGGGACCCGAGATGATCGGCTGGGTCAACACACTGTTGGGCCTCGGCCTCGTCGGGGGGACGCTCCTCGCTGGACGATTCGCCGACCGACTCCAGTCGGCGCGGAGCGTGGTCGTGCTCCTCGCGCTGAACGGACTGGGAACGCTGATCTACGCCGGTACGACCAGCCTGGTCGTCGTCGCCGCAGGCGGAGCCGTGTGGGGTCTGGTCATCGGGCTGTTCGCACCGGCGGTGCGCACCATGCTCCACATCAACTCTCCGAAGCCGATGGTCGGGCGCGTGATGGGAACCAGCCAGGCGCTGGGCGAAATCGCCAAGCTCGGACCGCTCGTCGCAGCGCCGGCCCTGGCCACGCTGTTCGGCGTCCAAGAGACATTGGCTGCCTCGGGCATCGTGCTCGTCGCGATTGGAGTCATCTCGTGGCGAACCGGCAGGCGCCTGGACCTGACGAGGGGAATGGTCACGCCCCCCGAGGATGTCGGTATCCACGTGCCGACTCCTGTCTCCGGGTCGGCCGACCGGTTTCCGCCAAACCCGATCGAGCGATAGCGTGACATCGTGACAGCGATCCCCGGTATCCAGCCGCCACCCGGCGTCGACTACGAACAGAAATGGCGGGTCATGGCGACCGTCGCCACCGGGGTCATCCTGGCCACGATCGACGGCTCGATCGTCAACGTGGCACTGCCGACCCTCGTCGACTCCTTCGACACGTCGTTCGCCACCATCCAATGGGTCTCTCTCGGCTACCTCCTCACGCTTGCAACCCTGACACTCCTCGTCGGCCGCATCGGCGACATCGTCGGCAAGCGGAAGATCTACAACTCGGGCTTCATCGCGTTCACGATCGCATCGGTGCTGTGTGCCTTCGCTCCGACCGTCGGGCTCCTGATCGCCTTTCGCGTCATCCAGGCGCTGGGCGCAACGATGGTGTTGGCGCTCGGTATCTCGATCCTGACGGAGGCGTTCCCCCCGACCGAGCGAGGCAAGGCACTCGGATACATCGGAACGGCCGTGTCCCTCGGCGTCATCACCGGACCGGTCGTCGGTGGCATCCTCATCGAGGCATTCGACTGGCGATCGATCTTCCTCGTCAACCTCCCGGTCGGCATCATCGGCACGATCCTGGCGTTCAGGTACGTGCCCGACGTGCCACCCGCCCCGGGCCAAACGATGGACTTCTGGGGAGCGGGTCTGCTCAGCTCCGCCCTGCTTTCGTTGTCGCTTGCCCTCACGCTCGGCCAAGACCGGGGATTCGACGACGGCCTGATCGTGACATTGCTGGTCGCCTTCCTCGCGCTCGCCGCCGTCTTCGTCAGGGTGGAGCTCTCCACGGAGAGCCCGATGATCCAGCTCCGACTGTTTCGCAACCCGCTTCTGTCCGTGTCCGTCGCCTCCGGGTTCCTGGTGTTCGCAGCGCTGTCGGCGACGTTCTTCCTCCTCCCCTTCTACCTCGAAGGAGTGCTCGGCTTCGAGATCGGCCAGGTCGGACTGCTCTTGGGCGCCGGGCCGCTGGCGCTCGGAGTCGTCGCGCCGATCTCCGGCACCCTGTCGGACCGATGGGGCATCCGATCGCTCACCCTGAGCGGGCTGTTCATCCTCACGGCGGTGTATCTGGCGATCCAGCTGCTCTCGACCGAGACCACCTGGTGGCAGTACGTGCTGATCGCCGTCCCGCTGGGGGCGGGTGTGGGGATCTTCCAGTCGCCGAACAACAGCGCCATCATGGGCTCGATCCCTCGCGAGTATTCGGGAGTCGGTGGAGGCCTCCTCAACCTGACGAGACTGCTGGGGCAGATCACCGGCATCGCAGTACTGGGCTCGGTGTGGGCCGGTCGAGTCCTGGCCGTTTCGACCGAACCGGTGCCCGGCAACAACGCGTCCGCCGCCGCAGGCACGGCCCAGGTCGAGGGACTCCACTTCACCTTCGCCATCGCCGCAGCGCTGATCGGGTCGGCCGCCGTCATCGGCCTCTGGGCGTTGCGCAAGGAGCGCGCCGCAAGAACCGAACCTGTCCTTGCGGCCTGACCGCCCCGGTCGGCGACGCGAGAGCACCCCCAAGCCGCTTCACCGTCGGGTCATGAGAAAGGACGCCCATCGCTGCTCGGGGCCGCCGTCGACCTGCTCGATGTCCCATCCGTCGGCGAACAGCACCCGGAGTTCGTCAGGCTCGATCCCGGGAGCGAGGTATCGACTGGCGCCCTGGAAGCTCACCAACGGCAGGTCGCGATCGAAACCGTAGAAACACCACAGGTACAGGACGGAGCCGGGTCGGGTGAGGGACGTGATCACGTTGACCGCTTCCGGCCGCCTGGTGCGGGGGAAGTCGTCGAGGGTCCCGATGTCGACGAGCAGGTCGAACGGCCCGCCGACCTCCGGCGGGAGATCCAGGAGGTCGGCCGTGACGAATCGCGGAGACTGCGAGTTCGACATGGACGTCGACCGGGCCCGTTCGATCGCAACAGGTGAGAGGTCGACGCCGATCACCTCGAACCCGTGGCCGACGAGCAATCGGGAGTAGTCGCCGATCCCGCATCCGATGTCGATCGCTCTGGGCCCGATGGTCCCGGGAAAGAGCCGACCGCTGGACAACAGATCCACGAAGTCGTGTTTCGTCGAACCCTCCCACGGGGCTCCCCGGCGATACATCCAGTCATAGATTGGACGGGCGTAGCGAAAGAAGACGTCGGCGAGCGTCCGGTGCGAATCCCTCGAGATCGGCTGCACGGCCGTCATCGCTGTCCCGCCTGTGCAGGCGCAACCATCACGACGCCTCTTCCGAGGAACGCCATCGTCGCCTGGGCGGCGAAGCGGGGATCGTCGAGCCACGGCAGATGACCGGAATCGGGCATCATCACCAGTTCGGCCGCCGGCATCCTCGCCACCACGTCCCGGGCGACATCGGGGCCTCCGAATCCGTCGTCGGCTCCCCACAGGAACAGCGTGGGCGCCTCGACTGCCGACAGGACCTCGTCCGGGATGGTGAGCGAGTTCGGGAACCCCGAGATCGTCCCGAGCCGCCCGATCATGTCGCCGTCGTGCTTCATGGTGTCGGTGTGTTCCTGGAGAGCCAGGTACCAGTCCTTGAAGATCTGCGGGATTCGCTCTGCGTCCAGGCTCGCTCCGTGACCGATCTGACGGAGGATGCTGTCCCCTGCCCGTTCGTTGGGCGGGAGAACGGCCAGCAGCCTGCGCACGAGCCCAACGGTCATGAGCCGCATGAATGGAGGGACCAGCTGTCCGGGTGCCATCGCCGGGCAGGCCATCTGCACCATTCGTTTGAACCGCTCAGGCTCGGCAGCCGCCGAGTAGAGCGAGAGCATGCCTCCGAACGACGAGGCCACCACATCCGCCGACTCGATGCCGAGACCGTCCAATACATCGCCCGCGAAGACACGCCCGTAGTGAGCGAGGTTTTCCGGTCCGACCTCGTACGGCTCGCTGAGCCCGGTTCCCGGCCGGTCGACCAGGAGCGCCCGGACCCCGTCGAGGTGCTCGATCATCGGCGCCCAGGTCGATCCGGCGTTGGGGCCCCCGTGCACGAACAGCACCGGTTCGCCCTCGCCGACTTCCTGCACCCGGACCTTCACGCCGAGTCGGGGCATCGTCACGAAGGATTCGGTTGGCGTGACGCCGACGGCGTCCCAGAGCCGTGTTTCCGCTCGTCGGTATTCGACTTCATTCATGTCTCTCACCCCTCCACGAAAAGCGTGCCGGTCATGGACTCGTGCCCTGGCACTTCGCACACGATCTGGTACGTCCCCGGTGCGGCATCGATGTCGATCCGCCTCGATCGCAGTGCGGGGACCTCGACGTCGATCCCCAGCTCTGTGATCGTGAACGTGTGGCGGATGCCATCCCGGTTGTCGATCCACAGTCCGGCCGACTCCGACACGGTGAGTTCCTCCGGCATCCACATCACGCCTTCGGCCACGACCTCCGTGTCTCCTGGCAGGGCCGCATCCGACTCCGTGGCGGCGCCGATGGCGAGCGAGACCACACTGCCGACGACGAACACGACTGCGGCGGCCGAACCGAGCCGGCGAATCGGCGATGGCGACCAGCGGAAGAAGGCCCCCAGACCGGACACGATCGCAAGGGTGACACCCACCAGCGACAGCAGCGTGAGGATGAAGGCCGGCGACGACTCGGGGTTGCTCAGCTCATCGATCACCGGCGGTAGGTTTCCGCCGATCGCCAGCGACGCCAGCACTGCATAGACGAGCGCGAGCTTCCTCCGCTCACCGGACAGAAACGGAACGAAACCGAGGAACACGGCGCCGATCACTGCAACCGGGGGAATCAGGCCTGCCAGGACCTGGAGGATGATCGACCAGGTGACCATGACGATCGCCCCGGCACGCGCCAGCCTCATCCACTGCACTGTTGCAGTTGCCTCCTCGGCGATCTCGGTGGGTGTACTTCTCGTCAAGGTCGCCATGGTTTCTCCTCTCTCGACGACCCGATCAACGTACGAACCAGGCGACAGGCCGAGAACGGTGCCGGCCTCATTCCTGTGGTGTGGCGGACCTCGCCGTCCTGGTGGCGTCAGGATTGAGGCCGGCTTCAATGGACAGCCCACCCGCCAGTGTCCAGAATGGGACGGATGAAGCGGTTGGTATGGCCCGTAGCCGTGGCCGGAGGCGGCGCGCTCCTGTTCGGGATCGCAACCGCATTCGCTCAGGGGAACTGGGGCGCGGTTCTCTATCTGATGAGTGCCCCGATCCCGTTCCTCGCCGCCGGGGTGTATCTGCGCCGACGCCATCCGGAGCACCCGATCGGCACACTGTTGATCGCAGGGACCGTCGGCACGATGGGCCTCTCTTCCCTGATCGAATGGACGATCTCTCGCCGCTTCCCCGATTCCGGGCTCCAGCCGTGGATGTCGGATGCGCTGCTGGTCGAGTCGCTCGTCTATCCGGTCGGAATCGCCTGTCTGTCGCTCTTGATCGGCCTCTTCCCCACCGGCGAGCCGGACGCGAGATGGGAGTCACGGTTCGTCCGGATGTTGTGGTGGCTGCCCGGGGTCACGCTCCTCGCCTCGCTGGCGAGCGACCACGTTCTCGTCGAAGAGTTCACGTACGGCCGGTTCCCGCAGTTCCCGAACCCGACCCATGTCGAGTCGATCGCCTGGCTGGATCCGATCACTGGTCAGATGCGCAACTTCTCCGGAGTCGTTCTCCTGTCGAGCGTCGGCGTGCTCATCGCGCGATATCGGCGTGGGGGACCCGATCGGCGACGCCAGATCCGGTGGGTGCTCTTCGGGACTGCAACCGCCCTGGGATTGGGTGCCGTCCCGTTCCTCATCGGCCCGCTCATCGGGGTGGGCACGCCCGCCCACACCTCGCTGGTCGCCCTCGTCGGGACGGTGGCCCTGCTGCTCGTCCCGACCTCGATCGTGCTGGCGATCACCCAGCCCGCCTGGATCGATGCCGATGCCGTCATCCGCAAGACCTTCATCTACGGAGCGCTCTCTCTCGGAATCTTCGTCGTCTACGCGGCCTTGGCAGCCGGTCTCGGCCTCGCAGCCGGAGCGCGACTCCCGGTCGAGATGGCGATCGGCGTGACGGCGGTTCTCGCCTTTGCGTTCCAGCCGGCGCGACGCCGGCTTCAACGAATCGCCGACCGGTGGGTGTTCGGCGAGCGCCCCACCGCACTCGAGGCGATCGCCGGCTTCGAGGACTCGCTGGGGGCAGGCAACACCGTCGACGAAGTCGCGTTGCGGCTCGCCGAGCTGGTCCGTTCCGCTGCCCGGCTTCAGTGGACGGCGGTGACGGTGCCGCCGGCGCCGACGAGGGTCTCGGGAGACCGAACCGGAGCACCCACCGCCGTGGTACCGCTCGAGCGGAACGGCGAGCGCCTCGGAACGATCGAATGCGGGCCACGCATTGCGGGCGGCATTGGGCGCCGAGAGACCGAGCTGATCACTGCGTTGGGAGGCCAGGCCGCGTTGCTGATCGTCAACATGCGACTGGCCGGGCGCATCGTGGGCGCCCAGGAGGCCGAGCGGCGACGCATCGAGCGCAACATCCACGACGGTGCACAACAGGAACTCGTGGCTCTCGTCGCCAAACTCGGGCTGGCCCGCGCACAGGCCAAGACCGGAGCCGTCGATGATGAGGTGCTGTTCGAGTTGCAGAGCGACGTCAGGGCCATCCTGAGCGATCTCCGCGATCTCGCACAGGGCATCCATCCTTCGGTGCTCACGGACGGCGGTCTCGTCGAGGCCGTCGAGGACCGGTGCAGCCGGCTGCCGATCGAGATCGAGGTGGAGACGTCGCCGGAGCTGCGCCATCAACGTTTCGATGACGATGTCGAGGGCGCTGCGTACTTCTTCGTCACGGAAGGACTGGCGAACATCCTCAAGCACGCCTCGGCATCCGCGGCACGTGTCGACATCCACCGTCGAGGCGGGGATCTGGAGCTGGCGGTCGGCGACAACGGCGTCGGATTCGACCCTGCGGCCATCCGCAAGAACGGACTGGCAGGCCTGAGCGATCGCTTCGCCGCGCTGGCGGGCTCGGTGACGCTGGACACCAGGCCCGGTGGGGGCACGGTCCTGACCGCTCGCCTGCCGGTCCAGGCGGGCCGATCGTGATTCGGGTCGCCATCGCAGACGACCACTACCTCGTGAGGGAAGGCACCGGGCGCCTCCTCGAGGCATCGGGCGCGGTGGAGGTGGTGGCCTCGGTCGAGGACGGTATCCAACTCCGGGATGCGGTGGACCGGTTCGCACCGGACGCCGTCGTGGTCGACATCCGCATGCCGCCGACCCACCAGATGGAGGGCATCGAGGCCGCGCACGACATCAGGGCGAAACACGAAGGAGTCGGCGTGGTCGTTCTGTCCCAGCACGCCAACTCGCTGTACGCGTTCGAGCTCTTCAAGGATGGCACCGAAGGCCTGGCCTACCTGCTCAAGGATCGGGTCGGCGATCTCGACGAGCTGCTGAGAGCGCTCCGCGAAGTGGTGGCGGGTGGCTCGGTGATCGACCCCCTGGTGGTCGAGGGATTGCTGAACCGCCAACGGACCAACTCGGACCGCCTGCTCGACACGCTCACGCCACGCGAGCTGGATGTGCTGGCCGCCATGGCCGAAGGCCGATCGAATGCGTCGATCCGCGAGTCGCTCTTCATCTCGCAGTCGGCAGTCGAGAAGCACATCAACTCGATCTTCGCCAAGCTGGCCCTGTCCCCCGACGAGTCGGACACCCACCGCAGGGTGTCGGCGGTGCTCACCTTCCTCGGCAGTCACCAGCCCGGCTGATCTCTGCCGAGCACCCCCTCGTCGCTAGGCTCCGAGTGTTCGATCGCACAGAGGGGATGCCGGCCATGGCACACGTCGTCTTGTTTCATCATGTGCTCGGCCTCACCGATGGCGTGAGGGCCTTCGCCGAACAGCTGGCCGTGGGCGGGCACACGATCCACACCCCCGACCTCTACGAGGGCGACATCGGCGACAGCATCGAAGGTGGATTCTCGATCAGAGAACGCATCGGCAACGACGTCATCGCCGAGCGAGCCGAGGGTGCGCTCGCCGGGCTGACGAGCGAACTCGTGTACGCAGGCATGTCGATGGGAGTGGTTGCCGCTCAGCGATTCACCCAGACCAGACCAGGCGCCCGCGGTGCGTTGCTCTATGAGGCGTGCGTTCCGATCACCGGGGATTGGGCGTTCGGGCCGTGGCCCGACGACGTACCGGTGCAGGTGCACGGAATGGACGACGACCAGTTCTTCGCCCACGAAGGGGACCTCGACGCCGCCCGCGAGCTCGTAGCCGCGATCGGCCCCGAACTCGGTGAGGTGTTCACCTACCCAGGGAACGCCCACCTGTTCCTCGACAGTTCGCTGCCCTCGTACGACAGCGCCGCCACGGACCTCGTCGTCGAACGGTCGGCTGAGTTCCTCGATCGAAGGTGAGGAAGGACGCTCTCCCACCGAGCGCCGGACGTCTCACACCCAGTAGCCATCGATTCGGGCGAGTACCTGGAGCATCGTCTCGTCCGAGCCGCCACCGATCGCCCCGAGGCGCTGGTCACGGAAGAAGATCGACGTCCAAGTCTCCTCCATGTATCCGATGCCACCGTGGAACTGGAGACACCAATCGGCCACCTCACGGCCCAGTCGGCCGCTCTTCAGCTTGGCGATCGTCGCCATCCGAGTGACGTCCTCGCCTCGGGCGTGCTTGGCGGCGATCGTGTAGTTGTAGTTCTTGAGCAGGTCGACCTCGGCGGCGAGTTCGGACAGCCGGTACTGGAGGTACTGGTTCTTCAGCAACGGCTTGCCGAAGGCGTGCCGCTCGCGCAGGTAGTCACGCGTCGAGTGCAGCGCCTTCTCGAACCCGGCAGCCGCCGAATACGCCGCCCACATCCGCTCGATCACGAACTGGGCCATCTGCTGTTGGAACCCGGCGCCGATGGTGCCGATCGTGTTGGAGACGGGAACACGCATGTCCGTGAACGACAGCAGACCCGTGTCCGAAGCCCGCATTCCGAGCTTGTCCAGCTTCTTCGACACCTCGAAGCCGGGACTGTCGGTGGGGACGACGATCTGGCTCATCCCGGCATAGCCACCCTCGTCGGAGGTCCGCGCAAGCAGGCAGATCCAGTCGGCCTGGAGCGAATTGGTGATGTACATCTTGGATCCGTTGATGATCCACTCGTCGCCGTCCTGAACCGCCTTGGTTCGGATCGCGGCGACATCGGACCCGGCGTCGGGCTCGGTGACTGCGACCGCTGCGACCATCTCGCCCCGGATCGCCGGGGCGAGGTACTTCTGCTTCAGCTCTTCGGTCCCGAATCGGTGCAGCGATGGCGTGGCCATGTCGGTCTGGACTCCGAGCGCCATCCCGATGGACCCGTGGGCTGCCTTGCCGAACTCCTCGGCGAGCACGACCGTGAACAGGTGGTCGGCGTCTCCCCCGCCATACTCGGACGAATACTCGAGGCCGAGCATGCCGAGCGAGCCCATTTTCCCGAAGACGTCGTGGAGCGGCATCATCCCTTCCGCCTCCCAGTCAGGGACGTTCGGGTTGATCTCGTTCTCGATGAACTCTGCGACCACCTTGCGGAACTGACGGTGCTCTTCGGCGAACAAGTGCCACTCCTCTCGTGTCGAATCCGACTCTACGGCCGAGCCGACGGTTTAGAAGCGAGCCGCTGCGGGAAGATCCGTCTCAATGAACCCAAACACACCAGGAAGTGATTCAGGATGCCAAGCCTGACCGGAGTCCATCAGGGCATACATCAGATATCGACGCTGGACGGCACGACCGCGGCGAGCTCCACGGCCGACATACGTGCCGCACTCACCGAGTCCTCGGCGGCAGTCGACGCCGTCATCGAGACCCTCATAGACGGGATCCAGGGGTTCGGCGCAGCGGCGGCGAAGGCCGACAGCCCGATGCAACAACAGTTCATGGCGATGGGCGCGCAGCGCCGCAGAACGACCGGCGACATCATTCGCATCGCCACGGACGAGAACATGTCGCCGACGACACTCGACGAGGGCACCGCGTCGGGCGCGCTCCACCGCTCCTGGCTCAGCGTTCGTGAAGTGATTCAGGGCGACCTCGGCCTGGCAGCGGTGGCTCTCGCCGGCGAGAACCATGCGAGGAGGAAGCTCGAGGACGCTCGCAACGAAGGTCTTCCACCATCGATCGCCAAGGTCACACGCCGTGCGCTCAAGGAAGTGGACGCCAATATCGCAAAGCTGGAGTCCATCGCGGGCTGACCTGATCGAGGAACCGAGTCGAGGCACGGTGACTCGATGGCGCACCGGTCGACCTAGCCTTGCAACATGTCCGAATCCCCCATGCTCGGCCGCCACGTGCCACCCGACGAGTACGGCAGACTCGACACGTTTCCGGTCGAGTCGCCGGTCCGTGTCGAGTTCACCACCGACGAGCTCCAGGCGTTGTGCCCGGCGGTCGAAGGCATCCAGCCGGACGTCTATCGGGCGACGATCACCTACGTCGCACGAACCCACGCCATCGAGTCGAAGTCGCTGAAGCTCTGGCTGGTGACCTACCGGGATCGAAGGATCTTCGCCGAGCACCTCGCCAAAGAGTTGCACGACCACATCGCCGACCTCGGCGATCGAGTATCCGACATCTCGGTGACGTTGAGTCAGAACGTACGCGGCGGCATCGCCACGAGCGTCAGCTACCCGGTCGACTGATCAGGCCGGGGCCACCGAATAGTCGTTGAGTTCGGAGTCCCAGTTGAGATCGAGCATCCCGCGGGTCTGGGCTGCCTTGACGAACTGGAGAAAGCTGCCGTATCCGAACCTCTTCTCCGAGAAGTCCGGGATCTGCTTTCTCACCTGATTCTTGAGGCCTGAGAGCACGATGGTCCCATTCGACTCGTCGAGCTTCGCGACCACGTCTCCGAGAATCCGGAACGCCTCGCTCTCCTCGGGATTCGATGCCATCTCGATCAGCGGGTCGCCCTTGGCCGGTCCCTCGGACAGTTCGATCACCGACTTGTCGACCAGGTGGGCGAGCAACTCTCCGAACGCCCGGAAGCCGTAGTCGGCCTCGGTGAAGGTGGGATCCTTTCGAAGCAGAGCCCGCTTGAGCGACGACGCGAGGACTGCACCCTGCCCGGTCCGTTGCAGACCTGAGATCGTGGTGGCGATCAGACGGTCGAGATCCTCGAGCGACTTCGCCGCACTCGATGCGACTACCTGTGATTCACTCCCACCGTTCCGAGGCTTCGACCGATCTCTGGACTCGGGTGCGAGCAGGTCGACTCCATCGAGGTTTTCGTAGAACAGGAACTCGTCGCAGGCGGGCGGAAGCAGCGCCGAGGTGGAGGCTTTGACTCCGACCCCGATCACTCGCTTGTTCAGCTCTCTCAGCTTGTAGACAAGTGGGGTGAAGTCGGAATCACCGGTTCCGATGACGAATGTCGTGATGTAATCGCGCTCGAAGGCCAGCTCCATGGCATCGACGGCCATCTTGATGTCGGCGGCGTTCTTGCGGACGGCACCCATCCGCTGGGGAATCTCGATCAGCTCGACGTGACTGCGGGTGAGCATCCGCCGGTCCTCTTCGAAATAGCTCCAGTCGGCGTAGGCCTTTCGGGTCACCACCCGTCCGCGTTCGGCGAGCGCGTCGGCGACCGGCTTGAGATCGAATTGCATACCCGAGAGTTGCTCACGTGTGCCGATGGCGAGGTTCTCGTAGTCGAGGAAGAGGGCGATCCGTTCGTCATCTGGAGTTGTGCTCATGCGATCACACTACCGACCTCCTGAGACTGTCCTGCGATGGATGCAGGGAGGGCAGCTCTCACCGAGTACCTCTGCCACTGGCATCAGGGGAAGGTGTTGCGACGATGAGAACAGGCACTGCAAGGAGGTGCCATGCGATACGAGGAGAAGCCGACTTCGAAACGGGCGCGGATCGCCTGGCTGATCGTTGCCTGGGTACTGTTCCTCGGACCGTTCACGGCAGTCGTCTTCTTCTTGGCCGGGTGGTGGGGCTTCATCGGCCTTGCGATCGCTCTCTGGTTCACCTACGACTACCTGAAGCGTGGAGACATGTTCAGCCCCGTCGACGCCATGGTCTCCGGGGAAGGTCGCCTGTTCGGGAACTTCTGGGAGCACGAAGAGGAACGGAACCGGCACTGACGGCGAGAACTGACTGCCCAGCCGCGGAGCTGCGATTCGCGATCTGCGTTCGCACACTCAGATGACACGCCGCGGCGACCGGTTTCAGTTCATGCCGTGTGGACGGTCGAAGGCGTCTCCAGTTGTTCGAGAACGACGATCAACCCGTGTGTCGAGCACATGTACATGCCCCGAATCACGAGCGACGCGTCCCGATCGCAGGAGCTGCACCGAATGACACCAATGTGATTACTCATGTGTGATTCATCGGTGCTCGGTGACGCGGCTTGAGGCATTTGTGACAGATCTCAACTCTGTGGCCGCCGCTTGTCGATTGGACCTCGGTGATGTCGGTCTGGTGGAGCATCATCGATCGTCCGAAATGACAGGCCCGGTTCGAGCGGACATCACGCGGCCACGGACGTCGAGCGCCGGCCGTGACTCGGGAAGCGTGGCCCAACCACGACGGCGGCCGCCCGCGTCAGGACGTGTAGGACTCCCCGATGCCATCGAAGGTGACGATTGCGCTCCACGCCCCGTCCGACGATGCGAGCGAATAGCCCGCAAGCTGACCGTCGGCAGCCAGCGTGATCGTGATCGTGACGGGCGTCGAGTCGTTGAAGCCCGAGCCTCTCAACGCTTCGGCGGTGAGACTTCCCCGGAACTCGCTGGTGCTGGTTTCGACGAGGTTCTCGATGTCGGAGAGGATGGTGAGCGATGGCGCTCCGCCTGCTTCTGTGACGGGGATCTCGATCCGCTCACCGTTGCGTTCGACGGTTGCCACTCCGGCGACGACCCGAGTGATCACCGACTCGTCGCCGGATCTCACCACCAACTCGCGGGCATCCCCGTCGACCCACCCTTCCAAGTCGGTGTCGACCCGTTCATTGGAGACCGTCAACGCGACGGACGCATCGAAGGCGTACGACTCGGCTTCGAGCAGGGCAGCGACCGCGTCTCCGACCGGGTCAGATGCCGTTTCCGCATCCGTCGTCTCGACCGGTGGCTCGGTGCCGGTCGACTCGACGACACGTTCACCGCCGGTACAGGCGGTGACGGCGATCAGAGCAGCGAGCAGCATTGGTCTTGCATTCATCGGTCTTCGTCCCCTCGTGGAAAGCGTTTGTCACACCATCGGCGTGATCGAGACAGAGATTGAACGGTTCAGGCTCACACGACGCGGAACGGCCCCGGATCACGTCCGGGGCCGTTCGTCTGCGCTTGGCTCGTCAAGGCGTGATCAGTTGTCGTTCTTCTTGTTCTTCTTGCCCTCGCCCGAACGGCTGTCGTCGTCCGAGCCGCTGTCGTCGTCCGAGCCGCT
>Ga0224512_10002752_pt1 | contig 15861 bp, 14 predicted proteins | sample SF_May12_sed_USG_4_FD_169103 | JGI IMG/M metagenome (GOLD analysis project Ga0224512, IMG submission 169103) | Sediment microbial communities from San Francisco Bay, California, United States - SF_May12_sed_USGS_13 | ecosystem: Environmental > Aquatic > Marine > Sediment | place: USA...
GGATCGCCGCGGGGGGCCTGTTGTCGGCAGTTCTGATCTGGGGGGTGATGGAGGCGTTCCGGCGCTGTCACCGTGCCGCCGTCCTGCGCGAGGTGATGGAGGGAACCCTCAAGATTACCGCCATGGTGTTCGTGATCTTGATCGGCGCCGCTCTTTTCGCACTGGTATTCCGGGGGTTCGGCGGCGACCGAATGGTTCACGAATTCCTGACAAGCATGCCCGGTGGCGCGGTGGGCGCCATGATGTTCGTGATGGTGACCCTCTTCGTGCTGGGGTTCTTCCTCGATTTCATCGAGATCATTTACGTCGTGGTGCCGATCGTCACGCCGGCGCTGATGGCTCTCGGCCTCGATCCGTTGTGGATCGGCGTGATGATCGCCGTCAATTTGCAAACCAGCTTCCTGACGCCGCCCTTCGGCTTCGCGCTGTTTTACCTGCGCGGCGTCGCGCCGAAGGAGGTCACCACATTTCACATCTATGGCGGGGTCGCGCCGTTCATCGCCATTCAGGTCTTGGCGCTGGTCATCCTGGCACTGTTTCCGGCATTGGTTCTGTGGCTGCCCAAGCTGATCTACGGCTGAGCGCTTGCCGATGGCGGGGTCAGCGGGAGGCGATTAGAACTGGCCGTCGGGCTCCAGGCCCAGCAGGTATTTTCCCTGGCGCGTGGCGCCGGCGTCCCAATTCAGGCTGATGTGGTGGGAGATGGCGTTGATGTCGCGCCAGGCGCGGCCGATGCGATTGGCGGTGTTGATGCCGCCGATGCCGCTGACCGTATAGAGGCCGTTGATCGCTTCCAGCGCCAGTTTCACCACATAGGCATGGGTCAGGCGGTTGCGCAGGCGCATCTCCAGGCTCACGGCATCGCCGGCGTCAGCCGCCGCGTGGGTCTCTTCCAGGTCTCTCATGATCATCAGTTGCGCGGCATCGAGCGCCGCCGTCGCTTCAGCGAGGCGCGCCTGCACGGCGGCGAACTCGGCCATCGGTCGGGCCGCACCCATGGCAATGGTCTTGCGCAGCTTGGTCTTTTCGATGAACTCCTCGATCGCACCCTTGAGCGCGCCGAGCACGGGGCCGGTGATCGCCGTCGGGATGACTGCGAACATCGGGATGCGGTAGAGCGGCCGGTCATGGGCCAGGGCACCCGGGGAGGTGCCGGATTTGGCGTCTTCGATATCGAGACGGCGATGGGCGGGTACGAAGACGTCGTCGCACACGATTCGCTTGCTGCCGGTCGCCGCGAGGCCCGAGGTGTCCCAGTCGTCGTCGATGCCGTAGGATTCGGCCGGCACCAGGGTAAACCCCGGAACCGGGCGGGCGCCGCCGTCGGCGGATGGGAAGCGCGCGCCGAGGATCGCCCACTGGCCGTGGTCACAGCCGCTGGCAAACGGCCAGGACCCGGAGAGCCGCCAGCCGCCGTCGGCGGGCGTGGCCTCGGCCACGGGGGTGTAGGAGCCGAAGGCCACGGCATCGGGATCGGATCCCCAGACGTCTTCCTGGGCTTCGATGGGGAAATTGGCGATCAGCCATTGATGCATGATCGCGAGGTCGAGCACCCAGGCGGTCGAGGCGCAGCCTTGGCCGATTTCCATGGCGATTCGGATGATCATGGCAAAATCGTATTCGAAGCCGCCGAATCGTTCGGGTTGGAGGACGCGGAAGAATTCCGCCTCCCGGAAGGCGGCGATCACTTCGGGGGCGACCATGCGCCGGCGCTCGGCTTCATCGGCCCCATCGCGCACCATCGGGATCAGCGCCCGGGCCCGGTGGATCAGCTCGTCGGGTGGCGTCTTGGCGGTATTCGAGGTTTCCATATCACGAGAGGCTTGTGAAAATCGCGGATTTCCCAGGGGCTCCGGGCCAAGGCTGACATGGCGGCGGTCCCGGCACAAATGAAATATGCGGCGGTTCCGCGGCATCGCGGAGATGGCAGAGCGGGTTAGAGCGCGGCGGCCCGCAGCGCCGTGTCGCCGATCCGCCCCTTGCCCCGAATCGCCCGATACATTTGAAGGTTCTCCAACACCCGCTGGACGTAGTTCCGGGTTTCGTCGAACGGGATCATCTCGATCCAGTCCACCGGGTCGATCTGGCCGGTACGGAAATCGCCGTGCTCGCGCAACCAGCGCCGCGCGCGGCTGGGGCCTGCGTTATAGGCCGCCAGGGCCAACACGTAGGAACCGCTGAATTCCTCCAGGACATGGGCGAGATAGGCCGTTCCGATGGTGAGATTGTATTCCGGGTCGTTCAGGCGTTGGCGGGAGAACGGCAGTTTGAGGCGCCGGGCAACCAGTTTGGCGGTTGCCGGCATCACCTGCATCAGTCCCCGGGCACCGGCCCAGGACAGCGCCTCCTGGTCGAACGCGCTCTCCTGGCGCATCAGGGCCAGCAGCAGGGCGTCCTCTACCCCGCGCAGGTCGTCGGGCAGCGGCTCCTGGGGCCAACCGGCATGGATCAGGACGGCGTGTTTTCTAAGGGCCCGTTTGGCGGAGCGCAGCGCGACATCGGGGCGCGCGGCACCTTGGGCGATGCGCGCCGCCATGGCAGCCTCCGCCGGTGTCTTGGAGGTGAGGGTGAGGTGGCGGACGAAGGCCCTGAGGTGATTGCGGTCGCGGCTGGCAGCGATGAGTTTGGCAGCGCGCACGACCTCGCGGTTGAGATAGGCCGCGGCCGTCGCGCTGTCGGGATGGGGGCCGGCGGGCAGCGGCTTGCCGCCCTTGATGCCTAGTTTGCCGAGCGCGAGCTGGCCGTAGAAGACGGTGAAATAGCGTCCCGCCTTGACGTACCAGTCGCGGGCAAGGGCGGTGTTGTTCTGCGCCTCGGCCGCGCGCCCGGCCCAGTACGCCGCCCGGGCGCGGCTGACCGGATAGCTGACATTGGACCACATCCGCGCGAAATGGCCGGCCGCGGTCTTGGCATCCTTGAGGTAGCGGAGCGCGATCCAGCCGGCCAGCCATTCGGCGTCGGCAAAGCCCGCGCCTTTGGTCTGGCGATGGGAATGGGCGAGGCGGTAGGCCACGCTGACGTCGCCCCGGTCCAGCGCGCGGCGTGCCAACGTGCCCCGCTCCTCCCACCACAGAGCGGTTCGCGGCAGGGTCTTGGGCAATTGCGACAAGAGTGCGATGGCTTCCTGATCGCGGCCCTTGCGCCGGCGCCAGCGGAGCCGCTCATAGACGAATCCCGGATCACTCATCCGGTCCTCCGGTATGCGGCGGACGGCCCAGTCCACGCCTCCGCGAAAACGCCTGAGGCGCATCCGGGCGATGGCGACGATGCGGTCCTTGCCGTCGACCCGGCGGAGCATACGCCGCGCCTCCCAGGAACGGCCGTCCCACAGCAGCCGGTCGAGCCGTTTGACGTGATCTTCGGCGGTGAGAAAGCCGCGAAATCGCTTGTGGAACCGGCGTTCGTCGCGGGCGGCGAAATTCATGTTGACCCAGGCATGGCGTACGGTGCGCCGTGCAAGGGCGTTTTCGCCGGTCGATTGGAAAGACAGGGCGAGCCAGGTCGCGCCGACCGGGGTCAGGGGCGGATGACGGCCAAGCCAGTCGATGACACGGGACGGCGGGATGGAAGGGTCGAGCTTGCCTTCCGCGTTTTCCCGCAGGCTATCCAATTCCGGCCAGTCCGGGTTCTGATCGACGAAAACGGCGATCTCTTCAAAGGTTCCGGGTTCGCCCAGGGTGGAGAACCGGATCCAATCCACCACTTTGCTCAGCAGGGGATTGCCGTTTTGCCGGGCCAAAGCATAGGCCTTTTTCCAGTGGCCCAGTGCCACCGCGGCGAAGACGGGTTCGGCGCTGCGATGGGCGGGCATCCGCGGCGGCCGGGGATGCGGGATCGCGGCTTCGGCACTGCGGGAGGTCAATACGTCCGCCGCCCAGCCGGGGGTCGCGGCGCCCGCCGTTGCCAGCGCCCAGGCGGCCAGCGCCAGACAAGGAGCGGCCAGCCGGCGCGGGCCGGCGGCGGCAAGGCGATTTCCAAAGATACGCAAGGTTTGCACCATAATCCTAGGAACTGATCGTTCCGGGCGATGCCCGGTCTCTCCCCGCGGACGGTGTTTGCCGCCGCGAAGCCTGCCTGTTTCTATTTTAGGGGTCGGCATGGTTAATGGGAAGTTAGCGCTGAGTCGCTTATAGCGGGGTCTTGCGGGGATTGGGGGCGGCAAAGGATTCCAAGACCTGCGCCTCGATCACTCTCGGTCAGGTCGCCGCGGTCGGCGAGACGGCTCCATTGCGGCGCCGCTTGCCTTCCGATCGCCAATGGTGCAGCTTCCGGTCAAAACACACAGGATGTCACCCATGGCCGATCCCGAGCAGTCAAACGCCGATCAGCTTGCCTTCTGGAACGGGCCGGGCGGCCCCATCTGGGTGGCGCGGCAGGACCATACCGACATCACCCTGGCGCCGGTGTCCGACGCATTGATTGCCCTCGCCGCGCCGCAGGCCGGTGAACGGGTGCTGGACGTCGGCTGCGGCTGCGGAGCATCCACCTTGGACCTTGCGCGCGCGGTCGGACCCTCCGGCCATGTAACAGCGCTGGACATCTCCGCGCCCATGCTGGCGGAGGGAAAGGCGCGTGCCGAGGCGGCCGGCATCGGCAATGTGACCTGGCAGCAGGCGGATGCCGCGACGGCGGCGCTCGATGGGTTTGATCTGTTGGTGTCGAATTGCGGCTTGATGTTCTTCGGTGACCCGGTCGCGGCCTTTTCCCACCTGCGCGCCGCCGCCGATCCCGGCGCCCGGATGGCGTTCGTCTGCTGGCGATCGCTTGCGGAGAATCCTTGGATGGGGGTGCCGATGAACGCGGCCGCCCGACACCTGCCGCCGCGGCCGAAACCGGACCCGGAGGCCCCGGGAATGTTCGCCTTCGCCGATCCCAAGCGCGTCTCCCGGATACTCACCGATGCCGGTTGGGGACCGCCGCAGCTCGACAAGCTCGATGTCGATCTTGACATTGCCGCGGGCCGCGGGCTGGACGAGGCGGTGGTTCAGTCGACCCAGATCGGCGCCGTCAACAGCTGGTTGCGCGGCAAGCCGGCGGATGTCGTCGCAGCCGCCACCGCGTCGATCCGCGAGGCCTTGGCGCCGTATGCGGATGGCGCCGCCGTGCGCCTTCCGGGTGCGATATGGCTGGTCAGCAGCGCCGGCGGGTAGACTTGTACCCTGGGGCGAAGCGGCACTTCGGTTTACGTGAACCGTTACCTCGTCGGTTCAGTCAATGCGATTTTCAATTTCGGTAGCCGCGGCGCCGATACTCACGGTCGTCGCCGCGCCGGTCATGATGATCTCCCTCGGCATGGGATGGACCATGGTAGCGGGGCCCATGGTCGCGCCCGTGCCAGTGGTGGCAGGCGGACAATCCCAACAGCGCCACGAGAGCGGTGCCGGCGACCAATAGTTTTTTCTTGTCCGGAACCTTCATTGTCCTCTCCGAATCGTAATTCGATGCTCGATCGCGGAGGCTAACGAGATCGAGGTGAACTTGATCTGAAGGGATCGTTCATGTTCCATTCAGAAAAACGGAAAGGCGCGCCGCGCCCGGGTTGGGGCTTCCCCCGCGCCAGGTGCCGGCTTTCTTGTGGCGGCAATCGAGGGCTCAGGAGTCCTGATCACGGAATCCGGATTTTGGATTGCCGGAGGTGCATACCAATTGGCGGTTGGGGCGCGAGGAAGGCAAAACCGTTCAGCGCCAAGATGGATAGAGACAACGTTTTCATTTTCGGTCTCCCAGTCATTGACGATCGAATGGCGCGGCGACTTTTCTAGCCACCCGTATCAGCCAGGCGCTGATGGCGCCCCACGCCCGCCAGGCATGTCCAAGTCCGGTGTCAACTGCCACCCGGGCCCGCGCTAGCGACCGCGTGTCGGTCGCGGCCGGCCGTCGCGCCTTTCAAGAACGATCGGAGTGGCTCTCCTCCGATCGCCGCGCCTTAGGCGTTTTCTTCTTCCAAGGGTGGAATGACCTCTCCTTCCGGCGCTTCCCGATCCGGGCGGATCTCGTCGTATCCGTTGGTCGAGAGGTCGATGTTGTTGCCGTCCGGATCCATCCCCCGGTATTCGGTGTAATGCCGGTCTCCGGGGCGCTTGGCGGGAACGGGATAACCCAGTTCCTCGCAGCGTTCGATGTAGGGCTCGTTGGCGTCCACTTCGAAGCCGAAATGACTGAAGCCGCTCGGCTTGCCGTCCATCTTGTTGCGGTGGATGGAGAGATTCATGTAGCCGTCGGTCAGTGAATATCCGCCCTTGCTCGACTTGTAGACAATCTCCATCCCGAAGACATCCCTGTAATAGTGGGCGAGACGTTTGGGGTCGGTGGTGTTGAAGACGATATGTTTGATCTTGGCCATTTACGTTTCCTCCAAATCTGGGCGAGGGAGATGGACAGGCTGGCAATCTATCATCGCGGCTCCGGGGCGGAGTCCGAAGCAATATCCGCCGATCATTTGCCTTTCCCGATGTGGCGATTCTCTTGTGGTTCGTCCGGAATCTTGTCTCAATCTAATAGGCACATTCATATTAAACACGGATGCGGGCAGACAGGATAGGGGCGGTGTCTCCGTTTTTTTCCGTTCTATCCCCTCATCGCCGGGGCATCCGGCCTTGGCCATGAAGCATGGGGGCGCATAAAGCGCCGGCAGCCGGTTCGCCGCACGGGCGGGCCGGGGAGGGCGACACCGGCCATTCCCAGGGGCGTCGGTGGTTACCGCCCGCGGTTGCCCTGTGCCGAAAACTACTTGATGTTGATAAACGGCGTCGCCGATCCCGGAAGCATGGTGGTGGGCAGCACCCCGTTCCATTTTTCGGCCTTGATCAGTTCGACAAGGTTGACGTTCTGCTTGAGGGCATCGGCGCGGGCGCGGATCGCCGCCGCTTCCGCGTCGCCTTGCAACTTCGTGGCATCGGCTCTTGCCTGTGCCTCGGCTCGCAATGCGTCGGCGCGGCCGCGTGCCTGGGTGCGCGCGATGTCGGCCTGGACCTTTTCGCGTTCGAGATTCTGTTGCAGTTTCGCGACCTCGACCTCGGCCTGCATGCGGGCTTCGATGGAGCGCTCGAACTCCTTAGAAAAGTCGATGTTTTCGATCTGGATGCTGTCGATCAGGAGGCCGGTGTCTTTGACCGCCTCGCGAATCGCCTTTTCGGTCTCGAGTGCCAGCCTGCTGCGGCTTTCGATGGCTTCCTTGGCGTTGAACTTGCCGAACACGATCTTGCTTTCACCCTGAACGGCCGGGTCCAGAATGCGCGCGTCGTAGTCGCTCCCGAACCTCTCATAAACCTCCCTGACCCGGGAGGCATCGACGCGCGAGTTGACCGCGATCTGCAGCGTCGCCAGTTGGATGTCCTTCGAATAGGACGCAAGGTTCTTGTAGACCCGCTTATGGGTCCGGATGGAGATATCGATGACGGTCTCAAGAAGCGGGATCTTGAATCCGAGACCCGGTTCCGCGACCCGGACGAAGGCACCGTTGCGCAAGACCACCCCGCGTTCGCCTTGATCGACCGTGAACCACGAACCGGAGGCGATCAGAACGAGGAGTGCCGCAAAAAGCCCCAAGGCGAGGCGAGAGATGATATTGCCCGTCCACATGTTCCGTCCCTTTCAAGATTGAATTGCAACGCCGGCCCTCCCCCTGACAGCCGAACCTGGTATGGCGCAAGAGCCCGGTCTCCGGAAAACTCCGATTCTCCCACTGACGGCATTCTAGGCCAAAAATCCGACCTTCGGATTCGTCGGAAAGGCAAAATCAAGGATCCGTGCTCCCCAACCACGATACCTTCTTGGCATCGTCCGGTTGTTCTTTCTGGGCATGTTCCCTGCCTGGGCTTGGTTTGAAACCGCGATAGATGCCCCTAGAATGCAGGTCGACCCCAATGGGGGAGGGTGGAAAGCTACGGAGCTCAAAAATTGGCGGAAAACGCACCTACCGCGGGGGTGTCGGAATCAGGTGGCGGAAAGGGCAGTCCCGCGCATGACACGATAGCGCGCAGGCTACCATTCGGATTTCTCCCGTATCTTGGTGCCGGGGTTTCCATCGCATTTTGCTATGCCGATGCCCTTGGGGACCTGTTGGCCCCTCTGCTGGGGCTGAAGCCGGTCGCCATCAATCACCATTTGCAGGCCGTCTTGATGTGGGCCTCGGCATTGGTGGCGGTCATCGGGCTTCATCGGGATTCGCGTGTTCATGGAAATCGCATGCCTTTCGGCGTCGGCGTTGCCGGCTTTATGATCGTCGCGGGAACGCTCTACACCTTCTATGACATCCGGATCCTTATCCTGGGCTACCTCCTGCTTGTCGCCGCCGTGCTGCTGAACCCCATCAAGATGCTCGCCACGTTGAATCGTTCGGTTCATTCCAAGGCCAGCGAGTTGGCCGCCTTGAATGCCACATTGGAAGAACGCGTCAGCCGACAGGTCGAGGAAATCGAGCGTCTCGCCCGTCTCAGAAGGTTCCTCTCATCGGAGGTGGTCAACCTGATCACCGCCGCGGGCAAGGAATCCCTTCTTGAAAGTCACCGGCGCATGGTCGCGTGCCTGTTTTGTGATGTGCGGAACTTCACGGCGTTCTCCGATTCCGTGGAACCGGAGGAGGTCATGGACGTGTTGCAAAGCGTTCACAGTACAATCGGGAGCTTGGTCGAAGCCCACGGAGGGACCATCGGGTACCGTGCCGGCGACGGGCTCATGGTGATCTTCAACGACCCGCTGCCGTGCGATGATCCCGTGATGAAGGCGATCGTCCTGGCCGGGGAAATGAAGACCGCTTTCGCAGAGGTCCAACAGTATTGGTCCCGGCGCGGTCACGACATCGGTTTCGGAATCGGAGTTTCGTACGGCTATGCGACCTTGGGGTTGATCGGCTCCGAGGGACGTTACGACTATACCGCGATTGGAAATGCGGTGAATGTGGCGGCCCGGCTATGCGACCGCGCCGGGGACGGCGAAATCCTGGTGGATCAACGGGCCAAGGCGGAGATCGAAGGCAGGGTTCGGGCGACACCCAAGGGACCGATGGATCTCAAAGGGATCGCGAAGCCGGTCGACGCCTTCAATGTTGCATCGCCCCTTGACGGCGGATGAGGCTCAAATAACTCCTGCACTCTGTTCCGCTCCGGGTCATGGCCGAAAAGGAACCTTCGATGGATCGGACAGGGGATCGCCCGTCCAGTTCCGGATCGATGTTGAGTCCTCGGCCCCAACGAGGGCCCGTCGCCCGTATCCTTAGTTGAGCAGCGGCTTGGCGAAGATATCGGCGGTCACTTCGCTGACCCGCCGGCAGCCGACATAGGCCATGGTCTTTTCGAACTCGTTGTAGAGGATCGACAGCGCCTTCTCCGCGCCCGCCTGGCCGGCGACCGCGGTGCCGTAGAGCGTCGCGCGGCCGGTCAGCACCGCGTCCGCCCCCATGGCCAGCGCCTTGACCATATCGCTGCCGCGCCGGATTCCAGAGTCCAGGATCACCGTGGTGCGGGCGCCGACGGCGCGGACCACCTCGGGCAGCACGTCTATGGTGGGGGCGGCGGAATCCAGCGCCCTGCCGCCGTGATTGGAAACCACCACGGCGTCGGCGCCGTTCTCGACCGCGTGAACCGCATCTTCCTCGCGCAGGATGCCCTTGACGATCAGCTTGCGGGGCCAGAAATCGCGCATCCGGGCGATCTCGTCCCAGGTCATGGAAAGGTGGCGCCCGGGCCCCAGCTGGCCGACCTCTCCCCGGTTGATCCGATGCCGGTATTGTTCCGGATAATTTTCATGGCGCGGCATGCCGGTGGTGGCGACATAGCGCCCCATCACGCCGATCAGCCATTCGGGATGCAGCGCCATGTCGGTGATGGACCGTACCGACGGCTTGAACGGAACCCCGAACCCGTTTCGTTTGTTGTATTCCCGGTTGTTGCCGAGCGCGCTGTCGATGGTCACCACCAGGGCCTCGAACCCGGCATCCTTGGCGCGGGCGACCAGCTTGTAGGACTCTTCCACGTCGCCCCACATGTAGAGCTGGAACCACAGCCTGCCGCCGGCGACCTCCGCCACCCGTTCCATGGGCGTGACCGCCGGGGTGGCGAGGGTGAAGGGAACGCCCTTGGCGGCGGCCGCCTTGGCCAGCTCGACCTCGCCGTGATACCAGGTCATGCCAGCGACGCCGGTCGGCGCGATGGCCATCGGCAGCTCGGACCGCTTGCCGAGCAGTTCGATCCCCATGTCGCGCTCGCTGAGGTCGACCAGGAATCGGGTGCGTAACTTGAGCCGCTTGAAGGCTTCGCGGTTATCCGTCAGCGCGATCTCATCCTCGGCCCCCCGGTCGACATACTCGAACACCCCCTTCGGCAGGCGCCGCCGCGCATATTTCCGTAGGTCCGCGATATTGTAACAGTGATCCAGTCGCGACATGTTTGCCCCCTATGATACGTTTCCAGCGCCCCACGGAGAGGCGCGATTTTTGGGTGTTCGTCATGGGCGGTGTCTCCGCCTCGATTCAATACGCATCATTATAGCTGGACAGGCCGGCTCCGTAAGCGCCGCGCGCGGCCTTGGCAGGTGCCGCGCTGGCGGTTATGGTGCGGCGAAATGCGAAAGCCCCCGGAGCCAGCCAACCGGGGCAGGAGAACCACGATGTTCAAGGGATCATTCACCGCAATGATCACCCCGTTCAAGGACGGTGCGGTCGACGAGAAATCTTATCAGGACCTGGTCCAGCGCCAGCTCGATGCCGGCACCGACGGCCTGGTGCCGGTGGGCACCACGGGCGAATCGCCGACCCTGTCCCATGACGAGCACATGCGGGTGACCGAGCTCTGCATCGAAGTGGCACGCGGCACGGTACCCGTCATCGCCGGCACCGGATCCAACTCCACCGAAGAGGCGATCATGCTGCAACGCCACGCCAAGGAGGCGGGCGCCGATGCCGGGCTGGTGGTGACGCCGTATTACAACAAGCCGACCCAGGCAGGGTTGATCGCGCATTACACCGCGATCGCCGATGCCGTTGATCTGCCGATCATCATTTACAATATTCCAGGCCGCTCGGTCATCGACATGACCGTGGACACCATGACCATCCTGGCCGGGCACCCCAATATCGTCGGCGTCAAGGATGCCACCGCCGATCTGGTGCGCCCGCTCAAGACGCTGCTTGCCTGCGGCGATGACTTCTGTCAGCTGTCCGGCGAGGACGCGACGGTGGTGCCCTTCCTCGCCCAGGGGGGGCATGGCTGCATCTCCGTCACCTCCAATATCGCGCCCGGGCCCTGTGCCCAGCTCCACGCCGCCTGGCAGGCGGGCGACCTTGGCAAGGTGGCGGAGATCAATGCGCGGCTGCTGCCGGTGCATGATGCGATGTTCTGCGAAGCGAGCCCGGGGCCGGTCAAGTATGCGGCCGAACTGATGGGGCTGTGCGCGAGCGAGTTGCGCCTGCCGCTGGTCGAGATCACGCAGGCGTCCAAGCAGAAGGTCAAGAACGCTCTGTCGGGCGCCGGTCTGCTGGGATAGGACCATGGCCCGCAGAGCCAAACGGCTCCGTTCCGCCCAGGACCGTTTCGCCGCGCAGAACCGCAAGGCGCGGCGCGATTACTTCATCGAAGATACGATCGAGGCGGGGCTGGTGCTGTCCGGGGCGGAGGTCAAGGGGCTGCGGAGTGGCGGCGCTAATCTCAACGATTCCTATGCGCGGGAGCAGGGCGGCGAACTCTGGTTGATGAACGCCCATATCCCGCCCTATAAATATGCACCCGGCGGTGACCAAGACAGCCGGCGGCGGCGCAAGCTCCTGCTGCACCGCCGCGAACTCAACCGGCTGATCGGCGCGATCCAGCGCGAGGGCATGACCGCGGTGCCGCTTTCGATCTATTTCACCGACCGCGGCATCGCCAAGGTGGAACTGGGCCTGGCCAAGGGCCGGCGCAAGTTTGAAAAGCGCGAGCTCGAAAAACAGCGCGACTGGCAGCGGCAGAAGGGCCGCCTCATGCGCGAGAAAGGCTAGGCCAGGGGGGGCCTGGATCCGGGGCGATCTAGGCCTCTATGTCCGCCGCCCCTGGCCGCGTGCGGCCGCGCGCCTGAGATCGAGATAGACCCGGGCTTGATCGAAAATGAGTCGGAACATCTTCGGCGTCAAGCGGCCGGTATTGGTGTTGAGCCGCGAGCAATGATAACTCGAGAGGATCAGAACTCCCTTCGACGTCTCGAAGGCGGCGCCATGACCGAAAGGGGCCTGCTTGGGCCGGATGCCGAGCGCCTTAAGGGTCGAGCCGTGAGCCACTGTGCCCAGCGTCACGATGCAGCCTAGCCGGTCCATGGCGGCGATCTCGCGCTCAAGGTAGCTCCCGCAGACCCGGACTTCGGGACCCAGGGGCCGGTTCTGGGGCGGTACGCAGCGCACTGCGTTGGTGATCCGCGCATCCGTCAGCCGCAAGCCATCGTTTCGGCGCGCGCCGTAGGTGCCTTTGGCGAATCCCGTAGCCAATAGCGTCGGATACAACAACTCGCCCGCGAAATCCCCGGTGAAGGGGCGTCCGGTGGCGTTGGCCCCGCGCAATCCCGGCGCCAGGCCGACGATCAGCAGCCGCGCCTTGGTTTCACCGAAAGCCGGTACCGGGCGGTTGTGCCAGTCCGGATGTGCGCCTCGGTTTTCCGCCCGGAATTGGGCCAATCTTGGGCAAAGTGCGCAGTCGGCAGCCGGTTCGATGGGGATGTCCATGGCGCGGGTGGCGGGAGCCTACGCGACGTAATCCGGATCCCGGTCTACGGCGGCGGCCGAATCCCTGGGGCGGGAAATTTCGGATTCGAGGTCCCGCAGTTCGATGAAATGATCACATTGGCGCCGCAGTTCGTCGGCCACCATGGGCGGCGACGTGCGCGTGCTGGAGACTACCGTGACCCGCACGCCGCGGCGCTGAACCGCCTCGACCAACCGCCGGAAATCGCCGTCGCCGGAAAACAACACGACGTGATCCAGCCGTTCGGCCATTTCCAGAACGTCGATGGCAAGCTCGATATCCATATTGCCCTTGATGCGCCGTCGGCCTTCCGCGTCGGTAAATTCCTTGGCGGACTTGGTGACGAGGGTGTAACCGTTGTAATCCAGCCAATCGACCAGGGGGCGGAGCGGGGAATAGTCCTGATCGTCGATCAGGGCCGTGTAATAGAAAGCGCGAACAAGTTGACCTTTTGAGCCAAATAATTCTCTTAACTTTTTGTAATCAATATCAAAACCAAGATTTCGTGCCGATGAATAGAGGTTGGAACCGTCGATGAAAAGAGCAATGCGCTCCTGGGGATAGAAATCCATGATCCAATTTCCTTTTAATGTTTATTGGCCCGTCTCTGGGGGAAAATATCGTTTTTTTGTAATAACCTAAGGCTTCAGCGGTCAATGCGCGGCGCTTTCTATTTGCTGTGATTATACCTATCTCAGATAAGGAAGTCTCGTAGGATCGGGTCGGAAGCTCCCGAATTATTGGAATAAATGGATGATTCTGATCGGTCTTGGCGCCAATTTGCCCTCCGCCCAATGGGGACCGCCGGCAGCCACTCTTGACGCCGCGTTGGCCACCTTCGGTACGTTGGGGATCGAGGTCCTGGCCCGCTCCCGTTTTTATGAAAGCGCCCCCGTTCCCCCCTCGGACCAGCCCTGGTTCGTCAATGCCGTGGCCAAGGTGCAAACCGCCCTGGGGCCGGAGGCCCTGCTCCAGGCTCTCCTGGGGCTGGAGGCGCGTTTCGGGCGGCTGCGTGAGGCGCCGGGGGCCTCCCGGGCACTCGATCTCGATCTCCTGGCCTATGGCGATCTCATGACCCCGGCTGACGCTCACCCCGCGCTGCCTCATCCGCGCCTGCATGCCCGGGCCTTCGTGCTGTGGCCGCTTACCGAAATCGTGCCGTGCTGGCGCCATCCCCGATTTGGTGCGACGGCCGAGGAATTGCGCGCAGCTCTTGGCGGCGATCAGCAGGTTCGACCGCTCGATTGCCCTTGAAATCCAGGCCGTGCGGCGGCATCGGCCTTGCTTTCTAAGGGGTTGCCCCATATATAGGGGAACAAGATTCAAGCATCTGGAGGACCTGAATGGCCCGCATTACCGTCGAGGATTGCATCCTCAGAATTCCCAACCGCTTCGACCTCGTCCTGGCCGCCGGGCAGCGTGCCCGCGACATCTCGGCGGGCGGCGCGCTGACCTTGGATCGTGACAATGACAAGAATCCGGTGGTGGCGCTCCGCGAGATCGCCGAGCAGACCGTCGATCCCGAAGAGCTTGAACAGGCCCTGATCCTTGGCCTGCAACGCCACGTGGAGCAGGACGAGCCCGAGGACGAGGATCTCGACGTTATCACCGTCGGCGAAGGCCTCGGCCTCACCGGTCCCGATTCGCTTGCCGCCGGCGATCAGGACCTGGTGCAGCAGGAGATTGCCGAAGACGTCCTCGCGGTCGGCGAAGAGGCGGTGGAAGCGGGGGCCGAAATCGCCGATGCCCCCGATGTGGATGAGGCAGGTGTTGCGGTCGAGCCCGAAGAGGAGTCAGACGAGCAGGCTTGAGTTCCGTCCGGATCAACGGCACCGCCGTCCTGTGCGGGCGCCGGTGCCGCCAACACCCAGGCGGGGCGGGGTTGCCGAGGGTTTGGAATGATCCGGCACTTTGAACTGGTGGAAAGGGTAAGGGCCTACGACCCCTCGGTGGACGAGGCGCTGATCGACCGCGCCTATGTGTTTTCCATGAAGGCCCACGGTTCGCAGAAGCGGGCATCGGGCGATCCCTACATTTCCCATCCCCTTGAGGTTGCCGGCATCCTGACCGATATCCGGCTGGACCAGAATTCCATCGTCACGGCGCTGTTGCACGACACGGTGGAGGACACCCTCACCACCATCGAAGAGATCGAGCGCTTGTTCGGGCCGGAGGTGGCGCGCCTGGTGGACGGTGTCACCAAGCTGTCGCGAATAGAGCTGCAGTCCGACCACACCCGCGAGGCCGAGAATTTTCGTAAATTCCTTTTGGCCATGTCCGAAGACATTCGCGTCCTACTGGTCAAGCTGGCGGACCGGTTGCACAACATGCGCACGCTCCACCACATTCCCAGTCCGGACAAACGCCGCCGCATCGCCGTCGAGACCATGGATATCTTCGTGCCCCTGGCCGAGCGCATCGGCCTCCGGGCGTGGAAGGACGAGCTCGAGAACCTTGCCTTCATCCAAATTAACCCGGAAGCCAACGATTCCATCGTGGCGCGCCTCGATTATTTGCGCGCCGAGGGTACCGACCGCGCCGACCGCATCATCGCGGCGCTGACCAGGACGCTGAACGAGGCGGGCATTTCGGCCGCCGTCACCGGCCGGGAAAAGCGTCCCTATTCGATTTGGGCCAAGATGCAGCGCAAGCGCGTGGCCTTTGAGCAACTCGCCGACATCATGGCCTTTCGTATCCTGCTCGATGACACCGCGCAATGTTACCAAGCCCTGGGCGTTCTCCATCAGGCCTACCCCGTGGTGCCGGGCCGCTTCAAAGACTACATCTCGACGCCGAAGCCGAACGGCTATCGTTCGATCCACACCTGCGTGATCGGGCCCGGGCGCAATCGCATCGAAATCCAGATCCGCACCCAAACGATGCACGACATCGCCGAGCGCGGCGTCGCCGCTCACTGGCAGTACAAGCAGGGCGAGATGCCCGAGACCGAAGGGCGAAAGTTGGGCTGGATGCGCGAGCTCCTCCAGATCCTTGAACACGCCGAAGGACCGGAGGAGTTTCTGGAGCATACCAAGCTCGAAATGTACCAGGACCAGGTGTTCTGCTTCACCCCGCGCGGCGACCTTATCAGCCTGCCGAGGGGCGCCACCCCGGTGGATTTCGCATATGCCGTGCACACCAATATCGGAGACACCTG
>Ga0224512_10002754_pt1 | contig 15860 bp, 11 predicted proteins | sample SF_May12_sed_USG_4_FD_169103 | JGI IMG/M metagenome (GOLD analysis project Ga0224512, IMG submission 169103) | Sediment microbial communities from San Francisco Bay, California, United States - SF_May12_sed_USGS_13 | ecosystem: Environmental > Aquatic > Marine > Sediment | place: USA...
CGGTCATTTCTTTGGCCCTTCGAGCCTCGAGTCTGAGGACAACATCCTGCAACTCGACCGGACACTCGCGGATCTCTTCGCCTATGTGGATCAGGAGATCGGGCTGGAGAACACGCTGATCGTGCTGTCTGCCGATCATGGCGGCCCCGAGGCTCCGGGATACCTGAAAAGCATCGGCATCCCGGCCGACTATGTCTCGCCCGACGAATGGGACACGAAGCCTGTGGTCGCGCGGATCAAAAACAAGTTCGGCATCGAAGGTCAGATGATTGAAGGCTACGACCACCCTTATCTCTACCTGACCAGCGATGTCATCAACGATCCCGACATCGACCTAGCGGCGCTGGAGGCCACGATCGCCGAAGAGCTCGTCGCCTTTCCCGCCGTCTCCTACGCGGTGCCCAGTACCTCGCTCGAGCGCGGGACTGTTCCCGACAACGGGCTGACGCGCGCGGTCCTGAACAACTACAACGCCGCGCGCTCGGGCAACATCTATGTGGTGTTCAACCCCGGCTGGTTCATCAACAATCTGGACGGGTTGTCGGTGGCGGTCGTACACGGCTCACCCTGGCGATATGACACCTATGTGCCGATCCTCTTCGCCGGGAACGGGATCAAGCCGCAGACGGTCTCGCGCCGCGTTCATACGGTAGATGTGGCACTGACACTTGCCACCGCCATAGGAACGAAACCACCTTCTGGCGCCGCTGGCGAGGTATTGCTGGAGGTGCTTGGGCAGTAGCCGGACGCACATGAAAATCGAAATCAAAATTTATCAGAGAGAGAGACTATGAATAAATTATTAACCAGAGCAGGGATGAACGTCGTAGCAGCGTTTGTCGTCGCACAGTTCATTTGCGTACCTGCTATCGCAGAAGTCAGCAAGGAAGTTCTGGATTCGATCTCGACTCCGGATCGGGTAGAGACTTCTATCGGGACGCTCGAGTTCCTCGATGGGGCACCGCTGCCCGAAACGGCCGAAAGAGTGTACGACTACCTCGACACGATGCGGGGTGTGGACGTCTTTCTCAAAGGGATGCCCGGTGCCTCCCTGCAAGGATTGATCAAGGGGGCCCACGAAGTAGGTGCGGTCAAATACAACCAGGTTCTGGTCTTCGACAAGCTCATGGATTCCAAGTCGCTTTTCCTGACCGGCAACACATCAACAATGTATGTCGTACCCGACTTTGATCTCGAGACGACAGGCCCGATGGTTGTTGAGGCCCCCCCTGGGATGCTGGGTGCTTTCAACGACGCCTGGTTTCGCTATATGCAGGACATTGGGCCGGCCGGACCCGACAAGGGTAAGGGCGGCAAGTATCTGATCCTGCCACCCGGCTACGAGGGTGAGGTGCCTGATGGGTACTTCGTGGTCCGATCCAGAACCTATAACGTCTGGGTCTTCATGCGCGCATCCATTGCCAAAGGCCTGGATGTCGCCAGAGAAAACGTGGAGAAAAACTTCCGCATCTATCCTCTCTCGCAAAAGGACAACCCGCCGAAGCTGGAACTCATCAGCGGCTCAGGCGAGTCCTTCAACACGATTCATTCGAACGACTACAGCTTCTACGAGCACCTCAATGAAGTCATCCAGAAGGAGCCGCTCGAAATGCTCGACCCCGAGACACGCGGCCTGTTCGCCTCAATCGGTATGGAAAAAGGCAAGCCCTTTGCACCGGACGCCCGGATGAAGAAGATCCTCACCGATGCCGTCGCCATCGCGAACGCGGCTGCCCGTTCGATTGTCTGGCATCCCCGTGTTGATGGAACGATGCAGGGAATTGAGATCTATCCCGATACCCACAGCGCCTGGATCATGGCCTGGGTCGACAAGAACGTGTTTTTCAACGGTAAAGACGGCCATACGATGAATTCAGACGCTCGCGTCATGTTCCATTATCCCTATACCGCGGTTACACCGTCGATGGCAGTTAGCATTGCTGGCGTGGGTTCGGATTACGGGCTGGCTTTCGTCGATTCCCAAAAGCAGCCGCTCGACGGTTCCAAGACCTACAAGGTGCATTTGCCAGCAAATCCTCCGGCAAAAGATTTCTGGGCATTGACGATGTATGACAACCAGACCCGCTCGCAGCTTCAGACCAGCCAGAAGTTCCCGACCGTCGGCAGCGCGACCGAGGGTCTCAAGCAGAATGCGGAGGGTTCCTACGACATTTACTTCGCACCCAAACCGCCAAAGGGCTTTGAGAAAAACTGGCTCGCAACCGTGCCGGGTAAGGGCTGGTTCGTTGGACTCAGGATGTACGGACCGCTCGAGCCATGGATCGAGAAGACTTGGCGTCCAAGCGAAATCGAACTAGTTAAATAAATTTGCAACATTTCTTGAAAGGAAAATTCTATATGAAAACAACATTGAAACTACAACGGGCCCTTGCGGCCATTTTGATAACCAACATCTCGATACTTGCCCTGGCTCCGGCTCATGCGGCGGATGCCCCCAAGGTCACCGCGTTCAACTACGTCCGCGCCGAGTCGGACTTCCAGATGAAGGGCTACATCGAGAGCTGGAACAACTTTGGGAGGTTCGAGCATTGGCGGAAGCCATACAACGTTGACAACCAGATCACCATTCGGGGCAACCGGGACACACTCTACTCGTTTGGGGTGTTTGACCTGAGGTCTCCGCTCACGATCACGCTTCCGGAAACCGGGGGGCGCTATCAGTCCTTGATGATCGTGAGTCAGGACCATTCGATCTGGAGCTTCTACGGTCCCAGGACAGGCATTCTGACAGAAGAGAAGGTGGGCACTCGGTATGTGTTTCTAGCCCTTCGGACCTTTATGGATCCGAACGATGAGAAGGACATGAAGGCGGCGCACCAGCTCCAGGATGCGGTCAGCGTCAAGCAGGCTGATATCGGAAATTTTGAAGTGCCCAATTGGAACAAGGAAGAAGTCGAGCAGATGCGAGAGACGATCAATGTGGTATCCGCCACGGTCACGGACGCCTCCAAGATGTTTGGCAAGAAAGAGAACCTGGACCCGGTCTACTGGATGCTGGGCGCCGCAATCGGCTGGGGCGGGTTGCCGGCAGAGGCCGCTAGCTACGCGAATGCGGTTCCCGAAAAGAACGACGGCATGACCCCCTATACGCTCACCGTCACGGACGTGCCGGTCCATGGCTTCTGGTCTGTAACCCTCTACGACGATAAGGGCTTTTTGCCGGTCAACGACTACGACGCCTACTCGTTCAACAACGTCACGGCTAAGAAAGACGACGATGGAAGCATCATCATCCACTTTGGCGGTGATCCCGAGGCAGACAACTTCCTGCCGATCGTACCGGGGTGGAACTACATCGTCAGGATGTATAAGCCGGGGCCGGAGATACTGAACGGAAGCTGGACTTTCCCGGCAGCGGAACTCGCAGACTAGGGTGGCATGAGCAGGCTATCGAATATCATTCTGCTACTGGCGGCCTGCATAGCGGCGCCAGTCGCCTACGCCGCGGACCCCGAGAGGATCGTTATCACGAACGCCAAGCTGGTTGGTCGTGACGCGGCGGCGCAGGACGTTGCCATAAACATCCTTATTGTCGACGGTAAGGTACTCGTCGTAACGAAAGATAAGCTTGTCATCGAGCCGGGCGACATCGCTGTTGACTCGAACGGTGGTTTTCTTTTTGGGGAGCTGGCCGTAGGTGCCCGCCCCAGTTTCGTGATTCTGGACCAGGATCCACGGGAAAACGTCGATGCGCTGATGGATACCAAGACGCATGCGCAATTCGCGATTCGGCAGGGAGTGATTATCAAGAACAATCTCCCGGCGAAGCCTCCCTCGCCGGTAGACGCCACGCCGAAACAGCGTCTCTGGAAGTCGTACGCGCCGCCGCCGATCTCCATCCCTATTCGCTACTACGACACCAGGAAATTTAACAAGTTTGAAACGAAGCCCGTCTCGGGGCTCTTTATCGGCGCACTCCTTTTGGATCGCCAGTCCTGGTTGCAACAGGACGGCAACAGCGAGAACCAGGTCGGTGACCTCTCGGACTTCGAATCGGGGGAGATTCGCGCTGCGCGCTTTGGTGTGGTCGGGACCCTGAACTTCAAGCGGCCGTGGCGCTACACGGTGTTTGCCATGACCCAAACGTTCGATAGAGGATTCGATATCGATACCACCGACGAATTTTCTTTTGGCGACTACCGGTTGGATATTCCACTGTCTGCCGGTCTGACCTTGAGCGTCGGCAAGCAAAAGGAGCCTATCTCGATGGAGCGACAGATGAGTCTGGTAAATATGCCCATGCAGGAGCGCACCGCCTTTCTCGACGCACTGCTCCCGTCGCGCAACCACGGCGTCATTCTCGCCGGGACAGCGGCCTCTGACAACGTTAGCTGGGCGGTCGGGGCATTCAACAACTGGATCGACTCTGGCGAGTCATTCAGTGACACCCCGAATGTGCTTGTGGGGCGTGTCACATGGGCACCGAAGTTCTTTCAGAATGAGAGCAATCTGTTTCACGTCGGGCTCGGCTTGCGGCACTCGGACCTAAAGCTGCCACTTAAGGTTGGCCGACAGCCGGAGTTCGACAATGCACCCCGTTACGTCGAAACGGATTTATTTTCTGCGGACGAGCAGATGACCCATAGTCTGGAAACATACTGGCGAAATGGGCCGTACATGCTCGGCTTCGAGTACGTCGGGACGGACGTCGATTCGCCGCAGTCGGGTAACCCCTTTCTAAGCGGCTATTCCCTGACCGGCTCCTGGGCATTGACCGGCGAGACACGCGGCTATCGTAAAACCAGCGGCACTTTCAATCCGCTTCCGGTGGCCCAACCGGTAAACCAGGGCGGGTGGGGTGCCGTTGAACTCGCATTTCGATATTCCAACACCGATCTGACCGACGGGACATTGGAAGGTGGCGAGATGGACATATTGTCACTGGGTGTCAATTGGTGGTTCACGAGGAGCACGAGTTTGAGCGTGAACTATCGGTATATCACGCTGGATCGTTTTGGCACGCAAGGGGATAGCTCGGGACTTAACGCCCGAATCATGTTGATGCTGGATTGAGAGGTCGATGTTGGGTAAGTCGGAGCCTCGACCGTTGCGCGACCAGCGGAAATGGCTCAATCTGGATCTGCATAACATTCGATAATCACGCCCCCGCTACCCATTGTCCTGCGCCTGCCGTCCATGCTCTAAGCCGGGCGGCAGGGCAGATTTGGTACTCTGCGCGCTGGCTCTTGTCCGTCCCGGACCGAGATCAATTCGACCGGGCAGAACTGTTTGCACCCTGGCCCTGCTGGTCAATCCTCCCGGTGCAGGGGCGCCGCTACGAGCTTGACAGTCCTGTCTTCCGGATCATGGCTGACCTGAAAACCGAGCGACGTGACCAGGTCAAGCATCCTGGAGTTCTTGCTCAATACCAGGCCCTCGATGCTTTCGAGGTCGCGATCTCGTGCGATCTCCATGAGATTGCGCATCAGATGATGGGCAATTCCTTTGCCCTGCCATTGGTCCGAAATAGCCAATGCAAATTCGCAGCTCTTTTTGTCCAGGTTGGTAATGTAACGGGCAACACCAATCTGTTCTTCGCCAGCGTCATCCGACCGCACGGCAATCAGGGCCATCTCATTGTGATAGTCGATCTGCGTAAAGCGAACCAGCATTTCCTGGCTGAGCTCCTGCAGAGAACTCATGAAACGAAAATACCTCGCTTCGCTGGAGAGGTCGCGCACGAATTTCGCCTCAATCTCGGCGTCTTCCGGCCGAATCGGTCGAATCACAATATCGGTGCCGTCATTCAGCTGGATGTCCTTGACCAGGTGAGCCGGGTAGGGATGGATGGCGAGATGATGATAGGGATCCGTTGACGGCTTCGGGTAGTCGACAACAATGCGCGCATCGACCGCAACGATGCCTTCTTCATCCATGATCAGCGGATTGATATCCATTTCTTGTATCCAGGGCAACTCACAGGCCATGCTGGACGCACCGAGTAGCACGTCGATGAGCTTATCCATGTCCACCGCGGGTAAGTGGCGAAATTTGCCGAGCAGCCTGGATACTTTCGTGCGGTCGATGAGGTCCCTGGCCAGGCGCCGGTTGAGCGGTGGCAGGGAGATGGCCGAATCACCCATGATCTCCACGTTCATGCCACCGCTGCCGAAGCTGATGACCGGGCCAAACACAGGATCCCTGATAATACCGATCATCAGTTCCCGGCCATTCGAGCTACGGTACATCTTCTCGACCGTAACGCCCGATATTTTCGCCTCAGGTACTTTCAGCGCGACCTGGTCGATCAGTTGTCGATAAGCGCCCCGGACTTCCGGCGCGGAATTGATGTTGAGCTTGACGCCGCCTGAATCCGATTTGTGCGAGATGTCGGTGGATAGCACTTTCATCGCGACGGGGAAACCAATGGACTCGGCGACAATCAAGGCTTCGTTTGGCGAGTGCGCAACGGCGTTGCGCACCGTCGGTATCTGAAACGCGTTGAGTACGGCCATTGATTCGGGCTCGGTCAAGATCTTTCGCTGTTCTGCAAGAACCCCTTCGATGATCAGGCGCGCTCCTTCGCTGTCCGGTGGTTCCTGGCCCCGGCTCAATCGGGCCGGGGTCTGCAACAGCAGCCGCTGGTTGCGGTTATAGCGAGCAAGGTAGGAAAAGGCGTCGACCGCGTTTTCCAGATTGCGGAAATTTGGAACATGCGCGTTGTTAAAGAGCCGGCGCGCCTCTTCGACCTGGTTGCCACCCATCCAGCTGGCCATGATCGGCTTGTTGCTGTTTTGCGCCGATTTGATAACCGCTTCCGCTGCCTGCGTCGGTTTGGTCATTGCCTGCGGCGTGAGAATGACGACGGCGCCGTCCACGCCGGGGTCCTCCAGGCAAATATCCATGGCCCGCTGATACCGCTCCAGCGGCGCGTCGCCGATGATGTCGACGGGGTTGCCATGTGACCAGACGCTCGGCAATACCTCATTTAGGGCCGTCAGCGTTGTGGGGCTCAGCGTGCTCAACTCGATGCCCTGATCGGTCGCCCGGTCGGCGGCCATAACTCCCGGGCCTCCGCCATTGGTAATGATGACCAGGCGCTCCGATGGGCCGCCATAGCGCACGGATGAAAGCACCCTGGCGGCAGCAAAAAGCTGGCTGACCGTTTCGACTCTGAGCACGCCGGATCGGGACAGCGCCGCGGAAAAAGTCTCGTCGCTGCCGACCAGCGCGCCGGTGTGCGACAGCGATGCTTTTGCGCCCGCCGCGTGCCGGCCAACCTTCAGTGCGATGACGGGTTTGACGCGTGCCGCGGCACGCAGGCTGCTCATGAAGTGCCGCGAGTTCTTGATGCCTTCGATATAGAGCAGGATTGCCTTGGTTGCGTGATCCGACACGAGGTAATCGAGGTAATCGCCAAAATCCAGATCCGCGGCAATGCCGGTTGAAACGACTGCAGAGAATCCGATGTCATTTTGTTCTGCCCAGTCGAGGATGGCGGTGCAGATGGCGCCGGACTGCGAAACAAGCGCCAGGTTGCCGGGCAGGGCGTTGTTATTGCCGAAGGTGATATTGAGCCCTTTGTCCGGCCGAATGATGCCAAGGCAATTGGGTCCCATCATGCGAATGCCGCAATGTTTGACCAGCTCGGTCACCCGATCCTCGAGTCGCCGGCCTTCGGCACCCGTCTCACGAAACCCCGCCGACAGGATCAGCATCATCTTGATGCCGCGCTCGCCGCAGGATGTCACGATATCGGGAATGCCGTTGGCCGGGGTCGCGACGACCACGAGATCGACCGTTGCATCGATTTCGTCCAGGGATGAGAACGCTTTCTCGCCCTGTATGGTGTCGCGCTTGGGATTGATCGCGTAGATTCGGCCCTTGAAGCCCGACGTTAGCAGGCTCTTGAAGACAACGCCGCCAACCGAGTTCATTCTGTCGCTTGCGCCAAACAGCGCGACGCTTTGCGGAGTAAAAAGGGAGGCCAGGTAATGTTTGTTCATAAGCGCAACTTGCTCGAAAATGCCTGTTACTGTCGTTATCGTCGGGGCCGCATGATAACCGCAAATGCAAGACGACCAGTAAATCGTGAGCACCGCCTACATCAGTCACCGTGCATGCCTGCACCATGACACCGGCACCGGTCATCCCGAGAATGCCCGACGCCTGACGGCCATCGATGATCGGATGATCGCATCCGGTCTGTTCGACTTGCTCAGGCATTTCGATGCGCCGGAGGCAACCGCGCGTCAGCTGCTGCGGGTGCATACGCAAAATCATCTTGACAAGCTGCGGTCACTGGCGCCTGCTCGCGGTTACGCCCAAATTGATCCGGACACGGTGATCAGTCCGGATAGCCTGACAGCCGCCCTGCATGCGGCAGGCGCCGTCATTTCGGCGGTCGACCTCGTAATCAACGGCGGCATGGAATCCGCGTTTTGCGGTGTGCGGCCTCCGGGGCATCACGCCGAACGCGAGCGGGCCATGGGATTCTGTCTTTTCAACAATATTGCGGTCGGCGTGGCGCATGTGCTCGAGAAACATGGCTTGCAAAAGGTGGCCATTGTCGATTTCGACGTACACCACGGGAACGGCACCGAGGATATTTTCAAAGACGATGACCGCGTGCTGTTTTGTTCCACTTTTGAGCATCCGCTGTATCCGTTTTCCGAGCTTCTCGAGAACACGGCCAACCGCGTCAACGTGCCGCTCGAGGCGACCGCCGGAAGTGCGGAATTTCGAGCGGCCGTTACCGACCAATGGCTCCCTGCGCTGGACAGGTTTCAGCCGCAAATGGTGTTCATCTCGGCGGGGTTTGATGCACATCAGGATGACGACATGTCGAACGTCAGCCTGACCGATGCCGATTTTCCCTGGGTGACCGAACAGATCGTAAATGTGGCGCGTAAGTCCGCCGCGGATCGAATTGTCTCGGCACTCGAAGGCGGATACGAACTCAATAGCCTGGCGCGATGCGTCGAAACGCATGTGCGCGCGCTGATGGGGTTGCTTTAGCGCTTTGCGCGCTGTCGGAACCGGGCAAATCAAGCCGCTGCTACCAATTTTCAAAACGGGCCACAATCGGGGCCCGTTTTTTGTGCCACTCAGATCGCCACCGGACTCTCGTACATTATTCCGACGAGTCGCCGTATCATTCCGTCGACCACCGAGAAGCGATCTATTTGGCGGCGACCGCAAGAGCTGAGAAATCCCCGATTTCTTCAGGTCGCGCGGTATGCCTTTTTCGAGGGAACTGCATCGATGAAGTGGACACCAAAACGGCTGAAATATGTCCTGAACCTTTATCCCCCGTATCTTGGCGCCGGTATCAGAGTGACCCATATCGGTGACGATTGGCAGGAGATCCATGTCGCGATGAAATTACGCTGGTATAACCGCAACATGGTTGGCACACATTTTGGCGGCAGCCTCTATGCGATGGCGGAACCTCATCTGATGCTCATGCTGTTGCAGCTGCTTGGTAAGGACTACGTGGTCTGGGATAAATCGGCGGCTATCGAGTTCGTCAAACCGGGAAAGGGCACGGTTAGATCGGTGGTGAAAATTACGGATCAGGAATTGCTGGCCATCAAGGCGAACACCATAGATGGCAGCAGGTATTTGCCGGAATTCAATCTTGAGGTTATAGACGAGCGGGAAGAGCTTGTTGCGAGGATCAAAAAAACGGTTTATGTGCGTAAAAAACCAGTTTGACGAATAATCGTGCGGCGCCGGATTATGTACATACTATGCAGGAGACAAGGCGGGAATGACGGATTGGCAGGAGGTAATTGAATTTTGGTTCACAGAATCCGGGCCGGGAAAATGGTGGCTCAAGGACCCGGACTTTGACCGGCTGATTGCGAACCGGTTTGGGCCAGTGCACCAGCAGGCTATAAATTGCGAGCTGTTCGATTGGCGTGAAACCGCGCCTGGCAGGCTCGCGGAAATCATCGTGATTGATCAATTCTCCAGGAACATCTACCGCGATAAGCCGCAGTCTTTTGCATTCGATGCTCTGGCGCTCGCCTTGGCGCAAGAGGCCATCCGCGGTGAGGTTCAGTTGGAATTAATAGGCGCTCAGCGGGCTTTCCTTTACCTGCCTTTCATGCACAGTGAATCCCGCGCTATACACAAGATTGCCGCGGTTCTGTTTGATGATCCGGAAGTTGCGGGTAATCGGGACTTTGAACTCAAGCACAAGGCGATCATCGATCGATTTGGTCGTTATCCACACCGCAATGCAATTCTGGACCGAAATTCTACGGCCGAAGAACTCACATTTCTCGACGAACCGGATTCTTCGTTCTAGTTGCGATTGCGGATACGACAGGGGATGCTTTTATCAACGGCTGTCCGCGCGTAGAATTGGAATCGGGGTTGCATAAGCAAATTGCAGCGGCCCGGCGGAGAGACTGATGCGTAAAGAAAAATTAACCATAAAATTGCTGTCAATTTCTGTCGCTGCGATTTTATTGACAGCTTGCGGCGGCGGCCATCGTGCCGACTATACGGAGCAAACCTGCGAGGCGCGGGGACCGTTATTTTGGATTAAGCTGGTGTCATTCGATGCCGCGGCCCGAAAGGACGCAGTGCTGGCCGACGAAGGTTCTGCCGATATAGTCGAGCGCGCCAGCGCAATCGTCGAACCGACGGCGCTCAACCTCGTGTTCTCCAGCCAGGGCATATCGTTTTATGGATTTACCGCGAATGATTTCTTTGTCAGCTATAAGAACGTGACCTACTTGCGAATTGCAGAGGGCACCGGCAATCAGGATGCGTTGGTAATCGACTATATTGGCGAGGACCTTAGCGACGGCGCAGATAGGCAAGCAAGTCAGGAATCGGTTACCGGGTTGTCATCGAGCTGCAACAATGGATTGCAGGAATATCTGGCCAAGCAAGGTGTCGCGCTTGCCGGTTAGCTCGCCTGCCGAGTGTCCATCTAGTGGCTGATATTCGACGAATCATTGTTCGGCTTTCGCGTCGTCCTTTGGCAGGCCTATAGCGCGTTTGCAGCAAGCGCAAATAAAGCAATTCCGTGCGCACTCGATGCATTGACCCGAAACACGCGAATTGCGAATTCAACTTGGACCAACCGACTCTAAAAGCCGCATATTTGTAGATGGCACGAGGCATGACCGGTGGCTTCTACGAATAGTATTTAGTTGCGATTTCAGCTAATACTCTCAGGAGTAGCTCTGGTAGATAACGCGAATTGAAGCCGGAGATGTTTGGCACGACATGCGAAAGTTGCAAACACATCATCTCTTCGCGCTCGTCCTCGCGGCCGCATGGCTGACAAACGCCTGGAGCAGCGAGCTACAATCCACGCAAGATTTTTCCGAACAGCAGTTGTTGCCAGCCTTATTCGGTGATCCCGTCGAGCAAGACGTGATGATTGCAGAACAGGGCTATCTCGACGATACCAATTTTTTCGTTAAGTACCGGACCGCTGGCAAGTTCGTTTACGCCGGCGGAAATTGGCGCGATCGCGTCGAGTTGGCCGATCCGGCAGCGCCGGCGGGCGAGGACTTTACCGTCCCGTTCCTGATGCCGCTGGAATATCACCAAAGCGAGGTTTGGCCTGATTTGCCGGCTGACGCGCGCCGCCTGCGAATCCTCGGCGTCGAACGTTGGCGTGAGTTTCGCGATTGGATTCTTGTTTCGATCCTGCCGATCGAGGGGCAGGTCGGCGTCCTGCTCAGCTTCGAAAATGACGACTATTTTCTATACTACGATGAGAACCGTAAATTCAATGCCACGCTGATTCAGGACAAGCCCGCTGATTATCGGATTGCCGACATCCTGGGGTTTGATGAATTCTTGCATCTTGGGCTGCCTATTCTCGAGGAATACTTAGCTCAACAAGACATCCGGGAACGCGAGGTCGTCTTCAATACCGGGGACCGAGGGGCATATTCTCTGCCTTTTCTGTACGGAAATCTCGATAGACGGATAGCCGTGTTTGTGCGGTTCGTGCCGGAGTCCATGCGCCGAGCGGTGGGCGGGCCGGTCATAGAGAAGGTACAGACTGCCGGGCATGTTGGCAGGAGTCATATCAGCGGGCTCGTGACGAGGCCCCTGTCGTCAATACACAGGCTGTTTTTCATCGTCACCCATACGGCGATTGATACACTCAGGCCCAACTGGCTGCTGAGCTTGCAGACTCAGCCTGCCGCGCCGCTTGTCGACGGTCCAGCTATGGATCTCAACGCCTGGGAGGCAAGGCTCGATACTCTGACCGGCCGCCGGGCATCGAAAGGCACGATCCGTTACCTCGTGGATGGTGAAGAGTTTTTTACTCGCTTCATCGATGCGGTCGTTTCAGCGGAAGAGTCGGTTTACCTGCGGACCTATATCTTCGACAACGATGACTATGCGATAAAGATTGGCGATCTTCTAAAGCGTCGGTCCAATGAGGGCATTGACGTTAAGATCTTGCTCGATGGATTGGGTACGATATTCGCCACCGGCGAAGCATCCGCGTCTCAGCCCAAAGATTACGAGCCTCCGGCGTCAGTTCATGAATACCTTGAGACAGATTCACGGGTAGATGTCAGGCAGGCAATTAACCCGTGGCTGGCCAGCGACCACGTCAAGACAACCATCATCGATCAACGGTATGCATTTATTGGTGGCATGAACATCGGCCGGGAGTATCGTTATGATTGGCACGATCTGATGATGGAGATCCACGGTCCGGCCGTTAATATTTTGCTGAAGGAATTCCGCGACGCGTGGGCATTGGCTGGAGCACTCGGTGATCTCGGTTATCTTGCGCAGATGATGCAACCGGCTCCGAAAACAGCAGAAGATGTCGGGGGTCCGCTCCGCGTCCTGTTTACCAGGCCCGACTCGTCAGAGATTTTTGAAGCGCAGCTTGAGGCGATCCGCCGCGCGAACAAGTATATCTATATTCAGAACGCGTACTTCACGGATGACACGATTCTGTATGAATTGGCCAAGGCACGTCGGCGCGGCGTCGACGTGCGCGTGATTATTCCTCTGGAAAGTGATCGTGGCCTGTTAACCAGGGCCAATGCGATCGCCGCGAACGCGTTACTCGCGAGCAAAATCCGGGTGTTCATTTATCCCGGTATGTCACACATCAAGGCCGCGGTGTTCGATGGCTGGGTTTGCCTCGGCTCGGCCAATCTTGACCGGCTCAGCCTGCGGATCAACAGGGAAATCAATCTGGCAACATCCGACTCGGAGACTGCGGATCGGCTGATCGAGAAGATTTTTGATCACGACTTTGCGCGATCGCCCGAACTGACCACGCCATTTCCGGACAGATGGATGGATCATCTGGTCGAGACGGTTGGCGATTATATTTTCTGAGAATAATCGGAATAATGGGGACAATAATGGGGACAGTCCCCATTATTCCGATAGGCTGTCGTGCATTGCTTTGAAAGGGGAATCTGCCCGTCGGAACGGGACCTGTTTTTCAATACTGCCGGTCTGCCATTTCATAGCCAGCTTTGATAGAATTCCGCGGCTAGTGGATGAAGGGGCCGTCGCACTTCCGGGTTTGTCTTTAGAATCAGGGAGTTAGCGAGACTTCATGGTGTTGGGACGAGTGACCTGCATCGATCGCTGGTTAAAATGGCCCCGCGCGGGGCTTTTTATTTTATTTTTTGCAGGCGATGTCCGAGGGACTTCGCGGGCCATGAGAGGAAGCAGATGTCATTGAAGTGGGCCATTGGCCCATTTTTTGTATCCCGGATGGGGATGGAGCAATGAATCCGACACGCGAGAATTTGACCGAAATGCTCGAACCGGCAATAGAGGCGATGGGGTTCGAGTTGGCGGATCTGGAGCTCAACCTTGGCCATGGCCGAGGGATGCTGCGTTTGTTTATAGACCGTGAAGAGGGTATTGAGCTGGCTGACTGTGAAGCTGTCAGTCATCAGGTCAGTGGGTTGCTGGATGTAGAAGACCCGATCGCGGGGGGCTATCGCCTTGAGGTCTCATCGCCCGGGCTGGATCGCAAACTGGTCAAGCCGGAACATTTTGATCGTTTTGTCGGTCGACAAATCAAGACGCGTCTGAAGCGTCTGATTGAAGGTCATCGCCGCGTCAAAGGTCAATTATTGTCGCGCCACGGCGAGACCGTGGTTGTGCAATCGGAAAACGAGACTATCGCTATCTCGCTGGCCGATATAGAGGTCGCCCGGCTGGTTCCCGATTTGTAGGAATCTGCTGAAAAGTTTACGCAAAAATCCGCAACACGGGTTGAGAGCATGACAAAAGAAATTTTGATGGTAGTTGAGGTTGTCTCGAACGAGAAAGGCGTCGAAGAAGAGATCATCTTCGAGGCAATTGAGGCTGCCCTGGCCTCGGCGACGCGCAAACGGCGCGGCGAGGAAATCGATGTGCGTGTCTGCATTGATCGTGAAACCGGCGAGTACGATACGTTTCGTCGGTGGAAAGTATTCGCCGATGATTCCACCGAGCTTGAATTCCCGGATCGTGAATTACGTATGCTGGACGCAGTTGATATAGACCCCAGCGCCGAGCCTGAGGGTTACGTCGAAGAGCCGATTGAGTCTGTGGAATTCGGGCGCATTGCGGCACAGGCAGCCAAGCAGGTGATCGTGCAGAAGGTTCGCGAGGCCGAGCGTGTCAAGGTCGTTGAAGAATATCAGGAACGGGTTGGTGAGTTGCTGAGCGGGATTGTCAAGCGTGTCGATCGAAACGGCGTGTATATCGATTTGGGCGGAAATGCGGAGGGCTTCGTGGCGCGTGAAGACATGATTCCTCGCGAGCCAGTGCGGCCCCAGGACCGCCTGAAGGCTTTGCTGCGTGAGGTTCGTGCCGAACAGCGTGGTCCGCAGCTTTTTCTGACCCGATCATCGCCCCAATTTCTGGTTGAACTCTTCAAGATTGAGGTCCCCGAGGTGGGTCAAGGCTTGATCGAGATTCTGGGCGCTGCCAGAGATCCTGGCTTGCGGGCCAAGATAGCAGTCAAAAGTAACGATCGGCGGATAGATCCGGTTGGTGCGTGCGTGGGCATGCGCGGATCACGGGTGCAGGCGGTGTCAAACGAACTCGCCGGTGAACGCGTCGACATTATCCTCTGGGATGAAAACCCGGCCCAATCCGTTATCAACGCAATGTCACCCGCCGAGGTGACGTCCATCGTTGTCGATGAGGAAGCCCACAGCATGGACGTGGCAGTCGAAGAAGACAAACTGTCACAGGCGATCGGACGTGGCGGACAGAACATTCGCCTGGCCAGCGAGCTGAGCGGTTGGGAGCTCAACGTCATGACGGAAGCCGATGCTGATGAGAAGAGCGAGGAAGAGGCACGCGAGCTGCTGGGCATTTTCATGAAGCAGCTGGACGTCGATGAGACGGTGGCTATGATTCTGGTTCAGGAAGGTTTTTCCAGTATCGAGGAGATTGCCTACGTCCCGACCGCCGAATTACTGTCGGTCGAGGAATTCGATCAATCGATGGTCGATGAATTACGCAGTCGGGCTCGAGATGTGCTGCTGACACAGGCGATTGCCAGCGAAGAGGTCATCGATGATGCCGAGCCGGCCGAAGACCTGCTGGCGCTGCAGGGAATGGACCGCGCCTTGGCTTTTGTGTTGGCCAGCAAAGGCATCGTGACTCAGGAAGACCTGGCGGAGCAGGCTGTCGACGATCTTCAGGAAATTGAAGAGCTTGACGGTGAGCGGGCGGCGGCCTTGATCATGGCGGCCAGAGCCCCATGGTTTGAGCAGGAAGATGAGACAGCCAGCTAGGCTGTTGCGGAGCAATACATATGTCCGACGTGACCATTGCGCAATTTGCTGAAGTGCTGAAGGTTTCGGTAGATCGGCTGTTGACTCAACTTGAGGAAGCCGGTATCGAAAACGGTGGCGCTGATGCGATTATCAGCG
>Ga0224512_10002755_pt1 | contig 15860 bp, 16 predicted proteins | sample SF_May12_sed_USG_4_FD_169103 | JGI IMG/M metagenome (GOLD analysis project Ga0224512, IMG submission 169103) | Sediment microbial communities from San Francisco Bay, California, United States - SF_May12_sed_USGS_13 | ecosystem: Environmental > Aquatic > Marine > Sediment | place: USA...
CGAGGTAGATTTTGTAAGTTCTTGATAATACGTCCTTATCTCTTTATCAAGCTTATCCGGAAGAGTGGCCTTCTCGATCCAGCCGCGGATCTCCAAGCCGCAGCGCGCCAGCGCCTCCACATCGCCGCCTTTGAGCCCTGCAATGCGCTTGGCAATGCGCTGGTCCAGCCCCTCGGCACTGAGGAACTCGCGGTAGGCGTCGGCCGTCGTCGCGAAGCCACCGGGAACACGGATTCCGGACGCGGTTAGGGCGCCGATCATCTCGCCCAAGGAGGCGTTCTTGCCGCCGACATGCGGCAAGTCCGCCATGCGCAGGTCCTTCAGCCAGGCAACATACTTCATTTGCGTTCCTACGGTTGCTGCGGGCAGCCAAAGACCGTATTTTAGCTGCATGCCGCAGCGCCGCACCGTGTTCTTCATTTCCGACGGCACCGGCATCACAGCGCAGATGCTCGGCCACAGCCTGCTGACGCAGTTCGAGGGCGTGGAGTTCCACCAGGTCATGCTGCCATTCGTCAATTCGCAGGACCAGGCCGAAGACTGCCGCGCGCGCATCGAGGAAGAAGCCCGCCGCGGCAACGGCCAGCCCATCGTCTTTTCCACCCTCGTCAATGGCGATGTGCGCGCAGTGGTGCGCAGAGCGAACGCCCTGTTCGTGGATTTCTTCGAGACCTTCATCGACCCGCTGGAAGCCGCGCTGGGGGTGCAGTCGACGCATACCATCGGGCGCTCGCACAGTGCCCTCGACAAGCCGGGCTACGCGCACCGCATCGAAGCGATCAATTTCGCCATGGCGCACGACGACGGCGCCTCGCACCGCGAGCTCGATCAGGCCGACGTGATTTTGGTGGGCGTGTCGCGCTGCGGCAAGACGCCGACCAGCCTTTATCTGGCCCTGCAATTCGGCGTGAAGACGGCGAACTACCCACTCATTCCCGAGGACTTCGAGCGCATGCAGCTGCCCGCGGCGCTCGTGCCGTGCAAGGCGCGACTTTACGGCCTGAGCATCGCGCCGGAGCGCCTGCGCGAGATCCGCCGCGAGCGCCGTCCCAACAGCCGCTACGCCGACCTGGAGAACTGCCGCTACGAGGTCGAGCAGGCCGAGCGGCTGATGCGCCGCGAAGCCATACGCTGGATCAATTCCACCGCCAAATCGATCGAGGAAATCGCCACCAACATCCTGCGCGAGCTCAGGATCGAGCGCCCGATGTACTGAGCTGGCGCGAGCGCTCGTAGAACAGGATCGCCGCGGCCGCCGCGACATTGAGCGATTCGACCCCTGGCTCGAGGGGGATGCTGATGCGATGCGCCGCCTGTGCCGCGGCCGCCCGGCTCACGCCCTGCCCTTCGGCGCCGAAAATCCACCCCAACTGCCCGGTCAGATCCAACGCCGCCGGCGCCTCGCCGCCGGCGGCAACCGCGCAGATCAGCCGGCCGCGGAAATCCGTCAGCGCGCCAACGAGGTCCGCAACCTCGGCGATGCCCAGCGCGAAGTGCCCGCCCATCGCCGCGCGCAGCACTTTCGGCGACCACGCATCGGCGCAGCCCCGCCCAAGCACCGCGGTGTCCACGCCGAAAGCCGCCGCGCTGCGCAGGATGGCGCCGACGTTGCCGGCATCCTGGATGCCGTCGAGGAAGATGGCATGGCGCGCCTGTGCAAGCGTTGGGGCGGAGGGCGCCAGCGCGATCTCCGCCGCCAGCCCCGCCGGCGCGACCGCGTCCGCGAGCCAGCGAAACAGGGCGTCGGTCAGCGTTACCGGCGCCGGGCCTGCCCGTTGCGCCAGCGCCGCGATCTCCGGGTTACGCAGGCCGGCTTCGCTGACGATGACCGCCAGCGGTTGCGCGCCGGCGTCCAGATAAGCGGCCAGCAGATGCGCGCCTTCGATCAGCGCGCGGTGCTCGTCGCGGCGCGCGCGGGCATCGTGCCCGAGCGCGTGCCAGCGGCGAACGCGCGGATTGTCCCTGGAGCGCAGCAGACTCACGCGCCGAGAATCTCGCGCACCGGCGCGAACGTTCGGCGGTGAACGGCGCTGGCGCCGTGGCGCGCGAGGAGCGCGAGGTGCTCGGGCGTCGGGTAACCCTTGTGCCGGTCGAGGCCGTAGCAGGGGTACTGCGCATGCAGGCGCAGCATTTCCGCGTCGCGCGCGGTTTTGGCGAGGATCGAGGCGGCCGAGATCTGCGGCACGCTGCGGTCACCGCCGACCACGGCACGCACGGCACACTCGAGCGCGGGGCAGCGATTGCCGTCGACCCAAGCCTCCTGCGGGGCGATCGCGAGGCGCTCGACGGCGCGCCGCATCGCCAGCAGCGACGCCTGCAGTATATTGAGTCGGTCGATCTCCTCGACGCTCGCGCTGGCGACAGCCCAGGCGAGCGCCGCGCCCTGAATCGAACGCGCCAGCGACTCGCGGCGCGCGGCGGAAAGCTGCTTCGAATCCCTGAGCCCAAGGATCGGCTGCAGCGGATCGAGCAGCACCGCAGCCGCGAACACGGGGCCGGCGATGGGTCCCCGGCCCGCTTCGTCCACGCCGCAGACCAGCCGCTCAGGCACGGCCCGCATCGAGCACGCTCAGCACTGCGTCGGCCGCCTTTTGCGCGTTGTTCTGCCTGAGCAGTTCGTGCATTTCCCGAAAACGATGAATCTGCCGCTGCTGCAGCGCCGTGTCGCGCAGCAAATCCAGCAGTGCCGCCGACAGCGCCGCCGGCGTCGCCTTGCCCTGGATCAGCTCGGGCACCAGGCGCTCGCCGGCAAGGATGTTGGGCATGCCGACGTAGGGCAGATACAGCATCTGGCGCTGCAGTGCCCATGAAAGGGCCGACTGACGGTAGGTGATGACCATGGGTGTCTTGAAAAGCGCGGCTTCGAGCGTCGCCGTGCCGCTCGCCACCAACGCCAGGTCGGCGGCGGCGAGCGCCTCGTGCGAGTGGCCGAAGAGCAGCGTCAGCGGCAGGTCGGTGCGCTCGTGCGCGTGCAGGGTCGCCTCGAACAGGTCGCGTGTCTCGCGTGTGGCGAGCGGGCACACGAAATGCACGTCCGCAATTTCCTGGCGAAAGCGGTGCGCGGCCAGAATGAAGATCTCCGCCATGTGCTCGAGCTCGGAGCGCCGGCTGCCCGGCAGGAGCGCAACCACCAGCTTGCGCGATGGCAGGCGCAGCTGGGATTTCGCGTTCACCTTGTCCACATTGAGGGGAATGATGTCGGCGAGCGGATGGCCCACGTAGGTGACCGGCAGCCCGGATTTCGCGTACAGCGCAGGCTCGAACGGGAACATCGCCAGGAGGTGCGTCGCGGATCGCGCTACGCGGCGCACGCGCCAGCGCCGCCATGCCCACACTGAAGGGCTTACATAATGCACGGTGGGAATGCCGGCCAGCTTCAGGCGGCGCTCCAGATCGAGATTGAAATCCGAGGCGTCGACGCCGATGAACAGCCCGGGTCGCTCCTGAAGCAGGGCGTCGCCAAGCCGGCGGCGGATTCGCATGATCTCGCGGTAGTGGCGCAGGGCCTCCACGTACCCGCGCACTGCCAGCCGGTCGAGCGGCACGTTGACCTCGAATCCCTCGGCCGCCATGCGCGTGCCGCCGATGCCGGAAAAGCGCAGTTGCGGCCGTCTCGCCTTCAGGGCGGCGATGAGATGCGCGCCGAGCTGGTCGCCGGAAGCCTCGCCGGCCACCATGGCGACGTGATGCGCGCCGTCGTTCACGGCGCTAGCGGATGCAGCCGCGCCTGGAGCGCGCCACGAATTCGTGCAGGTCGGCGACCTCCGGACATTCCGCGGCCTGCGTCGCGAGCTCGCGCTTGGCGTCCTCCAGGCTCAGACCCGCGCGGTACAGCGTGCGGTAGGCGCGCTTGATGCGCGCGATGACGTCGGCACCGAAGCCGCGCCGGCGCAGGCCCTCGCTGTTGATGCCGTAGGGCTTGGCCATGTTGCCCGCTGCCATGACATACGGCGGCAGGTCCTGCGACAGATAGGTCGCCATGGCGGTGAAGCTGTGCGCACCGATGCGCACGAACTGGTGCGCGGTCGTATAGCCGCCGAGGATCGCCCAATCGCCCACCTGCACGTGTCCCGCGAGCGCGCTGGCATTGGCAAAGATCGTGTTGCTGCCGATCTGGCAGTCGTGCGCAAAGTGCACGTAGGCCATGATCCAGTTGTCGTCGCCGACGCGCGTCACGCCGGCGTCGCCCGCCGTGCCGCGATTGATCGTCACGTACTCGCGCAGCGTGTTGCGGTCGCCGATTTCGACCGCCGTGTCTTCGCCATCGTACTTCTTGTCCTGCGGCGGCGCGCCGATGGACGAGAACTGGTAGATGCGGTTAGCGCGGCCAATTCGGGTGCGCCCTTCGATCACCACGTGCGGCCCGATCCAGCTGCCCTCGCCCACTTCCACCTGTTCGCCGATGATCGAGAAGGCGCCGACCGCCACGCCCGGCGCGAGCTTTGCACCCGGATGCACGATGGCGCTGGGATGCACCTGCCCTGCGCTCACTATCGCCCCTTGACCTGTTCGGTGACGAGGATCTCGGCTTCGGCGACCACCGCGCCGTCGACGCGTGCCATGCAGTCGAATTTCCAGATCGTGCGCTTGTGCGCCAGGATGAGGGCCTCGATCTCGAGCCGGTCGCCCGGTACGACCGGCTTCTTGAAGCGCGCCTTGTCGATGCCCGCGTAGTAGTAGACGGTATTGGCGTCGGGCCGATCGCCGCGCGTGCGAAAGACGAGGATGCCAGAAGCCTGCGCCATCGCCTCCAGGATCAGCACGCCAGGCATGATCGGCAGGCCCGGGAAATGGCCCGGGAAATGCGGCTCGTTGTTGCTGACGTTCTTCAGCGCGAGGATGCGCTTGCCCGGCTCGCATTCGAGCACGCGATCGATCATCAGCAGCGGGTAGCGCTGCGGCAGGTAATCCAGAAGCGGCAGCGAATCCGGTTCAGCCATTGCGTTTCTTCCTTTCCTTGCCGCGCTTCTCGAGCGCGCCGACGCGCGCGACGAGCTCGGCCAGATGCCGCAGCAGCGCGGCGTTGCGCGCCCAGGAGGCGTTGTCGTCGAAGGGGTGCAGGCCGGTATAGGTACCCGGCTTGCGGATGGAGCGCGTAATGACCGTGGCTGCGGAAACGTGCACGTCGTCGCACAGGCTCAGGTGCCCGAGGACGACGGCGGCGCCGCCGAGAGTGCAGCGTTTGCCGATGTGCGCGCTGCCCGCCACGCCGGCGCACCCGGCCATCGCCGTGTGCGCGCCGATGCGGCAGTTGTGGCCGATCTGCACCTGGTTGTCGAGCTTGACGCCGTCCTCGATCACGGTGTCGTCCACCGTGCCGCGGTCGATCGTCGTATTGGCGCCGATCTCGACGTCGTCGCCGACCAGGACGCGGCCGATCTGCGGCACCTTCAGCCAGCGGCCCGCCTCCTGTGCCATGCCGAAGCCATCCGCACCGATCACGGCGCCCGAATGAATGATGGCGCGCTGGCCGATGCGGCAACCCGCGTACACCACGACGGACGCATGCAGCCGGCTGTCGGCACCCACCGCCGCGGCCTCGCCGACGTAGCAGCCGGCGCCGATCCACGCGCGCTCGCCGATCTGCGCCGCCGGGCACACCACGGCGCCGGCCTCGATGCGCGCGCTGGGTGCCACGCGCGCCTGCGTGTCGACGTGCGCCGCCGAGTCAACTCCCGGGCGCGGTGCGGGTGCTGGATTGAACAGCTGCGACACGCGGGCGAAATACGCGTAAGGATTGTCGCTGACGATGCGCGGCAGCGCCGTCAGCCGCTCGGCCTGCGGCCCGAGGATCACGGCCGCCGCGCGCGTCGCCGCCAGCTGCGACTTGTAGCGCGCGCTGGAGTAGAACGCGATGTGGTGCTCCTGGGCATGCTCGAGGGAAGCGACCTGCTCGACCAGGATGCCGGCATCGCCGACCACGCGCCCGCCGAGCCTGGACGCGATCTCGCCGAGGGAAATCGGGCCCGCCATGTCAGCGCGCGGGCGGTTTGCCCTCGAGCGCCTTGATCACCCGGTCGGTGATGTCGATGCGCGGGTTCGCGTAGACAGCGTCCTGGAAGATGATGTCGTACTTCTCCTGCTCGGCGATCTGGCGGATCACGCGATTCGCCTGCTCGACCACTTGCGCCAGTTCCTCGTTACGGCGCTGATTGAGGTCCTCGCGGAACTCGCGCTGGCGGCGCTGGAAATCCCGGTTCAGGTCGTTGAACTCCCGTTCCTTGGTGCGGCGCTGGCTGTCGGGCAAGGTGACGCCCTGGCGCTCGAGCTCGTCCTGCATGCGCTTGAGCTGTTCGGCGACTTTGGCGAGCTCCTGATCACGCTTGGAAAATTCCGCCTCGATCTTCTTCTGCGCGCGCACTGCCGGCGTCGCGTCGCGCAGGATGCGCGCCGTATTGACGAAGCCGATGCGCGCTTCCGACTGCGCGGCGGCGGGAAGTGCCAACAGCGCAAGCGCCAGCGAGAACGGCAGTGCCAGTAGTGCGGTGAGCTTCTGCATGAATCGTCCGATGGGTCAGAACGCGGTGCCGAACTTCAATTGTAACCTCTGCACGCGGTCGAAGCCGGCGCGCTCATTCAGCGGCGTGGCGTACGAAAGGCGCAGCGGTCCGAGGGGCGAGGCCCAGGCAAGCGCGATCCCTGCGGAATAACGCATCTCCGACAGATCGACCGGCTCGCCCGCGCCGTACACCTGGCCGGCATCGACGAACACGCCCACGCGCAGCGACTTGTCCTGCGCCGCGCCCGGCATCGGAAACAGGAGCTCCAGGTTGCCGACCACGCGGCGCGTGCCGCCGAGCGAGTTGCCCAGGCTGTCGCGCGGGCCGAGCGAGAAGTCCTGGTAGCCGCGTACCGTTCCCGGCCCGCCGGCATAGTAGTTCTTGAAGAATGGCAGGGGCTTGCCGCCGCTGCCGTTGGCGTAGCCGAGGTCCGCGTTCAGCAGCAAGGTGAGGCTGCGGCTGAGCGGCCAGTAAATCTGCTGGTTGATGCCCAGCCGGTAGTACTGCAGGTCGCCTCCCGCCAGCTCCGTGCTGAAGCGGGTCAGCAGGCCGTCGGTGGTGACGATCAGGCTGTCGCGCGTATCGCGCGCCCACGCCGCGGTGAAGGCGCCGTAGCGGTACTTGTTGCCGAAGGCGGCGACGAAATCCTTGTAGATTGTCGAGCTGTTCTCGAACGTGATGACGTCGACGCTCTCGGCGAGGGCGCCGAAGCTCACGGTGACGCGCTCCGATAACGGGTAGCTGAACTTGATGCCGCCTCCCACCGTCTTGGTGCCGTAGGCGCCGGTGGCGAGCGTCGAGGCGTCGACATCGCGCTTGTAGACATCGAATCCGCGGCTGACGCCGTCGACCGTATAGTACGGATCGACGTAGGATAGCGAGTAGATCTTGTTGACCGTGCCGCTGTTCAGCTCTAACGCCAGGAACTTGCCAGTGCCGAAGACGTTGGGCTGGGTGATCGACGCCGAAAGAATGAACTTGTCGAGCGTGGAAAAGCCGACGCCGAACGCGAGCGCGCCGGTCGAGCGCTCCTCGACGGTGTAAGTGACATCCACCTGGTCGGGCCGTCCTTCAACGGGCGCCGTGTCGACCGTGACTTCATTGAAGTAGCGCGTGCGGTCGATCCGCCGCCGCGACAGCTGGATCTTCGACGCGTCGTAGTAAGCGCCCTCGAGCTGGCGCATTTCGCGGCGCACGACCTCGTCGCGCGTCTTGCTGTTGCCGACGACATTGATGCGGCGCACGTAGACGCGTCGCCCCGGGTCGATCAGGATCGTGAACGCCACCGTGCGCTTTTCCCGGTCCACTTCGGGCACGGCGTTGGCATTGGCGAAGGCGTAGCCGTCGTTGCCGAGCCGGTCGGCGATCGCCTTCTGCGACTCGATGAGCCGCTGCCGGGAGAACACGTCTCCCGGCCTGATGCGCAGCAGTTTCTCCAGCTCTTCCTCGGGCACCAGCTTTTGTCCGCCAATGCGCACGTCCGACACCGTGTACTTCTCCCCTTCGGTGATGTTGACGGTGATGTAGACGTCCTTGCGGTCGGGCGTGATCGAGACCTGGGTCGAGTCGACGTTGAAGTCGAGATACCCCTGGTCGAGGTAGTACGAGCGCAGCGTCTCCAGGTCCGCGGACAGGCGCTGGCGCGAGTACTGGTCGTGCTTCGTGTACCAGGTCAGCCAGCCCGGTGTGCGCAGGACGAATAGGTCGAGCAGATCGTTCTCGGCAAAGGCGCGCGCGCCGACGATCTTGATGGTGCGAATCTTCGCCACCTCGCCTTCGGTCACGGCGAAGTTGATCGCCACCCGGTTGCGCTCGAGCGGCGTCACAGTGGTCTGCACTTCGGCGGCATACTTGCCGCGCGACAGGTACTGGCGCTTGAGCTCCTGCTCCGCGCTCTCGAGGACGGCGCGGTCGAGGATCTGCCCTTCGCCCAGGCCGAGGTCGCGCAGCGCGCGCCGCAGACTGTCCAGCGGGAACTCGCTCACGCCGGAAAAATCGACTTGCGAAATCGCCGGACGTTCCTCGACCAGGACCACCAGCACGCCGTTCTCGGTCTCGAGCCGCACGTCCTTGAAGAATCCCGTGGCAAACAGGGCGCGCAGCGCCTGCTGCGCCTTCTCCGCGGTCAGCGTCTCCCCCACCTTGACCGGCAGGTAGCTGAAGACGGTACCCGGGTCGGTGCGCTGCACGCCCTCGACGCGGATGTCCTTGACCGTGAAGGGAAGGAAGTCGGCGGCGGCGGCGGCGCCGGCCGCCGCCAGCAGCGCCCAGGCGAGCGCCGCGAGAATTCGCTTGCGCATCAGCGATATCCGGGTCAGCCCGCGAACAAGCGCGTAAGGTCGTTGTAGAACGCGAACGCCATCAGCACCAGAAGCAGGGCGATGCCGACGCGCTGGCCGAATTCGATGGCGCGATCCGACGCCGGGCTCCCCTTGAGTACTTCGACGAGGTAAAACATGAGGTGTCCACCGTCCAGCGGGGGAATGGGCAGGAGGTTGAGCACGCCGAGGCTGATGCTGATCAGCGCAAGAAACGTCAGGTAAGGAATCCAGCCGAGCTGCGCCGACTGGCCAGCGAAGTCGGCGATGGTCACCGGGCCCGACAGGTTCTTCCATGACACTTCGCCGAGCAGCATCTTGCCGAGCATGCGCAGGCTGAACACGGAGATGTCCCAGGTCTTGGCAGCCGCGAGTCCGACGCTGGCGAGCGGCCCGTGGCGCACGTGCACGAAAATGCGATCCGCGCGCGCAGCCGGAATCTCCGGCGCGACGCCGATGCGGCCGATGCGCTCGCCGTTCACCGCCACGTCCTCGGGCGTCACCTGCAGGATCATGCTGAGGTCCCCGCGTTCGATCTGCAGGCGCGTCGGCAGACCCGGGCGCCGCCGCACCTCCCTCACCAAGTCCTCCCACGTCGCCACCGGCCGGTCGTCGATGCGGGTCACGCGGTCGCCTTTTTCCAGTCCGGCGCGCGCGGCCGCGCTGCCTGCCACCACTTGCCCCAGTACCGGATCGAGCGGCGGCCGGTACAAACGCAGGCCGATCCTCTCGAGAACGTCACTTTCGACCTCGTCGGTCGGATAGTTGCTGAGGTCCAGCGTCAGATTGGAGATCTGGTCGCGCGTGTTGATGACCTCGATGCCCAGCGACTCGCGCTGCAGCGCGGCCTGCAGCACGCGCCAGCGAAGCTCCTGCCAAGTGGCGAGCGGCTGGCCGTCGATCGAGCGCACCAGGTCGCCGCCACGCACCCCCGCGGCCTGCGCCAGCGTCGCTGCCGCCGGCTCGGCCAGCACCGGGCGCGCCTCCGGCAATCCGACCATGTACAGCCCCGCGTATACGGCGATGGCAAACAGGAAATTGAATAGCGGTCCGGCAGACACGATCAGCACGCGCTTCGCCACGCCCTGCCGGTTGAAGGCGCGCGCCACTTCGTGCGCCGCCACCGGCGCCTCGCGCTCGTCCAACATCTTCACGTAGCCGCCGAACGGAATCGCCGCGATCACCCACTCGGTCTGATCGCGCCCGCGCCGCCACGTCGCCAATGAGCGCCCGAAACCGACCGAGAACCGCAGCACTTTCACCCCGCACAGACGTGCCACCAGGTAGTGCCCGTACTCGTGCACCACGATCAGCACGCCCAGGGCGACGATGAAGGCCGCCACGGTATGCAGGAAGCTCATGCGGCCTGCCCCATGAGGCGCATGACGGAATCCGCCGCGGCGCGTCGTGCCCGCGCGTCGGCGTCCATCACGTGCTCGAGCGAGGCCGCCGTGCCGGCCGCTACGCGGGCGAGCGCCTCTTCAATCACAGGCGCGATTCCAGTGAACCGCAGCCGGCCGGCCAGAAAGGCCTGTACCGCAACTTCATTCGCGGCGTTCAGCACGGCGGGCACATTGCCGCCGGCGCGCAGCGCGCCATAGGCCAGTTCCAAACAGGGGAAGCGCGCCGCATCCGGCTGCCCGAACGAGAGCTGGCCGACGGCGCCCAGATCGAGCGTGCGCGCCCCCGAGTCGATGCGCTCGGGAAAACCGAGCGCGTGGGCGATCGGCACGCGCATGTCGGGATGCGACAGCTGCGCGATCACCGAGCCGTCCAGGTACTCGACCAGCGAATGCACCACGCTTTGCGGGTGAATCAGCACGCCAATGCGCTCCGCCGGCAGGCCGAACAGCCAGTGCGCCTCGATTACCTCCAAGCCTTTGTTCATCATGGTGGCGGAATCAACCGAGATCTTGCGCCCCATGACCCAGTTCGGGTGGGCGCAGGCTTCATCCGGCGTCACGCGCGCCAGGCGCTCGAGCGGCGTGACGCGGAACGGGCCGCCGGAGGCGGTCAGCTGGATGCGGCGCACGCCGCGCAGCGACACGCCGGCGCCCTCCTGCGGCAGGCACTGGAACACGGCGTTGTGCTCGCTGTCGATTGGCAGCAGGACCGCCCCCGCCTCGCCGGCCGCCCGCATGAACAGCGGCCCGGCCATCACCAGAGCTTCCTTGTTGGCGAGGAGCACCCGCTTGCCGGCACATGCCGCCGCCAGCGTCGCCGGCAATCCGGCAGCACCGACGATAGCCGCCATCACCGCATCGCATTCCACCGCCGCCGCGACCTCCGCCAGCGCTGCGGGACCGAATCGCAGCTCGCACCCGGCTTCGGCGAACCGCCGGCGCAGCGCCGCATCCTCCACGCAGCCCGAAAGCACGGCTTGGCGGGGACGATGGCGATCGCAAAGTTTCAGCAACCGCTGCGTCGACGTGTGCGCGGTCAGCGCACGCACACTGTAGCGCTGCGGGTGGCGCGCGACGACGTCCAGCGTGCTCGAGCCGATGGAACCGGTGGCACCCAGGATCACGAGGCCGAGCGCCTGCCGCGAATCCGCGTGGCGTTGTGCGGGCGTCATGATCGTGCGAGCAAATGGAGAAGCATCGCGGCGATCGGCAGTGTCGACATTACGCTATCGATCCGGTCGAGAACGCCGCCGTGGCCGGGCAGCAGCGAGCCGCTGTCCTTGGCGCCCGCGCGGCGCTTGAGCGCCGATTCGAAAAGATCGCCGACGACGCTCACGCCGCACAGCAGGACGGCACCGGCCAGGTAGGCCGCCCAGGTTGCCCCCTTTACATAGGGACCGAGCGGCGCACCCGGCAGTGCGCAGATGATAGCGTAGATGAGCGTGGCGGCGGCGGCTCCGGCAGCGCCCTCCCAGGTCTTCCCGGGACTGATCGACGGCGCCAGGCGGCGTCGGCCATAGGCATTGCCGGCGAAGTAGGCGGCCGTGTCGGCGAGCCACACCAGCCCGAGGACGAGCAGCAACTGGCCGGCCGGAAGAAACAATGCAGCGAAGGCGGCGAGGACCAGCGCGAAAACGCCCGCAGCGGCGAGAGTCAGGCGTCCGGAACGCCCGACGCCGTAGCGCAGCCAGGCGGGTGCGAGCAGCAGCCAGAACACCACGCCCGCCCCGAGCAGGGCATCGCGCAACGAGGCTCCGGCGTTGGGCGCCCAGGCGATCGCGCCCACGACTACCCCAATGGCGACGCCGTAGAGCAGCGCTGCGCGCGCGCCCAAGCCGGCGAGCCGGCCCCATTCGTGGCCGGCGATGACCAGCGCGGCAGCGACAAGGCTGCCGAAATACCGCTTGTCGAGCAGCAGCAGCGCGGCAAGGAAAACTGCCAGCAGCACCGCGGCCGTCAGGACGCGCCGCAGCAGGCCTTCAGGCGAGCGCACCGGTCGCCGCGGATTGTGCGCGCTTGGCCTCCTCAAGCTGCTCGCTGGTGCGGCCGAAACGGCGCTCGCGGCGTGCATAGGAGGCGATCGCCGCATCCAGCGCCGCGGCGTCGAAATCCGGCCATAGCGTCTCGGTGAAGTACAGCTCGGAATAGGCGAGCTGCCACAGCAGAAAGTTGCTGACACGCTGTTCGCCGCCAGTGCGGATGAACAGATCCGGCTCGGGCGCGTAGCTCATCGCCAGATATGGCGCGAGTTGCGCTTCCTCGATCGGACCGTGCGCGGTCTCCGGGTGCTCGCGCAGCAGGCGGCCGAGCGCCTGCAGGATGTCCCAGCGACCGCCGTAGTTAGCGGCTATGGTCAGGGTGAGCCGCATATTGCCGGCGGTGGTGCGCTCGCCCTGCTCGATCAGAGTGCGCATGCGCGCATCGAAGCGCGACAAATCGCCCACCACGCGCAGGCGGATGCCATTGCGGTGCAGCTTTTGCACCTCGCTGGTCAGCGCGAGATTGAACAACTGCATGAGCAGTGCCACTTCGTCGGCCGGGCGGCGCCAGTTCTCCGAGCTGAACGCAAACAGCGTCAGGTATTCCACCCCGCGCGCGGCGCAGGCCTGCACCGTGCCGCGCACCGCTTCGACGCCGCGCCGATGCCCGGCAAAGCGCGGCATGTGGCGCTGCTTGGCCCAGCGACCATTGCCGTCCATGATCACGGCGACGTGCCGCGGCACCGCGCCGTGCTCGGGAATTGCCGTCGTGGGGCTCTCGGGTTTCATGCGCGCTAGACCGCGAGAAGCTCGGCTTCCTTCTGCTGCAGCAGCTTGTCGATCTCGGCGATCGAGCGGTCGGTGAGTTTCTGCACGTCGTCCTGGGCGCGCCGCTCGTCGTTTTCCGAGACCTCCTTCTTCTTCAGCGCTTCCTTGAGGTGGTGGTTGGCGTCGCGACGCAGATTGCGCACCGCGATGCGCGCGTTCTCGGCCTCGTGGCGCACCACCTTGACGAGCTCCTTGCGCCGCTCCTCGGTGAGGGCGGGCATCGGCACGCGCACGGTGTCGCCCATGCCGGCCGGATTCAACCCCAGGTCGGAATCGCGAATCGCCTTTTCCACCGCCTGCAGCAGCTTCTTCTCGAACGGCGCGACGCCGATGGTGCGCGAGTCCAGCAGTGTCACCCGGGCGACCTGATTGAGCGGCGTCGGCGCACCGTAATAGTCGACGACGATGTGATCGAGCAGCCCGGTATGCGCACGGCCAGTGCGCACCTTGGACAGATCGGCCTTGAATGCCTCGACGCTCTTGTGCATCTTCTGCTCTGTCGCCTTCCTGAGTTCGGCTAGCATTAGGCTCTCCTTCAGACGTGCACCAGCGTGCCTTCGTCCTCGCCGGCGATCACGCGCAGCAGCGCGTCCTTCTTGAAAATGCTGAACACGTTCACCGGCAGCTTCTGGTCGCGGCACAAGGCGAGCGCCGTCGCGTCCATGACCTTGAGTTTGCGCTGGATCGCCTCGTCGAAGCTCAGCCGCGTGTAGCGCGTTGCCGTCCGGTCTTTTTTCGGGTCGGCGGTATACACGCCATCCACCTTGGTCGCCTTGAGCACGATTTCGGCCCCGACCTCGCTGGCGCGCAGCGCCGCCGCCGTGTCGGTCGTGAAGAACGGATTGCCGGTGCCCGCGGCGAACACCACGATCCTGCCCTCCTCGAGGTAGCGGATGGCCTTGCCGCGGATGTAAGGTTCGACGACCTGCTCGATGTTGAGGGCGGACTGTACCCGGCAATCGAGCCCGGCGCGACGCATGGCGTCCTGCAATGCGAGTGCGTTCATCACCGTCGCCAGCATGCCCATGTAGTCGGCGGTGGCGCGGTCCATGCCCGCCGCCCCCGGCGCTACGCCGCGAAAGATGTTGCCGCCACCGATGACCACTCCTATTTCCACGCCCAGCCGGGCGACAGCGGCGATCTCCTGGACGATGGTCTCGATGGTTTGCCGGTTGATACCGTAGGTATCGTCCCCCATCAGCGCCTCGCCCGACAACTTCAGCAGAATGCGCTTGTATTTGGAGCCGATCGCGGCTTCGCGCAGCTTCATCGCTGGTCCCTAGCGCCCCGCTCCGGCCGTGGCCATGACCTCGGCGGCGAAGTCGCTCGATTTCTTCTCGATGCCCTCGCCGACCACCAGAAAGCGGTAGCCGTGCAGCTTCGCCTTTTTCGCCGCCAGCAGCTTCTCTATGGTCTGCTTGTCGTCCTTGACGAACGGCTGCCCGAGCAGGCTGATTTCGCCGAGATGCTTGTTGACCGCACCCTCGACCATCTTGGTGACGATTTCGGCGGGCTTGCCGGAATCCTTGGCGCGCGCCGCCGCGATTTCGCGCTCGCGCGCGACGATGTCCGTCGGGACGTCGGACTTCGCCAGGTATTGCGGCTTGGCGAAGGCGATGTGCATCGCCAGGTCCTTGCCGAGGTCCTCGGGTCCGTCAATGTCGACCAGAACGCCGATCCTCGTGCCATGCAGGTACAGGGCCAGGGGCCTGCTCGCCTGCAGCCGCGCGAAGCGCCGGATGGTGATGTTCTCGCCGATCTTTTGCACCAGCGCCTTGCGCCGCTCTTCCACCTGTACCGAAGACAATTGCGCGACATCTTTCGGATTGCCCGTGGCCACCATTTCGGCCAACGATTGCGCGAACGCGAGAAAATCCTCGTTCTTGGCCACGAAATCGGTTTCGCAATTGAGTTCCAGCAGGGCACCGAGCTTGCCGTCCGGCGCCAGCCAGGCGCCGATCACGCCCTCGGCCGCCACGCGCCCGGCCGCCTTGCTCGCCTTGGCGCCGCTCCTGATGCGCAGCAGCTCCTCGGCCTTTTTCAGGTCGCCGCCCGCTTCGGCGAGCGCCTTCTTGCATTCCATCATTCCGAGCCCGGTCAGCTCGCGCAGCTCTTTCACCAGGCCTGCACTGATCTCCGCCATCGCGTCATGCTCCAGAAGTCAAAAAAGAGGGGCCGCTGGCCCCCGGTTGCCGCGTGTCCCGCCGGAATCAGGCGCCCGCCTCGTCGTCCACTTCGACGAATTCGTCCTTCGAGGCCGCGGCCACTTCCTCGACCGCGTTGGAGCGGCCGTCGAGAACGGCGTCGGCAATGCCGCGTGCATAAAGGCGGATGGCGCGGCTCGAGTCGTCGTTTCCCGGGATCACGTAGCTGATGCCCTCGGGCGAATGATTGGTGTCGACGACGCCGACCACGGGGATACCCAGCTTGACCGCTTCGGCAATCGCCCCCTTCTGGTAACCGACGTCGATCACGAACAGCGCATCGGGCAGGCCGTTCAAGTCCTTGATGCCGCCCAGCGAGCGCTGCAGCTTGGTCAGCTCGCGCTGCAGGCCGAGGGCCTCTTTCTTCGCCATGTTGTCGAACGTCCCGTCCTCGGCCATCTGCTCCATTTCCTTCAGGCGCTTGATGGACTGCTTGACGGTCTTGAAGTTCGTCAGCATGCCGCCGAGCCAGCGGTGATCGACGAACGGCATGCCGCAGCGCAGGGCCTCCTCGCGCACGATCTCGCGCGCTTGGCGCTTGGTCCCCACCATGAGGATGGCGCCGCGATTGGCGGCGAGCTGCCGCACGTACTTCAGCGCCTCCTGGTACAGGACCAGGGTCTTCTCC
>Ga0224512_10002756_pt1 | contig 15858 bp, 13 predicted proteins | sample SF_May12_sed_USG_4_FD_169103 | JGI IMG/M metagenome (GOLD analysis project Ga0224512, IMG submission 169103) | Sediment microbial communities from San Francisco Bay, California, United States - SF_May12_sed_USGS_13 | ecosystem: Environmental > Aquatic > Marine > Sediment | place: USA...
CGCCGCTACAAGCTTGATGAATTGCCGCAATTGTGGAACGTATTAATTGGGAATATGTCATTCGTCGGTCCCCGTCCCGATGTTGCGGGGTTTCTTGATCGACTTGAGGGAGACGATCGGGAAATCCTGAAACTGCGGCCCGGCATTACAGGGCCAGCCTCCATCCGCTACCGCGACGAAGAGGAAATTCTTGCCGGCGTCGATGATCCCGAGCGCACTAATATCGAAGTGATTTGGCCCGACAAGGTGCGAATAAATCGTGAATACCTGAACAACTGGAGTTTTCGTCAGGATATCAAATACATACTGGATACGTTATTCGGATGACTAGTTCAAATTTGGATAAGTTTCCGTTTACTCCACTGGTTATCATTGGCGCCGGGCGGTCCGGCACCAATGCCTTGCGCGACGCACTGGTGCGGCTAGACGATTTCGGCACCTGGCCTTGCGACGAAATCAACCCGATCTGGCGTCATGGCAACATAGACTATCCTGACGACGAGATTCCGCCGCAAAACGCGACTCCCTCAGTACGCCGCTATATCCGCGGTGCGTTTCGCAGAATATGGCGTCAACAGGGTCGCCCTAATTTTGTCGTTGAAAAGACCTGCGCCAATGCATTGCGCGTTCCATTCGTCGACACCGTTTTGCCCGAGGCGCGATTTATCCACATCGTACGCAACGGTTTCGATGTTGTCGCTTCGGCGGAGAAGCGTTGGCGCGGTGACTTGGAAATACCGGGGCTGCCATATTTCCTCGCCAAGGCCCGCTATGCGCCGCCGAGCGATCTGCCGCGCTATGCTCTTTCCGCGATTCGGACCCGGCTTGCTGTCCGCACTGGACGGCGGAAACATCTTGAAAGCTGGGGACCAAGATTCGCAGGCATTGACGTATTGTCGGAGGCATCAATTGAAGAGCTGGTGGCTCGCCAATGGGCGGCCTGCGTGACGGCAAGCGACAAGGCCTTTGCTGAAATCGATCCGTCGCGCGTATTCCAGCTGCGATACGAAGATTTCACCGCCGATGCGGCTAGAACTCTTTCCAGTATTCTGTCCTGGCTCGGCGAGAAAGCGGCGGAAGAAGACATCACTAAGGCGGCTTCTCAGGTGTGGTCGAGCTCTGTCGGCAAAGGCCGAACGTTGGCCGAAACTCTGCCTGAAGAAGTAAAAACGCTTCTCTTACAGCAGCTATCGACCCACGGATACACTACCTAATTCTATGCGCATCTATCTTTCCCGGCCTCATATGTCAGGGCGTGAACGCCATCATGTCGAGCGCGCCTTCGACAGCAATTTCGTTGCGCCATTAGGGCCGCAACTGGACGAATTCGAAGCAGACGTCGCCAATTATCTTGGGGGCGGTATCCACTGTGTCGGTTTATCGTCAGGTTCGGCCGCACTGCATCTGGCCCTTAGGCTCGCTGGTGTCGACCAGGGTGACGAGGTGTGGATCTCCTCCATGACCTTTGCCGGGGGCATCTTCCCGGTACTTTACCTGGGTGCGATTCCGGTATTGTTCGACCTTGACCCAGCTCATTGGACGCTCAATGTTGGCCTTCTGGAGGAGGCGCTCGTCACTGCGGCGAGAACCGGGGCGCTTCCAAAGGCTATCGTGCCCACCGATCTCTACGGTCAGAGCGTCGACCTGGATCCGCTTGAGGCCCTCGCCGCACAATTCGGGGTAAAGCTGATCGTTGATTCCGCCGAGAGCCTCGGGGCGGAATACCGGCGTGGGCGTAAATGCGGATCTGGCGGCGATACGTCAATACTGTCCTTCAACGGCAACAAGATAATCACAACTTCTGGCGGCGGGATGCTGGTCACACGCTCGAAAAAAGTCGCTGACGGAGCGCGGTTCCTTTCCACGCAGGCGCGAGATCCTGCGCCACACTACGAGCATTCGACTGTCGGATACAATTATCGGCTTTCCAATATTTGTGCTGCAATCGGTATCGGTCAAATGGAAGTGCTTGACGACCGCGTGTTAGCGCGTCGAAGGATATTCGACCGTTACAAGAGCGCGCTGTCGCGGCCCGGCATCCGTTTCATGCCCGAGCCTGAAGGGTACCTGTCGTCGCGCTGGCTCACTGTCATCACCGTAGACCCAGTCGAGGCTGGTGTGTCGCGCGAAGACATCCGCGTTGCCCTGTTGGAACACGAAATCGAGTCACGACCACTTTGGAAACCGATGCATTTGCAGCCACTGTTCGCTGGGGCACAATACGTCGGTACTGGAGTCGACGAGAACCTGTTTGAAAACGGCTTGTGTCTGCCTTCGGGCAGCGATATGACGTGGGGCGAGCAGAATGAGGTGATCGAGCGAATCCTAGCTCTCTTTGACACGATCTAATTTGTGAAGATCCTACTAACTCATCGCTTCTTTTGGCCTGATACCCCACCCTATGCACGAATGTTGCGAGTGATTGGGGATACTCTGGCTGAAGACGGGCACGATGTCCACGTGTTGTCGAGCTTACCATCCTATCGGGATGGGGCGGTAGAGCAAGGGGTGCCCCGCGTAGAACAGCTAGGCGATCTCACCGTCCGACGAGTCTGGGTGTTCGCAAGGGAGAAGAGCAGTCTGCTGCGCCGCCTGGCTAACGTATTGATCTATTGCTCTGCACTTTTTTACCACGTTTTACGCGTCCGCCCCGACGTGATTACCGCCTCGACTTTTCCGCCAGTCATTGCGGCATGGACATCAAGCCTCGCGGCAAGGATGATTGGTGCAGACTTTGTATATCATATACAAGACATTCATCCCGAGTTGTCCATATATTCCGGCGGAAGATTGGGGCGTGGGCTGCCAAGCCGCATCCTGCGCGGGCTGGATAACCAGACACTGCGCCGTTCAGCAAAGATCGTCACGCTTTCTACGGATATGGTAGATACCCTACGTGCGCGTGGGCTTGGGGAACTGCCGGTCCAAATCATCAATAATCCGCCCTTAAACGCTGACGTGGACAGGGTCCGGCCGCCTCCAGAGTTGCGCAAACCGAAAGGAACGCGCCGGGTGATCTTTGCCGGGAATCTGGGTCTGTTCCAGAACCTGCCGCTGCTTGCTGAGGGCGTTGCGAGGTGTCTTCCTGAGCAGCCCGAACTGGAGTTGATGTTCCTCGGCGACGGCGCAGCACTTCCCGAGCTCAATCAGAAATGGGGTAAACATCCGCAGGTCCGCTTTGTTCCCTTTTTACCTTTTTCGCAAGCTCGCCATCTGATAGCAGAGGCAGATATAGGCCTTGTTTCTCTGAGTCCAAATATTTACCGCGTCGCCTTCCCTTCAAAAATTGCGACCTATCGCGATCTTGGGCTGAAGGTCCTTGCCTTGGTCGAGCCCGAAAGCCAATTGGCTCGTGATCTGCAGCAATCGGGAGGTGGTGCAGTACACAACGATGCTACGCCAGAAGCAATCAGTGATGCTCTGCAAAAACTTCTTTCTGAGCCGCCGAGCAATACCGCGACCGCCAAGCCTTTCTCATCTCAACATGATGCGTGGAGAGATATCATGGAGTCGCTTGAGGTGGTTGATCGATGAAGAATCAAAATAGAAACGAACGAGAAACCGTCGTTTTCCTTGGAGGGGTCTTTCTGCCCTCGCAGATTTCCAGCATTCTGGAAAACTCGCGTGGTGTGGTCCAGAATGCGGCAGACGCGTTGCAAAAAGCATTCCTGAAGGGGTTTGCAGTCAGCGACAACGTTACAGTCCAATTGGTGAACTTGCCATTCATTAGCAGCTTTCCAAAGCTGTACAAGCAGGCCGTTTTTCCAAGTTGCGATGACATGCTGTCTCCAAACATCAAGGCGCGCGGAGAGGGTTTTTTAAACTTGCGCTTCTTCCGACCTTGGTCGCGTTTCGTTTCTGCACATCGTGGGCTGCGTCATGCTGTTCGGTCGTTGAGATCTCCGGTAATTGTCGTCTACTCGGCGCATCTTCCATTTCTCGCTGCCGCACGGCTTGTTCGCCTTTTCCGGAAGGACGTCCTCCTTTGCGCGATTCTTCCAGACTTACCCGAATTCATGGGTGTCGGCGGTCGCCTTTACGTTCTATTTAAATCCATTGAGTCGATGCTCTTTCGTAAAGTCGTCGGTCGGTACGACTCGTTCGTCTTCCTGACCGATGCCATGGGTGAAAGACTCAAGATTCCGAGTAACCGTCGCATCGTGGTCGAGGGAATATTCGACACGCAGGACTACCCAAATGAAGCTGCTGGCGAGGTGCTGTCGGATGGCGAGTTCAAGATACTTTATACCGGAACACTGGCGATGCGGTATGGGATCGTAGATTTGTTGCGGGCATTTGAGCGTATAGAAAACTCCGATTTCCGCCTTTGGATTTGCGGCGATGGCGATGCACGTTCCACGATTGAGGCCATGGCCAGTCGGGACACTCGGGTGCACTACTTCGGGCAGGTGCCGAGAACCAAGGCCTTATCGTTACAACGCCAGGCCAGCGTGCTGGTCAATCCGCGGCGGCCGGAAGGCGAATTCACAAGATACTCCTTTCCATCCAAGACCATGGAATATCTGGCCTCTGGAAAGCCGGTTATCATGCATGCCCTGCCGGGCATTCCCCCCGAATACTTTGACCATCTGATCATTCCGCGTACGCCCGATGCCGAGGGTCTGGCCGAAGCTTTGCTAGAGACGGCAGATACTTCGCCCGATGCTCTCGCCAAGCGGGGCGACGCGGGTCGGAAATTTGTATTGACCCAGAAATCGCCTGAAGCGCAGGTCTCTCGAGTGCTGCACCACTGGGCGGCTCAGCGGGGCGAACTCGTCAATGGAGTAAAAAAAGAAAGCCAAAATATATGACACCTCTTGCCAGAGCCCTAATCAGAGGAATCGTATCCGGCTTTCTCGGGCGCGGTGTATCGCTTGTTACGCCGCTTCTGGTGATGGGGCCGATGCTCAGCTATGTCGGAGACATCCTGTTCGGTACATGGCTCACGGCGGTCTCGATCGCCGCTATGGCAACATTCCTTGGCTTTGGAATAAACAACGCCCTTTTGACACGTTTGTCCGAAGCTTTTGGAACGTATGATCTGCAACGGGCGCGACGACTTCTAGGTCAAGGCTATGTTTTGTCATGTTCGATTAGTTTCGGACTGATTCTGTTGATGTTCCTGGTCATTCTGATCGCGACGAATGCCTTCGATTGGCACTCTGAAGCCGTATCTCATTTTGAAATCATTGGCATCGTTTTCACAGCCCTCTTGCTCTCTTTTCCTTCTCAGATATTGGACCGATTACTTCAAGCGCAGAAAAAATTTGTTCAAGCGCAGATCTTGCAGGCCACAGGTTCTGTAGTAGCGCTGATCCTGTCTGTGCTGGGCATCGCTTTTGATGTTGGTCCGATTGCCGTCTTTGCTATTTATTCTTTGGCCCCGGTTTGCGTGCAAATTCTGTGGTCGGGACTTTACTTTTCGTTTAACTGTCGCATTCGCCCCATGTTCAAAGAAAACCAAGGAGAATCTTGGTCGTCCATGTTTAGGTTGGGCGGGGAATTTTTTATTGTCTCAATCTTGCTCACGATCTCGATGAACATCGATAATGCAATTATCGCATTCAAGTTTGGCGTGGATGCTGTAACTGAATTTGGGGTTCCGGCCCGACTAGGTTCGCTACTTATGATGTTTGTGTTGATGTTTTTCTCTCCATTGTGGCCCATATTCGGTGATGCGCTGGCAAGAAAAGATAAAGCCTGGATTATCACGGTCGCTAATCGCCTTAGTATTATGGTGGGGCTGATAGTTCTGGCCCTTGGTTTCGGTATCGTCGTTTTTGCAGACCAGATCATGAGCTTGTGGATGAATAGAAATTTTGACGATCAACAATACGTCCTGATGGGAATGACCTCACTGGCATTTATAGTCGGCATCACATCACCACATAACATGCTGCTAAATGCGGCGGGAAAGGCCAGGCAGCAGATACTGCCGTGGGCTCTGTTTTTGAGTTCGAGCGTCGCAGCGAAGTTCTTTTTTCTCACGCCAGAAACCGTTTGGTGGACCCCTTGGATAACTTCAGTTTGCTATGCGGTTCTAATTTCGCCGATCATAATGCGGCATTCGCGGTCCCACCTCCGATAGTAAATGGCAACGCTCAGTTAGATATATGGAATGAACAGTTGATCTCACATTCGCAGAGCTTCATCTAGAATTATTTTTTGTTTCCGAAATATAAGCGCAGTCTGCTCTGACTCAATGCTGTCATGGAATGAATCACCTTATAAGAATAGTGGATAGAATTTTCAGGGAATCATCGGAAGGCTGGTGTTCCCTCTTTTTTTTGCCGCCTCTTGGTGGCTAAGCAACCGCATCCGAATATCGGAAATTCCATAGGGAAGGCATTTGCTCTAGCTACTACTAGATTGCGTTACGACACAATCTGGATGATTGGCAGGTGTCGATGTACGAATCTGTACGACGGATATACCCCGAATTACCAGAATGATCGGATTCGAAAAATGTGTTTCGCCGTCTATGTTCTATGGTGCTTCCTTGAAAAGTCGAGGTGTAAGGTTGAATTCCAGCGAGACGAAGACGAGAAAGTCATTGAATATTCTATCGGAAGGTTTGAGAGTTTCCACAGCTGTGAAAGAAACTTTTGATCAACAGGGCTGCTATGCTCTGATTTAGAAGACTATACCAGACCATCTGGGCACGGGAACCTGCAATTGAGTTCAAAAAAGTATGGAATGGCAAAATAAATTATTTTTTTTGATGGGTGTTTTGTTGGTAGGTTTCACCGCTTTGTTCGCACCGTGGGCGACTTACACGTCGTTCGCACTATGGACGACGCCAGTAACGCTGTCAGTATTTTCGCTCTGTGGTCTGTTGATCCTTCTTGTCGCTGCAAAACGAAAAATAGATTTGGATCTCCAAGTCCTTCTGTTTTTGTGCTACATCGCGTTAATTCTCCTCTCATACACGTGGACTCTTGTCCCGTCCCTATGGTTCTATGCCGTGTTTTGGTGGAGTATTAATTTAATAAGTTTCGCTGGGGCCCTCCATTTCATCCGGACATTTCAACACGTCCGTATTTTGGTATACCTAAGTATTGCCGGCGCGCTGATCGCAGGGCTGAAGTTGCAGATCGTATCTGATGACTGGGGTAACGTCACTTCTCGATACGCCGTTGATCTTCACAATATGAACTTTACGTCATATGCGCTGGCTGGCGTAGTAGCAATATCGCTGTTGGCGAATTCGGTCATTCGCTTCCCCACACTTTTTCGGCAAACGCTTCCGCTCGCAGTAGCCGGGATACTCTATTTCCAAATACAACTCGGATCACGCGGGGGGCTACTTTCCACTGTCGCTGTAACCCTCCTATACGTTTGTCGCAACTTTATCCCTCGAGTTTTTCTTTACTCTATTCCGGTCGTGGCCATGATTATATCTTTGCTGAGCACGTTCGGTTTTCTGGATGCGATTTTCTTGCTCTTGGGTCAATTCAATGAGCGCAGCTCTGGTGATCTGTCCGGACGGGTTGTAATTTGGTCACAGGCTTTTGCGTATATCACTGAATACCCGCTCTTTGGTATCGGCCCGAACAGCTTCGCGGAGCTTAATTTTACTGGTAGTGGAGCGCATAATTTTTTTCTTACAGTCCCGCTCGAGACCGGTGTTTTCGGCGTTGTGGTTTTCATTATTTTTTTTCATCGTTTTTTCAAGCAAATGATCGGTTTCAAAAATAAACGACTCGGTGGCTATTTTGTAGCCGCGTTCAGCGTCTACTGGTTCCCAATCGCTACAAGCGGGCATTGGGAAACGTCTCCTTACTCGTGGATCGTTATCGCTTTGTTCATTCGAATTGCCTGCATAGTCAAGGACATTGAGCATTTCGAACTGCTTTCAATGGCTCGATCTTAGGGCTAGTGCTCGTCATTTGGCCGCGCTGGACGTATCAAGAAATAGGAAAAGTTCTCCAAAGAAAGCAATCAAATTGTAATTCAGGCTGAAAGCTCGATTCCACGCATAGGAGAAACCAGTCCAATTGCTTTTATCCGCGAGATTTCGGATTTAGTTGCTTACCGCAAGGTAGCGTTCCCATCTCCCGGGTTTTCGTTGGCTTCACACGAGATTTGGCACGAACTGGAGGATGACGGAAAGCCAAGGCGCAATTGGACGTATTCAGCTGCGCAAGCTGGACGACTGGGCAAATACTCGTCGGGCGAATGCTGATCGACTTAGGGACGGGTTGAGCGATTTGTCGGTGCTTAGGATTCCTGAACCAGCGATCCACGAGCATCATGCATATTACAAATTCTATGCCTTCGCTAGGCCTGAGCGGCTGAAGTCCGGCTGGTCGTGGGACCGAATTCTCACGGCGATGCATGAAAAAGGGATCCCGGGCCTCTCGGGCGCATGCCCGGAAATATATAGGGAGAAAGCGTGGCGGATGGCGAATATCCAGTATTGCCGATTGCTCATGGGCTCGGGCAAACGAGCATGATGTTACCAGTGCATCTGACGCTTGAAGAAAGTGATGTCGAAGACATGATACTCGTTTTGCGGAAAGTTCTTGCTGTAGCTGGGGCCTAGTTTCCTGTCAAACTGAGGATTGCGCGTCGCCGGCTTGTTAGAATTAGCCGCCAAGCCATTGATTTGATAGACTCTTCCCGCCATCCGCCCGTTTCGGGGGAGTGGGCGACAAAAATAAGGCCAGGATGCAGTGAAGCAATCTCATAAATCGACGAAGAACCAGGGTCTCCTGGAAAAATATCTGCAGCCTTTCCGTCTTCGACTTCTCACCTTGTCGCGACCGAGCAAGCAAGCCTCGATGATCGCAGCAGACGTGCTTTCGTACGTAGCGAGTGCAGTTGTTTCATTCTGGATCGTCTACGGCACCACCGAATTCAGCTCGCCGGTGCTGGTCATTTCAGCTGCGGCAGTTCTTGTCGGAATTCCGGTTCACTGGGCGTTCGGACTGTACGCCTCGATCGTGCGTTATATGGGGCTGACCCTGATCGCGGTGGGACTGCAATCGACGCTTGTTGTCACGGCAATCGTTATGGCTATCGGCGCCTATGCCGGAACCATGAGTGCCCCGATTCGCGTCGGCGTCGTTTTTTGGGCGTTCTCACTGATACTGGTTGTTGGTGGGCGGCTCGGCGCGAGAATGTTCCTGAGTCGTCGCAATGCAAACCGCGAAGCCGTCATTATTTATGGCGCAGGCAGCGGCGGCGCGCAATTGGTCTCAGCGCTTGTCAGCGGGGATGATTACCTGCCCGTAGCCATCGTGGATGACAAAACCGAATTGCACGGCAAACGAATTCACGGGCTCAGGGTACATTCGCCGGAGCGACTTGAGCAGCTGGTGACAGAAAGAGGGGCAACCGGTGTATTGCTTGCCATTCCCAGCGCGTCGCGTCGTCACCGCCGCCAGGTGCTGCAGCGATTGTCCGAATTCCCGGTACACGTGCAGACGATGCCGGAGATCCGGGACATCGTGTCCGGCAAGGCGCGCCTCGACGACATCAGGGACGTCGATGTTGAAGACCTGCTTGGCCGGAACCCGGTACCGCCGAATCCCGAGCTAATGGATGCCTGCATCAAGGGGAAGGTTGTCATGGTGACGGGTGCCGGAGGATCAATTGGCTCCGAGCTCTGTTACCAGATCTTGAAGCTGGCACCGAAAAGACTCGTGCTATTCGAGCTGTCCGAGTCAGCGCTATATAGCATCGAAAGAAAGATTCGGCGGCATGCCAAGAAGAAAGGCATTGATTGTGACATCGTTGCGCTGCTCGGGTCCGTGCATCATGAGCATCGTGTTCGCGAAGTTATCAAGACATTCGGGGTCAAGACGGTCTATCACGCAGCGGCTTATAAGCATGTTCCGATCGTGGAGCACAACGTCTTTGAAGGTATCCACAACAATGTATTCGGTACGTTGTACGCGGCACGCGCGGCGATTGACGGGGGCGCCGAATCTTTCGTCCTGATATCGACGGACAAAGCCGTCAATCCGAGCAACGTGATGGGCGCAACGAAGCGTTTTGCTGAACTGATTCTGCAGGCACTCAACTCGAAGTCTAACGGTACGAAGTTCAGCATGGTTCGCTTCGGGAACGTGCTGGAGTCGTCAGGATCAGTTGTCCCCCTGTTCAAAGAACAGATTCGTAAAGGCGGTCCCGTTACGGTCACCCACCGCGACATCATTCGCTATTTCATGACCATTCCGGAGGCGGCGCAGCTGGTGATCCAGGCCGGGTCCATGGCGACGGGCGGCGATGTGTTTGTGCTGGACATGGGAGAGCCGGTAAGAATCCTGGATCTCGCGCACCGCATGATCAACTTGATGGGTATGACGGTCAGGGATGCAGAGCACCCGGATGGCGATATCGAGATTCAGTTCGTCGGGCTGCGGCCTGCGGAGAAGCTTTACGAAGAGCTGCTGATCGGCTCGAACGTGGCGGGCACCGGGCATCCTCGAATCATGCGGGCCGACGAAGACTGCCTGACCGCAGAAACGCTTTCTCATCTGCTCGATGAACTACGACAGGCGTCGCAGGACCTGGATTACGAAAAGGCCAGGAAGGTGCTTTTGACCGCGGTCAAAGAATACGACCCCAAGAACGGCATCGACGATCTTATTTGGGTGCAAAAGACGGGGACCGACGTACATCCTCCATCGCAAAAGATCGTCGATTTCCCGACCAGGGACTCCTGATCGCGCGACGCGCTCATTGACAAATCGGTGACAAAATCGATGGTCACGATCTGTATAATCCCCGACTTCGCGTCTACCTGACGATTCCTTTACATAAGACTTCAAGAACCTGATGAAAACTGCACTGATTACCGGCATCACGGGACAGGACGGCTCGTACCTGGCTGAGTTGCTGTTGAACAAGGGCTACGAGGTGCACGGCATCAAGCGCCGCGCCTCATCCTTCAATACTGATCGAATCGACCACCTCTACCAGGATCCCCACGAACCGGACGTGAGAATGACTCTGCACTACGGGGACATGACAGATGCCACCAACCTGATCCGCATTATCCAGGAAGTGCAGCCGGACGAGATCTATAACCTCGCGGCCCAAAGCCACGTACAGGTCTCCTTTGAAACGCCCGAGTACACGGCAAATTCCGATGCGCTGGGTACGCTGAGAATTCTTGAGGCAGTACGAATATTGGGGTTGGAAAAGAAGACTCGAATCTACCAGGCATCGACATCAGAGATGTTTGGACAAGTTCAGGAGGTACCGCAAAAGGAAACAACGCCGTTTTATCCTCGGTCGCCCTATGGTGCGGCCAAGGTCTATGCCTACTGGATTACGGTTAACTACCGTGAGGCGTACGGCATGCACGCGTCTAACGGCATACTTTTTAACCACGAATCACCCGTGCGAGGCGAGACGTTTGTCACGCGCAAGATCACTCGCGCCCTGGCGCGAATCAAAATAGGGCTGCAGGACAAGCTGCACATTGGCAACCTCGATTCACTACGGGACTGGGGGCACGCCCGTGATTTCGTCGAGGCGATGTGGCTGATGCTGCAGCAGGACGATCCTGACGATTATGTGATCGCGACGGGCAAGCAATACTCCGTGCGTCAGTTCATCGAGTTCGGCGGCGCCGAGCTGGACATGGACATCGAATGGCAGGGTAAAGGTGTCGATGAGATCGGCATTGACAAAAAAACGGGAAACCAGATCATCGCCGTGGATCCGCGCTATTTTCGTCCCACCGAAGTCGAGACGCTGCTTGGCGACCCGTCAAAGGCAAGGGAAGTCTTGGGCTGGGAGGCTCGGATATCGGTCGATCAACTTGTTCGGGAGATGGTTGCCGCTGACTACGAGACCGCAAAGCGTGATGCGCTCGTAAAAGAAGCCGGTTACCGGACGTTCGACCACCACGAGTAGGCGGAGCGACGGTGAGCAAGACATTTGTTGCAGGTCACAAAGGCCTGGTGGGTTCGGCCATTGTCCGCCGATTGCAGGCGGACGGTATAGAAGCTGTCGTTGCCGGTCGCGACGAGCTGGATCTTTGCGATCAAGCAGAGGTAGACGCCTGGTTCGCCGCTAAAGGTATCGATCAGGTGTACCTTGCGGCCGCCAAAGTCGGCGGCATTCATGCCAACGATACCTATCCGGCGGAGTTTCTTCGCGACAACCTGGTCATTCAGACCAACGTCATTCATTCGGCATGGAAGCACGGCGTCAAAAAGCTCCTGTTCTTGGGCTCCTCCTGCATTTATCCGAAGCTCGCGCCCCAGCCGATGCCCGAGGACAGTCTGCTGACGGGGCCGCTCGAGCCGACCAACGAGTGGTACGCCGTAGCCAAGATCGCCGGTATTAAGATGTGCCAGGCGTATCGCAAGCAATACGGCTTCGATGCGATCTCGGTCATGCCCACCAATCTGTATGGGCCTGGCGATAACTTCGATCTGGAAAACTCGCACGTCTTGCCGGCGCTGATGCGCAAGTTTCACGAAGCTAAAGAGCAGGGCGCCGCTGCGGTCGACGTCTGGGGCAGCGGCAAACCCCGTCGCGAGTTCCTGCACGTCGATGACCTGGCCGATGCCTGCGTGTACCTGATGCAAAACTACAGCAGCCCGGACATTATTAACGTCGGCTGGGGCAAAGACATCACCATTGCTGAACTCGCCGAATTGATCAGTGGCGTCCGGTTTCCAAGGCCGGTTGGAGTTTGATCCCAGCAAGCCGGACGGCACCCCAAGAAAACTACTGGACACGTCGAGGCTGACGGCGCTTGGCTGGCAGCCGAGCATCACGCTCGATGCAGGGATCGCCAGCACCTACGACTGGTATTGTTCGAGCGCCTGATTTTGCAGACTCGCGGCTTCCAGTTGGTGGTGGAGATGACGCAGAAGTGCCATCCTCCGAATGAGAGCGACCGCACACTTAAAAGCGAGAACATCGGCACAAAAATCGGGGACAAGCCGTGTACAATTCTGCGGAAACCCTCGTAAATTCTGGAAATACTTGATGCGACTAACCATCTTCGGCTCCGGCTATGTTGGCCTCGTCACCGGTGCCTGCATGGCCGAAATGGGCAACCACGTCGTCTGTTACGACATTGACGAGGACAAGATCGCGCGCCTGAACAAGGGCGAGATACCGATCTACGAGCCCGGCCTTGAGGCGTACATCAAACGCAACGTCGAGGCGGGGCGCCTCGAGTTCACGACCGATGTCAAAAAAGCTGTCGATCACGGGCTGTTCCAGATGATTGCCGTGGGCACACCCCCGGACGAAGACGGTTCGGCTGATCTGCAGCACGTCCTCGCTGTCGCGTGCGCCATCGGCGAGCACATGGACGAGTACCGTATCGTCGTCGACAAATCGACGGTGCCCGTCGGCACGGCGGACAAGGTCAAGGCGGTTATCCTGGATGAGCTCCAGAAGCGCGGCAAGCCCATCGAGTTCGATGTCGTCTCCAATCCGGAGTTTCTAAAAGAGGGCGACGCCATCGGCGATTTCATGAAGCCGGACCGCATCGTCATCGGCACCGACAACCCGCGTACCACGGAGCTGCTGAAGTCGCTGTATGAGCCGTTCAACCGCAACCACGATCGCGTCATCAGCATGGACATTCGCTCGGCCGAGCTCACCAAGTACGCGGCCAACGCCATGCTCGCGACCAAGATCAGCTTCATGAACGAACTCGCCAACCTCGCCGAACGATTCGGTGCCGATATCGAGCACGTGCGGCACGGCATCGGGTCCGATCCCAGGATCGGCTATCAATTCATTTACCCGGGGGCCGGCTACGGCGGTTCCTGTTTCCCGAAGGACGTGCAGGCTCTGGCCAGGTCAGCGGCTGACGCGGGCTACGAAGCCGCGCTCCTGAACGCGGTCGAAGACGTGAATCTTCGCCAGAAACGCCGGTTATTTGAGAAAATCCAGGCGCACTATGACGGCAAGCTCAAAGGCAAGACCATCGCGCTGTGGGGGCTCTCATTCAAGCCGCGCACCGATGACATGCGCGCTGCCCCCAGCCGCGTGGTGATGGAGTCGCTCTGGGAGGCCGGCGCCAAGGTCCGTGCCTACGATCCTGAGGCCATGCACGAGGCGGCGAGGATCTACCCCGACCAGGATGGCCTCGAGCTCTGTGAGACCGCCTACGGCGCGCTGCAGGGCTCAGACGCGCTGGTGATCGTCACCGAGTGGCAGGAGTTCAGGAGCCCGGATTTCGAGCAGGTGAAACAGTCGCTCTCAGATCCCGTGATCTTCGACGGTCGCAACCTGTATGAACCGGCGCTGCTGCAGACAATGGGCATCAGGTACTACGCGATCGGGCGCGGCAATGGTGGCGCTGGTTCGGATATACCCTACGGCCGGCGTAAGACAGACATGGTGGATTCTTTCTAAACTGATATGAGCACTGTTCTCCCCGTCATACTCTCTGGCGGCTCCGGTACACGCCTGTGGCCGGCGTCCCGCTCGATGTATCCAAAGCAGCTGCTTGCCCTGACAGAGGAGCGGACCATGCTGCAGGCCACGGCGCTGCGCACCGAGGGCCTGGACGGGCCGGCGAAGCATTGTCTGGTCGTCTGCAACGAGGCACACCGTTTTTTGGTCGCCGAGCAGCTCGCAGGTATCGAGATGGACGGCAGGATCATCCTCGAGCCAGAGGGGCGCAACACGGCGCCGGCTGTGGCGCTGGCCGCGCTGCAGGCGGCTAAAAACGACCCGGACACGATCCTGCTTGTCATGCCTGCCGATCACGTCATCGCTGACGTCGACAAATTCCAGTCAGCGGTTGCGCTTGGCGCCGAAGCGGCCCGGGCGGGCAAGCTCGTCACCTTCGGCATCGTCCCGACGCACCCTGAAACCGGCTTTGGATATATCCGCGCCACGGTCGATGGCCCCAATGCGGTTGCCGTCGAGTCGTTCGTCGAAAAGCCCGATGCAGCGACGGCGAAATCCTATGTTGCGGACGGCAAGCATTTCTGGAACAGCGGCATGTTCCTGTTCAAGGCATCGACGTATCTCGAGACGCTAAAGCAGCTGGCGCCCGCGATGTACGCGGCCTGTGTCGAGAGCATGCAAAAGCAATCACTTGACGGACAGTTCATCAGGCCGGACAAAGAGGCGTTTCTCCGCTGCCCGAGCGACTCCATCGACTATGCCGTGATGGAAAAGGCGGATGACGCCGCGATGATTCCACTCGACGCGGGCTGGTCGGACGTCGGCTCGTGGGCGGCGCTGCAGGACGTGCTGCCGTCCGACGATGCCGGCAACACGTTTGAGGGCGACGTCGTGGCGCACGCCTGCGAAGGGTCCTATGTGCTGGCAGAGAGCCGCCTGGTCGGTGTGGTCGGTCTGAAAGATGTCGTCGTCGTCGAGACGAAAGACTCGGTGCTGGTGGCCAACAAGCACGAATCGCAGGACGTGAAAGCGCTGGTCAACAAGTTAAAGGCAAGCGATCGTCCCGAAACGAACCTGCACCGACAGGTCTTTCGACCGTGGGGCAGTTATGACAGTATCGATAGCGCAGACAATTTTCAGGTGAAGCGCCTGATCGTGAAGCCGGGGGCTGTTTTGTCGCTGCAAAAGCATGCGCATCGCTCGGAGCACTGGGTCGTCGTCAAAGGCACGGCCCGCATCACGCGGAATGACGAGGAATTCGACCTCAACGTCAACGAGTCGACCTATATTTCCATTGGCGACGTGCATCGCATCGCGAACCCGTACGATGAGCCCGTGCACATCATCGAAGTGCAGTGCGGCGATTACCTGGGCGAGGATGATATCGTTCGCCTCGAAGACAACTACGGACGGGAAGGCACCAACACGTAGGAGCGCCGCCCACGGCGCGACCAACGTCAATGAAGGACAAAAATGCCAATAACAATTGATTGCTTCAAGGCCTACGACATCCGT
>Ga0224512_10002757_pt1 | contig 15857 bp, 16 predicted proteins | sample SF_May12_sed_USG_4_FD_169103 | JGI IMG/M metagenome (GOLD analysis project Ga0224512, IMG submission 169103) | Sediment microbial communities from San Francisco Bay, California, United States - SF_May12_sed_USGS_13 | ecosystem: Environmental > Aquatic > Marine > Sediment | place: USA...
CTGATAACCTGAGAAGCCATACACGGGCTGTGGCGCAGCTTGGTAGCGCGCTTGACTGGGGGTCAAGAGGTCGGGAGTTCAAGTCTCCCCAGCCCGACAACCGGAACCCTCGACGACGCGTCGGGGGTTCTGCGGTTTGGTCGTAGCTCGGCAGTGTCGACGTCAGGCGACCAAGCGGTCCGTCGAATCGACAGGCCGTCGCCCACAAGTTGCAGCCCGAAATGAACCCATCCGCTCACGACCTGCACACAGTGTCGACAATGCGGCCGTGCTGTGGACAACGTGCCCACCGAAACTGGTGATTTGCAGTCAACACTGGTCTTGGCGGCGGTCGACCGGAATTTGAGCGTATGTTGCACGGGTGGCGGGGTGGTCCCTACACTTCCGCAGTCGGTGGGCCACTGCCAGTGGCCCGGCCGAACATGCAACGGAGGACCAACTTGGAGGACCAACTGGTGAAAACCACCCCTACCCGATGGCGCTGGCTTGCGCTGTTCCTCGTGATGGCGATGGTCGCTGCCGCGTGTTCCTCGGAGACGACCGATACGACCCAGGCTGATGCCGGGGACGACTCGGACACCACCGAGACCACTCAGGCGGATACCACCGACACCACCGACGGTGACACCGCACCCCCCGCCGAGGGATTCACATACTCGGTCGCGATCTTCAGCGACCCCACCACAGACAACCCGTGGGCCGCGATCGACACGGAGAACGACGTGTGGACCGGCTACGTCAATCCCGACATGGCTGCGTTGTATGGCTATCAGGGCCCGACCTACACCCTCACCCCGCTGTTGGCAGCCGACGACTCGCCACCGGCGATCGAAGCAGACGGTGACAACTTCTCGGTGACCGTCAACCTCCGCGACGATGTGTTCTGGTCGGACGGCGAGCAGATCAATGCCGACGACGTGGTCTTCACCTTCGAGACGGTGCAGAAGTACGGCGGACTTGGCGGAAACATCCCGAACCAGTGGCCGCTCGCAACCGATCCGGTCGAGGACGATCCTGCGACCGATGAGGACGAGACTGCTCCCGCCGGCAACGGAATCCTCTCGGTCGAGGCTCTCGACGCCCAGACGGTGAAGATCACCTTCAACTTCGAGGCCGGTCTCGCCGTGTGGCCGTTCCAGACGGGCACGGGAAGTATCTTCCCCGAGCACTTCTGGGGCCCGATCGTCGATGCGAACGACACCTTCGAGGGCATGTACTCAGCTTCTGGCCTGGGTGCGCCCAACGCAACGGGGCTCGTGTCGTCCGAGCGTGAGCCTGGCGCCTTCTGGCGCAACACCGCCATCGAGGACTACTGGGACAAGGGCAGCCAGTACACCGTGTACGACAACGGCACAGTGGTCTACACCAACAAGTCCGGTGTCACCGAGACCTACGGTGGCGAAACCGGTGGCGAAGTCGTTTCCGACTACGTCGAGGGTCCGTACGCGGCCGAGACTGTGTACTCGCTGTACTCCGATCAGAACTCGGCCGTCCTGGCGCTCACCGACGGTGAGGTCGACTTCCTGCTGAACCCGCTGGGTCTGCAGCGTGGTCTCCAGAACCTCGTGCTGTCGGAGCCGGACCTGAACGTCCTCGTGAACGAGCAGAACGGCTTCCGGTACCTGGCGTTCAACACCCGCAAGTTCCCGATGAGCGAGCTCTCGTTCCGTCAGGCGGTCGCGTGTCGGATCGACAAGGACTTCATGGCGAACACCGTTCTCGGTGGCGCTGCCATCGCAGCGAACTCGCTGGTGCCCCCGGGCAACAGCTTCTGGGCCAACCCCGATCTGACGGGCATCTGTGACGGTCAGGACGAGGTCCAGCGTTTCGAGTCCGCCAAGCAGTTCCTCTTGGACGGTGGCTGGACCTGGGACGTCGAGCCGCTTTGGAACGAAGACAACCGCGACGTGCTTCCCAAGGGTGAAGGACTTCGTGGGCCGGATGGCACCGCCATCCAGGCCATCGAGCTTCTCGCTCCGGGACCCGGCTACGACCCCCTCCGTGCGACCTACTCGCTCTTCATCGAAGAGTGGGCTGTGGACCTCGGCATCCCGCTCACGGCAGAGCCCACCGGCTTCTCCGTGATCGTCGACGCCGTGTTCGCCGTTGACGAGGGTGCCCTCGACTGGGACATGTACATCCTGGGCTGGGGTCTGACTCCGTTCCCGGATCACGTGTTCGACTTCTTCACGTCCGACGCCGACTCGGCAGACGGTGGCTTCAACACTCCGGGCTATTCGAACCCGGACTTCGATGCCCTTGCAGCAGAGTTCAAAGCTGCCAAGACGCTCGAGGAGGCACGCGAACTGATCTTCCAGGGTGATGCGATCATCAACGAGGATCTGCCATACGTGGTGCTGTTCACGACGCCGATCATCGAGGCATACCGGAACACGGTCGAGTTCCCGTTCACAACGGTGCTCGACGGACTCCAGAACTTCCCTGGACTGGAAGGAACGGTGACCAGCTCCTGAGCTGATCACCAGAGCGACATGGGCCCCGGACGATCGTCCGGGGCCCATTTCCATCGATCGTGTGGTTCGATCATCTCCATCGAGCGGTGGAGATCAACGAGCAACCCGGCCGCCAGGGCCGCTGCCCGTTAACATGACCGGGCAGCGACCCGCATGTCCAGGTAGCAACCGTTCTGTGTGAGAGGAGAACGTACGAATGGGCAAGTACATGGCCCGACGCTTCATCCAGAGCGTCCTGTTGTTCCTGGTCTTCATCACGGTCACGTGGTTCCTGTTGTATGCGCTTCCGGGCGACATCGTCACCCAGAAGTTCCGCACCAATCCGAACATCCCGCCCGAGGCCGCCGAGACGGCGATCCGGAGACTGGGACTCGACCGACCGATCCTCGAGCAGTTCTGGACGTACGTCACCGGCTTCTTCCGCGGGGACTTCGGGGTCTCGTTCAATCAGTACCCCCGTCCCGTCACCGACATCATCGCCGAACGGCTTCCCCGCACGATCGTCCTGTTCCTGACTGCAGTCGTGACGTACTACTGGGCGGGGTTCATCGCCGGGAAGTATCTGGCCTGGCGGCGAGGCAAGCGTGGCGAGATGGCGATCACCGTTGGCGGTGTCGGGCTGCTCACGGTGTTCTATCCCTGGTTCGCCCTGATGGCGATCTGGCTGTTCGCCGCCCGACTCGGATGGCTCCCCATCTCGAAGTTCCTCGACCCGACCGAATGGCGCAACGCGCCGTATACGGCCAATGAGGTGTTCATGCGCCTCTTCTGGACGGTGGCGATCACGTCGGCGCTGCTGTTCACCGTGCAGTTCGGGGCGAGCAAGATCAGGGACGTCGGACCTGCCCGCGCAACGCGCCTCGGCGGCACAGTGTTGATCATCGCCGGCTTCGTCTTCTATTGGTGGGGCGCCGGAGGCGTCGACATCCGCCCGTTCGCAGGCGACATCGCCGAGCACCTCGTGCTGCCCGTCGGCGTCCTGACGGCCGTCAATTTCGCCGGCATCATGCTGCTCACCCGTAGCTCGATGCTGGAGACGATGCGCGAGGACTTCATCCTGACCGCCCGCGCGAAGGGGCTGCCCGAGAAGGCGGTACGCGATCGGCATGCAGCCCGCACCGCTTTACTGCCGGTGACGACCTCGCTGGTTCTGGCCGTCGCCACCGTCATCGACGGAGGCATCATCACCGAGTTCGTGTTCTCGTGGCCCGGGATGGGTGAGGTCCTCATCTCGTCGGTCACCAGCGAAGACATCCCGCTCGCCGTCGCCGCCTTCTCGTTCATCGGCGTGATGGCGCTGGTCGGGCACTTCATCGTCGACATGCTGTACGGCGTGCTCGATCCGCGGATCCGGGTTTCCGGCTCACACTGAGGAGATACTCGAGCAATGACTGACCTCGGATCACGTCCCCCCGGCACGGAACTCGACGCCACAGACACCGAAGCCGTCGAGTCTCAGGAGATCGCGAAGGCCGAGTCGATCTGGCAGATCCGCTGGGCATTGTTCCGCCGGTCGTTCCGTGCGAACTGGAAGCTGTTCCGCAGGAACCGCATAGGTCTCGCCGGCCTGATGATCATAGGCTTGTTCGCCGTGCTGGCCATCGCCCCGACGTTCTTGTTTCGCGCCGGGTTCTGGGAGACGTCGACGTACGATCCGGTGACCGGTCTCGAATCCGACCCGCCGACCGCGCAGCTCGAGATCGTCCAGGTGGTCGAGGACCCCAACACCCAGATCGATATTCGCCAAGTGCTGGTCGATGGCCGGATCAGCGGTAACCTGGGCGATGTCGTCGACGTGACGTTGCAGCCGGCGCCTCCCGACAGCAAGCACTGGCTCGGTACCGATCCACTCGGTCGCGACATCCTCTCTCAGCTCATGTTCGGCGCAAAGGCGGCATTCGGGCTCGGCATCCTCGCTGCGACCGTGACCGTGCTGATCGGAACGGTGGTCGGATCTGTCGCTGCGTTCTACGGCGGGCGTATCGACGCTCTGCTGATGCGACTCGCGGACCTGTTGATCATGGTCCCGGGGCTGGCCATCCTGATCGTGATCAGCGCAGTGATCAGGTTCCAGCTGTGGCACCTCGCGCTCGTGATCGGCATCCTGAGCGGTTTCGGCGGAGTGGCGATCGTGCTCAAGTCGCAGGCGTTGGCCGTCAAGGTGAAGCCGTTCGTCGATGCGGCCCGCGTCGCGGGCGGTTCGAACGCCAGACTGATCTTTGCCCACATCATCCCCAACGTGATGCCGCTCAGCTTCCTCTACATGATGTTCACGGTGACCACGGCCATCCAGAGCGAGGCGACGCTGTCGTTCATCGGTCTGCTCAACGTCGACATGTCGTGGGGTCTCATGATTCAACTGGCGAACAACCAGGGCTATCTGCTGCAAGGTGGGCGCTACTGGTGGATGGTGTTCCCTGCGGGACTCGCCGTCACGTTCATCGCCATGGCCTTCTTTCTCGTCGGCCGAGCGATGGACGAAGTCGTCAACCCCCGCCTACGAAGGCGCTGAGCGACGACGCTCGAACCGACACGAACCCTTCCCCGATCGACAAAGGACCCGACAACGTCATGAGCCGACCGCTGCTCGAAGTAGACCACCTTGTCATGAACTACACGACCGAGAAGGGCGATGTGTCCGCCATCCAGGACGTGTCGTTCACCCTCTACGAGGGTGAGGCGCTCGGGCTCGTCGGGGAGTCGGGATGCGGAAAGACATCGATTGCGATGTCGCTGCTCGGTTTGGCGGCAGACAACGCCCGATTCGACGAAGGTGAGATTCGCCTCGACGGTACGAACCTGCTGGCGCTCACACCCGACCAGATGCGCCAGCGTCGCTGGAACGACATCTCCATGGTGTTCCAGGGGGCGATGAACGCCTGGAACCCGGTCTACAAGGTCGGCGACCAGATCCGCGAAGCGATGGACCTGCACTTCCGTCCGCGTTTGAGCAGCCGCGAGGTAGAAGCCCGTATTGCGAAGCTCTTCGAGCTCGTCGGACTCAACCCCGCGATGATCAACCGCTACCCCCACGAATTCTCAGGCGGCATGAGGCAGCGTGCCATCATCGCTATGGCGCTCTCGTGTGACCCCAAGATCATCATCGCCGACGAACCCACGACGGCGCTCGATGTCATCGTCCAAGATCAGATCCTCCAGGAACTCAAGGCGATCCAGGCCGACCTCGGGATGTCGATCATCTACATCTCTCACGACATCGCGGTGATCGCAGAGGTCACCGACAAGATCGGTGTCATGTACGCCGGCAAGCTCGTCGAGCTGGGCCCTACCAAGGAGGTGTTTGCCCGTCCGAAGCACCCCTATGCGTACCTGTTGCTGTCGTCGACTCCGTCGGTCACCGGACCGCGCCGAAAACTGGCGCCACTGGAAGGTGAACCACCCGACCTGCTCAACCCGCCGACCGGGTGTCGCTTCCACCCTCGTTGCCCGTACGCCACCGAAAGGTGTTCCACCGAGGAACCGCCGATCACCGACATCGATTCCGGCCATCAGGTGGCGTGTTGGAACTGGCAGGAGGTTCCGGAGTTGGGAGGTCTGACGAAATGACGCAGCCACTGCTGAAGGTCGAGAATCTCTCCAAACTCTTCCCCGTGGCCAAGGGTTTCCTCCGAACTCCCACCGACTTCATCCATGCCGTCGACGGCATCAACTTCGAGATCCAACCGGGCGAGAGTCTGGGTCTGGTCGGGGAGTCCGGCTGCGGCAAGTCGACGACGGGGCGGATGTTGGTGAAGCTGATGGAGGCGAGCTCCGGGCAGATCTTGATGTCCGACAAGACCCAGACAGAGGATCTGATCGACATCGCAAACATCCCCAGGGAAGACATGAAGCGGTTCCGACGCCGCGTCCAGATGATCTTCCAGGATCCGTACGAGTCGATGAACCCCCGGCGGACCGTGTTCGAGACGGTGTCCGAGCCGCTGACGGTCCAGAACATCGGTTCGCTCAAGGAGAGGGAGGAGCGGGTGTCGGAGATGCTCCGGCTCGTCGGTCTCTCTCCACCTGATGCCTTCCTCTTCCGCTATCCGCACGAACTGTCGGGTGGCCAGCGCCAGCGGGTGGCGATCGCCCGAGCGCTGGTCCTGGATCCTTCGTTCGTGGTCGCAGACGAACCCACGTCGATGCTCGACGTCAGCATCCGTATCTCGATCATGGATCTGATGCTGAAGCTGGCCGACGAGTTCGACGTCTCGTATCTCTACATCACGCACGACCTCGCCGTCGCTCGCTACATGTGTGACCGGATCGCTGTCATGTATCTCGGGAAGATCGTCGAGATCGGCGACACCGAGGAGATCCTCGGCAACCCCCAGCACCCATACACCAAGGCGTTGCTCTCAGCGGTACCGGTGCCTGATCCGACTCACGTGAAGGAAGAGGTCGCGATCCTGGGTGGCATCACCAAGGCGATCAACCCGCCGGCGGAATGCAGGTTCCTGGCACGGTGCCCGTGGGCACAGGACGTCTGCAGGACGTCGGACCACCCGCCCCTCGAGGACAAGGGCGACGGCCACTACGTCGCCTGCCACTTGGTGGAGTCGGCCCTTGCGCGTGCCTGAGCGCCTCCGTTGCCAAGCAAGTTGACAGTCGAAAAGTCAACAGTTCACAGTTCTCACGTCGTGATCAGAGCGCTGTGCGAGGACCGTCGGCGTGGGAGGCGCGTCCACCTTCCGGAATCTCGTGAACTGACTCGAACCTGCACGAGCATCGCTCGATCGCGGCCGCTCGCGAGTAGAACTGTCGACTGTGAACTGTGAACTGTGAACTTCTCTGATCCAACGCCTGGGGAACCTCCCGCCGCATCCGAAACGAAGGGCTTCTGGGAGGATGCGCTGACGATCCCGAATGCGGTGTCGTTCGTGCGACTCCTGGGCATCCCATACTTCTGGTACGTGCTGCTGGGACTCGAACGGTACGGGCTGGCGGCGCTCCTGATCTTCCTCATCGCCAGCACCGACTGGATCGACGGCTGGCTGGCTCGACGGCTCGATCAGGTCTCCGAGCTGGGAAAGGCGCTGGACCCACTGGCCGATCGGTTGATGATCGGGTCGGCGATCATCGGTGGGATGATCGCCGGGATCCTGCCCCTGGCGATCGCCGTGGCCCTGCTGGTGCGGGAGTTCGTGGTCGGCGGGGCCGCCATCTACCTGGGGCTCGTCAAACGTGAGCAGATCGCCGTGCGAACACTCGGGAAGACGGCGACGTTCTTGCTGTATGGAGCGATTCCGTCGTTCTATCTGGTCGCGGCCGACATCGCACCGTGGCTGTTCGGGCCGCCGGCGTGGATCGCCGGCATCAGCGGACTGGTGCTGTATTACCGAGTGGCCTGGGACTATCTCACCGACATCCGAACCCGGCTGAGCCCCGCTCGCTGACGCTCGCATCGGCGTCATCGGTAGTCAGTCATACCACTGCCCTGACGGCGCGAGGTCGTAGGGACCGACAATCCGCCCGGACCGATGACCGGATACCGAGGATTGATGACGAGCCGGCCGGCATTGGCCTTTGGGGCCGGACCCGCCGGCTCGACACGAGTAGCATCAAGCGCGATGAACGTTCCCAACGACCTTCTCTACACCGAAGAACACGAGTGGCTCGCCGTCGACGGCACCACGGTGCGGCTCGGGATCACCGACTTCGCCCAGGACCAACTCGGCGACATCGTGTACGTCGATCTCCCAGACGTCGGCGCAGAACTCGAGAAGGACGACACCTTTGCCGAGGTGGAGTCGACGAAGTCGGTTGGTGAGGTGTACGCCCCCTTCGACGGTGTCGTGACGGCCGTGAACGACGCGCTGGTCGACACGCCCGAACTGGTCAACTCAGACCCGTACGGCGAGGGCTGGCTGATCGAGATGACCGTAGCGACCGAGATCGGTGATCTGCTCGACGCAAACGCCTATCGAGCGCTCACGGAGTGACTCCGCTCCTGCGCGGCGTGGACCTCGCCCTCGGTCCCATCGGGCGGTACTCTTCGGGCTGATGAAGTGTCCGAACTGCTCAGCTGAGATGTCGTCCGGTGTCTCGACCTGCCCTGAATGTGGCACGCATCTCGAGACCGATCCGACGATGGCGTACGTCCCGGTCGGGCGCATCCATCCGGTCATCTCGCGTGACGACGTATCACACCTCGATGGCATCAGCGGACATGCGCTGATCGTCGAACGTGGCCCGAGAGCCGGTATGACCTTCATCCTGGCCAACGGCGTGACGACGGTGGGTCGCCATCCGGAGTCCGACATCTTCCTCGACGACGTCACCGTCAGCCGCCATCACTGTCGTCTGTCGGCAGTGGGCGAAGAACTGACGATCGAGGACTCGGGTTCCACGAACGGCACCTACGTCAACGACGATCGAATCGACTCGGCGAAGCTCGTTCCGGGTGACGAGGTCCTCATCGGGCGATTCCATCTGATCGTGGCGAGGGGCGAGGCGGAGGCGTGAGGCCGTCCGTCCGCCTGGCGGGTGTTTGACATGGAATCGTCCGAGGCGTTGACCATCGGTGAGGTGATCAATCTCCTGAAGGAGGACTTCCCCGACGTGTCCGTTTCGAAGGTCCGGTTCCTCGAGTCTCAGGGTCTGCTCTCGCCTGGCCGTTCGGATGGCGGCTACCGCCAGTTCGATTCTCACGACATCGACCGACTCAGATTCATCCTGGGTCAGCAGCGCGACCACTTCCTTCCGTTGAAGGTCATCAAGTCGAAGTTGACACTCTGGGAGCGAGGTGAGGACGTCGGCCCGGGCGTGATGGGGGACGAGGACCGGCTCCTCCAACCGCAGCGGGAGACGATCACGAGGGATGAGCTGCTCCGACGTTCGTCGCTCGTGCCTGGAGAGCTCGACGCGCTCATCGATCATTCGCTGATTCGCCCAGACGAGTCGGGAGCGTTCTCCGGTCAGGCCCTGGTCGTGGCGACCGAGGCGCGGCGCCTCTTCTCTCACGGACTCGAAGCCCGTCATCTCCGCACGATCCTCCATGCCGTTGAGCGTGAGGCGGACGTGCTCGGTCAGCTCACGGCACCACTCCGTCGGGCGCGAAACGCCGAGGCTCACGAACAGGCGAGGAACATTCTCGCAGGGGCCGGCGAGGCGATGATCTCGGTTCACCGTGCGCTCCTCACCGAAGAACTGAAGCGGCTCGCAGACTCGTGAAGTCGTTCGTTTCCCGATTCCTCGCCGTGGTCGCGCTCGTCGCACTCCTTCCAGTCGCTCCGTCGTGGGCGATTTCGGCGCCGCCCGACCTGCACCTTCCGGTCTCGACTGCGGAGTACCGGCCGGCGCCGGACGTCACGGCGACCAGTTGGATCGTCTTCGATGCCACCGACGGGGTCGTGCTCGCGTCCCGAAACGCGGACGAACCCCGTCCGATGGCCTCCACGACCAAGATGATGACGGCGCTCATCGCTCTCGAGGAGTCCGATCCCGAGACCATCGTCACCGTGAGCGATCGAGCAGCCGACATCGGTGAAGCGGAGATCGGACTGATCTCCGGAGAGCAACTCCCCATCAGTGGCCTGATCGAGGCGATGATCGTCCGTTCCGCAAACGACGCCGCCGTGGCGGTCGCCGAGGCCATCGGTGGAGACGTGGAGACGTTCGTGGAGCTGATGAACGCCCGTGCCGCCGAACTCGGGCTCACACGGTCGCAGTTCGCCAATCCCCACGGACTGGATGCAGAGGAGCATGTGTCGACGGCTCGAGACCTGTTGCGTCTCGGGCTCGCAGCGATGGCGAACCCGGAGTTCCGTCGCGCCGCATCGCTCGAGGAGACCTCGCTTCCGCCGGCACCCGACGGGACTCCAAGGGTCGCGCAGGCGACCAACGAACTGCTCCAGACCTACGAAGGTGCCATCGGTGTCAAGACCGGGTTCACGTTCCAGGCCGGTCTCGTGCTGGTTGCGGCCGCCGAGCGGGACGACCGGACCATCTACGTGGTTGTGATGGGCTCAGAGGGTGTTGGTGCGCATTTCGCAGATGCGGTGGCGTTGTTGGACTACGGGTTCGGCGGTCACGAGTTGGTTCGAGCGGTCGCCGGTGAGTCGGTGTTCGACGGCGGGGCACTCCGCAGGACTGCTCTGCTCGAGTCCCAATTCCACATCGCCGCCCTCCTGGCAAGACCCCAGTTCACGGAGGCCGCACCTCCGGCTGCGAGCATCTCCGAACCGGCGGTGCTTCCCGGGATCGTCGAGGCATTCGGTTGGCTGTTCGGGGGGAACGAGAATGGATGACGTGGCTCGTGAGATCATCACGGCCGAGATGCTGAGCGAGCGGATCGTCGAGCTCGGTGGAGTGATCGCCGACGACTACCGCGATCGCAACCCCCTCCTGGTGGCGGTGATGACCGGTGCGATGTGGTTCCTGGCGGACCTCGTGCGACAGATGGACATCGACCTGGATGTGGACTTCCTGGCGCTCAATCGATTCGATGAGGGAGGGCGTATCCGGATTGCGTCCGACACTGCCGTGCCCGTCACCGGACGGCATGTCATCCTGGTGGAGGATCTGGTGGACACGGGTCTCTCGCTGTCGGTGCTGCGCGCGTTGATCGCCGATCGGGAGCCCGCTTCGATCGCAACAGTGACGCTGATCGACAGGGCCGTCCGGCGGATCGCCGATGTACCTGTCGAATACCGGGGTTTCGAGGCGGGCGACGAGTATCTGATCGGCTATGGCTTCGATCACGAAGGGCGCTTCAGGAACCTGCCGGGCGTCTGGGTGGTGATGGACCCAGCCGGGTTCCTCGACGATCCCGACTCCTTCGCAAGTCGAGTGTTCACCGCACCCTGATAGGGTACGAGCTATGGAAGACGTGGTGCCGATGACGGTGACGGGAGTGAGGGTGGAACTGCCCTCCAACACTCCGATCGTCCTGCTGAGAGAGCAGGCCGGGGTTCGATTCCTCCCGATCTGGGTCGGGACGGTCGAGGCCATGGCGATCTCGTCTGCGATGGAGGGAGCAGAGCCTCCCCGACCGCAGACCCACGACCTGATGCTCATGGTCGTCGAGGCACTCGGTGCCAGGGCCGTACGCGTCGTGGTGAAGGAGTTGCGCGACAGCGTGTACTTCGCCGACCTCGTGTTCGAGCGAGATGGCGAAGAGATCGTGGTCTCGAGCCGCCCTTCGGACGCCATTGCACTGTCGGTGAGGGATGGCATCCCGGTGTTCGCAAGCCAGGCCGTGCTCGACGAGGCAGGGATCGAGATCGAGACCGAGCCCGAGGAGGAAGCCTCCGAAGAGGAGATCGAACGCTTCCGTGAGATGCTCGAAGGGATCACCGTCGACGACTTCATCGACCCCGACGAGCGTCCGTGAAGCTGACGAACAAGCTGTGGGCGGGCGCGGTCGGGTTGACCGTTCTCACGGCACTCGGGACACTCGGGTACGTCTGGATCGAGCGGGTGAGCGTTCTCGACGCTCTCTACATGGTTGCGATCACGATCACCACCGTCGGCTTCTCGGAGGTCTTCGAGATGTCGCCGGCGAGTCGGGTCCTGACCATCGCCATCATGATCCTCGGGGTCGGCCTCGCTCTCTACACTGCGAGCGCAGCCATCGAGCGTCTTCTCGACCTCGGCGTCGAGAGGCAGAGAGCGAGGACGCGGAAGTTGATCAGCGAGCTTTCCGATCATGTGATCGTGTGTGGCTTCGGGCGGGTCGGCAGGGGCGTGTATCGCGATCTGGTGGAGCGGGGCGAACACGTCATCGTCATCGAAGAGGACCCGGGGATGGCGGCAGAGGCCGAGAGCGAGGGCGTCCCCATCCTCATGGGCGATGCGACGTTCAATGACACGCTCGAGGCTGCCGGAATCGCTCGCGCCAAGGCATTGGTCGCATGCGTCGCCGACGATTCCGACAACCTGGTGATCATCCTGTCTGCCCGGTCGCTCCACCCGACGATCCATCTCGTGTCGAGAGCCAATGAACAGGAGTCGGAGTCGAAGCTTCGTCTCGCAGGCGCAGACCGAGTCGTGGCGCCTCAGGTGGTGGGAAGTGAGCGGCTGGCGGCGATGACCGTCGAGAGGAATCTCGCGGAGGTGTTCGACATCGTGGTGGGTGGTCGCGCCGTCGAGTTCTCGGTCGAGGAACTCCTGGTCCACGAGTCGTCGCCGGTTGTGGGTCGTTCGATTCGTGAGGCGGCGATTCGTGAGCGCAGTGGAGCCCTCATCCTGGCCGTCGAGGATCAGTCTCGGAGCATGTTGCACGCTCCCTCTCCCGATCACGTCCTGTTGCCCAACAGCGCCGTCATCGTCGTCGGTACCGCCGACCAGGTCGCCGCCGCCGCAGAGTTGTTTGCCGGCTGACTCGCCTGGCGGCTCGCCGGTTTGCGTTGTGCGCCATGCGCCATGCGCTTCACGGAGGCAAGGAGACGGTGTGGCGGAGGTCGAGTGCTTGTCCCATCGTGCTCTTCATGTTCGTTGGGTCCACAGTCGCTGCGGTAAAGCGGAGGAGGCCCCGTTGGGAACCTGGTGAGCATGCTCACCGGCGGATTCGAACTACGAGGGTGGGCCACGCTGCCCTCCACGAGCGCAGAGCGCATGGCGCATACCGGAAGCCTCTCGTTCGCATCCCAGAGATGGCCCACGACGGTGGGCTTCCGCAAAGTTGTCCACAACGGTTGTTGACAACTCGGTGACTCGTGAACTAGCTTCCCGACGCTGGTGGAATTACGGTGATGTGAGTTGGGTCGGCGCGCTCGAGGAGGAGAATGCCAATCTGACCGGGCGGGAGATCGAGGAGATCCATGTCGGAAGCGAACAATCAGGAAGTCGTCGGGTATCGGGCACCGCAGGTGTGCAGATTCGTGGGCATCACCTATCGGCAGCTCGACTACTGGGCGAGGACCGAGCTTCTCCGCCCATCGCTCCAGGAGGCATCCGGGTCAGGTTCGCAGAGGATGTACTCGTTCACCGACCTGGTACAGCTCAAGGTCATCAAGCGACTGCTCGACGCCGGGATGAGCCTGAAGAAGATCCGCTCGGCCGTGGAGATCCTGAGAACGCAGCTCGCCTCGGATGAGCCGCTCGCAGACGTGACGCTGCTGTCAGACGGTCACACCATCTACGCCGCTCACAGCGCCGACGAGGTCGTCGACGTGTTCCGGCGGGGACAGGGTGTGTTCGGTATCGCGGTCGGGCCCGTGCAGGACGAGGTGGCAGGTGCGATCCACGAACTGAACCCCGCTCCTGTCGTGGTTTCGGCGCCCGAGCTCCCGGCAGTCGAGGCTCATTGATGCCGAGCGACCCCGGCTTCCGGACGCCAGCGGCCGGGGTCGAGTTCGCTCACAACTCGGAGCGCCAGTTCGCGTTGCTGTTGGACTTCTACGACGTCGAATGGCAATACGAGCCCGATTCGTTCCCGATTGAGTTCGACGAGAACGGTGAGCCGACCAAGTTCTTCTCGCCCGACTTCTATCTGCCGGAAGAACACTGCTACATCGAGATCACCACGATGAATCAGAAGCTGGTGACGCGGAAGAACGCCAAGCTCCGCAAGCTCGCAGAACACCACCCCGGGGTGGAGTGCAGGATCCTGTATCTCCGGGACTATCTGCACCTGGTGTTGAAGTACGGGCTCGACGACCCCGAGCATCTCGAAGAGGCGGTACCCCCGACTCGGGTTCCAGGCGAGCCACGGTTGGTCACGCTCACCGATCGCGGATCCACTCCGTGAGCCGAACGGGGCCGCTCCACGACCTCAACGCCGAGCTCGGAGCGAAGTTCACCGACTTCGGAGGATGGGCCATGCCCGTCCAGTATGAGTCGGTGGTTTCCGAGCACATGGCAGTGCGACAGGCCGCAGGTTGGTTCGACGTGAGCCATCTCGGACGCTTCCGACTCTTGGGTCCTGAAGCTGCACCGCTGATCGGAGCAGAAACGACGATCGATTCGCACGCCACGCCGGTCGGTAGGACGGCATACGGGCTGGTCCTGAACGAGGACGGCGGCATCGCCGACGACATCGTGATCTGGCGCCTGGGAGACGAGGAGTTCATCGTGCTGCCCAACGCAGCCAACCACGAGATGGTGCTCGATCGCTTCGCGGCGGGGGAGCCCGATGACCTGCGTGACACAACGGTCCTGATCGCAGTGCAGGGGCCGGACGCACCTGGTCTCCTGGAAGCGACGACCGGATTCGACGGGCCGCGTTTCTCGGCTTCGATCCCGGCCGATGGGCTGATCGTCGCCGGTACCGGCTATACGGGCGAGCGCGGCGGAGAGGTGATCATCGACGTCGACGGGGCCGTTGGCCTCGTGGAGGCGCTCACGACGCGGGGCGCAGTGCCGTGTGGCCTCGGGGCCAGGGACACGCTGAGACTCGAGGCTGCGCTGCCGTTGTGGGGCCAGGACATGGACACGACGACGAATCCGTACGAGGTGGGCCTGGGGTTCGCCGTGAACCTCGATCACGAGTTCGTGGGTCGAAGCGCACTCGATCCGTCCGAACCGTCGCGGCGGCGCCTGTTCACGACTGCAAGCCGGAGGATCCCGCGGCACGACCAGACCCTCCTCGATGCCTCTGGCGATCCGGTGGGCAGGGTGACGTCGGGCTCCTTCAGCCCGGTGCGCGGTGAGGGGATCGGCATGGGTCTGGTACAACGGGAAACCGATAGTCTGGCGATCGACATGAGGGGCACGGCAGTTCCCGTTGAGCTCGTGTCCCGGCGTTTCATCTGATTCGAAATGAGACCCTCACGGATCAGAGGGCCGCGATGTCCCGGCGTTGCGCACACACGACAACAGACGGTTGCAGCTCACCTCTCGGTCGGACCGGACGAGTGCCCGAATTCAGTCGGTGAGATGGCCCTTGATCCATTCGAGAGCGTCCGTCACTATCTCTGGCCCTTCCGGCTCGTTGAAGATCTCGTGGCGGAGACCGGCGATCACTCGCCGCTCCACGCAGTCCAGCTCTCCGAGCTCCTCTGACACGGCGACCGGGACGACCGTGTCGTTTTCTCCATGCAGGACCAGGGTGGGGATCGTGAGCTTGTCGAGGTTTGCGTTCACTCGCGTCTGGGCGTCCAGATACGCGGCGGCAAACCGCATCGTCATCGGTTGATGCACCAGCGGATCGGCCAGGAACCCTTCTCCAACCGCCGGGTCTCGGGACAGCTGCTCGGCCTTGACCGGCGCTCGCAGTGCCACCGTGGGGAGAAGCTTGCCGAGGATGGGGATCAAGGGCCTCAGTATTCGAGTCCGCATGTCGTCCTCGACGTGAAGCGCCGGCGCGCTCAAGACCATGAGGTCCGGGTTCGGCCGTTCGGAGAGCACGTAGTCCAGGCTGATCAGGGGGCCTGACGAGTGGGCGAGAATGACCGTAGGACGCCCGGTTGCCTGTGCGTCGCGGACATGCACCTCGAGTTG
>Ga0224512_10002758_pt1 | contig 15844 bp, 14 predicted proteins | sample SF_May12_sed_USG_4_FD_169103 | JGI IMG/M metagenome (GOLD analysis project Ga0224512, IMG submission 169103) | Sediment microbial communities from San Francisco Bay, California, United States - SF_May12_sed_USGS_13 | ecosystem: Environmental > Aquatic > Marine > Sediment | place: USA...
GAGTACCAGGAGCGTGGTCAATACCCCGAATACAATAAGCCGTTGTACGCCGGCGGTTTGCTTGATACCGATGGAGTTGAGGATGACGAGACCGACCGTCAATCCGATGGCGATGGCCTTGACCGGCAGGTCGGCAAAGACGAAGAGGTATGCCCCCAGGCCGACGAGAGCGAAGGCTGCCTTGAAGAGAAGCGAGAACCAAACTCCAAAACCGGCCACCGTTCCCATCAGGGGCCCCATCCCCTTGTCGACATACACGTAGGTGCCGCCGGCTTCGGGCATCGCAGTAGCCATTTCCGACTTGGCGAACGCCGCCGGAACCACGATCAAACCGGCGATGAAATAAGCCAGCGGCGCAGCCGGTCCGGCGATTTCGGTGGCGAGACCCGGCAGTACAAAGATGCCGGAGCCGATCATTGCTCCCAAGCTGATCGCCACAACCGAAAACAGCCCGAGTTCCCGCCTCACCAGTGCCACCCCGGAGCGCCGTTCAACCGTCGATCCGCAGTTGCCCTATTCAATGGGTTTCCTCGCGCTTGGGCCTGGTGGCCGACATTATGGCCGGATTCGTTTGCCGGTGTTGGGGCGCCTCACACCTCGGGCCCGAAAGGCTCGTCACCCTCCGCAGCATCCTGCAGGAATCTCTCAACTTGTGCTGCGATGTCATCGGCGGAGGGGATCTCGCCTTGAGCCGCCGCCATGCCTTCCAACCGTTCGAGGTAGGTGCGCGAATCGGGTTGGGCGGCGATCGTTGCGTCCAGTTGTTGGCGTTGTTCGGCGACCCGGTCGACCATTTCACCCAGGTCGATCCTGATGCCGAGGTGGCGGGCAACGCGATCGATCAGGGCGACGGCACCGGCGTAATACGGGCCCGCGACGTAATGGGGCACTTGAGCCCAGAATCCGACTGCGGGTATTCCAGAGTCGGTCAACGCCATTTCGATGATGTTCACGGCCGCCCCCGGCACGCGTAGCAGGCCTTCCGGGAGCTGCTCGCTCTCATCGATCAGGTCGGGGCGGGAGGCAGTCGTCAAGAGAGGGGTCGGGTAGGTATGCGGGGTTGCAGCCGGTACGCCGCCGAGAGATATGACTTCGACAATCCCCAGGTTCGCCGCCAGCTCGGCGACCGAACGACCCAGGGCTTTCCACTGCCAGTCCGGTTCGTTGCCGCTGAGGACCAGCACGTCTCGTTCCGGGTGGCGGGCGTGCCGCAGGGTCAATTCCGGCCACACCACGTCCTGCAAGCGTCCGTCGACGAAATCTATGACCGGCCGGTTCGATCGATAGTCGAAAAGGGCATCGGGATCGAAGGTGGCTATGACCGCACCGCCGGCGACGATGTGGTCCGATGCTTCGGTGCCCACACTCCCGGCGTTGACCCATCCCTGAAAGGCCACTAAGAGGGCGGGAGCGACGAGTTCTTCGATCGGTTCAAGCTGGTACATCTGCACAGAGGGTACTCGGCGTGTCGGAAAGCGAGACGGACGGCCCTACCGTTGCAGTTCGGACCGTAACGAGCGAGCCATGACCAGCTCGTAGAGATCGGGAGCCAGGGCCACCATCCAGCGGGTGATTCTCCCGGTGGGGGAGAGGACGAGTAGTTTTCGATTGGACGCGGCGGCCGTCAGGATGGCTTCCGCCACCTGCGCGGGGGTGGCCATTCTCCCGACCGTTGATTGCGGATGCCGGGTGACGGTTCCATCGGCTCCCAACGCACGGAACCGGAAATCAGTGGCGGTGAAACCGGGACAGACCACAAGCACTCCGACTCCTTTCGGTGCGAGTTCGCTGCGCAGCGACCCGAACAGTCCGTGCAGCGCGTGCTTGCTGGCCGAGTAACCGGTCCGGCCGAGCAGGGGAGCGATTCCGGCTATTGACGAGATCGTGATGATCAATCCCTTTCGAGCCATCAAATCGCCCAGAGCCGCCTTCGTGCAGTGCAGAGCTCCGAAGTAGTTGACCTCCATTACCCTCCGGTAGACGGCCACATCAGTGTCGACGAACGCACTGCGATGGGTGAGTCCAGCGTTGTTGACCAGCACGTCAACCGGACCCAGTTTGCGGCGGACCTCGACAAGAGCACGATCACATTCCGCCGGGTCGGTGATGTCGCATGCGATTCCTAACGCTTTGATCCCTTGTTCAGCGAGTGCCAGGGCGGAGTCAACCACCGCAGTTCGGTCTATGTCGAGCAGGGCGACCCGCGCTCCCGCCCTACCGAAGCACTCCGCAATTGCCGATCCGAGTCCTCCGCCGCCTCCGGTGATAACCACCGTTGCGTCCCGGAATCTTCTTTCGGACCGACGACCGAAGAATCTGCTCCGTCTCATATCGCCTCGAGTTTCCGGGTGTTCCGCCCTTCTCGATAAAGATCAAATGCCTGTGCTGTGGTCAGCTCCGGTGTGTAGCCGAACTCGGTCTTGAGACGCGTATTGTCGAGAACGGGGCGGTAGCGCAGGAAGTCGACCTGCTCCGGACCGTATTGGGTGAGGCGGGCGAGTTTCAGGGCGGTGAGGGCTCGCCTTACCAGCCAGACCGGGAGTCGAACGTAGGGCTTGTTGAGGGTGGCGGCGATGTCGGCAAGGGTCATCACCCCATCTCCGGCCAGATTGAAGATACCCGTGGCCTGCTCGCGAATTCCCTTGATGATGCACCGCACCACATCCTGATCCCAGATGAAGACAAACGGGACGTCTGCGCCGCGTAGCCCGAGCACGAAGGATCGTTCAAAAAGGTCGGTGATCTGGTTGCGGGTGGTGGCTCCGAGGATGGTTCCCGGCCGGAAAACCAGTTGTTGCAGAGCGGGGTAGTTATCGCGAAACTCGGCGAGCATCTCCTCTACCAGTCGTTTGTGATGCGCGTACGCAAACGTCGCGTTGCCGCGCAGCGGGTCGGTCTCGGTGAGGAGAGGCGGGTTGTCGGGATGGTATCCGTACGCAGCCCCGCTCGACGTGATGATGATTCGCTCGATCCGGGCCATCCGGCAGGCTTCGAGCACGTTACGGGTGCCAAGGACGTCGACTGTGTACTCGAGATCCCGGTCGGTTTTCCGGCCGGGCGTGACGATGGCGGCCAGGTGAACCACGCTGTCGATCCCAAAACGGATGAGAACGTCGGCCAAACCCTGATTCCGTACGTCGCCCTCGATGTGGTCAACGCCATCGACGGGATGACGTGGCGGTCGGATATCGTACGCCACGACCCGCTTGACGGTTGGTTCGGCACCCAGGGCATCAACCACCAGGCTCCCCACATATCCGCTCGACCCGGTGACCAGCACCGCCCGGCTCATGTCGCGGCTGCTTCGAGCTCCGGGAGGGGACGTCGCGACCAAAGATAGGCGACGGTGAGGCCGGCGATGATGTGCCAGATACCCCACCAGGCGGTCACGATGGCCATCCCCCCCAAACCTCCGAAGAAGTCAAACACGAGGACCAGGCCCAGCGCCGAGTTCTGGAGCCCGACTTCGATCGAGACGGCCCGGGTGTCGCGCATGTCGAGCCGTGCCAGGCGCCCGGCGCCGTACCCCAGCGATAGCGCCAGAGCATTGTGGATGAGCACGGCGAAGACCACGATGCCGACATAGTCGAGGAAGGTCTGCCAGTTCCCGGCCAGTGCAACGCCGACAAACCCGATGAAGACGATCACAGAGAAGACCTTGAACGGCTTGCGAATCGTTTCCGTGATCGCCGGATAACGGCGTGCGACCACCATTCCGAGAACCAGGGGAACGCCGAGAATCACAAAAATGGTCATGAACAAGTCGAGTGGGCTCAGGCTCACTTGTCTGAGGATGGGAGCCGTATCGGGGTTGAGGGTGCCCCAGATGGACAGGTTCAAGGGGGTCATTACGACGGCCGCGGCCGTCGAGACGGCCGTCATACCCACGGACAACGAAGCGTTTCCCCGGGCCAGGTAGGTCATGATGTTCGACAGATTCCCACCCGGACACGACGCAACCAGGATCATCCCCAGCGCGATCGAAGGAGCGGGGCGCAAGATGAGGGTGAGGAGGAAGGTGAAGGCCGGCAGCAGAATGAATTGAGCGGCAAGACCAATCGCCGGCGCCTTGGGGATACGCACGATCCGCTTGAAGTCATCGACTTTCAGATCGAGCGCCATCCCGAGCATCATGAGTCCGATGAGGGCGTTGAGGATCAGCAGACTGCTCTCATTGAAGTTCAGTGCGACCTGATCTATCGGATTCACGCTATTTCCCCTCTGGTTCCTGGTGCATTCTCTTGAAGCTCTGCAATCCGGGCGCCCACATGTGCTTGACCGGGTCTACATCAACGTGGATCACCGAACAACCACCGGATGCCAGGCACTTCTCGATAGCAGCCTGCAAATCTGCGGGGTCCGAGACCCGTTCACCGTGGGCGCCCATCGCCTCGGCCAACCGGTCGTAGGCGATCTCGCCGAGGTCGGCGTTGATGGTTTCATCCGGCTCGAGCGATTTCCGCAGGACCATCTTGACGGGACGGGAGGCGATCGATTGGGTCATCTTGACCATGCCCCATTGCTTGTCTGTCACGACGAGAAATACCACCTTGAGCCCATTCCGGACCGCCGTTTCTATCTCCTGAGGATGGAAGCCAAAAGCACCATCACCGATGATGCAGTACACCTGGGCGTTTGGTCGGGCGACGGCGGCACCCAGCGCCTGGCCGACCCCGGCGCCCAGCATGCCGAAGTGCGGGGTCGACAGCAGCGTGTTCGGAGTGACCACTCTGTGGAAGAAGTTGCCCCACACGGCGGTGTTTCCGCCGTCGAGCACCAGGATCGCCTCATCGTCGAATACCCGGCGGCAGACGTCCGCTACGTGAGCCGTGACCATCGGGACCGAGCGATCTTCCAGTTTCTTGGCGACCTTGTTCTGTTCGTGATCGCGATCACGGGCCAGTTGCCCCACGGTCTCTTTCCTCGATGGGGGAACCGTGGCGCCCTCGAGTTGATCGGCGAGAGCTTCGAGGAAGCGCCCGGCGTCGGCCTGGACCGTGAGATGGGCGGCCCGGTTCAAACCCAGGGTTTCGGGATCGACATCGACCCGGATGATCTTTTGATCCTGCGGCGAGGCCCAATTGGGCGGCTTGCCCCACCAGTCGGTCTCCCCGAGTCTCGAACCCAGGACCAGCACCACGTCCGCAGTCGTGCGCACCTGGTTGTTGGGCTCGATCAGATGCATGGGCCAGGCCAGCGGGTGCGTTTCTGTCAGGGCCCCTCTTGCGCTCCATGAGGTGGTGACGGGCGCGTGCAACAACTCGGCGGCCCGGGCCAGTTCCTCGAAGCATTGAGCGTGGATGACCCCGCCCCCCGCATGGATGGCGGGGACGGCCGCCCCGGTCAGCATCTGAGCGGCGCGTCCGATTGCAGCCGGCGAAGGTTCGAGCGGAACAGTCGATCGGTATTGATGAGGTGCCAGGAGCTCGACCGGTTTGAATTTGCCGTTCATGATGTTCTCGGGAACATCGAGGTGCACGACGCCGGGCCGACCTTCGTAGGCCTTGCGCAGGGCTCTCCTCAACAGCTCGGGGATGCGCTCGAACGATGGGGCCGATTCCGACCATTTGGCTATGGGACGGATGGCGGCGACGTGATCGAAATACTGGTAGGTGCCACCCCGGTCGGGGTAGGTGATCCCGGTGCGCCGGGAACTAGTAACCAGCAAAACCCGATTGCCCTCACCGTTTTCTACGGCGACGCCCGGGAGCACATTGGCAACGCCGGGGCCGTTGCTGGCGATAGCCACACCCAGCCTGCCGGTCAGTCGCGCGTAGGCGCCGGCCATATGGGCGGCAGTTGATTCGTGTCGTGGGGTGACGAGGTGGATGCCTTGTTCAACCATTCCCCGGCACAAGCCCAGGTAGGTGCCGTCCGTAATGCCGAACGCTTTGTCGACTCCCTCGGCCGCCAGCATGGAGGCAATGAGTCCACCGCCGGTCACGGTTGCCATCTCGCACCTTCCCGCTTCGATGAATGGTGCGAGCGTAGCGTCTGCAACGAGGGCAGGTGAGGGGGGCAGCGAGCTTCTAGCATGATGAGACACCGGTTGGGAGTTCCCATCGCCCAGATACCGCCGGACGCCTTTGACGCCTTCTTCAAACCGCGCGGCGTCGTGCTGGTCGGCGCGTCCCGGGACCCCGCCAAACTCGGGTTTGGGGTTGCCAGGAATCTCGCCGGCGGCGACTACCCCGGAGAGGTGTCCTTCGTCAACCCGAAGATACAGGGTGAGCTGTTCGGGCGGACGGTGTACCCGGCCGTCGGCGACGTGCCCGATCCTGTTGATTTAGCGATTCTGCTGGTGCCTGCTGCGCTGACGCCCGCAATGCTCTACGCCTGTGGGAAGCGTGGCATCCAGGCAGCCGTGATTTCCTCGGGCGGATTCGGAGAAGCCGGGGGAGCGGGCGCACACCTCGAGGCCGAATGCCTGGCAGTTGCGGCCCAATGCAACATGCGATTGTTGGGTCCGAACTGTATCGGCATCATCGACACGCACAACGGACTGAACACAACGTTCCTGGCCCCGCCCGGTCCCGATCAGGGCGAAATCGCATTGGTCTCCCATTCGGGGGCGATGTGTGCAGCGGCCATCGATTGGTTGGTGGGGCGAGGGTTCGGTTTGTCGAGGCTGATCAGTCTTGGGAACCAGCTGGACCTCGATGAGGCCGACGCGCTGGAGATGGTTGCGTCCGATGCTGCAACCCGGGTGGTGGCGATGTACCTGGAAACGACCGCCGACGGCCGCCGGTTGGTTGAGGTCGCTCGTGGTCTGACCATACCGGTAGTCGCCTTGAAGGTAGGCCGATCGGAAGCAGGCATCAGGGCAGTTGCCTCGCATACCGGCGCCCTGGCCGGGAGCGAGCGGGCTTACCGGGCGGCTTTTCGCCGGGCGGGCATCGTCAGGGCTCCGACGATCGAGGCCATGTTGGACGCAGCCCGGACCCTGGCGTGGGCGCCGCTACCCCCCGGAAGACGAATGGCCGTCCTCACCAACGCCGGCGGCCCGGGAGTGACGGCCGCCGATGCGCTGGAAGGGTCCGGCCTGCGCCTGGCCGACCTCTCGGCTGCTACCCGCAGCGACCTGGCACGTTCCCTGCCGGCGGGTGCCGGCGTAGCCAATCCGGTCGACATGCTGGCTTCGGCGCAACCACGAGACTTTGCGGGCTGCCTGCAGAGGTTGCTGGCTGCTCCGGAAGTCGACGGCGCCCTGGTTGTCTTTCCGCCGCCTCCTATGTTTCCGGCCGAGGCGGTTGTCGACGCTTTGGTGCCGGTTGTCGACCGGGCAGCGAAGCCCGTGGTGGTCACAGTCATGGGGGAGAGGGCAGTCCAGGTTGCATCTCACCGTCTGCGGACGGCCCGGATCCCGGACTTCCGGTTCCCCGAAGCGGCCGCTTCGGCCCTTGCCGCTCTGGCCGACCGGGCCGAAGCGCTCTCGGCGGCGGCCGACTCACGGCCCGACCCGGTCGAAGTTGATCGGACCGATGCGGAGGGGATTCTGGCCCGGGCGGCGCCAGGGTGGTTGCCAACCCGGGAATGCGCCGAAGTGATGAAGGCCTACGGAATAAGCTGCCCCTCCGCACGTTTGGCAACCACCGCCGCGGAGGCAATCGAAGCTGCCGCAGTGCTGGGTGGTCCGGTGGCGTTGAAGGTCGATGCTGCGGAGATCGTCCATAAGTCAGATGTGGGGGGCGTGCGCCTGGGACTTACGGCTGTCGACGACATTCGAGCCGCTTTCGAGGACCTCGCTTCCATCGGCGGAGCCACGTCGAGGAAGTCGACGACGGTGCAGGTTCAGCAGATGGTCGAGAGCGGGCAGGAAGTCATCGTCGGTGGTGTTCGAGATCGGCAGTTCGGTCCGCTGGTGCTGTTTGGTTCCGGAGGAGTCGAGGTCGAGGCACAGGACGACGTGGAGTTTGCCCTGGCTCCCTTGAACGGGACCGATGTCGCTCACCTTTTCGCAAACACCCGGGCTGGTCGTCGATTGGCCGGTTACCGATCCATTCCTGCGGGCGACAGCAAAGCCGTCGAGGAGGTGCTGTTCCGGGTCGGGTGGCTGCTCGCTGACCATCCACGCATCGAAGAACTCGAAATCAACCCGCTGCGGGTTCTCTTTCCGGGTTCGGGAACGCGAGCGCTGGATGTACGCATGCGGCTGGCATAACCGTTCGTTGCGGGCATACTGTCGGCCATGGAGAAGATCATTTCTGCCGTCCATGTCGGGGGAGAAGGCTTCGACGTGACAACGGCAACCGGGCAATCGATACGGGTCGAGGGCTCGGGCGCAGGTCCGCAGGCTTCGGGACCCGGTCCCATGCAGTTGCTCCTCATCGGTCTGGCGACCTGCTCGGGGATAACCGTCGTCGAACTCCTCACGAAGATGCGCCAGGTTTTCACCGCATTTGAGGTCGAGGTGGCCGGTCGCCGTGCCGAAGTGCCCCCCCGGGTGTGGACCGACATCGAACTGCACTACCGCATTCGCGGAGATGTCGATGAACGGCGTCTTGCCCGCGCCATCTGGCTCAGCGAGACGAAGTTCTGTTCGGCAGCCGCAATGCTTTCGCACTCCGCCAAGATCAACCACACCTATGAAGTCGTTGACCCGGCATCGCCGGAACCTCCCGTGCAGGCGGAATAGCGAGGGTTTGCAGTATGTTTGCCGCTCAAGACGAAACAAGAGAGACATCTCGATGAATACGAGGGAACATGGCCAGGCCAAAACGAGGTAGAACGCTCGAACGTAAGCGCGCCGAGCAAGCCGCCCAGAAGGCTGCCGCTGCCAAGAAGGCAAACCGTGTGCGGACCGGCTTGCTGGCCGCCGGTTCGGTCCTGGTGGTGGGCGCCGCCATCGTCCTGGTTGCCATCCAGCCACCGGCCCCGGGCCTGGCTTTCGCCGATCTGGGCAACGAACATCTCCAGACCATCGACCAGCCACACATCGTGTACAACAGCCGCCCTCCTTCTTCGGGTCCCCACCTGGGAGAGCTGGCCAACTGGGGGGAATCCGATCTGCAGATACCTCCGGAGCTCTACGTTCACAATCTCGAAGATGGAGGGGTAATCCTGGCGTATAGCTGTGGAACCGGCTGTCCCGACCTCGTCGACGGCCTGCGCCAGACCCTCGAGGATTTCGCCGGACGCAACCTGATCCTGATGCCGTATCAAGATATCGTCGATCCCGACGGTGTGGCCTATCGTGCCGCAGCCGTTGCCTGGGGGAGGGTGCTGTATTTCGACGATCTGTCAGACGCTTCCGGCGAGCAACTCGACGAGTTCATTCGGACCTTTGAAGGCGTCGACCATCACGTCGGCGCCTAGAAGTCTTCTCGCCAATTCACGGGTTGCGTTCCGCCGTGCCGGCTCCGCAAGCCGAGCAGGCGAGGATCGAGGTGTTCACCCCGCCGGCTTCCTCGTCGACGATGTTGGCGTGGTGGTTTAGCGGCGCCCGGCAACCCCGGCACTCCGCTTGCACCGGTGGGGCCTCCGGTTTGCTCGGGACAGCTTCGCGTCCGTGGCGCATGGTGGCGGCCATCCAGCGAAGTTCGGTCAGCATGCCATCGATGCGCCGCTTGATGTCCTCATCGGTGAGGATGCCGTCCTCGTTGAAGGCTCTTGCCACGTTCCCGACGGTGGCGTCGCGCTGAATCAATACCAGGCCGATCCCCCGCAGCACCGGCAGCAGGTTCTCAATCATCCTTGCCCCGCCGAGGGGCCCGGATGAAACACCAACCAGCCCTACCGGTTTGTGCACGTATTCGGTGTAGTTGGTGTCCAGGGCGTGTTTGAGGGAGGCCGGGTATCCGTGGTTGTATTCCGGTGCCACGATCACCAGGCCATCAGACCGATCAATGAGATCGGAGAAGTCCGGGTGCTTGATGCTCGTCCCTTCGTTGTCGGTGGCCAACTCGAGCGACCCCAGTTCGACGAGTTGTGTGACCACGCCGGAGTGCTCGGCCAGCCGGTCGGCCACCCACCTTCCTACGTCGGCACTGCGGGCGCCCTTGCGGAGGGTTCCGCATAGCACGGGTATCCGATACGGACGGTCGGCCATATCTTGCCTTTCCGGCAGGTTTGGTGCTCAACTTAGTTGCCGGTATTACCCAGGGCATCGATCCGGGCGGCATGGTTCCCAAGCACGGCTAGAGGATGGCCGCGATCAGGTCGGGCAACACGTCTCCGGCGGATTGGTCGACGCGGGCAGCTGCCAGATTGTCGAAGGCCGTCTCGCCCTGGTTGACGATCACGAGATCGGCTCCATCCATGACCGTTGCGGCGATGAGGTCGCTCGCCGGGTAAACGCTGAGCGTGCTCCCGATGGCCAACACCGCATCGGCGGCGGCGGCCATCGCGGTGGCGCGGTCCCAGGCTTCCGGGGGCAGCAGTTCTCCGAACAGCACCGTCGAGGTCTTGACCACCGCCCCGCATTCGAAGCAGGCGGGGTCGGGGTCGCCTCCCACTACCAGGGCAACGATCTCTTCGGTTTCCCAGGAGGCCGGACATGCCGTGCAGTGGACCCGCCGGAGATTGCCGTGCAGTTCGGCGACGGCCTCTTCCGGCAGACCGGCCCGCTGGTGAAGGCCATCGATGTTTTGGGTAACACACCCTGCCATCCGGTCGTTTGACCACAACGGCACGAGAGCCAGGTGGGCCCGATTGGGGCGGGCGACGAGCATCCCCCCGAAGAAACCCTGCTGGTGCATCGCCCAGGATCGTTTGCGAATCTCGGGGTCGGCCAGATAGCGGTGAATCGTGAAATCGTCTGGATCCATACGGGTCCACAATCCGTCCGGTCCCCGGAAATCCGGAATGCCGGATTCGGTTGAGATCCCGGCCCCGCTGAACACGAGGATGCTCCTGGCGGGTTTCAACACCCGGATGGCTCTGTTGAGGGCATCGTCCATCGGCCGCACGATAGCGCTGCCCGGCCTTGGCCTGACTGCGGCCGAACCGGCAACGTGCCGCACCCTGACCGATGGCTCCGGCCGAGTTTGGCGAATGGCTCAAGTATTGATGGCGGTCCGGCCGATATTCCCATCACCAGCAGTTTCGGGGAGTCAAACACGTGAGTACGACTGTCAGCGGGGGTCGCGCCGAGCCGGCTTCGCCGGCCCCGCGTGTGTATTCCGAGCTTCCCGGGCAAGTCAGTCGGCTGGGTGTTGCCTTGCAGGACCTCGCCGATTCGCTCGACCGACGTTTGCTGGAATCCGAGCACCTGGGCCGCATCACCACGCACATCAACCAGGGTCTTCTGCTCGACGAGATCCTGGACAAGGTCTTCGAGAGCTTCCAGGGCATCATTCCCTACGACCGGATCGGGTTCTCGCTCATCGGCGAAGATCATGAGACCGTTGTAGCGCGCTGGGCTCGATCGAACCTCGAAGTCGTGAAACTCGGATCCGGTTTCCGCGCTCCACTGGCAGGCAGCAGTTTGCAGCAGATTCTCGATACCGGAGAGCCACGCGTCATCAACGACCTCGAGGCGTATCTCGCCGGCAAGCCGGGCTCTACATCGACGCGGTTGATTGTTGCCGAGGGGCTCCGGTCTTCGCTCACTTGTCCGCTGGTCGTGAACGGCGAGCCCGTCGGGTTCATGTTCTTCTCCAGTGCGCTCCCGCATCAGTACCGGGCCGAGCACGTGTCGATCTTCCAGAGCATCGCTGACCAGTTGTCGGTGATTGTGGAAAAAGGAAGATTGGCTTCGGAGCTGGACGCCCAGAGACAGGAAGTGGAAGAGCAGAACGAAGGCTTGCGCCGGTTGGATGCGGTCAAGAACCGGTTTCTCGGAATGGTCGCCCACGACCTTCGCAACCCGATCGCCAGCATCCAGATGTCGGCTGAGCTGCTCGCCGACCCCGGAGCCCGGCTCGATGAAACCGAACGGAGCGAGTTCCTCTCCGACATCAATCGACAGGCCCGCTACATGGTGGAGCTCATCGACGACCTTCTCGATGTCACCAAGATCGAATCGGGACGACTAGATCTGCATTGGGAAGCTATCGATCTCGGGGCGTTCCTCGACGAGACGGTCCGCCGCCATGCCAACCTGGCTACCCGCAAAGGCACTCGCGTGGCGTTGACTTCGCAGGGCAATGGGCTAGTGCAAGCAGACCGCAAACGTCTCCGGCAGGTGTTGGACAACCTCATCTCCAACGCCGTCAAGTACTCACCGGCCGGCAGTTCGGTGACGGTGAGCCACAGGTTGGAGCAGGGATCGTGGATCGTGGACGTGACCGACGAAGGTCCGGGTCTCACCGATACCGACCGGCAGACCCTCTTTGAGTACTTCGCTACGTTGTCGGCCAAGCCGACCGGAGGCGAGAACAGCACCGGGCTTGGCATGGCGATAACCAGGCGAGCCGTGGAAGCGCATGGCGGCGAGATCGGAGTGGACTCCCAGCCCGGCAACGGAAGCAGATTCTGGTTCACGATTCCGGCAACGGCACCCTCAACCGGCTGATACGGCGCAGTATGTGGCCTCCGGGACCAACCCCGCTCTGATCGAACACACTGATCAGGTAGGCGGCCGAGCGTATCAGCTCGCCAGGGCGATCATCTCGGGGGTGCGGAGCCGGATGGCCTCTGCGATCTCCCGGCCTGCCCGCCGATACTCCGTGAGGCTTTGGCCGTAGGGATCATCGATGTTTGATTGGCCGAGCAAACCCACCGGCGGGCCGGGAAAGCGTTTCTGGAGCCAGGCGATGTGATCGATTTCCATTGCGTAGATCAGGGATCCGCTTTCGAGCATGGCACGATCGACCTGGACGGCTTGGTGGTCGCTCAGATCGAGCCCCATCTCAGCAGCAACGGCTCGGGTCTCGCCGGTGGCCGGATGGCCGGTCAGCCCGTGGGTCCCGGCGCTGGCCACCCGGAGACCAAGGGTGCTCAAGTCGGCCACCGCAAAATGAGCCCTCAATGTCTGACGGGCCACAGCTTCAGCGAGGGGGGACCGGCAGATGTTCCCGGTGCAAACGAAGAGGATCGTGGCCGGCTTCACAGGTCGAGCCTGCGCGGAGGAGCAATCCACACATCAAGCCGGGCGTCGGTGCAAGAGAGCACCTAGCGATAGCGCCAGACGATTCTTCCCCTAGTCGGATCGTAGGCCGACATCTCGAGATCGACTCGATCGCCCGGAAGGATGCGGATATAACGGCCGCGTCGCATTTTCCCGGAAGCGCGGGCCAGAACCTCGTGCCCGCCGTCGATTTCTACGCGAAACATAGCCGAGGGAAGAGTCTCGCGAACCACCCCTTGAACTCGAATGACGTCCTTCTCTTTTGCCATCAGCTCGCTCCGTCTATGTGCCTGGAATCGGTTCGTCCTGCGTGGCGAACCGGAGTCGTTCAGGACTGGCTGCCAACATAGCGCTGTGAGGGCCGTAACCCCAAAGCTGGATGGGATCTGTTAGCCCGGCGGAGTGACCTACGATGTTGGTCTTGTGAAGGTCCTTCTGGCGTCCACCTACGAACTGGGTCATCAACCCCTGCATGTGGCCTCGCCCGCCGCGGCTCTGCTAGCGGCCGGACACGAGGTGCGGACGGTCGATCTGTCCCTCGATAGGCTCACCCGCCTTGATCTCGCCTGGTCGGACGGTCTCGCTGTTTCAGTCCCGATGCATACGGCGATGCGGTTGGCGGTGCAAGCGGGGCGCACGGTCCGGTTGTTGTTCCCGGACCTGCCGATCTGTGCATACGGGTTGTACGCCCATTTCGGACCGCAGGGCAAAGAGTCTCCCTTCAGCCAAACGATTTCTGGTGAGTACGAATCGGCCTTGTTGGCCTGGGCAGAGTCCTTAGATGGTGGGCAACCCCCGCCGTCGAGTTCGCAACCGGTCGAACTAGGCAAAACGGTCTTTCGGACACCCGTCCGTTACGGTTTGCCGGACCTCGAGCGTTATGCACACTTGCAGGTGGGTGATCAGCTTCGAAAAGTCGGATACGTGGAGGCCAGCCACGGGTGCCGCCACCGGTGCCGCCATTGCCCGATCCCGGCCGTGTATGACGGCAGGATCCGGGTGGTGGACGAGGGTACCGTGCTCCGGGATATCGATCGTTTGGTCGATATCGGCGCCGGTCATGTCACGTTCGGCGACGCAGATTTCCTCAATGCGCCCGCCCACTCCATGCGGATCGTGCGGGCCATGCACACCCGCCATCCCGACCTGACGTTTGATATCACTACCAAGGTTGAATTGATCGTGCGACATGCTTCGTTGTGGAGCGAGTTGGCCGGGTCGGGACTTCTCTTCGTCGTGTCCGCATTCGAAACGACCAGCAACGAGATACTCGATCTTCTCGACAAGGGCCATACAAGAGCCGACGAGGAGGCGGCGGTTGCCATCCTGCGTGCAGAGCACACAGAGATCCGACCGACCTGGCTTCCCTTCACGCCCTGGACGTCCCTGGGCGATCTCCGCGACATGGTCCGATTCCTTGAAGAGCATGACCTGGCCGGGAACGTTGATCCGGTGCAGTTCACAATCCGCCTTCTCATTCCCAAGGGCTCCCTCCTCCTCGAGGTCCCCGATCTGATTCCGTACCTCGACCGCTATGACGACGAGATGCTCGGTTGGCAGTGGCACTCCGCCGACCCGCAAGTGGACGCCCTGTGGGGCCGGCTGGTTGCCCTCCACGAAAGTGGACTGGCAGCTGCTCTGAACGCAGAAGAGCTCTATGCGCGATTAGCCGGCGAGATTCTGGATTTGCCCGGTTATTCGGTTGCCCTGGCTGAAGGGAGGCCGCGGCTCACCGAACCGTGGTTCTGCTGAGCGGAACCGACCGAGAGCCAGTTCGGCTCTCTCGACGATCTGTGAGACGTTCTTTCGATTCTTTGCTCAACTGGGCTTCTCCAGAGGCCGATACTGATTGGAAGGGTTCCCCAGGGAGAATCCCATACGGAACAGCACAACCACGCTGCCCGGTTTGGACCGGTGAACATGCTCGACGAGACCACTAGCTCGCAATGGCACGAGACTGAGAAGAAGCTCCGAGCGGCCGTTGAGGCCGCCGAAGGGGTCAGTCGTGCCAAATCGCGGTTCCTGGCCGAAGTCAGCCATGAGATTCGTACCCAGCTGGCGGGTATCTTGGGCATGGCTCAGGTCACTCTCGAGACCAAGCTCTCCCCCCAGCAGCGCGAGTACGTCGAACTAGTCACGTCGTCTGCCGACGCCCTGCTTACCGTGGTGAACGATCTCCTGGACCTTTCCAAGATTGAAGCCGGGCACCTCGAGGTTGAGGAGATGCCGTTCAGTCTCCGAGACAACCTGCGAGACACAGTGACGTCAATGCTGGTGACGGCGGAAGAGAAAAACCTTGGACTCGATTTGAGCATTGCCGACGATGTGCCCGAACGCGTCGTCGGCGATCCCGGCCGCTTGCGCCAAATCCTGATCAACCTGGTGTCGAATGCGATGAAGTTCACAGAAGAAGGCGGCGTATCGGTATCGGTCGAAATGGGGGAGTCGGGTTCATCCGAACCAGTAGTTCACGTCCAGGTCGCAGATACGGGCTCCGGAATCCCCGCTGACAAGCTCGAGGCCATCTTTGAGGCCTACGAACAGGCCGGCAACGCCAATGGCCGGCGTTCGCTCGGGACGGGACTCGGTTTGTCCATCTCCCGGCAGCTCGTGAAGATCATGGGGGGCGAGATCTGGGCCGACAGCGAACTTGGACATGGCAGCACCTTCCACGTCACCCTTCCGTTGGCAGTGAGCTCCGCCGACGAGCTGGCACCCTCCGCCCAGAGGCGATCGGATCTGGAGGGCTTGCCTATTCTGATCGTGGCAGACAACCAGGTCAATCATGACAAACTGCTCCGGGCGATTGGCGCCACCGGGATGATGCCGGAAGCC
>Ga0224512_10002759_pt1 | contig 15840 bp, 12 predicted proteins | sample SF_May12_sed_USG_4_FD_169103 | JGI IMG/M metagenome (GOLD analysis project Ga0224512, IMG submission 169103) | Sediment microbial communities from San Francisco Bay, California, United States - SF_May12_sed_USGS_13 | ecosystem: Environmental > Aquatic > Marine > Sediment | place: USA...
CCGTAGAGCGTCAGCGGCAGCCAGAGCCGGATGGCCCGGTTGGGCCGTGTGAACTCCGGTGAGAGTGCTGCGGGTGGGACCAACCCGTCGCCGCTCGCCGTGTCCTGCAGGTAGTCGGCCTCGTAGGAGAAGGCGCGCACCATGGCGTCACGATGCTTGACGAGCACGAGCCCCAATCCGAAAGGAATGAAGAGGCCCTTGTGCGGATCGATGATGACCGAATCTGAACGGTCGATGCCCTGCAACGCACGTTGCCCCGGCTCGCACAGGAGAAACGCGCCGCCGTAGGCCGCGTCGACATGGAGCAGGATCTGATGACGCTCGGCGATTGCCGCGATGTCGGGGAGCGGATCAACGGCGCCTGCGTCTGTGGATCCAGCCGACGCGACCACCAGCCACGGACGAAAGCCGGCATCGAGATCGGCCCGAACCGCATCTTCGAGCGCGTCCGGCCGCATGCGATATGAGGCATCGATCGGCAACAGACGAACGGCGACATCGCCCATGCCCGCGACCTTGAGCGCCTTCCTCACAGAGTGATGGGTGTGCCTCGTGAGATATACGCAGGAATGCTCGACGTCACGGGAACGGAGATCGGCCGACTCGCGGGCACTGACGATCGCACTGAGATTGGCGATGCTTCCGCCTGACGTGAGATCGCCCCCGGCGGTGTCGGGGTAACCGACGAGCCGTCCCATCCATCGAATGAGCGACTGCTGAACCCGTACGGCGCCGGGAGCGCCGTACGTGATCCCCGCGTAACGGTTGGTCACAGCGCTGAGGTAGTCGCCCACTGCGCTGGCGTAGAGCGCTGGTCCCGGGATGAATCCGAAGAAGTGCCCCACGGACTCGTTGACGCCAACCCGGTCGACACCATCCCACAACGTCGCGAGCGCATCTGCGACCGGCGTCGGATCATCCGAAATCGGGGCCGAATCCAGCGCGCGGCGAGCCAGTTCGTCGTCCGGGACGTATCCGGGGAGTTCCGCCAAGCGCTCGAGGTAGCCCTCCGCGTAGTGCTCTGCAGACGCGAGGAGCTCGCGCCGCTCCCGAGCCGGAGGGTGCAGCAATCGGGCGACGAGCTCCAGATCGTGGAGGCGGTCGAACATAGCCAGGAATGCTGCCAGGCCGGGTCCGATCCATCAATCCAGCGCGTCGCGGGCGGAGGCGGGGTCCGGCCGTGCGCAGTGTCGGTCGATTCATCTAAGGTCCGCGCATGGCTCCCAAGACGGACTGGAATCCGCTGCTCAGCGGCGAATTCGACCAGCAGTACTGGCGTGAGCTCATGCACTTCGTCTCCCAGGAGCGAGCACGGGGACCTGTGTACCCAGCCCATGAGGAGGTTTTCGCGGCCCTGCATCTGACACCCTACGCATCGGTCAAGGTGCTGATTCTCGGGCAGGATCCGTATCATGGGCCGAAGCAGGCCCACGGGCTGTGCTTCTCGGTGAGGCCCGGGATCCCCAAACCGCCGTCGCTCGAGAACATCCACCAGGAACTGCACGATGACCTCGGCTGCCAGATCCCATCGCATGGCTCACTGGAAGCGTGGGCACGGCGCGGCGTCCTCCTCCTCAATGCCACGCTCACGGTGCGGGGGCGCCAGGCAGCCAGCCACCAGCGGAAGGGTTGGGAGACATTCACTGATCGGGTCATCGAGGTCGTCAACGACAAGCCCGACCTGGTTGTGTTCATTCTGTGGGGATCGTCGGCGCGCAAGAAGACGGCGCTCATAGATCGGCACCGGCACGCGGTGGTTGAATCACCACACCCGTCGCCGTTGTCAGCGCAAAGAGGATTCTTCGGCAGTCGACCGTTCAGCCAGGCCAACCGGGCCCTGGAGGCGGCCGGGCGCGACCCGATCGACTGGTGCATCCCAGAGTTGGAGCAAACCCCATGACAGGGCCATGGTGCGCCTGGCGCGCGGCTAGACGCGCCGGCCGCTGTAGATTCGCCTCAGAATGTCAAATTACTACGGCGAAGAGCTCCGCTACCACTTCGGCCGGATGGATCTGACGGATGCGGTCGCGGTGCTCGAGCACGACTACACCGAACAAGGCGGTCCCTCCTCCTATGACGACGCGGTCGACATGTACGGGACGGCGCTCGAATTTGTCGGCGACATCTCAGCCAACTTCATCGCACCGCGCGCAGCGGGCGTCGACACACACGGAGCCCAGTTCGAGTCCGGTGATGTCACCTACGCGCCCGGGTCTGAGCAGTCCTACCGGCGCCTTGCCGACGCCGGATTCGCTGGTGTCATCATCCCGAGAAGGTTCGGAGGGCTGAACTTTCCCGCCTCCGTGTACGTGATGATGATCGAGATGGTGTCACGCGCCGACGCTTCGCTCATGACGATGTTCGGCTATCAGGACATCGGCGAAGCGATCGCCAACCTCGGTCCCGAGGCCGTCGCCGCCGAGTACCTGCCGCGGTACGCGGCCGGCGACCACATTGCCGCCATGGTCATGACCGAACCCGGCGCCGGTTCCGATCTCGCCAGCATCCGGCTCAGGGCGTACGAGGATGACACGGGGCAGTGGCGCCTGCGGGGCGTCAAACATTTCATCTCGAACGGCAACGGCCAGCTTCTGTTCGTGCTTGCCCGTTCTGAAGGCGACGTCGACGGCATGCTCGGGCTCAGCCTCTTCGCCTGTCACGGCGGGGACAGAGTGCACGTCAACCGGCTCGAGGAGAAGATGGGTCTCCACGGATCACCGACCTGCGAGCTGTATTTCGACGATGCACCGGCGCACCTCGTTGGAAAACGACGCCAGGGTCTCATTCACGTGCTGTCCATCTTGAACCACGCCCGGTTCAGCGTTGCCGCCCAGGGCCTCGGCATCGCCGATGCGGCCTACCGCGCAGCCCTCGCGTGGGCCCAGGAACGGGAGCAGTTCGGCAAGAAGATCATCGACATGGCACCAGTGGCGAATCTGCTGCTCGACATGTCGGCGACATTGCAGAGCTGTCGGTCGATGCTCTACGCCGGCACCCAATGGCTCGACCTGAGAAACAAGCTCGAAGAGAAGATCGCCCACATGCGTAGCGCCGGTCACAAGCCGTCGTCTGAGCTGAGGGCACGATTCAGATACGCGGCGAGTGTTGTCGACCTGCTGTCGCCTGCCGTCAAATACCACGTCACCGAGGCCGCCAACCGCATCTGCTACGACGCGCAGCAGATCCACGGCGGGATGGGCTATATGCGGGAGATGCCAGTCGAGCGGTACGTCCGGGACGTCCGTATCACGACGATCTACGAGGGAACATCGCAGATACAGATCGGCGCCTCGCTCGACCTCGTGCTCAACGACACGCTCGCCGAGGAGTTCACTCGGCTCGCAGACATCGAAGTGCCCGAGGCACTGGCCGATCTCGAGAAGGACATCAAGCGTATACGCGGGAATTTCGATGCCGCGGTCGCCGAGATCCGCTCCCGCGATGACGTCTGGTACCGAGACGCAGCCGGCAAAGACCTGGTCGACATGTACCTCGCCATCTACCGCGCGCACCTGCTTCTGACAGAAGCCGTTGAGTCGCGCTCCAAGGAGCCGGTTGCGCGGCGGGACATAACCCAGAGTCTGGCTGCGTCTGCAGCTCAGTTGGGGCGGATCGAAGCCGGCGTCTACGACGACGTCAGCGCGGTGCGCGACCTGCTGACCTGACGGCGCCACCGTCCCTGCGCCCGGATCGGGCAGTCCAGAATGATCCGGGCACCGACGAAGAACGTGTGTAACACCGGTGCGCTCATTCTCGTCTCCCCTGTGACGAGAATCGGAGGCACAGGAGACGTGTGGCGACCCGCACCAACATCGAATCGTTCTACCGGGATCACGGCGAGGCTGTATACGCCTTCCTCGTGTCCCTCACCCGCAACCCGGCGCGCGCGGAGGACTTGATGCAAGACACATTCATCAAGGCCACTCGCTCGCTCGCCGGATACCGGGGTGGCAGCCCGCGCGCGTGGTTGTTCGCCATCGCTCGCTCGGTGTTCATCGACGATGTGCGCCGAACGCGCGAAACCCCGACCGTCGAGGTCAACACCGGCGGCGGCCCGGATGACGATCTCTCCGAGCGCGACGCGATCAACCGCGCACTCGCGGCGCTTCCGGAGCGCCAACGCAGCGCGTTGCTGCTCTCCGATCATCTGGGCATGTCCACCACCGAGGTCGGCGACGCGCTCGCGATTTCGCCGGGCGCAGCCCGGGTGCTCATCCACCGGGCCCGCCTCGGGTTCCGCACTGCGTACCAAAAGGATCAGCTATGACACACGATGACGTGCAAGACCTCCTCGAGGACTACGTCGACGAACGGCTCGACCGTAAGACTCGCAAGGCGGTCACCGACCACCTGAGCAGCTGCGACGAATGCCGGTCCGTGATCGACGGGATCGCGCCCATCGACCTGAGCAGTCTCGCGAGCACGACATGGGATGAAAGATCGATGCGACGGGCTGTCCGCCGGTCCATTTTCCGAACCGCCGTGAACGCCGTGGGCCTCGTGCTCGTCGGGTGGCTCATCGCAGTCACCGTGTCTGGGCTCGTACTCCAGCCCCTGCTCATCAACCGGGGCGGCCGTGCGGCTGCATCGACTGTGGCCACGACCGACCTGGCGGTCCTCTTCAACCCCGGTGCGGCCGTCGACGAGTATGAGTTCGACTCCGGGCTTCTGTCTCGGACCTCTTCGGCCCACGTCGTGGTTCCAGTAGGCACCGAGCAGGTGGAGCTGGGAACCCTCGAGACCCGGATCGGGGTGACTGCATTCGGTGACCCGTCCGGCGGTCGCCTCGTGCCCTTCGTCGGCCATGACGCCGGCGGATCGGCGAGTCCCGACGAGCATCTGTCCGCCGTAGGCGACGCTGTTGTCGCGACCGTCGACCTGTTCTTCGACGAACCGCTGAGCTTGGAACGGGCACAAGCGCTCGCCGATGGTCCCCAGGACGTGCGCGTCGTGTGGGCCGGATTCGCGACCGACAGCGAGGTGCTCGATGCCGTGGCCGGTCCCGCCGGAATCGGCTTCGGTACGTGCGACCTCAGCCCGGTGACGCCCGATTTCGTCGGTTCCGGGGGCGGCGCCGGCAGCGGGAGCGTCTTCACGTCACCGCCTTCGATTGAACGGGCACGCTCCGAGACGATCCGGGCGGTCGACAACTTGATCGAGCATCCCGAACTGATCGAAGGACTGTTCGACCCGAACCTGACCCCGGATGTCATCGCCTCCGTCCGCGATGCGATCGCATCCGGACGCGGCGTTGCTTCGCTGGTGGTCACGGGTCCAGCGCCCGAGCTCCGAGACTTCATCGCATCAGCGAATCCCAGTTTCGGAGCCGTGCGAGCGGTCGGTTTCACTAACTGGTTCTCACCACTCTGCGGGAGATGAGCATATGAACACTTTTGCATCCATCACACGAACCCGCCGGCTCATCTGGACCGGCATCATCATCGGTCTGCTGCCGGCGCCGGCGTTCATCGCAATCCGAATTGTGAACTCGAACCCGAGGACGATTGGCGAAATCGTCGGCTCCGTGGCGCTGGGCGCGGCCGTCGCGCTTCCGGTGGTCTATGCATGGCTCTCGCTCGACCGCCGGTCCGGCCTCCTGCCGGTCGCGGCCGCCGGAGCCGTCATCGTCGGCGTGTTCAGCCTCGTGACGCTCGCTCCTTGGGTGCTCGTCGCCCTGATCTGGTGGGGGGCCGCCCGGCGGCGAGTGCCCCAGCAGCAGCACGGGTTGACCGGCGCGCTCCACCGCGCCGCGTTGATAGTGCTGATCGTGGGCGCTTTTGCAGTGCTGTTCGTCCACGCCGATCCCGTCTGCACCCAAACGCTCCGTGACGGAACGGTCGATACGATCGACGCGCACGCGCAAGGCTTCGCGAGCGGATGGTCGTTCAGCGTCGGCGGTTCGGTGGAGACGAGTACCGGTGCTTCGGGTGATGTCGTGTCGTCGTCGTGCGCATCGGACACGATCGTGCTCGGTGAGGCGCTCGCCTCGCTGACGATCAGCGCGGTTGCGATTGCGCTCGCCGCCCGCTGGCCCGCCAATCTTCGGATACCGCCTCCACAAGCAGGCTCCGATACCAGAATGGAGGTGTGAAGCGTATTGCCGCTGCAGTCGTCATCAGCGCGCTCCTCATCGGATATGGAGCGTGGGTCGCCTCGGGCCACTCGGTGCGGGGAGTGACCGGCGATGCAGTCGTCGTGCACGCCGGCGGCAAGGGAGAGCGATTGGATCACGCACTCCAGCTCATGGCCGCCGGTGCTGCACCGACCCTGGTGATCATGCGCGGCAGCGCCCCGACCTGGCCGCAGGCGAATGCGCTGTGCGGTCAGGTCGACCCGTTCGAGGTGCTCTGCCCCCCGCCCGACCCAGACACGACGATCGGCGAGGCGCTCGCGCTGCGGACGCTGGCATTTGAGCGGAACTGGGGAGTGGTCGTGGCGGTCACATCCGACTACCACTTGCGAAGGGCAACCTACCTCGACGCCAAGTGTTCAAGTTCGAACATCGTCGGGAGTGCGGCCGCCTCGGAACTCTCGGCGCCCATTTACGCGTCGCGCGTCGTCAAAGAGATGGCGGCGATGCTCCAGGCGCTCATTGTCTCCTGCTGAGGGAGCCTACGCGGTGGCACCCGCCACAACTATCGAGTCGCCGGTCGTTGCATCGCGGTCGAGCACGATCAGGTCTTCCATCCGCTGGCGCATTTCGGGCACATGCGACACGATCACGACCAGGCGGTTTGAACCGTCGGCGACGAGCTGCTCGATACCGTCCATTGCGAGATCGAGGTGCTCCTGGTCGAGTGAACCGAATCCTTCGTCCAGGAAGAACGCATCGAGGCGGCCGCCGGTCCGGCTGACCATCTCCGCGAGGCCGAGCGCGAGCGCAAGTGAGGCCAGGAACGTCTCACCACCGGAGAGGCTGTCCGCTTTGCGAACCGCATCCGCGGCTGTGAGGTCGACGACTTCAAACGTCCCGTCGTCGGTGAAGCGGTACCGCCCCGATGACAGCCGCTGGAAGTGATCCGATCCCAGCTCGGCGAGCGAAGCCCGCTCCTCGTCCAGGAGATACCGGATGAACTTGGCGTCGGTCAGATCGCCGGAGATGCGGCGGAACCGGTCGACCCGGTCAACCTCCGCGCGTCTCGCGGAAATGAGATCCTCGGCTTTGGCGATCACCTGCTCGTCTTCTTCGATCGCACGACCCAGAATGCCGACGGCAGCCTCGGCTTCCGCTTTGGCTGCCTCGAATGATGTCTCGATGGCGAGGTCGGTGAACAGCTCATCGAGCTGGGACGCGATGCCGCCGGCCTCGTCGGTCGCAGTCTCCATCTCTGCGCGCAGCGCCGCAGCGGCGTCGGTCCACGTGGCCCGTAGGTCGTGCAGGGCTGCGCGAAGTGCGGCAGGGTCATCTTCGGGTACATCGGCGTCGGCGTGCAAGAGCGCGGCGAGGGCGCTGAGCTGGGTCCGCAGATCACCCAGAGCTCGGTCGGTGTCCTGCTCACGCGCGATCGCGGCATCGTGGGTGCGGCGAACATCCTCGAGGACACGCCGCGCGGCATCGAGTTGCGTTTCCGCCGCCGCCAGCTCGCCGCTGAGCCGCTCGATCTCGGCGGTCGGGTCGCCATCACCCAGCGCCGCGGCGAGATCGGCGTCGAGGGCTGCCAGCGCCGCCACGGCAGCCTCGCGCGCGACGCCGAGCTGGGCCAGCTCCTCGGCGATCTCATCGACTCGTTTCGCGGCGTCGTCTGCTGACGTCCGCGCGCTGGCGAGCCGCGCCGACGAGTCAGCCAGGTCTTGTTCCGCCCGACGCAACTCAGCGACAGAGCCTTCAGCCGCCACGCGGGCTGCGGCGACTTCCGGCGATGGCGAAACGCCCGGAATCGCGGCGACGGCCTGCTCGCATACGGGACAGGCCGCACCGACGCGTAGGTCGGCGCGCAGTGTCGCCGCCATGTCGGCGTGCGTCGCGCTATGTAACGCTGTGTCAGCCGCGAGTGCCGCTGCACGGGCGAGCTCAGCGGTGTCTTGAACCGTGGCCACGGCCAATTCGGCCGCGGCGATGTGCTCCGCTGCGTGGGCGGCGCCGGCCGCAGCCGTTGCATGTCTCGATGCGGCAGCCGCGTGCTGCTGGTCGGCGAGCTCGAGGTCTTTGACACGCAAGCGGCGTTCCGTCATTGCTGCCTCCGCACGCGCCAGCCGGGACTTCGCCTGCTCACGCACCTCTGACTTGAGACCCGCCTCGGCGCTCGTGACAGCGGCATGTGCCTTCTCGAGCTCAGCCGCAAGCCGGGAGCGCTCTGCGCGCGCTGTCGTCGCAATAGCCAGCAGCTCTTCGGTTTTGTCCGGGTCGGGCATCCGCCCGGCGTGGCGCTCCAGTTCCTTCTGGCGGTCCCCGGCAGCCACCGCGGCTCGGCTTGCAGCCAGCTGACGTTCATTGAGATCAGCGACGCGGTCGGCGTGTTTGTCCAGCAATGCCGCCCGATCTTCGGCCTCGCTGTACTCGATGCGTCTTCGCGCGAGGCGCGCTATCGCCTGCTCCGCCGCCTCGAGCCGTAGCTGGAGCTTGTCGATCTCGTATTCGCCCTGGCGAACCCGATCCTTGGCCAACTCACGCATTGCGTCGATCCGCTCATGGCCAAAGACACCTTTGAGTACCTTGTCCCGCTCCGCGGGGCGGGCCGTGAGGAATTCGGCGAACTGGCCCTGCGCCAGTAACACAGATCGCCCGAACGCCTCGAACTCGAAGCCCAGCAGCTCCGTTATGCGGGCATTGACATCACTTTCCTGGACGATCTTCTCGACCGGTTCGGCGTGAGGTGTGTCGGCCTCGTACCGGTACAGGGCGTGCTGGCTCGCCCCTTTCGATGCACGGATCATGCGCACCGCTTCCCAGATCTCGCCGTCGACTTCGAAGCGCAGACGCACATGTGCGTTTTCAGCGCGCTGATGGACCAAGGATTTCGTCGACCGGGCGATCCGGGGCGTGCGCCCATACAGTGCGAACGCGATCGCGTCGAGGAGCGTTGATTTTCCGCTTCCGATCGGTCCGACAATGCCGATCAGCCGGCGTTCGCGAAAGTCGAAGCTGACCTCGTTTCCCTTCGGCGTGAAGAACGAGCGGAAGTTGCGCAGTCCGAGCTCAAGCGGGCGCATGCTCCACCTCTTCTTGCAGCTCCCGGAACGCCCGCAACAACGCGTCGGGCGGCTCAACGCCCTCCGCCTCCTCGTAGTAGTCGGCATAGTGCTCAACCAGGGTCCGCTCAGACCGCGCCGGCCGGTCGGGGTCGGTTCGCGGGTAGTCGGCTCTCACCTTGACCACGTAATCGAACTCATCCCGTGCGCGATCGGCGAGCCCCGGATCGGGACCGGCAGTCTCGACGGTCAGGTCGAGATACGACTCATAGACGTCATCGGCGGCAATGATCTCCTGCCAGGTCCCTTTGGGACGCAGCAGCCGGCGCCCCGTGGTCAGCGGCACCGATGTGACTGAAGCAGGAAGCCCGGGCTCCACGTCCACGATGGCGACCCGTTTCTGCTCACCGGCCTCACCAAAGTCCAGTTCCAGGAGCGAACCGGCGTATTCGGCGGGTACCTGAGCGCCGGGAACCGGCTGGGGCGCATGGATGTGTCCGAGCGCAACGTATTGGGGCCCGATCGGGATCGCATCCGACGTGGCGGCATACGCCTCGCCCATGTGGAGCTCGCGCTCCCCCCGGGGGGCGCCGTGCCCATGAACGGTTGATCCGCCGACCAAGAAGTGCGCGACGAGAAAGGTGATCGCGTCGGACCCCGCGATGGAGGTCGCGTAGGTGGAGTACGCCTCGGAGATACGACGGAGCCGGTCGGCGTATTTCTTGTAATGCTCTTCGGTTGGTTCCCACACGTTGAACGCCCGTCCCTCCCGCAGGAACGGAAAGCAAGAGACAACTGCTCGACCAGCGGGTGTTTCGAGCTCGAGCACGCCCCCGTCCTCAGGGCGCCTTATCTCGCCGACAAGATGGACATTGCGGTCGGCGAGGAACGGGCGTAATGCTTCGAACAATCCAGGCGAGTCGTGGTTGCCGGCGATGGCGATGACCGGCCGCCGGCCGGCGTCGCTGAGTCGGACGAGCCCGGACAGCCCGATCTCGAGCGCCTCGATCGGCGGCATCGGGCGATCGAACAGATCCCCCGAGTGCAGAACCAGATCCACGCTCTCGGTATCCGCGATCCACGCGACCTCATCGATGGCTTCGCGGTATTCAGAACTCCGGTCGTAACGGCCGATGCGCTTGCCAACGTGCCAATCGGACGTATGAAGAACCCTCATCAAATGCCGTCGAACGTGTCGCCCTCGTCGGCGACTTCCTCGCGCCGCGTGGCCCACGACGGGAATGGAAACGTCACGACGAGCGGCACGGGAATTGCCGGCTGGCTCAAAACCATGGTGCCGGGTTTGAGCAACCGCGCGCGAGCCCGAGTAGATGGGAGCATCCAGCCGTATTCCGGCCGCTGGGCCTCGGCCGCGTCAAGCCGGCCTGTCACCCGAATCGCTGCGTTCTCGATGACTTCTGGAGCGACCCGCGACGCGGTTTGTTGGGCGCCGACGAGTAGCACCCCGAGAGATCGGCCTCGTTGTGCGATGTCGATCAACATCTCCTTGAGCGGGCTCTGGCCTTCGCGTGGCGCATACTTGTTGAGCTCATCCAGCACCACGACGGACAATGGGAGGCGCTGTCCGGTCTGTTCCTTTTCTTCAAAGGTCTCCTGCAACATGGCGCCCACGACGAATCGTTGCGCCAGGTCGTGCAGGCTCTGAATGCCAACCACCGTGATCTGCGCCTGGCGGCGATCGATCCGCCGGCTGTCACCCGCGCGGATCAGGTGGCCGAGGCGGGATTGCGCGGCGTAGAGCCGCCGCATGAACGCCGAGATCGTCCCGGCTTGTGTCCGCCCGGACCACGCCCGATCGGGCTCGTCGCCGTCAACCGGCTCGAGGAACTCTTCGAGCGCATCGACGAGGTCGGCGAGACTCATGATCACCCGCTCCCCCGACGCCACGGTCGCCAGCTCAGATCGTGGCCATCCGCCGGGCGGCGGTTCCCGGAGCACGACCGCACCGGGCTGGCCGGCCACATCGACCGCCCAGCGATTGAGCTGCGTCCGGACCCGTTCCTCCACGAACGAAAGCTGGTTGCGAGAATCGGACGCGTCGGTGAATAGGAATCGGAGCAGGCCTTCATCGATGAATTCGCGCGGCGTCCAGGTGAACGCGTCCACGCCCTCCTGCCTGCCGCCTGTATCGGGGACCACGACATCACCCGATCGCCGTCGGGGCGGGGCCCAGAAGCTGACTGATGGGAACGGCACCGGGTCGACTCCGAGCGTCGCCCAGGCATCGCGAGCCTCGTCATCGAGGAACCGATTGGGCTTGTCGAGCCACAGCAGGTCCTCACCTTTGACGTTGAAGACGAGGATCCGCAGGTTGGCCGCGCCCTCACCGAGAATCTCTGGCCGAGCGCTCAGCATACGCAAGAAGAAGAGCGCAAAGGAGGTCTTGGTTGCGACACCGCTGATTCCCGAGATCGACATGTGGCCGCCCTTGCGGCCGTCGAAGAAGTCGAGATCGGCGAACATCGGCTTGGTGTCGCGTCCGATGCCGACCGGTAGTGGACGCCCCATCTCATCGACATACAGCGCCTTGCTGCGCTCGTCGCCGCTCGCCCGATAGACGGTCTCGCCCGGATCGGCAGCCACCCAGAGCTCTGGGTCGACTCGGGTCACAGCAACCTGAGCCGAGCGCACTTTCTCGGCCGGGAGAATCCCATCCTCGGCAATGCGGAAGGTGTCGGATTCGAACGACGCTCCCTCGAAGATCCCTTCGGATTCGGTCACGACCCCGTAGGTTCGCACTTCTCCAGCCTTCGGCACCTGAGTGCGAACCACGACGAGGTCGTCGAGCTGAAGGTAGTTGTCGTCATCGAGCACCACACGGAACTCTTGGGTCGACGTGTGTTGCGTTCCGAGCACGCGTCCAACGGCCTGCTGCTCACTCACCGAATCTCCGATGCGCTCTCCGTCGCGAACTCCGCTGCAGGCAACGTCGCTCGGCTTTCTGCGACTGCTGCCTGCAACGAACGATAGACCAGTGCCTGGTCTCCCAGGCGTCTTCGGAGATGCCGTTCGAGCGCGGCGATCGGCACCAGGTTCTGCGGCGCCCGCGGGTCGATGTGCGGCTCAGAGGCGGTCAGAGGCAACAGGGCGGCGGTACGATCGGCAAGTCGAGCCGCCGCGTCGATTCCAAGTGCCGTCGGCGCCTCGCAGCGCACGATGCCCGTCCAGGAATGACCTCCAGCGAGATCAGCGAGCCTCACGTACCACGAATAGCGGGCAAACTGCGCTCCGTCGATGAGGAAGATCGGGGTCCGCTGACCGGCGCGCACGCGCCCGATCACCGGCATGAGGTCCGAGCCGAGGTAGGTGACCCTGTGACTCTTGATGTAGCCGACGATGGGCTGAGCCCGCAGCTCGTTGATCGGTCCGTCTGCGATCACAAACGTGCCGGACGCCGCCAGCCGTGCGGACAGCGCCGCTTCCGCACGGCGCATCGCGCCATGAAAATGGGCTAGCAGAGCCGCCGGGTCGTCGGTGGCCACGGATTCGGCCCGATAGTCGAGTGCCTGGCCGACGATCGGGAAGTCGATGTGCGATCCCGACGCCAGCACTGCCATCCGATGGACCTGCTGGTGGGCGTAGACACTGCGTCGTGCCTTCCGGTCCCAGATCGTGGCGCCAACCGCGAACGATCCGCAGATTCCCGCGACCGGACCGGCCACCGGGTCGTCGAGGGTCAGCCGCGCATCGATCCGGCGAATGCCGTCGACGAAGGCAACCGTCTCGATGTCGTCATCATGGCCGTTCATTGGCGACCACAGCCCATCGACCTCGACCGAGGTGTCGATTGGGGACGCAGCGACCCGTTCGTCCGACAGGTCGACGGCCGCGCCGTACTCCGGAGACCACCCCTCAACGTAGAGCTCTGCCATGCCGCCGATCGTAGGGGCCCGGTGTGACAGACCGAAGACATGTCGCCTGCGCTGTCACCGCCCCGCCCCGCGCCGTTCGCCATGACGCGCCCGAACCGCCGATCATGGCCGGCAGCCAAGCTACCGCACGGCCTCGATCCGCAACACCGAACCACCGGCCGTGAGCACGTACAGCTCGCCCGCGGCATCCTGGCCAAACGATGTGACCGAGCCGAGCGCGCCAACCTGGTCGGTCCAGTCCATGGCGCCGGTGGCCACACCATCCGCGACGACGAAGCTCCGAAGGTAACCGCCGCAGAAATCCGAATAGAAGTAATGCCCTTCGAGCTCCGGAATGGCCGATCCCCGATACACGAGGCCGCCGGTGATCGAACAAGTTCCGGCGTCACTGTGCGGGATCTCGACCAGCGGCAGGGTCAGGCCATCGACCGAGCAACCAGACCTTGGCGAGAAGCAATGCAGCGCTTCGGTGATCGGCCAGCCGAAATTGAGCCCGCCCGTGTCGATCCTGGCAACTGAGATCTCTTCGTAGTTGGCTTGTCCGACGTCGCCGATATAGATGAGATCTCCATCGATCGCGAACCGCCACGGATTGCGAAGACCGTACGCCCAGACACGCGGATCGCCCCCCGCCACCGTCGGGGTTTGCGCCGGCTGTTGCGTGCCCGGCATAGACACGTCGAGACGGAGGAGGGCTCCCAGGACCGTATCGGCGCGCTGACCGTGGCCAAACCGATCGTTGGCCGCGCCACCGTCCCCGAGTCCGAGGTACAGGAATCCGTCCCGCCCGAATTGGAGCATGCCACCGTTGTGGTTGGCCGCCGGTTGATCGGCGGTGAAGATCACCGTGCCGTCCGGCCTCGCCCGCGATGGGTCCTCCGCATCGACGCCGTACTCGGCGAGGACCGTGTCGCCGCCGCCTGATGTGTAGTGGACGAAGAACCGGCCATCGTCGGGATAGTCGGGGTGGAAGGCCATACCGAGCAAACCCTGCTCGCCGTCATTGCGCACCAGGTCGCGAATGTCGAGGAACGGCGTATCACCGACGCTGGTCCCGTCGTGAATCCACACCTGACCGTCTTTCGTCGCGATGAACAGCCTGTCGTCCGCCGGAGGTGAGAGCGCCAGGATCGGGAACGGCAAGCCAGACGCTACCTCTGCATAGGCGAGGCCCTGCAGCGGCGCCAGCGTCGTCGGCGAGCTGCTCGTCGTCGTCGCCGCGGTCGTCGCCGGCGCGGCTGTGGTCGGTGCCGGGCTCGTGCTGGCGCCGTCTGATTTAGTGGTCGAGGGCGCCGGAGCCTCGGGTTGGTCGCCAGCCGGTTCGGGGTCCGTCTTCGACGTGCCCGGAGGGGAGTCCGGCGGCATCACCGCATCCTGGCTGCCGCTGCACGCATTCAACCCGATGACGGTCGCCGCACTCACCAGCAAAGTTGTGGCCAGTCCTCGATACATCGTGACGAAGCGTAGAGACGACCCTCCGATATGTAGGCGGGGGATGCTTCGATTCGCCCCGGACTCCAGGTTGTGCACGAACCACACTGAAATGTCGTTGTGCACGTCTTCTCGATCGCAAAGCCGAGCCACAACGCCGACACGAGCGGACCGTATACCTACCCGGGTCTCGGTTCCACGGCGCATGGGCGGGTCCCGGATGGCTACCGGGTCGACGCGGCAGTCGTCTCGCTCGGGACCGGCCGCACCGGCTTCGACCGTGCCCGAGCCGCGATCCTCGCGTGGCGGCCGTTCGACCTCGATTGGGTCGAGGTGACGCCCGAGCACGCGGCGATTCGCACCGGCACGGTGGTCACCGTCACCGCCCGAGTCGCCGGGATGTGGTTCCAATCGCGCTGCCGAATCGTCGATGTCGTCGATACCCGCGATAGGTTCGGGTTCTCGTACGCGACGCTGCCCGGTCACGTCGTGTCAGGTGAGGAGAGCTTCGAAGTCATCTACGAACCATCTACCGGCGAAGTGCGCTTCCGGATCGAGGCCCACAGCCGGCCGGCGCATCCTCTCGTCTGGCTCACCTACCCGTTCGCACGGACGGTCCAGTGTCGGTTTCGCCGGGAGAGCTGTGCGGCGATGAAATGCGCGCTGACGCCGCCGGTTTGATGCGGCGTGCTCGCCGTCAATGCCGGTACCCTGGCCTCGACCGCCCTCAGCCCGAGTTCGGTCGTGACCCGAGGAGCATGAGTGGCGGAGCTGGTCAAGAATGATCGCGACACGATCTTCGCGTGGGCGATGTATGACTGGGCCAACTCTGCATACGCCACGACCTCGGGTGCGATAGTCGCTCCCTTCTTCACCGGTATCATGGTCGGTGACGACGGCGCGTCCGTGTTGGGAACCAACCTTTCCGGTACCACGATCTGGTCGGCCGTCGTTTCGATCGGTGCGATCATTCTGTTCCTGGCAATGCCTGTCCTCGGAGCGGTTGCTGATTTCTCAGCGGCCAAGCGATCGTTCCTCAGGTTCTTCGCGTTTGTCGGTGCCGCGTTCACGACCCTGCTGTTCGTAGTACCCGACGGCTCCTGGATTCTGTTCCTGCTCGTCTTCCTGGTGAGCCAGATCGGGTTTGTTGCGGCCAACGTCTTCTACGACGGATTCCTGCCGCAGATCGCCACCGATGACACGGTCGATCGCATCTCGTCGAAAGGCTTCGCATACGGCTACGTCGGTGGCGGGCTCTACCTGCTCATCGGTCTTATATATATCCTCAACGCGGGTGACGATGGGAATCTGCCACCACGCTTCGTCATCGCCGGCGCCGGCGCGTGGTGGTTCCTCTTCACCGTCTGGACGATCAGGCGTTTGCCAG
>Ga0224512_10002760_pt1 | contig 15837 bp, 16 predicted proteins | sample SF_May12_sed_USG_4_FD_169103 | JGI IMG/M metagenome (GOLD analysis project Ga0224512, IMG submission 169103) | Sediment microbial communities from San Francisco Bay, California, United States - SF_May12_sed_USGS_13 | ecosystem: Environmental > Aquatic > Marine > Sediment | place: USA...
GGTGTTGCTGACCGGACCACAGGCAGATGTCGAATTGAAGACCGGCGCCTGGGTTGCCCTGTCCGCGCCGAAAGGGCGTTTTCATCGGGCGAAGCGCATTATCGAGCTGGATGATCCGGTCGAGCTGTTTCATGACAGCGGGCTCGAGATCGGGACCGGCAGCATCACCTTCAACCTGAAGACCGGGACCGGCGCCGGTTACGATCCGCTTCTCGCGCAGGCTCCGTTCGGGCAGTTCGAATCGCAGGGCTTTCGAATCCGTGACGACACCGCGGTATTTCTGTTCATGGGACCGGTGCGGGCAGTTCTGTACTCCGTACCCAGCCTCGAGAAATGAGACGCATGCGCGGACGATTGATGATTTCCGCGGCCGCCGCCGCAGTCCTGATGCTGCAGCCGCAGCGCATCGATCACGCTTTGGCGCAGGCCAGCCCCGAGCCGGTGGAGATTACCGCCCAGGAGGGACTGGAATGGCGGCAGAATGAAAAGGCGCTGATCGCGGAGGGCAGCGTCGTCCTGACACGCGGCACGATGAAATTGCAGGCCGAGACCGTAAGCGCCTATTACCGCGAAAGTACGGTCAGTGACCGGCAGGAAGTCTACCGGGTCGATGCGTCGGGCGGGGTCCGGATCGTCTCGGACGGAACCACCGGCTACGGGGACAATGCGGCCTACGACCTCGATCAGGGCGTTTTCGTGCTGTCGGGCGGCGAGCCCCGGCTCGAAGCGACGGAACTTACGGTCACCGCATCGCAGAACCTGGAATACTGGGAACAGAAGAAGCTTGCCATCGCACGCGGCGGAGCCGTGGCCAGGACCGGCGACCGGAAGATCGTTGCCGACATCCTCAGCGCCTATGTTGAGCCGTCGGGGGCAGACGAGGGCAAGCTGCAACGGGTCGAGGCGATCGGCGCCGTGGTAATCACCACGCCGGACGAAACGGCCAGGGGCAAGGAAGCCGTTTACGACGCGGCCTCCGGGCTTGCGACGCTTTGCGGCGACGTGGAAATCCGTCGTGGCGACAGCATCCTGCGCGGGAATTGCGCCGAAGTGAACCTCAACACCGGTGTCAGTCGCCTTGTCGGCGGCGGCGGCAACGTAACCGGCCTGGTACGGCAGGACGGGAACTGACATTCGCGGGCCGGCTCCCTCTGCATCCGGACCGCATGTCGATTTGGGAGAGATCAAGTGGACGATGACGACGACAGCAGTGCAGCACCGCCTGTTGGCCAAGACGAAGCAGCGAGTGAGGGCGCGCGGCCTCAACTCGTGACCGAAAGTGTCGGGCTTGAGGTCCGCAACATCGGCAAGACGTTCAAAAAGCGGCCGGTGATCCGTGACGTCAGCCTGCACCTGCGGCGCGGCGAAGCCGTCGGATTGCTTGGCCCGAACGGGGCGGGCAAGACCACGACCTTCTACATCATCACGGGTCTGATCTCGCCCGATTACGGTGACGTCGTTCTGGACGGCGAACTGATTACGCAACTGCCGATGTACCGCCGCGCACGCCTCGGCATCGGCTATCTGCCGCAGGAAGCCTCGATTTTCAGGGGTCTTTCGGTCGAGGACAACATGGCGGCGATTCTGGAAACCGTGGAACCGGACGGCATCCGCCGCGAGGCCATGCTCGAAGCGCTGCTCGCGGAATTCTCGATTACCCATTTGCGCCGCACGCCGGCCATCGCCCTGTCCGGCGGCGAGCGTCGCCGCGTGGAAATTGCGCGGGCGCTTGCATCGCGCCCCCACTTTATTCTCCTCGACGAACCGCTGGCCGGCATCGACCCCATCGCGGTCGGCGAAATCCGGGAACTTGTCAGCCATCTCAAGGATCGCGGCATCGGCGTCCTGATCACCGACCACAATGTACGCGAAACCCTGGACCTCGTGGACCGCGCCTACATCATCCACGACGGCGCCGTTCTGATGGAGGGCGTGCCCGAGGAAATCGTCGCGCACAGCGAAGTCCGGCGGGTGTATCTGGGGGACCGGTTCAGCCTGTAGGCCTGTGACAGGCTTCTGGTCCCGGACGGAACGCAATGGCTCTTACTCCCAGGCTCGATCTCAGGCAGACGACGTCTCTGGTTATGACGCCGCAGTTGCAGCAAGCAATCAAGCTGCTGCAGATGTCGAATTTCGAACTGTCGGAATATGTCGAGCTGGAGCTGGAACAGAACCCTCTGCTCGAGCGTGACGAACAGGAGCAGGCCGAAGGCGGAGACGACGCCGCGCGGTCCAACGGGGCCGAGGACGGAGCCGTCGACGAGGCGCAGGATCCGGCGCTTCCCCCGGACAGTCTCGACCTCGCAAACGCCGACTCCATGCCGGCGGACGGCGACGCGCCGCTGGATACCAGCTATGAAAATCACTGGGACGGCGACAATTCGGGTGGTTTCGATGACAATCCGCTGCGCTTCGACGCCACGCGCGTCGCCTCCGGCGGACGGATCGACTTCTCGGACGGTGAAAGCAGCGTAGAGGCGACGCTGAGCTCGGAGCTGACGCTGCGGGACCATCTCCTAGAGCAGTTGAACGTGGACATCACGGATCCGGGCGACCGGCTGATCGGCCTGCATCTGATCACGATGCTCGACGAGGCCGGCCGGCTGGCTGGCGATCTTTCGGATGTCGCCGCGCGGCTCGGTTCGCCTCTCGACAGGGTTGAAGATGTGCTCGACCGCATGCAGCGATTCGATCCGCCGGGCATTTTCGCGCGGGATCTGAAGGAATGCTTCGCCATCCAGCTGCGCGAGCTGGATCGGCTCGACCCGGCCATGCAGCGCATGCTCGACAACCTGCATCTTTTCGAGAAATACGACCTCGCCAAGCTGCGCAGGACCTGTGGGGTCGACGAGGAGGATTTCGCCGGGATGCTGGCTGAAATCAGGTCGTTGCAGCCGAAGCCGGGAACGCTGTACGAGCACGAAATCGCCCAGCCGGTCGTCCCCGATGTCCTGATGCGCCCTCAGGCCGATGGCGGCTGGCGGGTCGAACTCAATTCCGAGACGCTGCCGCGCGTCCTGGTCAACCGGCACTACTACGCCGATATCGCGCGCGGCACACGTGACAAGGAAGCCAAGGAATATCTGAGCGAACGGCTTAATTCGGCCAGCTGGCTGGTCAAGGCACTGCATCAGCGGGCGACAACGATTTTGAAGGTCGCCGCCGAAATTGTCCGCCAGCAGGATGGTTTCTTCGAGTACGGCGTGACGCATATGCGACCGCTGATCCTGCGCGACATCGCCGAAATCATCGACATGCACGAGAGCACGGTGAGCCGCGTGACCAGCAACAAATACATGGCCACGCCGCGCGGCATATTCGAACTGAAATACTTCTTCAGTGCCGCACTCGCGAGCGCGGACGGCGGCAGCGCCCATTCGGCCGAAGCGGTGCGACACAGAATCAAGGAACTTTGCGACGCCGAACCGCCGGGCGCGATCCTGTCGGACGACGATATCGCCGACCATCTCCGTGAGGAGGGGATCGACATCGCACGGCGCACCGTCGCAAAGTACCGGGAAGCCATCAATATCCCCTCTTCGGTCAAGCGGCGGCGGATCAAGTCGGGCCGGCGCTAGTGTGGCAATCGTCAGAAGGATGACGCATAGCCCTACCGGTGCGTTGACCCGGCTTGCGCCCCGTAGGTGCGGGCGGGCGGAAAACACTTCATACCCGGCACTGGACAGAAACCGGGTGATCGGGTAGAAAATTGTTGGAAATTATGATGTTACAGCCAATCCTTGGTCGCACAGCCGTATGTGTTGACTCTCTTCGTCCTCGCCACTATGGTGCGCGCCCGTCGCTCCTTTGTTGGCGGGATTCGCCCGGCTGGCAGGCGGCCACAAGACATCAAGAATAGCTGTCGAATGCAACTTTCCGTCAAAGGCAAGCAACTTGACGTCGGCGATGCGTGGCGTCGCCATGTTGAGGAGAACCTGCCCGCCGTCGTCGCAAAATACTTCGACAACGCGCAGGACGCCCAGGTGATGCTCTCGCGTCAGGGGGCGACGTTCCGGGTCGATATAACGGTGCATGTCGGCAAACGCATCATTGTCCAAAGCCAGGGCGCTACCGGAGATGCCTACAGTGCATTTGACGAGGCCGGCGATCATCTGGGCAAGCGCCTGCGGCGATATAAGCGCCGGCTTCGCGATCATCACCGCGAGCGTCCTGACGATGTGGAGTCCCTGCCCGCCCAGCAGTATGTTCTGGCCGGCGAGGACGTTGGCGCCGATCAGGATTCCGTCGAAAAGGATGAGCCGGTCGTTATCGCGGAAATGGAAACCGCAATCGAGATTCTGTCGGTCGGAGAGGCTGTCATGCGAATGGATCTGGCGAATTTGCCGGCCCTCATGTTCAGGAATCGTGCGCACGGGGGGCTGAATATGGTATATCATCGGGGTGACGGACATATCGGCTGGGTAGACCCGCGCGGCAATCGTCGTGGCAACGAAGAGGACGCCTGAGATGACGCGGCCCTTTGATGAGCAGGCGAGGTTTTATTATCCGGTGCAACGAATGGGAGTAGCGGTAATGGAAATCGCGGAACTTCTCGATACAGAGAGCGTTGTCGCCAAACTCCCCGCAACATCCAAGAAACAGGCCCTGCAGGAACTCGCAAAGCGCGCGGCGCAGATCACCGGGCTGCAGGAGCGGTCCGTTTTCGACATCTTGCTCGAGCGCGAGCGCCTCGGGACGACCGGCGTCGGCAACGGGATCGCGATCCCGCATGGCAAGCTTCCCGGTCTGAACCGGCTCTACGGGCTTTTCGCCAGGCTGGAAAAACCCATCGACTTCGAGGCGGTCGACGATCAGCCTGTTGACCTGATCTTCCTGCTGCTGGCGCCGGAAGGTGCAGGCGCCGATCATCTCAAGGCGCTGGCCCGGGTATCGCGCCTGCTTCGCGATCGCACGATCTGCGACAAGCTGCGCGGCTCGGACGAGGCGGAAGCGCTTTATTCGCTGCTCACCGAACCCGCAGCGAGTCACGCCGCCTGATTTTCGCCGATTGGCTCCGGCGGCCGCCGAACCAGCCTTAATGCACGGGCACCACCAGCAGATCGTGCTGCAGTGCGGCGAAGACGGCGCTGTCGCGGTCGGGCGCCAGGCCAACCTGCCGGCCGTCCGCGCCCATCACGGCAACAACCTCCTCACCCTGTACGGACACGGCGCGCAAATAGGCGATTTCTCCGATTCCCAATGCCACCAGATCCTGCTGGGTAAGTGCTTTCAGGGTTACTGTTTCGAGCATGTCCATCCTCATGTCTGGGACGCCGAAGATCGGCCGGCGTTAGTCTCCAGGCTCTTGCTGTTGTTGTTTGCGGAGCGGATCTCGACCGTGCGGACCCGCTCCTCGGTAAGCGGCCGAAGCAGGTCGACGCAGAGCAGGCCGTTGTCCAGTTCGGCGCCCTCCACCTCTATACCGTCAGCCAGAACGAAGCTGCGCTGGAACTGACGCGTCGCGATGCCGCGGTGAATAAAAACGCGGTCGGCATCGCCGTCTTCCTGTTGCTTGCCGCGAATCACCAGCTGGTTACCCTCGATCTGGATCGTGAGGTCGTTTTCGGTGAACCCGGCCACGGCCAGCGTGATCCGCAGGCGATGTTCGCCGGTTTGTTCGATGTTGTATGGCGGGTAGCCCTCGGCCGGCATTTTCGCGACTCGGTCCAGGACACGCTCGAAATGATCGAAGCCCAACAACAGCGGGCTGTTGAACAGTGACAGTCTGGTCATTGTCCAGCCACCTCCTCCTTATCCCGTTGTGAGCGGGCAGCTGTGTTACGGAGCCCGTAGTGGCGCTCCAGGTTGCGGCGCGCGCACGCGCCCCGCCGCTGGGCGTTATGTGGGTTTGGCATTCCCTCGATTCAAGGTTCCGGCCGGCTGCACACGGCACACGCTCATAATGTGGTGATCGGCGGTCGTTGCCGGATCCCTGCGGGTCAGTCGGGCTCGGCCGCGAGCGGCAGCGTCAACTCGGCACGCAGCCCTCCCATCGGCGATTCGTCGAGCTGGAGTTCTCCACCATACAGTCCGGCGATTTCGGAAACGATGGCAAGGCCCAGTCCGCTTCCCGGAGATGTTTCGTCCAGCCGCCGGCCCCGCCCTATTGCCTCGCCATGCTGCGAAGCGGGAAGGCCGGCGCCGTCATCGTCAATCGTCACAACCAGTTGACCATCCTTGTGCGCGGTCGAAACAGTCACCCGCGAGGCAGCCCATTTGCAGGCGTTGTCCAGCAGGTTTCCGATCATCTCTTCGAGGTCCTCCCGCTCGCCGCGAAATGCCGCAGATCCGTCCTCTCCCTGCGCCACGATCTCCACCGACCTGTCGGCATGAATCCGCTCCAGGGTCCGTTTCAGGTCGCCGATGACCGGCGCAACCGGCGTCCGCGCACCGAGCACGGCACCTGTCGCAGCGGCCCTGGCGCGCGACAGGTAGTGGTCGACCCAGCGGCGCATGGTAACCACCTGCCGGTCGATCGCGTCGGCCCGCGGGCCCCGGCTGCGGGAAGCCTCGTTCCCGAGCACCGCAAGGGGTGTCTTCAGGGCATGGGCGAGATTGCCGACATGGGTACGTGCGCGATCGAGGACCGCGGCATTGTGCTCCAGCAGGGAATCGAGCTCACTGACAAGCGGCTGGACCTCCGAGGGCCAGTCGCCCTCCATGCGTTCGGTGCGGCCGCCCCGGATGTCGGCCAGGGCAATGCGCACCCGGCGCAATGGTTGCAGCCCGAAACGGACCTGGATCGCGACCGCAGCGGCGAGGCCAAGTCCGAGTGCGCCCATCGACCACAGCAGCGCAAGGTTGAACGGCCGCAACTCGTCCTTCAGCTCGCGGCGGTCCGCGGCAACGGCAAACCGGACCGGCGGGGCGTCTGGCGGCATCTCCGGAAGGGTGACGTCGATGAATCGCACCCTGAGCATCGCACCGTCGGGGCCGGGCAATTCCTCGGTGCGCATGCCGCCCTGCTCGCCCGGCGCCGAGATATCGAGGGTCTGATCCCACAGCGAGCGCGAACGGACGAGCGCCGCGCCCCGCTGATCGGAAATCTGCCAGTACCAGCCCGAATAGGGAAGGTCGAACCGCGGCTCGGGCAGCGTACGCGACAGGATCAGGCGGCCGGAATCGTCGTACCGGCTCACCGCGATCAGGGAATCCACGTGCACCGTCAGCCGGGTGTCGAAGTTGCGCTCGACGGAATCCCGGAACAAAGCCGAAATCAGCAGGCCGCCGATCGCCAGCGCCGCCGCGATCCATAGAATCGCCGCGATCACCAGCCGCGAGGCAAGGGAGCGGGGCCTGGTATTCACCTGCGAGATGCCCCGGCGCCGGCACGGCCGCGCAGCGCGCCTCCCGGGCATCGCAACGCCGATGTATCGCAGGTTCCGGCTCGCGCGCCGGTAAAGCCATCCGGCGATTTACAAGTCGGCATCTTCCGGCCGCACCATCCGGTAACCGAGCCCCCGCACGGTCTCGATCGCCTCGGCTCCCAGTTTTCGCCGCAAGCGCCCGACAAAAACCTCTATCGTATTGGAATCCAGATCGAAATCCTGGTCATAAAGGTGTTCCGTCAGTTCCGTGCGGGAGAGCACCTTGCCCAGGTTATGCGCCAGATACGCCAGCAGCCGATATTCCTGTCCTGTCAGCTTCACAGGTGTCCCGTCGCGTGTTACGCGGCTGCTGCGGGTGTCGATGCTGACAGGCCCGATCTCGATGACCGGCGATGCGAGCCCGCCGGTGCGGCGGATCAGCGCCCGAAGCCGCGCGAGCAGCTCCTCGACACGGAACGGTTTGGCGAGGTAATCGTCGGCCCCTGCATCGATTCCGGCCACCTTGTCGCTCCATCGGTCGCGCGCGGTCAGGATAAGCACGGGCATGGTCCTGCCGCCCTCGCGCCAGCGCTCGAGAATCGTCATGCCGTCGACGTTCGGCAGGCCAAGGTCAAGCACGACTGCGTCGTAGGGTTCGGTATCCCCGAGAAACTCCGCCTCCTCCCCATCCCGGGTGACGTCCACGGCGTAGCCGGCTTCGCGCAGCGCCTCGGCCAACTGTCCCGCGAGGTCGGGATCGTCCTCGACCACCAGCAACCGCATCAGCGGTTCCCCTTCGTCGACAGGATCCTGCCGCTCTCGGCGTCGACCACGACCAGCACGACATTGCCCTTATCGCTGCGAACCCGAATCCTGTATGTCCATGGCTTGCCTGTCTTGTCGAGTTGAACGTCGAGGACCTGCCCCGGAACGTTCGTCTTCACCGTGTGGAGGATCTCGGATAACGGCTTGATCTCCCCGGCATCGGCCGCGTCGCGTGCCGATTTCTGGTCGGATTGGGCCTGCGCGGCAATACCGCTGGGGAGCCCCGCGATTACCGAAAAGGCCAGCAGAATCAGAAGCACTCGCATCGCCCACAGGTAAGCCCTTGAACCTGAACTGCGGATGAATAGTGCGTTCAGTTTCGGTTCACTGCGCATGTGAAATTCTCTGCGTCATCGACCCACCCGGTCTTGTGATATGGAGGAAAACATGCTGTTCAGGACCTCGACATTGCGATACAGGCTGGCCCTTTGCGTGGCAACGGTTGCGCTGGCGTCGGGCCTGGCGGCGAGCCCGGCCGAAGCCGGATCCAAGAAGAAGCCCTGGCTTCAGGAAAACGGCTCGGTGGTTTTGCCGGGCAACCAGGGAAAGCCGGAGAGCAAGCCCCGCCGCGGCCAGCAGCCTGCACAGGCACGCGCCGCGCCCCCGGCGACTCCGGCGCAAAACGGTCAGGGCCGCAAGCGCGGGCATGAGTCGCGATATGTCCCGCCCGCGCCGCAGCCGCCGCAATTCGCCATCCACGGCAACAGGCGTGGTCAGGACCGGCGTTACGTGCGGCCGGCGCTGCCGCCGCAATTCGCCAACCCGGGCGACAGGCGCGGCCAGAACCGGCGTTACCTGCCCCCGGCGCCGCCGCAGCCCGATCGCGATCGCCGGCACGGCCGGAACCCGGGCTATACGCCGCCGCCTCCGCCCCATGGCTATGCAGACCGGGGCCGGCCCCGCCACGATGGCGGCGACAAGTGGCTCCACGGCAAGGGCGACCGCCATTACGGCCAAAACCACCAACATCAAGACACCCACAATCACGTAACCCGGCGTTACTATTATCGTACGAGTTCGCGGCACTATTACTATTATTATGGTGCGCCGCCCAGTTCGTACCCGGTCTACTACCTGGTGCCCTACCACGTCCATACATCGCCCGGCTATCACAACCACGGTGAGCAGACGAATTACTGCAGCGACGGCTACCGGCAGGGCGGCGTCTATACCGGCGGAGCCTATACCCGTGGTGCGTCGCACCGGCCCGGCACGACGATCGTCGGCGGCATCCTTGGCGCCGTGGCCGGCTCGCAGTTCGGCAAGGGCAAGGGACAGCTCGTCGCGGTCGGCGTCGGCACGGTGCTCGGCGCCCTGATCGGCAGCGATGTGGGCCGGTCCATGGACGAACGGGATCGCGCATATGCGACGGGGTCCTTCGGGCACGCGATGGAAGCCTCTCCGACCTGCACGACGATTACCTGGAACAACCAGCAGACCGGAAACTACGGCAGCATCACCCCGGTGCAGACCTATGAGCCGGAACCGGGCCGCTACTGCCGCGAATTCCAGCAACAGGTGGTGATCGGCGGAACGCTGCAGGACGCCTACGGAACCGCCTGCCGCCAGCCGGACGGCAGCTGGGAAATTGTCGCCGAGCAGCCGTAATCCCCCAGGCTCGGCGTCTCTGGCGGCCGTCTTTCGGAGGTGCGGGTGGCCCTCCGCGAGGCGGCCGCCGCACCTTTTCGGCCCGGCGGCGCCAAAGCCGGATCCGGGCACCAGCCTCGCTGCGCCATGGCTTCGCCGAAGCTGAACCTGCGGTGAACGGACCGTTCAGGACCGGTTCACCGCCACTCTGTCAAAGTGTCTTTAATACACGGGCGATCCAACGTCCGGGATCTCGCCGCCGGGTAGCCATACCCCCCAAACCCGGTGACAAACTGACGGCCGTCTTTCAAAATACCGGCAGCCAATCGGGAAGACGGCCGTCACACTGCTTTCGAGTGCCGCGCCGCGCCGGTCGCCAGATACGTGTCGAATACCGCACAGACGGTCCGCATCAGCGGCTGGCCAAGCTCCGAGATACCGATACGGTCGGCATCGATCGTCACCAGCCCGTCGTCTGCCATCGGCCGCAAGGCTTCCACCTCCGCCTCGAAGTGCGCCGCGGTCTGCCCGTAGCGGCGGCTTTCGGCTGCCAGGTCGACCTTCAAGTCGCACATCAGCCGTTCGATGATGTCACGGCGCAACCTGTCCTCGTCGCTCAAAGCGACACCTTTGTCCACCGCAGGTCTGCCGTGACGCACCGCATCGGCCCAGGCGCGCAGCGGAACCGCGTTCTGCACGTAGCCTTGGGGCAGTGCGCCGATCGACGAGGCGCCGAATCCGATCAGGGCCTGCGCCTGATCCGTCGTATAACCCTGGAAATTTCGGCGCAGGCGGCCGTCGCTCAGCGCCTTCGACATCGAATCCGCCGGCAGTGCAAAATGGTCGAGGCCAATGCGCCGATAGCCGTTCTCGACGAGGCGCGCGGCGGCCGCTTCGGCCTGTTCAAACCGTCCGGTACTGTCCGGCAGCGCATCCTCCGGGATCATTTTCTGATGGGTCTTCATCCACGGCACGTGAGCGTATCCGAACACCGCCACACGATCGGGCTGCAAGTCGGCGGTCAGGTCAGCGCTGCGGCGCACATCCTCGACCGTCTGGTGCGGAAGGCCGTACATCAGATCGAAATTGACTCCCGCGATGCCGGCGGCGCGAAGCCATTCGACGACCCGCGCGGTCATCTCGTATGGCTGGATGCGATTGATGGCGCTCTGCACCCGGTCGGTGAAATCCTGGACACCCAGGCTCGCGCGGGTCACGCCCGCCTTCGCGAGCCCCGCCACCATTTCCTTCGTGACGGTGCGCGGGTCCATTTCCACGGCGATTTCCGCGTCCGGCGCGACTGAAAAATGTGCGCGGATGGTGGTCATCAGGTCTGCAAAATCGGCCACCGAAAGGATCGTCGGCGTGCCGCCGCCCCAATGCATGTGGGTCACCGGCGGATTTGCCTTGATCGCCGCCCCGATGAGTTTGACTTCTTCCGCCATGGTCGCCGCGTAGCCGCCGACCGGCTCGTAACGGCGGACGATCTTGGTATGGCAACCGCAATACCAGCACATCTCATGGCAGAAGGGGACATGGAAATAGAGCGAAAGCGGGGACTCCGCATCCGTCGCGGCAAGCCAGCGAAGATACGTATCGGCCGTGATGCCGGCGTGAAAATGCGGCGCCGTCGGGTAACTGGTATAGCGCGGTACCCGCCTGTCGTACCGCTCGAGAATGGTGCGGTCCATGTCCTCGGTCTCCTTGAAGGTCCGCCCAGATTAAATCCCGCGGCATCCCGAAGCGTTGACACAGATCAACGGCCATTTTTCGGCGTTCGGCAGGTTGCGGGCAGGCGTTTATAGGCCTATCTTCCGGCACTGGCAACTGAGCAGGATTCGAGCCGATGTCCCGATTACTGGGCGCGTTTGCCGCGTGCGTATTTTTGCTAATCGCCGTACAGCCGGCCGGCGCCGTCCTGCCGGACGAAATGCTGGACGATCCGGTACTGGAGGCGCGCGCCCGGGAAATCAGCCAGAATCTTCGCTGTCTGGTGTGCCAGAATCAGTCGATCGACGACTCGAATGCCGACCTCGCGCGGGACCTTCGGATCATCGTCCGCCAACGGCTGGTCGCCGGCGACAGCAATGATGAGGTGTTCCAGTATCTGGTGGACCGCTACGGCGAGTATGTCCTGCTCAGGCCGCCTGTCAGGGGATCCACTTACGCCCTGTGGTTTGGGCCGATCGTGATCCTGCTGTTTGCAGGCGGCGCCCTGCTGTTGATTGCGCGGCACCGGCGCAATCGTCCTGCGGCAACTGGTCTTACGGCCGAGGAACAGGCCCGCGTGTCGGAACTGCTGGACGACAACCGCTAGAGCGGATCGTGATTGTTCGGATTCGCGCTTGCACCGGCGGCGCGACCTCATACTTCGAGACGGGCCTGAAGGCCCTCCTCAGCATGAGGGCACAAGCGCTGGAGCCTCATGCTGAGGAGCGGCGAAGCCGCGTCTCGAAGTATGAGGTCGCGCTGGCGCCGATGCCGACCAATCTTGAAAAGCACCAGAGCGGATCGTGATTGATCGTCCTTGCGTTCAATTGCGTGAATCCGCTCTACACCTTAAAGATCGAGCCGATTCACCGGGTTGGCGGATAGCCAAAGGCGATACCAGTCGACCCGGATCGGCTCCAGGGCGGTTGATTCCGGGATGGAAAACGGCGATCCGGAACGCCCGGATCGCCGCGTTTTCGTTAGTCGCGTCGGGGATCAGCCGCCGTTCGCCTTGATGTAGGCGACGACGTTCTCGATATCGTCGTCCTTTTTCAGCCCGGCGAATGCCATCCGGGTTCCCGGGACCAGGTCCTTGGGCTTGGTAAGGAATTTCTCCAGCGTCTCCTCGTCCCAGGTCAGGCCGGACTCCTTGAGCGCCTTGGAGTACTTGAACCCCTGGACAGAAGCCGCCGACTTGCCCAACACCCCGAACAGGCTGGGCCCGACCTTATTCTTGCCTTCGGCAAGCGTGTGGCACGCCTTGCACTTGTTGAATACCTTCTTCCCTGCGTCCGCATCGCCATCGGCCAGTGCAGGCGCTGAAAAGGCGGCAAGAGCGGCAACAAGTCCGATGACTTTGACAGTTCTGTGTTTCATCTCGTCCTCAGTTTTTTCCGTTTCAAACTAACACGACAACGCTGCGGACAACGGGTGGCGCTGTCCGTACCGTTTATTTGTGGCCGCCTTTCCCCCAAGCGGACTTCCGTGCACCCGGCCACGTCAGTCCGCCGATTCAAAGGTCATAATGCCCCGCTGTCAAGGACGGTTTCTGCGTCACGCGGTCGCTGAAATCCGCGGTCGCGATACGCCTCTCAGTTGTCCCCCGAGTTCATGTTCTGCTTTTTGTTATTTTGAATTTGCCGCAGTTGTTCTGCAAACACCTCACACGGGTCGTCGTCGTCCACGCGGGGCGCAAACCAGACAAAATCGAACGGCATCGCGCCACCCGGTGCAGCGGCATAGGCGGCCGGGTCGGCCTCGTCCGCCACGACCTCGACAAGCCCGACCGAAACGATTCGCGCGTCGGGCACCAGGTTCCGGAGGTGCCATGGAACACCCCGGTCGGCCCGGACGTGCCCTGTCCCTGCGATCAACAGTGCGGAGTCCCGCCCCTCCAGCGCACGGCCGCGGATCATCGCCCCGGCCATGGCGGCGTCCTTGGCCAGCGTTACCGTCACCATCGGGTCCAGCATCTGTTCCGGCAGCTGCCCGCAGTGGCTTTCGTGGATTTCGCGGCGCATCCCCGCGCGCATCGCCTCGCCAACCGGCTCGTCCAGGCGCAATCTGCGTACCCGCGCGGCCCCCAGAGCCCCGACGCCCTGCGACGATACCGCCCGGGTCGTCTCACGATCGAGTCCGCCGGCGAGCAACGGCGTGTCGTAGGCCAGCGCCACATCCGTAATCGGCCGGTATATGCGCCAGCGCGGCCAGCCGCGCGCATCCCACCCGACGGCCTTGCCAATTCCGGCAGAATCCCTCGGATTATCAGCCAGATGGGAGTCAAGTGCGGCCTGCTGATTTTCCGTCAGCATCTCGAACACGATGGCCGGCCGCCGGCCCTGTACCAGCATTTCCCGGATCGCCAGGGACTGGTACCGGTGGTGGTCTGCATTGTTGTGCTTTTCCCCGACGAGAACGAAATCGGCGCCCTGCAATGTGCCGTAGACTTCGCCCGCGGTGGCGAAACGATTGTCCGAGGGGACCCAGACGCGCCCGACCAGCGGATGGTCCTGATGGAGCGGCGAAATCCAGCGGCCGCTGTGCGACGCCCGCCAGATGCCGTCGCAACCGGACAGCAGGACGGCCAGCAAGACGATCCCGGCCGACTGCGCGCAACACCGGACCATGTCACATCTCCGCCGCGTCCATCACGACGCGCAGCAGCACGTTGCAGCCCGCCGTCAGATCCTCCGGCGTCGCGCTTTCGGTCTCGTTGTGGCTGATGCCGTCCTTGCAGGGCACGAAGATCATGGCCGTGGGGGCCACGCGGCTGATGAAGCACGCATCGTGCCCGGCGCCCGAAACGATATCGCGATGCGCGTATCCCGCCTGTTCGGCGGCCCGGCGGACGGCATCGACGCATTCCGCGTCGAACACCACCGGCGCCGTGTCGGAAACATCGCTGATATTCAGCTCGAGGCCCGCCGGCGCGGCAATCTCGGCGCACGCGTCCCGGATCGCGGCGTCCATGGTCTTGAGCGCCGCCGCGTCCGGGTGCCGGGCGTCGATCGTAAAAAAGACCTCGCCGGGGATCACGTTCCGCGAGTTGGGGGAGACGCGCATCATGCCGACCGTCGTCACCGCGGCAGGGGTCTCGCGCCCGATCCGGTCGATCGCCGCGACCATGCGGGCCACGCCGGCCATTGCATCGCGGCGGCGGTCCATCGGCGTCGTGCCGGCATGCGAGTCCATGCCGCCGACCGTAACGTCGTACCACCGCAGCCCCTGAGCCCCGGTCACCACGCCGATCGTCCTGTCCTCGGCCTCCAGGATCGGGCCCTGTTCGATATGGGCCTCGAAGAACGCCCTGATCGGCCAGCCGCCGCACGCCGCATCGCCGGCGTAGCCGATTCGCTGCAACTCCTCGCCGATGGTCCGGCCGTCCGCATCCGCGCACGCGAGTCCGTTATCCAGCGGATACACGCCGGCGAACACGCCCGAGCCGATCATCGAGGGGGCGAAGCGGGCGCCTTCCTCATTGGTCCAGACCGAAAGCTCGACGGGTACATCGGTCTCGTAGCCGTGGTCGTTGAGCGTGCGCAGCACCTCGAGCCCGGCGAGCACGCCGTAGACCCCGTCGAACCTGCCACCGCTCGGCTGCGTATCCAGATGGCTGCCCATCATCACCGGCGGCTGCCCGTCGTCCCGGCCCGGACGCCGCGCGAAAACATTGCCCATGCGATCGACACGGACCGTGCAGCCGGCCTCGCTGCACCAGCGCACGAAGAGATCGCGACCCTCGCGGTCGAGGTCGCTGAGGGCGAGCCGGCGGCTGCCGCCCTTCGGCGTCGCCCCGATCTTCGCCATCTCCATAAGGCTGTCCCACAGCCGTGCGCCGTCGATGGAGAGGTTGCGCATCCAATGGTCCTTCTGTTCGACGATTGAATTCCGCGGCTGCCACGGCACGGGCCCGCAGCGCCCGAAGGATCGGGCCAACGTATCGCAATTCCGTGGTGGCCGGAACCGGTATTGGCGCGATGCACGATTGACGCCGCCAGTTCGCGGCCGGCCAGGATGGGCCGGAAAGCGAGAAGGGCCGCGCGGCAGAGCGGCCCTTATCCGATATATGGTGGAGCCGAGGGGAGTCGAACCCCTGACCTCTTGAATGCCATTCAAGCGCTCTCCCAACTGAGCTACGGCCCCATGGGTGTCCCCCGGACTCTCGCCCGGCGCGGTCGGCATGCATATAAGACAGCGGCGCTTAGGCGCAAGCGAAAAATGACCGACCGGCGGCGACGCAAGCCGGCAGGATCAGCCGTCCTCCTTGTCCTCGGCGGTATCGATGACGTCGGTCACGTCGTCGTCGCCAAGGTCGCTCGCGTCTTCCAGGACATCATCATCCTCGTCGTCGGCGACGACGTCCTTTTCATCGGTCTCGAGCTCGACATCCGCGACTTCCACCTTCGGT
>Ga0224512_10002761_pt1 | contig 15836 bp, 19 predicted proteins | sample SF_May12_sed_USG_4_FD_169103 | JGI IMG/M metagenome (GOLD analysis project Ga0224512, IMG submission 169103) | Sediment microbial communities from San Francisco Bay, California, United States - SF_May12_sed_USGS_13 | ecosystem: Environmental > Aquatic > Marine > Sediment | place: USA...
AGATCTACACGCCGTTCGCGCGCGAGTGCCGGAAGCTCGACTACTCCCGCGACCACGAGACCGAAGCCGATCACGATCACGCCTCCCGCTCGGTTGATCCAAGGGAGCGCCCCGGCGATCGCCGAGCCCAGGGAAGTCGCCACCAGTCCCAGCGTCATGAAGACGAGCGAGAAGCCCAGGACGAAGGCGACGGAGTGCAGGGTCGCCGCCTTGCGGGCCGTGGGCACCGAGCCGCCGGTCAGCTCCTCGAACGTCAGCCCGGAGACGAAGGCCAGGTAGCTCGGGACGACCGGCAGGATGCACGGCGAAAGGAACGACACGAAGCCCGCGACGAAGGCGAGCGGATACGAGATTTGGATCTCCACGGTCGATCTAGAGGCGGAAGTCCGTGAGCAACCGCTTCTCTTCCTCCCCGAGCTTTGCCTGGATCTCGAGGTACGGCTCGAGTCCGCTGCCGCCGAGCTTCTCGCGAAGGAGCTGATCGAGCTGGAAGAGCCCGGCCGAGTTCGACAACTCGACCGTGATCCGGATCGGCTGCTCCGCCCCCGCGTCGATGGAGACCGATTCGACCGCCGCCGCGGACACCGAGTGGATCGAAAGCGAACCCGCCTCGAACGGAATGCGCGACCGCCCCTTGGCCATGTCCAGCGAATCCGCGATCCGGACGACACCGGCCTCGATCGTGAGGGGACGACCCCCCGATCGATGCGAGATGATGGTGTGCAGCACCTCGGATCGGACGATGGCCTCTTCCCTCGGTCCGTACACCTCCGGCAGGATCTGTCGAAGCTTGGACTCCGCGAGGAAGAGGGAGAACGACTCGTGATCATCGCGGTGAATGGAGATCCCGATGTCGTGGAGCAGCGCGCCGAGCGCCACCACGACTTCGGCGTCCTGTACGCTCATGCCGTAGTCGGCGATCACCCCCGGGACGATGCCCGCGTCGTCGAGCAGCCTGAGCATGCGTACGGCCATGTTCATGACGATCTTCACGTGGACCGGCCCGTGATCCGACATGTTCAGACGTTCGACCGCGTTGACGTTGGAGGCGATCCAGAGCGCGTACAGGTCGTCGTCGGCGTTCACCCGCGCCATGATCTTACGGAGCTTCGCATTGTGACGGTCCGGCACCGTCATGACGATCCGGCGCTCGAAACGCTCGTCGATGATCTTGGGCCCCGGAGCGTCCTGGCCGTCGGCCCCCCTCGCTCCGCCTTGGCCGGCCGGGGCTTCGTCCGCGTGGTCGAGCGTGTCGTCGGTCATCCGATGTCGTCGGATCTCAGCGCCGACGCGCCCACAGGACGAGCGCCAGCCCGACCGCCGCCCCCAGCAACGCGCCGCCGGCGACCGTGCTCGCCGCCGGGCGGATGTACGGCGGAGGTGGAACCGAGACGGCGCGGTCGGCGGGCGTGGGCTCGAGCTCCGAACCGGGCCGGTCTCGGTCGGGCTCGAACTCCGAACCGGTCGCGTCTTGGTCGGGCTCGAACTCCGAGCCGGTGGCGTCTCGGTCGGGCTCCGCTCGGCCGGTCGCGTCTCGGTCGGGAGCGTCGGCCCTCTGCCGCCCGTTCGCGCCGTGGCGTGCCGCCCCACCCTCGTCGTCGGGGTCGAGCGCGATCGTCTCGTCGGGGCCGCCGTCCCAGTCGCACGTCGGGCAGTCCAGGAGCTTGCGCTCCTTCGCGGTTCGGTTCGGGTAGGCGACCTCGTCACCGCACAGCGGACATCCCCGGCCACTCGGCTCGGGCGCGATGATGCCGTAGAGCGCACCCTTCGAGAGGTCCAGCTCCTCGGCGATCTTGTTGACGCTGCGAGCCGAGCTCCAATAGAGCTCGTTGGCCCGATCGACCGAGTCCTGCGTGATCTTGGACGCGTGCATCGACGTACGCTCCGGTTGGGTTGACCACGAACCACCGTCTGGAGAACATACGGCCCCAAGTCGCGGCGGCATAGCCGTAACTCTGCGTCCGACCGGGGCTTTGCCACCCGAACCAGGGCCTACATCGTGGCGTTCGGTACAGTCAGGATCCCGGCTCCGCACGGTCACCTGGAGGCGATCCTCAAGGAACCGGACGTGGCGCCGCGCGGCGCGGGCATCGTCTGCCATCCGCATCCGGTCCACGGCGGGACGATGCACACCAAGGCGGTGTACCGGGCGGCGCAGGGGCTGAACGACGCCGGCCTGTTCGCGCTTCGCTTCAACTTCCGTGGCGTCGGCTTGAGCACGGGAAGCTTCGACGAGGGCGTCGGCGAGCAGGAGGACCTGCGCGTCGTGATCGACTGGCTCCTCGCCGAGCATCCCCACCTTCCATTGGTCGTGGGCGGGTTCTCCTTCGGTAGCCTGGTCGGCCTGTCCGTCGGCGCGCCCGACGATCGGGTCGGGGCGATGTTCGGGCTGGGGCTGCCGGTGGGTCTCGACCAACGCTACGACTTCGGGTTCCTGGCCGACGCAGGCAAGCCGACGCTTCTCGTCCAGGGAGAGGACGACGAGTTCGGTTCGGGCGAAGAGCTTGCGTCGGTGGTGGCGCCACTCGGTGCGCACGTCACGTTGGTGAGGATCCCGGGAACCGATCATTACTTCGAGGGTCGCCTCGATGAGCTGCGAGAGACGGTGCGGGGCTACTTCGAATCCGGCCCCGGTTCGAGGGTGTTGGCAACGATCTGAAGGAGGGGAACGTGCGAAGCCGAGAGCGAGTGCTGCAGAGCCTCGAGAACGTCTTTCGGGACGCCTTCACCGCCGCCGATGCCGCCGGCGATGCCGATCGGATGCGGGCCCTGGACATGGAGTATCAGCGAGACCAGCTCCGTCTGGAGGTCCTCCTGGACATCCGCGAGCTGCTGCAGCCGGAGCCGGAGGACAAGACCGCGTCACTGCTCGAGAAGGCGCAGACCCTGCGCAAGCTCACGAAGCTGCGTTGACGTGAAGATCTACACGAGGACCGGCGACGACGGGCACACCGCGCTCTTCGGTGGCGGCCGCGTTCCGAAGGACGACGCCCGCGTCAGCGCGTACGGAACGGTCGACGAGCTCAACGCGGTGCTGGGCTGGAGCCTGACCCAGGTCACGGACGAAACGACCCGGGCCCGCATGGAGTCCATTCAACACGACCTCTTCGCCCTGGGCGCCGACCTGGCGACGCCTCCGCCGAAGAAAGGGCGCACGAAGCCGCTGACGCCGCCGGTGCCGACGCACCGGGTCGACGAGATGGAGCGGTGGATCGACGAGGCGGACGACGAGCTTCCGCCACTGCGGGCGTTCGTGTTGCCGGGTGGCACGGAGGGCGCCGCCGCCCTGCATATGGCGCGCACGGTGTGCCGTCGGGCGGAGCGGGACGTCGTGCGGCTCGCGGCCGCGGAGGAGGTCGACGCGGGAGTTTTGGTCTACCTCAACCGGCTCTCCGATCTGCTCTTCACGCTCGCCCGACTCGAGAACCACCGGGGCGGGCAGGGGGACGTGGAGTGGGTGAAGCCCGAGCAGTGATCCACCGAACGTTCACTTCGGGCGCCGACCCCGAGTCGGTTCTCCGCGGAGACGTGCGGGCCCCGGACGGGCCGAGCCCCGACACCGCGATCGTGGTGGTGCATGGATTCAAGGGGTTCAAGGACTGGGGCTTCTTTCCCTACCTCTGCGAGCGACTGGCCGACGCCGGACACGCCGTCGTCTCCTTCAACCTCTCCCACAACGGGATCGGCGACGATCCACTCGAGTTCACGGAGCTCGAGCGGTTCGCCAGAAACACGCTGAGCCGCGAGCTCGACGAGGTCCAGGACGTCATCGATGAGGTGCTGAGCGGCTCGCTGTTGGGTGAGGTGCCGAGGGCGCTGGGCGTGGTGGGCCACAGCCGCGGCGGCGGTCAGGCGGTGCTCGCGACGGCCGAGCACGACGGGATCGACGCGCTCGTGACCTGGGCGGCCGTCGCCGACTTCGATCGGTGGAGCGCCGAGCTCAGGGCCGAGTGGCGTGACACGGGCCGGATCTTCGTATCGAACGCGCGCACGGGTCAGCAAATGCCACTCGACGTGACGCTTCTCGAAGATCTCGAGGCCAATCGGGATCGCCTCGACATCGAGGCTGCGGCGCGACGGCTGGCGGTTCCGTGGCTCGTCGTTCACGGGCTCGACGACGAGACGGTCGCGGCGGAAGAGGGACGACGCCTCGCCGGGTGGGGCGGCGATACCGCCTTCGTGGGGATCGCGGGGGCCGGACACACGTTCCAGGCTCGCCACCCCTTTTCGGGCGCGCCCCCGGAGTTGGAGCAGGCGATCGACGAGACGATCGCCCACTTCGCCGAGCATCTTCGCGACTGAAGAACGTGCTGGACGACCCCACGCCGAATCCTCCGACCCGGGCGCGCCAGATGGCGCGCTCGCTGGCGGTCGCGGCGCGTGGGCACGGTGCCACCGACGCCGAGCTGGAGGCCTTGGCCAGGGCACTCGCGCTCGGGATGGCGCCCAGACTCGAGTCGGTCTACGACGACCATCACCCGGCGTACCTCCATCCTGGACGCTCCGCGCTCGTGCTGCTCCACGACGTCGGCGCCGTGGACGTTGCCGTGCTCATGGTGGCCGTGCTTCACGAGTCGCTCGACTCGGAGCTGCGTGTACGCCCCTCGGACATCGAGCGCGATCTAGGGGCCGCCGCCGCCCGGGCCGTCGCCGAGATCCCGCTTCCCGGCGACGAGCGCTTGGTCGAACGGCTCCTCGCGTTGGGGCCGGGCGTCTCGCTGGCCGCGCTCGCCGAGAGGCTCGATCAGCTACGGCATCTGCACCTCAGGGAAGACCACATCGACGTGTGGGCCGAGACACACGCCGAGGTGCTACGGGCCTGGCTTCCGTTCGCGCAGCGGGTGCATCCCGAGTTGGCCAAGCGCTACGCGCATTGGGCACGCACCTTCGTCAAGAGAATCTGAGGCCCCGCCGCGGGTGCCGGTTCATGCCGGCCGGCACGCAAGGACGCCGGGACGCGGTCGCCGTCAGTTGCCGCGCGTATAGATCATCCACACGCCGTTTCCGCCACCGAGCCCGAAGAGATTGCCGGCCTGAATGGGCTTGTATACGACCATGCGCTCGATGGCGTCGGGCGGGAGTCGAAGCGCCATGTTGGGGTCGGTGGCGCGAACATCGTTGATGTAGATCATCATCGACACGCACCCCGTCTGGTTCATCTTCACCTGCCCGGTGGAGAAGCCGACGCAGATGTTGCCGTTCGAGCTGTGACGAACGATCACCCCGGGGACGTGGAGTGAGCGGATGACGTCCGAGGCGTCGCGCGAGCGCAGTCGCACCTCGTCGATCTCGTCGCGCGTGATCACGATGCCGCCCCGGCGCCGGTCGATCGTGACTGGCGGTGCCTCGGCGACGACGGTCAGCGGGGCGATCTCGATCGGGCGGGTGTCGAGACGCATCTCGACCTCGAGGATCTGCTCGGGTGGAATGAGCAGCGTGTCCATCTTGACGCCGTACGCGAGGTGGTCCGTCATGAGCATGTAGGTGCCTGGAGCCACGTCTTCGAGCTCGAACCGTCCGTTTCGGTCGGTCAGGGTTCGGTGGAAGGTGCCTCGGAGCCACGTCTCGGCTCCCTCGACCCCCTTGCCCGATTCGTTGTCGACCAGGTGCCCGTGAAGGACGCTGGCTCGGTGCTGATAGAGCTCGAGCGCCGCTTCCTCGAAGCCGTTGTCCTCGACGACGACCTCCCGTCGGACGCCTTCTCGGCCGAAGTATGACGCGGAGAGCAGCACGGGCACCCCGGCCGGGGCGAGGCAGCTGCGGTACCACCCGCCCGATCCGGTCGTGAGCTCGACGACGTTGGGTGCGGGCTCTTCGGGGTCGTCCCACGAGAGTGTGACCCGAGCCTCGGCGAGGGGCAGAGCCGACATCCCGTCCGTGACGCGTCCCGCGATGGCACCCGCGCCGTCCGGCCGGTCCTCGATGAGGCACTGGGCCGTGACGACCGTGGCCATGGACGGGGTTGCCAGGTCGACCCGCGTGTCCGCGCCGGCCTCGATATGCAGTGACCGCGGACCGGGCGACACGCCGAGGCTTCCCAACTCAGTGTGGAAGAAGAGGAGGCTGTAGTCGCCCGGCGGAATGCCGACGATCCGGAACCCGCCGTCCTCGTCTGTCACGCCCCGGTGGGGTGTGTCCCAGAGGAACACCGCCGCGTCCTCGAGGGGCCGGCCTCCGATGGAATCGAAGACGGTCCCGAAGACGGATCCGGTCTGAGCGCACGCCGTTTGCGGCGTTGCAGCGACGAGCGCTGCGAGCGCGAAAAACGATGCGACTGCGCGGCCTACCGACATCCGATTCCTGCGTAGGGAAGAACGCTCACCCCGTCCTGCAACAGTACCATACGACACGCGGTCGGGATTCGTACAGCCCAGGCTGGACCCATTGCTTCACCCGTGGCATATGTACAGCTTCTTCACGCTGTCCGACCCACCGGTGTGAGCCGATTCCATGACCTACATCATCACCGAGCCCTGCATCGAGACCAAAGACGCCAGCTGCGTCGAGGTCTGTCCCGTGGACTGCATCTACGAGGGTGACGATCAGTACTACATCCACCCGGACGAGTGCATCGACTGCGGTGCGTGTGAGCCGGAGTGTCCGGTGCAGGCGATCTTCCCGGATACGGACGTCCCGGGTGAGTGGACCAGCTACGTCGAGAAGAATCGGGAGCACTTCGAGTAGGTCTTCTCGATCCCGAAACGAAGAAAGCGGCGGAGGACCCATTCGGTCCCCCGCCGCTTTTTTTCCTTGGTGCCTATCGGACTTTGGTCAGGCTATAGGCCCAGCTCCCGGATGCGTTCCAACGAAATGGTGGTCGGCTGACTCTCTCCCGCGGGAATGAGGCGGGAGTCGTTCGGCGTCTCCTCCTTCTGTTGGCGCACCAGGAGAATCGTCGTGGCAAGCGCGGCGGCGCCGAGCAGGCCGATGGCGAAGCTTCTCATGACACGTCCCTGGTGAGGGTTGCGGAGCGCGACCGACTCGTCGACGCTCTCATTCATAGGTACAATCGTCTCGGGCCCGATGTCAGCACTTTTCGGATCCGATCGCGCTACCAACCCCGCTCCATCGTCTCCGGTCCGTCCCGAGCCCCTCCATGGACAACGAACAACCTCCGACCGTTGAGACGGCGCGCGCCGGCGACCCTGTGGCGCTGGCGCGGCTGCTCGTTTCCATTCCGTCGGTGAACCCGGTTCTCTCCTCCACCGGCCAGGGCGAGCGGCGTATGGCCGAAGTGACGGCCGACCTGCTCGAGGGTTGGGGTTTTCGTGTCCGACTCGACGAGGTCGCCCCGGGACGCCCGAACGTGGTCGGCACCTTGGACGGCGCGGGCCCGAGGCTTCTGCTCAACGGCCACTTGGACACGGTGGGCGTGGACGGGATGACCATCGATCCGTTCGGGGCGACGATGGACGGTGATCGACTCATGGGCCGTGGCTCGTGCGACATGAAGGGCGGGGTCGCGGCGCTCTTGGCTGCCGCACGGCGCCTCTCGTTGGGCCAGATCCGTCCAAACCTCGTCGTCGCGCTGACCGCCGACGAGGAGCATTCGAGCATCGGCATGGCGGCACTGACGAAGGAGCACGGCGGCTCACTCGCCGACTTCGCCGTGGTGTGTGAGCCAACCAACCTGCGGGTCATGCCCGCCCACAAGGGATTCGTGTGGCTTCGCGCGGTCTTTCACGGTCGGGCTGCGCACGGCTCCCGTCCCGATGTCGGCGTCGATGCCATCCGACACGCCGGGCTCTTCCTCGCGGCGCTGGACGGATACGCCGACGAGCTACGGACACGGCCGAGGCACGAGCTCCTCGACTTCGGGTCGTTTCATGCCGGCACCATCAGCGGGGGCACGGCCGAGTCCGTCTACCCGGATCGCTGCGAGCTGCTCTTGGAACGACGGACGATGCCCGGAGAGGGCACGGCCGCGGTGGTCGCGGAGTTCGAGCGCGTACTCGACGAGGTTCGTGGACGCGAGCCGCGTCTCGACGCGACGCTGGAGACGACGCTCGATCGGCCCGGCACGGAAGTCGCTCGCACATCCCCGCTGGTCGAAGGGCTGCTGCGGGCGAGCTCGGAGTCGGGTGTCTCGTCCGGCGTGGAGGGCATGACCGCGTGGGTGGACGCCGCGTTTCTCAACGAGGCCGGGATCCCCGCGGTGTGCTTCGGACCCGGAAGCATCGAGCAGGCGCATACCGAGGATGAATGGATCGACGTCGGTCAGATTCACCTGTGCGCCGACGTGTTGGAGCGTTTCGCCCGGTCGCTCGTGCCCTAGAGCGGCCCGACGCGCGGTCCGCCGTGTGCACGCCGGACGAAAGGGTGGCGGCTCGGACCGCCCGGCGGACGGTCCGAGCGCCGGAGCTGCGTCGTCAGCGGATCGTGAACACCATGATCGCACCGCCACTGAATCCGGTCCCGAAACGCGTCGTCGCGTCCGAGGCGCTCATGTACTCCATCCGGTCGATGTCGGCGAGCTGGAATGACTCGAGGTCCCGCATGCTGCTGCGACGCGTTCCATCGATCATGAGCACCGGAGAATCGCCACCGCGGGTGGTGAGCCAACGGGGACGCAGTCGCTCGATGGCGCGGAGCGGGCTGATCTGCCCCAGTCCCTCGAACTCGGCCTTCACGATGCGGTTGCTGGTTGCTCCCTCCGGGCGCGCGGAGCCACCGCCACCGCCGGAAGCACATCCGGCGAGGCCGAGTGAAAGCGCGGCGGCGAAGACGACCAGCGGTCTCGACGAATAGGCTCGCATGTACGAACTCCTTGTGATTCTGTGCAAAGACGGGCGGACAAGATGAGAAGGTCAGGATTGTTACGCCACCTTACGTCACGAGCGATACATTTCTTGCTCGGACATCCGATTCAGTAGGAGCGAAAGTGTAATGTCGGACGGGCAGGACGCGGGCCGGCTACCGTCGGAAGAGACGCGGCAAGTCACCATCGATGCGTTGATGGAGCACTTCGCCAACGACGTCTTGGACGTCGAGGAGTTCGAGCGGCGGGTCGATATTGCGCACGCCGCCAAGAACGCCGATGAGCTGAAGGAGTTGCTTCGCGACCTTCCCGGCGGTTCGAACGTCCCGGCCACACGGGACGTCGATTCTTCGACCGGGGTCGCGCACACGCGTGAGTACTCGGTCACGTCGGGCGCACACCGTGAGGAGAAGGGCTACGTCGTCGCCATGCTCGGGGGATCGAGCCGGAAGGGGCGGTGGACACCTGCGCACAAGACCGTGGCCGTGGCCGTCATGGGCGGGATCGAGTTGGACTTCCGGGAGGCGGTATTCGCGCCGGGAGTCACCGAGGTGCAGGTCTTCTCGGTATGGGGCGGCGTCGACATCGTCGTGCCGCCCGGGCTCAACGTCGAGAGCCGTGGGATCGCGCTCCTGGGCGGTTTCGACCATGCGGGTGACACCGTCGGGATGTCCGACCCCAGCCAGCCGACGCTTCGCATCACCGGCTTCGTCTGTATGGCCGGGGTCGACGTCTCCGTCCGTCATCCCGGGGAATCGGCGCGCGACGCGCGCCGTCGGCGTCGCGTGGAACGGCGCGAGCAGCGCAAGCGCCTCCGGAGCGGCTGACGCGCCGCACCGGAGGACGCCTGCATGCTCGGATCAGCCTCGTAGGGTGCGGTCCAGGTAGGCCTTGAGGCGTTGCCAGGCGTCGAGCGCGGGACCCGAGCGCGTCTCCATGTCGTCGTCCACGTGGAGCCAGAAGCCGTGGTTCACTTCGTCGTAGATGTGGAGGTCGTTCTCGATGCCCGCCGCGCGTAGCGCCGACTCGAAGGCCTCGACCTGTTCGGGCGAAGGCCCCTGGTCGAGCCGAGCGAAGGTGCCGTAGACCTCGTGATCCATGCGCGCCAGAACCTCGGGATCGTCCACGAGTCGGCCGTAGAAGATCCCGGTGGCCTCATGGTCATCTCCGTCGAGACCATAGGAGAGCGCGATGCCACCGCCGAAGCACCATCCCAAGGCGCCGACCCGACCCGTGACGTCGGGCCGCGAGCGCAGGTAGGCCACCGCCGCGTTCAAGTTCGAGACGACCGACTCCATGTCGGCCATCGCCTCCTGGACGAGCGCCCTGTTTTGTTCCGGGTCGCCGCCGGTGCGACCACCGTAGAGGTCGGCCGCGAGCGTCACGTATCCTTCCGCGGCGAAATCGTCCGCGACCTGACGCACCCGATCGACCAGCCCGTTCCACTCGTGAATGATGACCAGCGCCGGGAACGGTCCGTCGCCCTCCGGCACGGCGAGATAGCCGTTTGTGAGCGTATCGCCGTCGATGTAATGCAGCGACACGCCGTCGAGGGCGCCTCCGTTACCGATGATGGCCGGGGGCAGCTGCGGCTCGGCGGCATCGTCGCTTGCCGGCGCGCAAGCGACGAAGAGCGCGACGAGGAAGGCCGGCGCGCATGACCTACGCCGCTCGAAGAGAACGCTCATGTTCGGACTCCGGGTGTCGAATTGGGCGACGCCGAGCGAAACCGGCGCCGCATCTGTTGTACGAAACAGGTAAGTAAGCACCGGGGCGGCTTCGGGCCAGCGTAGGGCCGAGGTGCCGACCGGGACGGGAACCAGAGTGGCCTCCCCTCAGTAAAACCCCCAATCTGCAGAATTCGAACCCGAGAACCGTACTGCCAGGCGACACCAACATCGCCAGAGGACAAGCCCGATATGCTGCTTCGCGCTCACGTAGTTCCTGCCCTCGCCGTAGCCGTCGGAGTCGGGCTCGCCGCACAGTCCGACCTCCGGGTCGACGCACCGGCCCCGGCCGACCGACCCGATGCGCATGTGGCGAGCTTCGCCGCCGAGGTCCTGCCCGTGTTCGAGAAGTACTGCTGGGAGTGCCACAGCGACCAGAATGCAGAGCTCGGTCTGAAGCTCGACAGCTACGAGGGGGTCATGGCCGGCTCCGACTACGGCACGGTCATCGAACCAGGTGATCCGGCGGGTAGCCTGCTGATCGACATGATCGAGTCCGGGGACATGCCGGAGGAGGGAGATCCGGTCGCCCCCGCGGACCTGGAGATCATCAAGGCGTGGATCGCCGAGGGCGCCGAGAACAACTAGCTCGCCGCTCCGAGGCTCAGGGAGCTTCGGGGCTCCCGTCCGCGCGGTACCAGTCCCCCCGAAGCCAATCGACGACCAGCTCGATCTCCATCGGGCTGAGGATCCCCTCGACTCCGAACGACGGCATGCGGTCGTTGTCGTCGCGGTAGTAGGGCTCCTGCGTCGGGTCGTGGACCATCCCGATCATCCACGCGCGAGACGCCCAGCCGGTCAGCACGGGCGCGTCGTCGCTCTCGCTGCCCTCCTCGAAGGCGTGGCACCGAACGCAGTTGATCGCCTCGCTCGCGATCAACGCGCGCCCTTCTTCGATCTGGCCGGCGTCGGCGGCGTCCATGGCGGCCTGCCCGGGGAGCTCCGCCTGCGCGGAGACGGCGAGAATGACCTTCTCCAGGTCGGCGCGGCCGTCTTCGTCGAGCTGGGTGAGGCCCCGCTGTACGAAGCGGACCATTCGCCCGCGCGCGTGTTCGGTGGCTCCGAAGTACTCGTCGGTGGCGACGCGGTCGGCATCGAGGAGGCCGCTCAGCCACTCGCGGCTCCCATACCCGGCCAGGTCGGACGCGGACGCGTCGTCGGCGGGTGTGCCGCCCAGACCGTCGTGTCCGTTGAAGCGATGGCAGCTCGAGCACTGGGCCTCGAAGATCTTCGGCCCCTGCGTGAGCGGATCGGACCGGAGCAGTGCGAGCCCCCCCTCGGGTGGGATCCCCGAGGGCGAGGCCGCGAGCTCTGCGACCCGCTCAGCGAGCACCTCCGCTTCCTGCTTCGCTTCCAGGAAGGTCTGATCGCGGGCGTCATCCGCGCGCGCGATCCACGTGAGCATGCCGACGCCCGCGATCAGCGCAACCATGACCCCGACGTTGAAGCGGTGCCCGAGTCGCCATCGCCCGATGATCGGCATGGCCGCGATCAACCCGACGACGGCTCCCGGCAGCATGTGGGCGCCGACGACCTCCCAGCCCGACGGGAAGTACTTGAGCCACTGGAAAAGGAAGAGGAAGTACCACTCGGGACGGGCGGCGGAATAGGGCTCGGTGGGATCGGCCGGCGCCCCGAGATGTGCGCCTCCGGTCCACAGGACCAGCCCGAGGACGGTCGCCATGACGATCAGGCACGCGACGCCGTCCTTCAGGATCTGGTCGGGCCAGAAGTTGCCCTCCGGTCGCGCCTCGGCCGCGCCCTCCGGCACCGTGACGCCATGACGCCGGAACAGGTAGACGTGGCCGACGATGAGCAGGACCACTGCGGCCGGAAGCACACCCGCGTGGAGCGCGAAGAAGCGAGTCAGCGTGAGGTGGCCATATTCCGCGCCACCGATCAGGAGCTGCTGGAGCGAGGGGCCGATGACCGGCGTGATCGACGCGATGCTCGTCGCCACTTTGGTCGCCCAGTAGCCCTTCTGATCCCACGGTAACAGGTATCCGGTGAGCGAAAGGCCGAGCACCAGGAAGAGCAGGAGGAGACCGAACCAGAAGTTCACTTCCCGCGGCGCACGGTACGCACCGTCGATCATGACCTGCATGAGGTGCAGGACCAGCAGCACGATGGTGGCCTGGGCCATGAAGTGGTGGATCCCGCGCAGGATCCAACCGCCGACCATCTGGTTTTGGATGAAGTAGACGCTTTCCCAGGCCCCCTGCGCGTTCGCGCTATACGCAGCCCAAAGGACCACGCCGGTCACGAACTGGACGAAGATCGCGAAGCTGAGCGTGCTGCCCCACACGTAGCGCCACCGCGCACCTCCAGGGATCCGCTCGTAGAGGGCCCCATGGACCAGGGCCCGGTAGCCGGTCCGGTCGTCCAGCCAGTCCAGGATCTTGCTCATGCGCTCGGCTTCCTCATCTAGACCGGAATCTTCTCCTCACGGCCTGGAAGGAAGTGTTGGAAGCGCACCCACACCTCGTCCCCATCTCTCACTTCGACGGCCAGTGCGTCCATGGATCGCGGACTGGGGCTCGAGGGATCGTCGATGTCGCCGTTCAGGTCGAAGCGGCTGTTGTGGCACGGACACTGGAATCGCGACCGATCGTCCGCGAGTCGAACGAAGCACCCGGCGTGTGGGCACACCACGTTGAGCGCCACTACGCCGTCCTCGGTGCGGCGCAGGTACACGGCGCCGACGGGGGTGTCGGCGTAGGTGGACCATGCGTCCGTCCGGTCGGCTTCGACCGTGAACTTCCGTGGCGTGCCATCGGCAGGAAGGGCCGAGACCCGAGTGACCCGGACCATTGCGCGGTCCCCGCCCCCTCTTCGCAGAGGGTCGAGCAGCGCGGCTGCTCCGGCCGCGATCGGCACCAGCGAGGCGAGCCCGCCCGCGACGATCGCCCCGAGCCGCGCAATGAAGTTCCTGCGCGCCGGGACGTCGGGGTCGTTCGGCTCCGAACGTTCGGAATCGGTGTTGTGATCGCTCATGCAGTCGACCGGGTCGGGTGAAGGCTCCGAAGTATATCACGCGACGGCGCGAAACTGTTGAGAACGTCGCGTATGAGAAACTGCGTCGTAAGGGCCAGCTGTCGGGCCTCGCGCGCGGGTGGCCCCGCGCCCGCACTTCTTCTACTCTTCCGCCGTCCATTCAGGCGGTCGGGTCTTGCTCGAGGAGTGAGGATGAGTCGCACGACGATGAGGTCGCCGTTGTTGGGCCTACTCCTTCTGATATCCGTTCAGGGCGTCGCAGGCCAGACCCCGCAGGCACAGGCGCCCTTCCTGCAGGCGTTCCTGTTCGGCGATGCGCTCTTCATGTTGCAGGACGCCGCCGGCCCCGACGGCTTCAAGCTGGGTCAGATGGTGGCGCACGGGAACGCCTCGCTTTCGGAGCGGGTGGTCTTCTTCGGCGAGATATCGATCTCGGCGCGCGCAAGCGGTTACGTGCTCGCCATGGAGCGCGCGATCGTTCGCTACGAGTTCAACGACCGCTTCAAGCTCTCGGGTGGCCGGTACCACACGCCCATCTCCTATTGGAATACTGAATACCACCATGGCCTTTGGCTCCAAGGCTCGGTGGCCCGTCCGGAGGCCATCAAGTTCGGCAGCCGCTACATCCCGGTCCACTTCGTCGGCGCCATGCTCGAGGGAAATCTCCAGGCGGCGCCGATCCACTATTCGGTGGGCATCGGAAACGGCCGAACGGAAAGCCTCGCGGGTGCGGGAGACGCCGGCGACGTGAACGGAAACCGGGCCTTCGTCGCCTCGGCTTCGGTTCGTCCCCGCGACTTGTTCGGATTCCGGGTCGGGGGTGCGGTCTACGTCGATCGCATCTCGAGCGGCGGCGTCGAATTCGCCGACGAGGTCATCACGTCCGCACACGTGGTGTGGGACCGTGGACGGGTCGATGCGTCGGCCGAGTTCATCCACGTGTCGCACGAGGAAATTCTGAGCGGGGCGTCGGGTGGCTCGCCGTCCTTTTACGTGCACGTGGGGTACAGGCTGACTGGAGCCGCCCGGTACTTCACGCCATACGCACGATACGAGAACATGGACATCGACGAAGGAGACGCCGTCTTCGCCACCGTGCTCTCGGACTACGAGGCCTACGTCGTCGGTCTCCGTTACGATTTCGACTCACTCGCGGCCTTGAAGGCGGAATACCGGAACGAGCGTATCGCGTCGGGCTCGCGAACGGACGCGTACGTGGTGCAAGCGAGCTTCGCCGTTCCCGTCGCCGGAGGAAACTGATGATGCGTCGACACCTCATGGCCGCGGTAGTGGCCGCGGCGGCGCTCGGGGGTGTGCCCTCGCCGGCCACCGCGCAAGCGATGGCGGTCGCGATCGTCGTGCACCCGGCGACCGACGTGGACGATCTCTCGTTCAGCGAGCTCAAGAGGATCTTCCGCGGAGAACGGCAATTCTGGGACGATGGCCGGCGCGTTACGCTTCTGGTTCGTGCGCCCGTAGCCGAAGAACGGCAGCTGGTTCTGGACCGGATCTACGAGATGGACGAAGACCAGTTCCGCGAGTACTGGATCGGGAAGATGTTCCGCGCAGAGGTCGCGGCGGGTCCAAAGCTCGTGTATAGCGCCGACATGGCGCGCGATCTCGTGACCGTCATCCCTGGGGCCATCACCTTCGTACCACTATCGGAGGTGAGCGCGGACACCAAGATCGTCCGGATCGACGGTCTCCTGCCGACCGACGCCGGGTACGCCTTGCGTTGACCCGTCAGGGTCGGTCCGAACCGGAGGCGTCCGTGGCGTCGGGCGTTACCGGGTCCACATGCTCCGGCGCGCGGTGGGCGGCGATCACCTCGAGCGCCTGGTCGTACACCGTCATGAGCTCGGACTCGTCCTGCGAAAGCGTGGCCACGTAGTCGTACGCCTCCTCGACTTGCGCCCGGATCGCGGCCGGGCTGAGGCCTTCGGTCGAGACGATTCTCGGTCGACTCGCGCGGCTCCGGTCTTCGAAGCTCTCCTGGATGCTGTAGGTGAGGGAGAGCGCGGAGACGACCTCGAACTCCATGTGCGTCAGCGCGCCCGTCGCGAGTGCGGTTTCCCACGCGGTGTTGAGCAAAACGGGTGGGCTCATCCCTTCCATGAAGCTCGAGATCTCTCGGGGCGGCCCTGGGAGCTCGCGCATCTGACCGAGCAGGTCTCGGATCCCCATGTGGTACGGCGCGACGTCGTCCAGGCGGGCCCGGTTATCGCGGATCTCCCGCTCGAAGATGCTGAGCGACTGGTCGGCGAGCTCGGCGTATTCCTGGTCTTGAGCCCATTCGTCGACGGCCAGCGCCATGAGAATGCTGGCGACCACGAAGACGGACTCGACGAGTCCTTTCA
>Ga0224512_10002762_pt1 | contig 15835 bp, 14 predicted proteins | sample SF_May12_sed_USG_4_FD_169103 | JGI IMG/M metagenome (GOLD analysis project Ga0224512, IMG submission 169103) | Sediment microbial communities from San Francisco Bay, California, United States - SF_May12_sed_USGS_13 | ecosystem: Environmental > Aquatic > Marine > Sediment | place: USA...
TAGGGTTGGCCGGAACAAAGAAATCTACAGCTATTAAAATAGGAGCAGAATTATTGAAAGCAGCAGGATACAAACATTTTGCTGCAAGAAAAACTAGACAAGAGAAGTTTTTGATAGACATGGCTGAACAAAGTTACAAGACTAATGATACAGAAGTTGATATATTAGAACAAAATCTTTTTGGAGATTCCAGTGATTTCTATGAATCTATGCCTCCCTCAGAAATGTATGTTCCAGCAGATGAAATAAACAATTTCATAGGAGTAGGCAATTTAGATTTCATGAGTATTCTAGGAGAACTTTGGGATTATGAAGGTATTTATGATTACAAGCTTAAGAATTCAACAGATGTATTCATACCTTATCCTTGTATAAATATTCTAGGAGGGAATACTCATGCAGGATTTAACAAACTATTTCCGCCTGAAGCTATAGAGCAAGGTTTCTTTTCTCGTATGCTTTTTATATATGCAGAACCTACAGGAATTAAATACACTATACCTCCAGCTAAAGATTTAGATTTAAGAAGATTATTAATTATTCAATTGCATAAGATAAAGCAGATAGTTAGAGGAACTGTGAGTATAACGCCGGAAGCATTCAATCTTTTAGATAGAATATACAAAAGATGGGTTGGTATCGATGATCCTAGATTTGAAGCTTATGCAAATAGAAGAGATGGGCATTTATTGAAATTATGTCTTATAACTATGGCAGCAAAACTAAGAACATCTATTCAAGAAGAAGACGTTATATTTGCAAATACCGTACTTACGTTCACAGAGCATCTTATGCCTAAAGCTTTAGGGGAATTTGGAAAAGCTAGAAACTCAGAAATTACTCATAAAGTAATGCAATTCATTGATGCAGCAATGGAGCCAGTTACTTTTCACACTCTTTGGAAATTCATACATAAAGATTTAGATAAAAGAGAACAACTGGCAGAAATATTAGGTAATCTAACTATTGCAGATAAAATACAAGCAATAATTCCTGAAGGTAAATCCATTCCCGCAGGATATTTACCTCTAAAGAAAATAAGAGATGATGGGATAAAAGGAACTGTAGACTGGAATTTATTAACGCCTGAAGAGTTAGGAGATATACAATTATGAACTTATTCAAATTTCCAAGAGTAAAGCCTTTGCTAGGAAATACTCTTAAAGAGTCCTCAAGAGTAGATAGATATTGTTTTCTTACAAAAGAAGAGAACTATCAAGCTGATTTATTAATAGCAGAATTTAAGCAAGTATATCATGCAGCATGTAAGAATAATAGGAAAGAAGTGATGAAGATACTTATTGAACTTGAAATGTTTAATCAAGGAATACTTGTAAATTGTGGTGTACCTAAGCTATTACTTACAGAAACTTGGCACGCCTATATTGGGTATGCTTTTATACATAAACCTTTTCTAGTTAAATACTTAATGATAATAGGAGAAGTTCTAAAACCATTAGTAGATCAAAGTAGAAAAGTTATTTCAACCCCTACCGGAGGAAAGTAAGATGGGAAATGAAGATAAAGTTTTAATATGTTACCATGCCAATTGTATTGATGGATTTACTTCAGCATGGGTTACTTGGAAAGCTCTTACTGAACTGTACTATGTCAAGAAAGAAAACATAATATTAAAGGAAATTATGTATCAATCTGAAAGTTTAAATACAGATGTACTACTAGAAGGATGCAAAGACGTAGATAGTATATTTTTTGTAGATTTTTCTATCCCCACTGATCTGATTCAATTTCTAGTCGTAAATAAATATCAAGTAACAGTAATAGATCACCATAAAACAGCAGTTGAATTGTATTGTGAAGCGTATAAATATACAGAAGAAGACTTTACTTGTGGCAGAATATGTGACGATGCTTATATATTATTAGATAAAAAAGAATGTGGAGCTTCTTTATGTTGGAAGTTCTTTTTTAATGAAGGGCCGTTACCTAAATTAATTCAATACGTAAGAGATTATGATTTATGGAAATTCAATTATAAAGAAACAAAAGATCTTAATTTTTATTTTCGTGTAAAAAATAAGACTATGACAAGTTGGAGAGAACTTGCAACTAGTCTTAATTTTAACAGAGCAGAAATAATTTACAGAGGAAAAGCAATAAGAAAGTATCACGATAATCTTGTACAAGATTATATAGAGCAAGCAGAAGCTTGTGTTTTTGACATACAAGGTGGCCCTTATTCTGGTTTATGTACTAATGCTTCTGGACATTTTGCTTCTGATGTAGGAACTGAGTTAGCTCTAAAATCTAAAACATTTGGAGCAACTTGGTATCAACTTAAAGGTGGGAATATTCAATGGAGTCTTAGAAGTAATGGGGATTTTGATGTGAGTAAGATTGCCAAAGTATTCGGAGGAGGTGGGCACAAGAATGCCGCAGGTTTTATTTTAACTAGAGATAGCGACAATAATAAGATGTATACATTAACTACAGGTATCAGATTATGGCGTATTTAGACTTTTTCCCGCAAGAAAGAATTGAATTACAGAAAGAAGTTAGACTTCATCCAGAATTGATGAGTATTCTTTCTGAAGCAAAAAAGGTAGATTTTGAAGTGCAGCTAGCTCATATTGCAGCTTATTGTGGAATAGCTCTTGATGGAGTATTTTATGCTAAAGATTTAGATGCTATATGTGATATGTTAGTGTGGAAGTTAAGGAGTAGAAGAACTAGCATTATATTGCCAATGTGAAATTGAATGAGAAGTGTAGAGTAATAATCATACGCTACAGTTTAAGTCAATACGTATAACTAGAGGAGATATATAATGGCACCAAACACAGAATTATATGATGACATAATTAAAGAATCTAAAGAATCTAAAGAATCTAAAGAATCTAAAGAAAAAAGTATACTACAGATTGCTCATAATCTAGTTCATTCAAATAGAGGAGAAGATTATGGACATCCTTTAGATGATTTCTCTAAGACAGCTGCATTTTGGAGCATATACAAAGGAGTTAGATTCTCGCCAGAAGATGTAGCATTAATGATGGTATTTGTTAAAGTAAGTAGAGAAATGAATAAACACAAAGAAGATAATTTAGTCGATATAGCAGGATATATAGAGACGCTATCTATGGTTATAGAGGAAAAGAAATATAGAAATGAAATTCTCTCTACAACATTTGCAGCAATTGAAGATGTTTTACCTACATGAGGAATTAATTATGTCAAATATTCGTACAATAAAAGACAGAGAAAATAATCAAAACTACGTAGAAGTTAGAGGAAGAATTAAAAAAATTACAGCTAGAGGAGGGTTGTTATTAGCGATGGCAGATGCAGAAGAAGAGCAAGAAACTGGAGCCATAGATATATGGTTTCCGCTATCTCAAATACATAATGATAAAGAAGAATTAATAGAAGGGGCAGAAGTAGATTTGCTTATTCCTGAGTGGCTGGCAAAGAATAAAGGAGTTATATGATGAATGATGATTTACTTCCCTGCTCATTTCAAGAATGTGGGAATGGTTTTTTATGGGGATAGAGAAACTACAATAAAAAAGTGGTGCCGCAGAATAAAGAAGTAATATTACACTACATTCATACTCATACTCATACTCAAAAAAAACTCTACTCATTATCTTGTACTTTTAAGTAGTCGCAGAAGTAGTATAAAATACAAGTACATATTAATGAGTAGAGAGTCTCAGCACATTTCCCGCCCCCTCAATTATTTATATCTACTAATCATTTCCATGAAAATCTCGTAACTCATATCCCCCCATTATCTTCTGCATACTTTGAGAAAAAGTTCCGTTCAAATCTTGGGAAATTTTATTAACTTGAGATAGATTAGCAGCTTTATAGAGCTGTAAAAACCATTTATTAAATTGTTCTTGTTTTCCTCCCAGTGCAGTATATTGTGATACAAAATTCTCTATCTGTTCCGTAGATGGAGTATTACCTGCAATGATAGTACTCTTAATAGCTTCTCCTAATTTCTGTTTTCTTTTAGCATCCTCTAACCCATAAGATTTAAATCTAAATGCTGCATCTAAAGCTATTGCTTCATCAAGAGGTTTACCTCCTACAATACGCCCAAGATTTGCGAGGCTCAAGAGATCATTAGAAGCTATTACATTCCCTCTGGAGGATGTAGAGTAGGATCTTCCTATCGGACTAGCTAATCCTTCAAGAGTTTGAGCTAGTCCAGCTAATGGACGAGATATTCCATTGTGCTCTAATCCTTGGAGTAAAGTATTAGTTACATCTCCCCCTGCTTGTAGTTTACCTACTGTATCGAACAAGTTAGAAAAGAATCTTTTAGTAGCTTGTACTATAGGAACAGCAGAAGGATCGGTGGGAACTATCGTAACATGTCTTGGATTAATATCTCCACGAACATATAAGTTAACCTTCAAATCAGGGTGAAGTAAGAAGTTACTCCCAACTCCATACATCAACCAATTACCTGCATCTTTTCCAGCTGCCCCATATACTGTATCGTATAAATCTTTATGAGTTGAATTACCAGAAGCATTCCCCACAATGTGAGTATTAATAGCGTTAAATGCAGGTAAGCCATTCATTCCGTGAATAGTTCCCTGTAACGCTAATAGAGTCATTGCATCTTTTGTGTGACCTTCTCCTACATGACGAAATAATTGCTGCATAAGATTAAACTGATACGTTTGAAACAATCCTATTGCTTGGCCTATTGGGCCTTGAAACAACATTGGTCTTTGAGCAGAGAAATAATTACCTTGTGTGCGATTAACAAAAGTATTTATATACGCCAATTGCTCTTTAGCTGTCATATAACCTTTAGCTACAGCTATATCAGATATTTGTGTCATGACATCAGCTGCTACAAATCTATTGAATTCTTCTGCTAATCTATTACCTGTCCATTTTTCTCCTGTATTCCCAGCATTTCTTAAAGTATTAAATACATCATCTACTTTAGAGTTAAGTTGAGATATAGTTTCTTTTCCTGATACAGCAAGCTTATCTAGTGTTTGCCTATACTGTTCAGATATAGTAGTTACAAATCCATTCTCCTTATAGAATGCCATTTCAGAAGTATCTGTACCGAATTTTTTTATCGAATTAGATATAAGTTTACTTGGAGAAAGTATTGATTTATCTGTTCCTGGTACGTTAATTTTAGCTAAGGCTGCCAACGCCCCAACAGCTTCAGAATCTCCTCTTTCAATTGCTCTAATTACGGCTTTAGATTCTGCGCCTAAAAGAACACTAGCACTTACTGCATTATTAACTGCATTCAATGTATCAAGCCTAAGAACTACTGTTGCAAGTAAAGAGTTCGCTTTTTGAATAAAAGATGTCAGTACTCCCCTTGGAGCAGAATGATTTGCAAATATGTCCATAGCTTCATCATAAGCTGCACCTTTATATCCATATTCCTTTAAAGTCTCATTTATAGGTAATAACTCATCTGTAGTTCTGGCTGAATCAAAAGCGGAAGTTATTTTAGAGTACATAGTAGATACTTTCTCATCTACTAATCTGTTTACACTGACCCACCAAGGATAATCTGCATAATTTTTTATGCCTAATGCAGTTTTAACGTACTCACCAAAAGGATTTTTAACTACATTATCTGCGTACTTAACAAGGGAAACTTTGGAGAATTTAGATGTAGCCTGTTTAGTAAAATTATCCCCAAGAGTCTTAAGCTCATTAAAAGGAACTTCATACTTTGTAGACACTGCTTCTCTGACCAATCCTGCTTCTTTTTGCATGTGCCAAGAAAGTAAATCTGACACTACCTTTTGAGGATCAGTGGGTACAGTATAAGAAGAACTTATACCTTTTCTATGCATAGTAGTGTTTAAATAATTATCATTGAGAGTTTTTTCATAGTCAAATTGACCTATCGATTTGTAATAATCTTCAGCATCAGCTTTAACTCGTATCTTTAATCCAGGCACAGTTTTAAGCTTAGCTATCATTGATTCTAACTCTCTTTCGCTTGCAGCGTATAAAGTCTTAGTGTGTCCTGTACCTGTAATAGATTCATCTGATACAAGAGCAAAGAATGGATATTCTTTAGGATTAACAGGAGGAGGATAGAATACGTCAGAATGAGAGTTATGTTGAATACCTTGAGCTGCCCTAAGAGTTCTGTAATTATCTACTCTTTTTCCATTAAGCTCAATGTGAAGTTTAGCTAATCGCGCCACTTCTTTATTTTCTATTGCTATTTTTAATGGGGCATCTGAAGCAATTAATGTAGGACGCTCTGGAATAGTTTTTCCAGCAACATTAGCGGCTCTTGCTGCAATTTCCCAATCTTTTAATACCTTTGGCACAAACGCATTCCCAGCTTCATTTAGAGCATAATTATCTGGAATAGACCTTAATCTATTACTTAAAGTTCCCCACTCTAATACAGCTTTTTGATTCTGAGACAAAGCATATAATGCAGGCTCTAAAGATTCTCTTGTAGCAGCTTGAAATTTTTCAATAGCTCTTACTGTAGTTTTACCTATAAATTCAGAAATTGCCCCAAGAGTCCCATAATTAGCTGATGCAGCTGTAACTAATTTTGCTCCAGCTCCTAATCTATTAGCTGTATCTTGAATAAGACGTTGAGAGATATCTGGAAATTTAGCATGATCTTCTCCTAATACAACAGCTGAAGCTCTATCTGTTCCTTGCATATAAATCTTTTGTTGTCTTTTCAATGCAATTACATTTTCAACTTCATGTCCAGATAGTTTTTGAAATCCAGTTGTATCATACGCTAATTTAATATGTTGAGGAACTTCCCAAACATTAACTAAGCCTTCAGATTCTTTTCTAGCTCCACTATCTACTAATTTCTTTGTGTAATCTTTTGAGTATCTCTCTAGAGCAAATATATCATCAAGTATATTTTCAGAAAATTGCCCCCCAAGGAAGGCAGACCTAACATTAGTCATAGTTGCTATATCTTCTTGAGTTAACTGCGCAGCCCTCTTTTTGTAAGTTTCCATCATTTTAGATACTTTAGTTTTTGTAATGTCTGGCAGATTTTTTGTATCTAATAACTCTTGAAGCCTCCTAACTACAGCTTTTGTATCACGAATTCCTATATTCCCTAAAGAAGTTTCTTCATGTAGTTTATTTGCAACTTCTACTTTTTTCCCTTCAAGGAATTTGAGAAACTCATTTGAATCAGCAAACTTTAACTTATCTCCTGATTCTGCTTTTATTTCTATTTTTGGGGAGAATTCCCTGTATACTTTCTCCATCATAGGTAAATCATTTTCGTGAACAATTACTTTCTTAATCCCAGATACATCGAATTTAGGAAGCTTAGATGCCCAAATGTATCTTGCCTGAGCTTCTAAAGGATTTGATTTATAAATGTTCCAAGAAGGAGTCTCAGAATTAACTTTTGGAGAAAACTTATAATTTAATTTTCCTGCTGTAACTCCTCCAAAATTAACTTCTATTTTCTGTCCTCGCTTTAAAGTGTCTACAAGAGATGAAGATGAAGGACTAGAAGTGACTACCTTTCCTGCATCATCTCCCCAAATTTTTGCGTAGGCTATATTAAGATTAAGAGCTTTTTCTACTTGAGTAATATCTGCATCTTTCTTTCTAATTAACCTCTTAAGTACTTTAATATCCTTCTCTACTCCTGTCTTCTCTGTGAGTCTAGCAGCTTGCTTTAATCCAACAAAAGTTCCTATCCTGTCTGCGTAAGATAAATTTTTCGTACTCTCATGTAATATAGTTGCTAACTCCTGATCCCCACCAGTTATATTTGTAGTTTCTTTTCTTATTCTTAATTGAAGATTATTGACTTTATCTGCGGCACTAGAAGTTAAGAAGGCTTTTCTGGCTTCATCTACAGTGTCAGGAATAGGAGGTATTGTATGTAATTGTTCTATATCTAACGAAATCTTTTCAAAAGGTTGGGCTTTTGTTGGAGCATCATCTATAAATCTCCAAGGCATTGCCTCCCTATCTGCTTCACTTACTTGTCGTTTAAATGAGAAGTAACTTTTAGTTCCAGAAATGGCACCTCCAATAGTACCAAAGACTAATCCCCCCCACATTATGTTTGAGAGATAATCACCAAAATCTTGATCTTCAAGTACAGGAGATTTAAACAATGTAGCAGCAACAACTGTCTCAAAAGCAGCTGCTTCTAAAAAAGCTTGGCCACCTCCAGCACGTAAAGCATTGAATAAATTTCTATTAGCAAGAGATATAATTGAATTAGAATTAACAGCTTCTTTAATTGCCGCATTTAAATGTAATTTACTTTCAGGTACAAGTAACCCCAAAGCTTTAGACATATTTTCCCCGAACTTTTCCGCAGTTAAAGAAGCTTTAAGAGAAGCTTGTCCAGCATGTAAAGCTTTAATTCCAAAAGATCCAGGTATGATAGAAGATGCTATGAATCCTAAAGTGTCTACACCTTCTTTGTGCTCTGAATAATATTGACCTAAATCAGAGTCTAAGGCTGCTACAAAATCATCAATATTAGATCTTTCAAAATCTGCTCCAAAAAGATTACCTATATCAGTTGGAATATTATATATCTGATTCACTCCACTTATAAGAGATAGCCCTATAAACTTAGGAACAGAAGAAATTGTATCAACGGCAGATTCTATAAAGGTTTTATTTCCATTAGCTATAGAATGGTTATCTGCCGCAACAAGATAAGACGGAGCTACAAGAGAAGAAGTTCTGGCAGCAGAAAAAAGTCCAGCAGATCCATCTTCGGAATCTATTGAGGCTAATGCCTCTTCATAAGCAGTTCTGAATTGATCTGCCATTATTTAGTGCCTCCGTTAAACACTGGTTGACGTACTCTACTGATAGACTCTAATACAGCTCTTTTAACTTGTATTGGGTCTAACATATCTATTACTGGCTCTTCGTAAGAAGAAAATATAGTAGGAATGGACAATCCAGGAGAGAAGTCTCCAACAGATACTACAGAAGTTTTATAAGAAGTTTGTTCTGGAAGTCCTACTCGTTTAAAATTCCAGTGCTCATTATTGTACGCAGCAATAGCTTTAAATAAGTCGTGCAGACCTATAGAAGCATTCTCTATGGAAACAGTTCCTACTCCAATAGCAGCTGATGTAGCTTGAAGAATTCCTTTTGGAGAGAATTCTTTCATAGCCAAAGGAGCTAATACTTGTTGGTAGAATTTAGAAGTCTTTATTGCGTCCATCTCTTCAATCACTGGCATAGGTGGAGCATGATACAAATTTGAAGTATCCCCAGTCTTAATGTTCGTAGAAAATCTAGTAAAGACTTCTCTAGCTGTTTTGTTAAAATCTGCTATTTGTATTTCTTTCTCTCTAGGAATTCCTCCAGAAGCAGGATCTTTGTATTTTTCATTCTGAGCTGCTTGAACTATTGCTAAAGCTCTTATAGGAGGTGTTAACTCTACACCTTCTGGAGCTGCAATTAAAAGATTCTGAGCAGCTTCCGCAGGTGTATTTCCCAGAACTAATTTATCTTTATCCCCAGTTCCCATTTGAAGTAATAATTTATATTTCTTACCTGTATCTCCAGGTTGGGTTAATCCCCACATTACATTTACTTTATCTTCTATAGGAAGTCCTAACATAGCTTGAGATTTATTTACAGAGGATGTAGCAATAGCTTGAAACTTTTCTGTATCTTCAAATTCTCTTATTTTTGTATTAAAAGTTGCCTGGAGAGCAGCGCGACGTTTAGGATCTTTTGCTTCTTCTAGAGCTAATTTAGCTGACTCTAAATCAATTGCAGCTTTATCTCTAGAATCTTTGAATTTCTCTAATTGAAACTCCAAGCTCTGTACGGATAGTTCATGCTCGGCTCTTCTTTGTATTTGGTTTTCTTCTGTATTTCTTAGTTTATATTCTTCAAGTTTAGCTTGTAATTGCTGACCAGAAGCTCTCATAATAGCTTCTAATTGACTAGCATTTCTTGCTATAGACTCTAACTCAACTTTACTTAATTCTTGTGCTCCAATAGCTTGAAGCTCTCTTTGTTGAGCTTCTATAGTAGCAGTGTTTACAGTCTTCTTAGTTGTAGCAATTGCTCTCTGAATAGATTCTTGGGCAGAAGTAATATTAGAGATAGATTGTGTAATGTTTTGAGTTTTAGTTTCTGCATTTGCAAGTTCAGTTTCAGGTGTAAGTAGTTTAAATTGTTGAGCTATAAAACCTATAAGACCTTCTGGAGAATCTTCCCTTATTTTATCCACTTTCTCTTGAGCAGACAGCATTTCTTTGGTAGAATCTTTTAGTTCAGACATTAGTGATGTTAAAAATTCTGCTCCACCCGCAGCTTCAAAAGCATCAATAGTTTTATTTTGGGTAGTTAATTCTGATATAGCTTTTTGTTTTTCTATGATTTGTTTACTTTGTATTTGAGTTTCTAAAGCAGACTTAACGGCTTGAGTAGCTGCATTTTCTTCTGGGACTAAAGATTCCTGTTGTTTAGCTACTCTATTTGTATAGTTAATATAATCCCTAGTAGCTTGCTGAGCAGCTTTTAATATTGGATTCTCTTCAACTTCTTTAGGCATACCGATAGCAGCCATAATCTTAACTCCTATTACTTTAAAAATACAACACTAAAAAGAAAAATTTAAGTTTTAAGTCTTAAAACTTAAAATCCTAACTTTCTTCCTAATCTTTTTACTTCATTGCCTACACTACTAAATACACTCTCTATACCTCCAAGTGCGCCTTCATCTTCTGTAGATTGAGTATTGGTAGTAACTTTCTTAGAAGTTAGTTTGGCTATCTCTCCAGCAAGATTAGCAAGTAAATCCCCAGAAGCTTGAGCCGCTACAGAAGAACTAAAGAGCCCTGATACATTCTCTTCATTGAATATACCTGCCAAACCTTGAGTAGAAGAAAGTATATCTTTTATTATTTTATTAATAGCTTCTTGAGATACTTCTAATTGCTCTGTTTGTGTGCCACTTACACTCCCAGATGTGCCAAAAAGATTTTGTAGTCCTTGTGTGAAGCTTGAAAATCCCTGTCCTGCCCCTCCTGCTCCTTGTCCTACTGCTTGTAAGTTAGCCGCAGCTGCTGCTGGTCCTGCCATAATAATATCTCCTATGTTGGATACTGTTTAAATAATATATTACTTAAATAAAACTTTATCGTTAATTTCTGCTAATAACCCCTCTAACGCATTATGAAGATTTAATAGTGCTTCATAAGTTTTTGCATCATCCACTTGAGGTACATTACCTAAAAATAACTTTATCTCGCTGTTAGCTGTAACTACAGGTGCCATATTCGGAGGCTGCTTCGAGACAGTTGGGGCATATACTGTAAAATTTAACCCAACTGAGTCTATATTAATATTCTTACCAATTTCTATTGCATTTGATATTAAATTTAAAGCTACATGAGCAACTTCTATATTCGTCTCAGCCCCAAAATTTACTGGATATGAAGTAATAGTTAGAGGTACAGAATCTATTTGAATATCTTTTCCTATTACAATAGAGTTAGGTGTAATAGAAAAAGACTGAGAATTAATTTGTACATTCTTCTCTAGTGTTATTGCATTAGTTGTGAGGTTTAATCCTACACTAGCTATCTGTATATTCTTCTCTACTATAATCGGATAAGATGTTAAAGTTAAAGCTACTGAGTTTACACTTATATCCCCAGCAGATCCTATAGTTATTGGGTAAGTAGTAAGTGTTAGCGCTACGTTATCTACAGAAATATCTTTACCAATAATTATAGAATTAGGAGTAATACTTAACGCTACAGAATTGATTAAAATTTCTTTAGTTAGTTCTATACTATTTGACGTTAGGGTTAATGCAACAGTGTTGACTGAAATATTCTTTTCTATAGTTACAGGAAACGTAGTTAATGTAAGAGCTACATTAGCGACACTTATATTTCCTCCGGCCGCTGGCTCATCATCGTCAAGTATCAGTATGTCGTAGTTATTCTCGCAATTACTTTGTGTAAACGCATAGTTGGCATATATAGCTGCATAAAAAAGTACGCCATCAAACGATCGATCAAAACTACTGGAACTTTCACGATTGAACATTATTAAATCAAGGTTTGATCCTAATGCTAATGTTTCATTTAGAGCAACTGCATTTGTGGCGCCGATAGAAACCAACGTACCACCATTAACGCTATACTTAATCCTGTCTGCTTCCGTAGCGTTAGTCGTATCTATAACAAAATGTAAAACACCTTTTGTTGTTAATCCTGGACTAAAGTTTGCTCCGACTTGTGAGTCATTAAATGCTGCACTATATTCTGTAGTACTTGTTGCTTTTAGAATTAACTCTCCATTCTGCCCAGTACGCCCGTTAATACCAAATATTCGTCCTCCGCCAGATGCAAATGAATCCCCACGCACAACAACTTCTAGTGTAAATTTCTGCTGACCAGCACACGCATCACGCAAGGCATCCGATGTGTTGTCAATTGCCCTAACTGCCCGCTGTGTCCCTGCTGTAGAAGTACTTTCTAGCCCACGTTGTCCAGATATTTCTGTGTAAGCAAGATTACCAGAACCATAATTTATAGTTGTGAGATGATACGCATTTGAACTGCTATCATCCACTTGTGTTGGGGTAGTACCAGATGCAGCTTCATCAATGTAATATCTACAAACAAGTCCTGTATCAACTAGTGGCATTAGTAATTAGGCTCAACCGACTTATTAACAATAGTTGTATTTATCTGATCACGTAATGTCTTCAATTGTGTATATAATGTTTGTATTTCCGACTGATCGTAACCATGATTTACAACAAGGGCTATAAGATCTGTTTTTTGTTGAGCTGTTAACCCCTCAAAATACGTTGTCAGTTTTGTAATATCCGTAGCTAATTGTAGTGATTGAGTTGTTAAATTTTTTACCCCACCAATGAGTTTCTTAACTGTTTCTGTGTCCTTAAATATTGCCAACGTTAAATCCTCCCGTTATTAGTTAACTCCACCAAGATTAAGAAAGTGTAAATATACCAGAAGCGTGCCAAGTCAATGTAAGTGTAGTTGCAGTCATATCTACTGGCCCTCCTAAATCTTGGAAAGCAAATGCAGGATCACCTGCCTGAGTATCATTATACAGTAATGCCCAATAAGCATCGGTATCGTTACTTGCATTAGCAGCCCAAGAAGGATTTGTAGCTGAATCACAAGTTACAGTTCCAGCAGCTTCTGTTATGAGTGTGCCCCAGTTACCTAGAGAAGTTCCTCCTGCTACATAAGTTCCCGCAGATCCTACTTGTGTATAGTCTGCTAGAGCGGGAGTAGCATCCGCAGCAGTAGGAGTAGTTGTATTATCAAGAATAGCGCATTTAACATCATCCGCAGCTTCCCAACCTCCGTCTAACATAAAAGCTTTTGCTTCGTCGAAAACTACACTATCTCCAGCAGCCATACTTATATCCTCAACTTGTTAATGAAAATTAATGAAAATCAGAATCTTCCGCCAATAGTAAAAAGAATGTAAATAGTAGTTAGATTAAACCTACCTGAACAAACTAAAGAGTGATTTATTCCTTGAGTATTATCAAAGCCATATTCTCTCTTATTTGCAGAGGAAGTTATAAGAACTCCTGCTTGGTTTATATAGGTATCCCCATCCACAGTATATAAATCGTCAAGAGAAAATGTAGCAGCACTATCTACATTTTTAATTCCTACAGTTTGTAAAGCTAAAAACCTATTTCTTACATACTGTAATTTTCCAAAAATAACTACCCCCGAAGCAGTTGTATTAGTAGAAGAGAAGTCAAGAGTTTTAACTTCTCCTGTTTTTAATACAAAAGCTATATTCTCTCTTGATATCTCTTTTTGTATTCCTACATACTCGAATACATCTACATGAGTTATTTTTAATTTACCTAATCTTTTTAGCGCAGTATCATATACTAATGCGTGAGTAAACTCAGTAACTCCATAACTTATAATTAAATATCTAGCTCCAATAAATTTTAATTTCTTCTTCATTGTAGTTGTGAGAGTAATGTAAGAGAAAGTATTTGTACTTTCATCAAAATCTTCAAAATACTTCCCAGCTAAAAAATCTGTAATTTCTGGCAGTATTATTAAAGCTTCCCTTGAATTGACAGTTTGCATCCCACCTTTGGTATATACAAACTGATCTTCTAAATTAGATTCATATCCTATAAGATCTAAAGAAGAAAACCCCTTTGAATTAGATACTTCTCTGAGTTTAAACGGATATTGAACATTTCCTGTGTAAGTAGCTGCAACTATATTGGTATCAGTGTATACAAGTAGACCTAAAGAATTGGGAACAATTACTTGTATTTTTCCTCCTATCCCTGCTATTTCTCCTGCTCCTGCTCCTGTTATAGGAGATGGTGTAAAATCTAAGGGAGTTACGACACTACTCCAAGCTATAGAAGTTTCGTCATACGTGATTAAATACCCAGAAGAAGCAACTATCCCTAAGACACTAGAAGCTGTTATAGATGTAAGTACAACTGAATCGATAGTACCTGTACTTTCATTATACACGTAACAGCCAATTTTCTTTTGATATATATAAGATACCCCTCGCACTCTAGCTATAGTTACATCTTCAATGCCAACAGAGAAAGTAAAAGATAATTTAGTCCAAGAAGGGGCAGGGGCTGTAAGTATATAACTTGCCCCATTTGTCGCTAACCCAAGATATAAGCGAGTATTAGCAGAACCATATATAACTCTAACATCAGAAAAAGAAGTAATAGCTGGTGATATGACAGCTATTGTGCTCTTATACGCCACAGAATCTATCCCTTCAACAGAAGGCATTACATTGTGACAATAAGAAATTCCAGGCAGTCCTGCAGAATCAGGGAGAACACTGTTAACATCATTGATAACAGTGTTCCCTTGATTCTTAGACAATAAAGGAAAATCTACATCTTTTACATTTATGGTATAAGGGCGTTGAGCCATTATTGACAGATCTCTAATTCTCTGAGAATAGGAGCGTACACAGTATTACATGCAGCTGTTACTCTTGTACTTAAAGTATCAGTACTTTCTCCACAAAGATTTAGTTCCGTAAAAATCGCAGTATACTGTTCGTTAGTACAGCCAGATATTACCTTATCTTCCAACGTGTCGCCAACAAAAATACGCTCAAGAGTTCCACAAGCTTGAGCTATAAATATAAATACAAATAAAGTTATTATAAAAAATAACTTATCTATTTTAGCATAACTCATAGATCTAACTCCTCATCTTTAGGTTTAAGTGCTTTCATACGTTGAACTAAAAACTTAGTGAATCCCAAAAGGAAACAAAACAATAAAGCTAAAGAAGAAATATCTTTAATATCTCCTCCATCTGACATTATTTGTGTTACTACGCCAGTAAGCCCAACAACAGAACTGTACATTCCAGAATATGCTGCGAAAATAACTAAATCTAGTCTACTTCTATTTGTACTCATAATACTAACCTCTGCAGTATAAGTTATAAATATCTACAAATTTAGTTTCAACTCCTGCTCCTAAATTTGTGTTATACACTCTCTTCCAATAAGCTGCCAATCCCCTCACATCAGAAACTTTAGGAAGAGGTTTAGGGTCTCTATAATATTTAATTCTTGCCATAGCTGTAGCGTATAATAGATTTCCAACCATCTCAGTAGGAGGAATAACAGCTGAACTAAATCTTCCAGCAGCTAAACTTCTTATTTTACTTGCTAAATTTCCATTATTTAAAAGATAGTTTGTCCAACAATCGTAGTAAGTATCTGGCTCCATTTGATATAAACCTAATGCTGGACCTTTAGGATATTGATATAAATAATGTAATCTAGATTCCACTAAAGCTGTACCTAAAAGAAGACTTACAGCGGAAGGTGTAGCGTATTTATC
>Ga0224512_10002763_pt1 | contig 15834 bp, 13 predicted proteins | sample SF_May12_sed_USG_4_FD_169103 | JGI IMG/M metagenome (GOLD analysis project Ga0224512, IMG submission 169103) | Sediment microbial communities from San Francisco Bay, California, United States - SF_May12_sed_USGS_13 | ecosystem: Environmental > Aquatic > Marine > Sediment | place: USA...
CCGGCGTGAACTCCGCCGGCAACGAGGGCGGCGTTTCCATCAGCGCCGCCTGGGCGGCGCGGTGGTGCACCAGATGCATGAAGCCGCGAGTCGCATCGCCCGGCGTGGCGTAGCTCGGCACGTCGGCCTCGGCGAAAACGCGCCGCCCGCCCGCCGCTGCCGCCCCGCCGACCCAGCTCGTCAACACCAGCTTCTTGCCCGCGCCCAGCGCGACGCCGTCGGCGATCGCGCGCGCCGCCTCTTCGGAACTCGCCACGCCGGTCGGGCAGTTCAGCACCAGCACCGCATCGGAGGACTTGTCTTCCAGCAGGATCTCCAGCGCCGCCGCGTAGCGCGACCCCGGCGCATCGCCGATGATGTCGATCGGATTGCCGTGCGACCAGGTTGGCGGCAGCACCTCGTTCAGCGCCTTGATGGTCTTGGGCGGCAGGCTCGCCATGGCGCCACCGGCATCGACCAGCCCGTCGGCCGCGAGCACGCCGAAGCCGCCGCCATTGGAAAGGATGGCGAGCCGGTCGCCCGGCGGCGGCTTGCATTTGGCGAGCGTCTCGACCGCGTCGAACAGCTCATCGAGGGTCTTGACGCGCAGGATGCCGGCGCGCCGGAAGGCCGCCTCGAACACCGCATCCGCGCCCGCCATGGCGCCTGTATGCGAGCTTGCCGCCTTGGCTCCCGCCTCGTGACGGCCCGACTTGATGACCACGACAGGCTTGGTGCGCGCCGCGGCGCGCGCAGCCGACATGAACTTTCGCGCGTGTGTCGCCGTTTCCATGTAGATCAGGATTGCGCCGACATCGGCGTCGCGCCCGAAATGGTCGAGCAGATCGCCGAAATCGACATCGGCCATCGCCCCCATCGAGACCATGTGGGAGAAGCCGATATCGCGGCCGGCGGCCCAATCGAGCACGCCGGTGAGGATGGCGCCCGACTGCGACAGGAAGGCGAGCTTGCCGGGTTCGGGCGCCATATGGGCAAAGCTTGCGTTGAGCCCGATCCCCGGAACCATCACGCCCAGACAGTTCGGCCCGACCACGCGCAGAAGATGCGGCTTGGCCGCCTCGAGCATCTGGCGCTGCAATGCCTTGCCGTCCTTCTGACCGTCCTCGCCGAAGCCGGCGGTGATGACCACCGCGCCGCGCGCGCCGGCCGCGCCCAGCTCCTTCACCGCCCCCGGCACGATGCGCGGCGGTGTGACGATGACGCCGAGATCGGGCGCACCCGGCAGCTCGGCGATCGACCGATAGCAGCGCACGCTCATGATCTCGTCGTATTTCGGATTGACCGGCCAGACCCGGCCCTTGAAGCCGTCGCGCAGCAGGTTGCTGAGTACCACGCGGCCGAGGCTGCCGGTTTCCGGGCTCGCCCCGATCAGCGCCACCGAGGCGGGATGGAATACAGCGTCGAGATTGCGCGTGGTCATGGCGGCGGGCGGCTCAGGTCAGAGGTGCGAGGGCGAGTGCCACCTTACCCGCCGCGTGTGATCGATCAAAGGCGGATGCGGCGATATGGTGTCGCGGCGTTCAGGCTTCGACAGGCTCGGCATGAGGAGCATTCTAGGTCGCCCCCAACATGACCCTCATCCTGAGCCTGTCGAAGGGCGAACGCCGTCGATATCAGTCAACCGTCGAGCAGTCCGCGGTAGATATCCGCCGTCTCGGCGTCGAAGGCGCAGAAGATGACGTGGCTGACCGCCGGGGCGTCCGCGAGCGCAGCCTGCACCGTCGACGCGGCGATGGCAGCAGCGTCCTCTTTGGGATAACCGTAAATGCCGGTTGAGATCGCCGGGAAGGCGAGCGAGGCGCAGCCATGTTCCTGCGCCAATGCGACAGCCGCGCGATAGCAGCTCGCCAGCTTCTCGGCCTCGCCCGCCGCGCCGCCCTGCCAGAAAGGACCGACGGCGTGGATCACGTGCCTGGCCTTCAGATTATAGCCGGCGGTGATCTTCGCCGAGCCGGTAGGACAGCCGCCCAGCGTGCGGCATTCCTTGCGCAGATCGGGTCCGGCGGCGATATGGATGGCGCCGTCGACCCCGCCGCCGCCAAGCAGCGTTTCGTTGGCGGCGTTCACGATCGCATCGACGTCGAGCTTCGTGATATCGCCCTGCATGACCTCCAAGCGTGCGTTCCCCATACCCCGATCCCCTCCTCTATGCGCGCGGTTCCGCGCGTTCAACGGCCTCAATGATCATGCGGGTCGCCTCTTCGGCCTCACCCCATCGCTTGACCTCGACCCACTTGTCTTTTTCCAGATCCTTGTAGTGGGTGAAAAAGTGGGTGATCTGGTCGCAATAGACTTCCGGCAACTGCCGCCAGGACGTTATGTCCTTGTAATAAGGATGCAGATCGTCGACGGGAACAGCCAGGATCTTCTCATCGACGCCCGCCTCGTCTTCCATGATCAGCACACCGATCGGCCGCGAGCGTATCACCGCGGCCACCGCCACCGGCACCTGCCCGGCCACCAACACGTCAATCGGGTCGCCGTCGTCGGAAAGCGTGTGCGGGACGAAACCGTAATTGGCCGGATACTGCATCGAGGTGTGAAGGAACCGGTTCACGAACAGCGCCCCGGAGTCCTTGTCGAGCTCGTATTTGATCGGCAGCCCGCCCATCGGTATTTCCACGATCACATGGATGTCCCAAGGTGGATTTCGGCCAATACTGATCTTGCTAATATCCATCGCCGTTCTCAGCCGCGCCCATCGTCTCCGTTACGCCGCCAGCGCCTCGGCGGCGGGTGTGAAGTCGAGCTCGAGGTCGCGCGCGATCCGCTCATACGTCACCTTGCCGGCGTGTATGTTGAGGCCGGCCAGGAAATGCGGGTCGTCGGCGAGCGCCGCCTTCACGCCCTTGTCGGCCAGCGCCAGCACGAAGGGCAGCGTCGCGTTGTTGAGCGCGAAGGCCGAGGTGCGCGGTACCGCGCCCGGCATGTTGGTGACGCAATAATGCGTGACGCCATCCTCGACATAAGTCGGGTTGGCGTGATCGGTCGGCCGGCTGGTCTCCAGGCACCCGCCCTGGTCGATCGAGATGTCGACCACCACCGAGCCCGGCCGCATCGAGCGCACCATCTCGCGCGTCACCACCTTGGGCGCGATACCGCCGGGCAGCAGCACGGCGCCGACCACCAGATCGGCGTCGGCGACCACGGTCTCGGCCGCCTCCACCGTCGAATAGAGCGTGCGCAGCTGGCCGCCGAAATGAAGATCGAGATGGCTGAGCTTGGCGAGCGATTTCTCCAGCACGATGACATTGGCTTCCGTGCCCATCGCCATGCGCGCGGCACTGGTGCCGGCAACGCCGCCGCCGAGCACCGCGACGCGCGCCGGCAGCACCCCCGGCACGCCGCCCAGCAACACGCCCCCGCCGCCATTTTCTTTTTGCAGAAAATGCGCGCCGACCTGGATCGCCATGCGTCCGGCAACCTCGCTCATCGGCGCCAGCAGCGGCAACCCGCCGTCTCGGTCGGTGACGGTCTCGTAGGCGATCGCGGTGGCGCCGGAGGCCAGCAGGTCTTCGGTCTGCGTCTTGTCGGCGGCCAAGTGCAGGTAGGTGAACAGCGTCTGGCCCTCGCGCAGACGTTTTCGTTCCGGCTCCAGCGGCTCCTTTACCTTGATGATCAAATCGGCATCGGCAAAGACGTCCTCTGCCGTGGGCGCGATGCGTGCGCCGGCTGCGCTGTAGACTTCGTCCGCAATTCCGATGCCGTCCCCGGCGCCGCGCTCGATCACAACCTGGTGGCCGTGATGCGTGAGCTCGCGCACCGCAAAGGGCACCAGGCCCACCCGGTGCTCCAGTGTCTTGATCTCCTTGGGGCAGCCTATGCGCATCGCTCAGCTCCGCTGCGGTTTGCACGTTTCACGGGCGCCCCCGATATCGCCCGCCGCAGCGGTCCCGTCAACCTTGGTCCAATGCGTCATCAAGCCGCTGGGCCACCCGCCAGGTCAACGCGATCGCCGCGGCCAGCAGAACGAGGAAGACCAAATATGTGCCGTTGACGCTGAGCATTTGGTTGCTGGCGTCGCGCAACTCGGCGATCACGCTGTTGGGCAATCCTGCGAGCCACAGCAGGCTGAACTGCCAGGCCGCGAAGGCCGGCGTGGTCACGCGCGCGATGAAGGCGACGAAGCCGATCAAAATAGCGCCCTGCGCCAACGCGCCGATCGCAAGTGCGGTCATGAACCACGGGATCGATGGCGCCGCGGCGATCGCACCCAGGCCCGAAAGTGCCGCCGCGCCGGCAAGCACGAAGGTCGCGGCCAGACCGCGGGCCGCACCGACCCGCCAGATCAGCCAGGCGGCCACTATGGTTCCGCCGAACTGCGCCACGCTGCGGATCGCGCCGATCCTGGTCACATGCGCGGAGGTCAGGTACACGGCATTCGACTGCAATATCTGGCTGGTATCGAGATTGGTCGCAAGATCGCCCAGCAGCAGAACGGCCAGGATCGCCCAGGCGAGCCGGCCGAAGCGGCGGAAGAAATCGGCGATCGGACAGATGAACATCCCGTAGAGCCACGCCGTGATCGCTTTGCCGCCGCGCGACAGGTTCTGCTCGCCGCGGAGCAAGCCTTCGAGCTCGGGCCGCTGGAAAAGCTTCGGCGATGGCGCCTCGCGCCCGGGCAACAGCCACAGCCCCAGCCAGGCCGCCGTGATGAAGACGCAGAGGAAGATACTGATCGTCAGGCTATCGGGCTGGCGCAGGATGACCGGCAAAAGCGCCGCCGGAACGATCGTGCCGAGATACTGCGCCGTCGCCAGCGCGCCCTGCCAGCGCCGGCCCGGCTGCACCGAGCGCAGCCCGTCGACGGTCGCCAGCAGCGCGCCGGCAACCAGCACGGCCGCCAGCATCAGCGCGATATCCACCGGCCCCGTCGGCGCGCCGATGGGATTGCCGGCCGGCGCCATCACCAGGATCGGCGCGCTCAAAGCAAGCAGCAGCGCTGTCAGTAACGCCGTCCAGCCGCGCCGCCGCCCCAGGCCCTTCAGGATCGGCGGATCGAAGGCATCGACGAAAGGCGCCAGCACGATCCGCGCCAACCCCACGATGCCGATCACGAAGACCGGCAGCGCGATCAGGCCCTCTACGACATTCGAGCCGGGAAGAAAACGCAGCGCGTTCAGGCTCTGCGCCGCGGGCGCTCCCACCGCCATGCCGAAGCAAAGGAAGGCGGCAAAGCGTTGCCATGCCGCAATGCGGCTCTGGCCGCCGCCCTGTCCGGCGGATTCCGCGGCGGTCGACGGTGCCCTATCGTTTCCGGGCTCAGCCACGACTTTCCCCTTCTGCTAGTGTGATGGTTCCGAAGTCCGTCGCATCAATGTGGCGAAGTTCGGGAGCTGAATCACACTAGATTCCAATTTCTAGCGGCCTGCTTGTCCCGGAAATTCGTGAGGCGAACTTCCGGGGCAGGACACTAGGCGGCGCTCGGCGCGAGCCCCGCGCCGACATGCTTGGCGTAGCTTTCAAGATCGATGTTGGCGCCCGACACGATGAGCGCGACGCGTTTGCCGGCGAGTTTGTCCTTGAGCGGCCCGAGCAGCGCCGCCGTCGAGGCCGCGCTCGCCGGCTCGGCCGCCAGCTTGCGCTCGGTGAACAAGAGCGCCAGCGCCGCGCGCAGCGCGTCGTCATCGACCAGGACGATTTCCTCGACGTGATCGCGGATCAGTCCGAACGACATCGGCGCCGCATGCGGCGCGCCAAGGCTGTCGGCGATGGTGCGCACCGCGTCGATCGCTTGCGGCTCGCCGGCCGCCAGGCTCTTGGTCAGCGTCGGCGCGCCTTCGGGCTCGACGCCATAGATTGTGCAGTCGGGACTGATCAGCTTGACCGCGCGCGCGACACCGGAGATGAGCCCGCCGCCGCCCACCGGCACGACGACGGCGTCGAGGTCGGGCAATTGGGTCATGAGTTCGAGCCCCACCGTCGCGGTGCCGAGAATGGTGGCCCGGCCCTCGAAGGGATGGACGAAGGTCTTGCCTTCCTCGGCTTCGATGCGCTTGACCTCCTCGAAGGCGGCGCCGATGTCGTCGCTCAGCACCACCTCGGCCCCGAGCTCGCGGCAGCGCGCGACCCGAAAGGGGTTCGCCGTCACCGGCATCACCACCTTGGCGTTGGCGTCGAGCTCGCGAGCGGCGAAGGCGACGGCGATGGCATGGTTGCCCGCGGAGATCGCCGTGACGCCGCGCTTGCGCGCTGCGGCGTCGAGGCCAAGCAGATTATTGAGGCTGCCGCGCGGCTTGAAGGAGCCTGCGACCTGCATGAGTTCGAGCTTCAGCCAGACCTCGGTATCCGCCCCGACCCGCGTGGCCATCTCGCGCCCGGCCCAGCGCACCACCGGGGTCTCGATGACCCAAGGCGCGATCGCATCGCGCGTCGCTTCGATATCGCCAAGGGTGATCGGGGGTTCGCTCATGGGGGCGTGGCTCGCGGCTGACGGACAGGAGGATGCACAGTCTAAACCAGTGCGCCCCGGTCAAGCAGCCTATTCGGCGGGTTTGGGCGCGACCTCGCCGGTGAGCCGCTCGGGATGATAGCCGGGCGTGCCTTCCTTGCCGCGAAACCAGATAAAGGCGATCAGCAGGATCGAAGGGATACCGAGCGTAGACGCATAGAGGAAAAAGGTGACCCAGTCAGTGTTGTCGACAACCACACCGGAGAACCCGGCGACGAGCTTGCCGAGCAGGCTCATCATCGAGGTGAAGAGCGCGTACTGGGTCGCTGTGTAAGCCCGATTGGTGAGCGAAGAAAGATAGGCGATGAACACGGTGCCGGAAATGCCGGCGGCGATGTTGTCGGCGCTGATGGTGATTGCCAGCATCCAGATTTCCGAGCCAACAACCGCCAGCACGGCGAACAAAAGATTGGTCACGGTGAGCAGGAAAGCCGACACCAGAAGCATGGCCATGATGCCGAAACGAAAGACCAGAACCCCGCCGAGTCCGACGCCGAGCAGGGTCATAAAGAGACCAAACCCCTTGGCGATGTTGGCAACCTCGATCTTGGTGAAGCCGATATCGACGTAGAACGGGTTGGCCATCACGCCGAGAGTGAAATCGGACAGCCGGAAGGTGCCGATCAAGGCCAGGACAACCACCGCCATCCAGCCATTGCGGGAGAAGAAATCGACGAATGGTCCGACCACCGCGCCGGAGAACCAAACTGCCGCTTTCTTTGCGAACCCGTGCAAATGGCCGCGCTGCGCAACCTGTTCGGCGATGGCCTGCTCGCGGGCAATCGTCTCGGGATCGATCTTTCGCACCGGTTCGCGAACCAGCAGTACCGTCGCAACGCCAATCCCCATCGAGCCGGCAAGGACAAAAAATGCGAACTGCCAACTCTGGACCGCGGCCATGTAGAGGGCGCCAGCCTGCGCCAGCAGGATCGAGATGCGGTAGCCGTACTGGTAGGCCGCGGCGAGATACCCCTGCTGGTCATCGGGTGCGGACTCGATCCGAAAGGCGTCGATCGCGATGTCCTGGGTCGCCGAGGAGAACGCCACCAGCGTCGCGAACGCCACCGTCATCAGGATGTCGGTTCGGGGATCGGTCAATGCGATGCCGAGGATGCCGCAAATCACCCCGATCTGCGCCAACAGCATCCAGCCGCGGCGCTGGCCCAGCCGGCGTGTGAGGACCGGCAGCGCAATTCGGTCGACCAATGGCGCCCACAGGAATTTCAGGGCATAGGCCAGGCCGACCCAGGAAAAGAAACCGATTGCCGAGCGACTGATGCCGATTTCGCGCAGCCAGAAGGACAGTGTCGCGAGTATCAGCAACAGCGGCAGACCGGCCGAGAATCCCAGAAACAGCATGACGATGACCGGGCGTTGCTTGAACGCCGCCAGCGTCTGCAGCCAGGTCGGTCGGTCGGGTTTTTCGGCGGTGGCCATCAATGCGTATGGTTAGGCGCGGCGACTGAGCGCGGGCGTCGAAACGGAAGCACCATCCGATCTTACACGAATGTGTTTATGAAAGCCGCCGCCACGTCGCGGCGATACCGCCTCAGCCGAGTTTTTCCTTCACCAGCTTGTCGAGCGGCACCTCGGGCCGGGCGCCCATATGGCTGATCACCTCGCCGGCGCAGATCGCACCGATGCGGCCCGCCGTGGCGAGCTCGTAGCCGTTGGAGAGCCCGAACAGCACGCCCGCGGCATAAAGGTCGCCCGCGCCCGTCGTGTCGACCACGTGCTCGACCGGCACCGCGTCGACGATATGCACCTCGTCGCCCTGCACCAGCACCGAACCCTTCTCGCTGCGCGTCAGGCAGGCGATGTCGCACTTGCCGCGCACCTCCTGCAGCGCGCCGTCGAAATCGGGCACGTCGTAGAGCGACAGGATCTCGTCCTCATTGGCGAACAGCACGTCGATGTGCCCGTCGACCAGATCGCGGAACTCGGCGCGGTGGCGGTCGACGCAAAACGAATCCGACAGCGTCAGCGCGACCTTGCGGCCGGCGACATGCGCCGTCTCCGCCGCCTTGATGAAGGCGGCCTTGGCTTCGGGCGGATCCCACAGATAGCCTTCCAGATAGGTGATCTGGGCCGCGGCCACTGTGTCTTCCTCGATCTCGTCGGGTCCGAGCTCGACCGAGGCGCCGAGATAGGTCTGCATGGTGCGCTGGGCGTCGGGGGTCACGAAGATGAGGCAGCGCGCGGTCGACGGGCCGTCCGTCGCGGGCGCGGTTTCGTACTGCACCCCGATGGCGCGGATGTCGTGGCGGAAGACATCGCCGAGCTGGTCGTCGCGTACCTTGCCGAAGAAGGCGCCCTTGCCGCCGAGGCTGGCGATGCCGGCCATGGTGTTGGCGGCCGAGCCGCCGGAGACCTCGATGCCCGGGCCCATCGCCGCATAGAGCGTCTCGGCCTCGGTCGCATCGATCAGCGTCATGGCGCCTTTTGCCAGCCCCTGGTCCTCCAGGAAACGGTCCTCGGCATGGGCGAGCACGTCGACGATGGCATTGCCGATGCCGACGACGTCGAGTGTTGCGGGTTTGTCGGTCATGGGCGGTCTTCTCCCTGAGGAACGGCGCAGCGACGATTAGCGCTGTATGTGCGTGATTTCGCTGGAACAATCCATGGGGACGTTCCGGCGGCGCGCGCGAGTATAGCTATGGAGCGGAGCCAGGCAACGGCAGTGGCGCGCCGGCGAATGGAAAGCGCGACCCATTGCCACTAGGATGACCGCCCATATATATGCGCAGAACCCATGTGAGCCGAACCCCGCGCGCCTCCGCAAGCGTCCATCCCCGCGGCCCCCACCTAAGCGCGCCTTCGACGACGGAGTAACGCCCCTTTGTTCAAGCATCTCGGCAAGGCCTTCGGGCAGCTCGGCGACCCGAAGATCATGGGTGTCCTTCTCATCACCCTCGGCATCGCGCTTGCGGTGATGATCGTGCTGGTCTGGGGCGCCGTCTACTTCATCAACAACACCACCTTCTTCGAGACCTGGCCGTGGAGCTGGGCGAACTGGGTGCTGCGCACGCTGGGCTGGTTCGGCGCCGTGGTCGTCGCCTGGTTCCTGTTGCCGACCTTCATCACGCTGATCTCGTCGATGTTCCTGGAAACCGTGAGCCGCGCGGTCGAGGCCAAGCACTATCCCTCGCTGCCGGCGCCCCGCAATCAGCCCTTCGTCACCGAGATCCTGCCCGAGCTCGTTAAGTTCACGTTGATCATACTGCTCGTAAACTTGGTCGCGATGCCGCTCTATCTCCTGATGGCGCTCCTGCTCGGGCTCGGCTTCGTCGTCTCCTGGCTGGTCAACGGCTATCTGGTCGGCCGCGAATATCTGGAGATGGTGGCGATGCGGCGGATGACGCCCAAGGAGGCCAAGGCGTTCCGCAAGGCCAATGGCGGCAGCGCTTTCGTGGCGGGGTTCCTGATCGCGGTGATCATGTCGGTGCCATTCCTCAATCTCCTGAGCCCGGTACTCGCAACCGCCTTCATGACCCATGTTTTCGAGGATCTGCGCCAGCGTCCCCAACCGGCCCGATAGGTTCGATTGGTTCGGCCTGAATAGGACGCCGGCCGCAACAAGCAGACGACGCGGCGCCTGAGACGCAAAAGAAAAGGAAGCAGCATGCAGACACGTTCCCTTCTCGCCGTCCTCGCCCTGGCCGCGCCCCTGGCGCTCGGCGCCTGCGCCTCCGATGGCGGCGGCGCCGGTGTGGGCGGGCTCGCCGGGTCGACTGCCGGTTCGGGCTCGGGCACAGGTTCGGGCGGCGCGCTGGCCAGCCGCACGCCGCCGGGCAGCACCACCACCGTCACCAGCTCGCAAGGCGCGCGCAATCTCGTCGGCAAGTCGGACCGCGAGATCCGCAGCTCGCTCGGCAACCCGGCGTTCCGGCGCACCGACGGCCCGGCCCAGGTCTGGCAGTATCGCGGTTCGGCCTGCATGCTCGACGTCTTCCTCTACAAGGAAGGCGGCGGCTTCCGGGTCAAACACGCCGAGCTGCGCCGCCGCGGCGGCGCCGGCCTCTCCGACAGCGCCTGCATGTCCGACGCGCTGACCAACCGCGCGCGAAGCTAGGGTACCGGTCGCGACATCTGTGGGGCGGGCTTCCACCGCGCCCTTCCACCAATTCTACCGAACGGGCACCGTGGGCTCGCCCATTGTCAGCTCTTTCCGGCGCCTGCTTGTCGCACAAGAGCAGACATTACGGCCAGCTACTAGCGCGTCCGCTTCTAGCCAATAGCCAACAAATGAGCGCTGAACACTATTCGGACAATCCCGCTTTTTTGGCGCCGTCATATAGCCGCTTACGATCTTCCGATGACTTATAGAGATCTATATAGCGCCACCTGGAGAGCCGAAACCTCGGGTTCAATTCGCGGTACTTTGCAGCCACGGCCGCCGCCTCGTCTAGCTTCCCCAATCGAACCAGCGCGGCAGACAGAAAGACGTAGGGAATAGGATTTCCGACCGGATACGTGTCGATTCGTTTTTTCCAGATTTCCACCGACTTGGCGTATTCGCCGTTCATGAAGTAGGCCATACCCATGAAGGACAGCTTCCTGACGGTCTCCACCGGGCTTATGCGATGCGCGCGTTCCAGGTGCTTGACGGCTAGTGCAGATTGGCCCGCAAAATGCGCATAGAAACCCATCCATAAATTTGCCTCGTAGCCATTTGGCTGAATGACAAGCGCCTGCCCCATAGCATCGACTGCCGCATCCGAGTTGCGGAAGGAAAGATGAGCGCCGCCCAGGGCGATGTACGACCAGGCAAAGTCTTTGTCGACTTGAACAGCCTTCTTCGCGAGTTCGAGGGACCTTTTTCGGTCTTCCTCTGGGGACGTACTGAAGCGAAAGCGGGCTTTCATCGAATAGTTTAGGGACAGGCCCGCATACCCTCCCGCGAAGTTCGGGTCCAATGCAATGACCCGCTCGAACAGTTTTTCCGCGAACTCCACCTTGCTCTTGCTTGGGGTCAGGACCGTGCTCCGCGCGCGCAGGAACAGCTCGTAGGCTTCAATCTTGGTCGTGTGTTTCCGATAGAGACGCTCGACCTCGTTTGCCTTCAGGGTTACTGCCAGTGCCTTAACGATCCGTCGCGTGACGTCGGTTTGGACGGCAAAGATATCCTTCACTTCGCGGTCGTAACGGGCCGACCAAATCTGTCGGCCGCGCACGGCATCGGTCAGGCGCACGGCGATCCGAAATTTGCCGCCGGCACGGCGAACGCTGCCTTCCAGAACATTGCGCACGCCAAGATCTTCGGCAACCTGGCGTAGCTCGATGGTCTTTCCCTTGTATTTGAAGGTCGAGTGGCGCGCGACGACAAAGATTCCCGATGCTTTGGACAGATCAGCGATGATGTCCTCGGCGATACCGTCGGCAAAATACTCGAAATCTTTCCCGGGCGTCGTGTTCACGAAAGGCAGCACCGCAATGGAGGGCCGGTCGGGCAGTGGATGCTTCATCCTTGCAACTGATGCCTGTGCAACACCCGGCATCCAGGGCCGCCACCAGGAGACGCTGACGACCGCGACCAGCAACGCAACCGCGGCCACACCCACTGCCCAGCGCTGGCGCGTTACCATTTTGGGCTTTGCCGCGATCACTGTCCCGGCAGCGGCTGGGTCGAGAAGAACCCTAAAGGTCGATATTGGCTCAGCTATATTTTTTACTTTCTGTGAGCCAAGGTCAGCGAAACCCAAATCGAGCTTGCCCTTCACATTTTTGAAGACCGCGTCCGAAATACGTATTCCGCCCGGCTCGGCGAGGGCTTCGAGCCGGGCAGCGACGTTGACGCCGTCTCCAAATATGTCCTCATCGTCGATGACGATCTCGCCAAGGTTGATACCGACCCGATAGGCAATGCGGCGATCCTCGGGCACGTCAGCTTCGCGTTCGGCCATGCCCCGCTGCACCCTGACAGCGCAAAGGACTGCGTCGACGGCGCTGCCAAATTCGGCCAGCAGGCCGTCGCCGGTGGTCTTGACGATACGCCCGTTACACTCTGCTATCAGAGGATCAATGAGCTCAGCACGGCAGGTTTTTTGGCGTGCAATCGTTTCGGCTTCGTCCACAGCCATGAGCCGGCTATAGCCGACCATATCGGCTGCCAATATCGCTGCCAGCTTGCGTGTTACTTTGTCCATCGCCACGAGGTCTTCCCCACACGGCGCAATGTCGGTCAAACATAGACTGATAAGAGATCACCCGCCAATGTCTGCTAAGGGTCATTAGCTGACATTTCCGATCCGGCCCGGCATGTCCGCTTTTGTGCCAAAAGGGGACAATCGCAGGGTTAACTTCTCGGCCATTCGGAATTTCGATTTTCCGGCGGCTTCGTACTGCCACCCCTCCGCCGGCACGGAGTTGTTCGGCATCGTTTGACGTGCCCCGGAAAATTCCGAAAATGGTCTCGCCCCCGCTCCACCTCACACCGTCGTCTTCGCCTTGTAACGGCAGAGATCGGCAACCGGGCAGGCCGGGCAGTCGGGCTTGCGCGCCTTGCAGACGTAGCGGCCGTGCAGGATCAGCCAGTGATGGGCGTGCAGCCTGTACCGCTCCGGCACCGCCTTCAACAGTTTCTGTTCCACGGCCAGCGGCGTCTTGCCGGGGGCCAGGCCGGTGCGGTTGCCGACCCGGAAGATATGCGTGTCGACGGCGATGGTCGGCTCGCCGAAGGCGATGTTGAGCACGACATTGGCGGTCTTGCGCCCGACGCCGGGGAGTTTTTCCAACGCCTCACGGTCGGTCGGCACCACGCCGCCATGCTCGCGGATCAGGATTTCCGAGAGCCCGATCACGTTCTTGGCCTTGGCGTTGAAGAGGCCGATCGTCTTGATGTGCTCGCGCACCCCCGCTTCGCCCAGCGCCAGCATCTTCTCCGGCGTGTCGGCGACCGCGAAGAGCGTTTTCGTCGCCTTGTTGACGCCGACATCGGTCGCCTGCGCCGACAGCACCACGGCGACCAGCAGCGTGTAGGGGTTGATGTAGTCGAGCTCGCCCCGCGGATCGGGATCGCGCGCCTCCAGACGGGCGAAAAACTCTTCGATATCGGCCTTCTTCATCGGCGGCACTCTAGCGTGTTTTCGTCGCGAACGCGTTTTCTATGCACGCGGCACCGCGGCCGCCACGATTATGCAGACGCTCGATGCGCGCGCGGTGCTTTCCGGCATCGCGCACGGCGCGTAAGATCGTGCCCATGACGGATGACCACCCGCACGCTGCCGCCGGAGCGCCCGAGCCCTATCTCCTCGACCTGGCGCTTCATCCCCATCGCAGCCTCAGCCCGCGCGGCTTTGCCACCCTGATGACGGCGATCGGCCTCGTCGGCTTCTGCGGCGGTCTTGCCTTCCTGCTGATGGGCGCCTGGCCGGTCTTCGGCTTCTTCGGTCTCGACGTCGCGCTGATCTATTGGGCGTTCAAGGCCTCCTACCGCAGCGGCCGGGCGCGCGAGATCATCCGCCTGACGAAGCGCGAGCTGACCGTCGAGCGCATCGCGCCGTCCGGGCGCAGCCGGCGCTGGTCGTTCCAGCCCTATTGGCTGCGCGTTGTGCTCGATGAACGTCCGGGCCGTGCCGGCCAACTCACTCTGCAGAGCCACGGCCGCAGCCTGGCGATCGGTGACTTCCTTGCGCCACAGGAACGCGACGAGATCGCGATAGCGCTCCGCCATGCCTTGGCCAAATGCAAATGAGTTCGCCCAGTAAGTTCCCCCCAATGAGTCGCCGGGGGTGCGAGCGGTGAACGATCGACCCGCGGCAGCGCCCGCCACGACCGCATCCCCAAGGCCGGGCGCGCTCTATACCGCGCGGCCGGCCGATTATCTGACGCTGGTATTGCTGGCGCTCATCTGGGGTTCGTCGTTTCTTTTCATCGAGCTCGGCCTGCGCTCGCTGACGCCGATCACGCTGACCGCCTCGCGGATCACCTTGGGCGCGATCGTTCTGGTCTCCGCGGCGCGGATCATGGGGCACAAGATCCCCCGCGACGCGTGGCATTGGCGGCATTTCTTCCTGCTCGGGCTCTTCGGGCATGTCCTGCCGTTCTCGCTGATCAGCACCGGCCAGGTCCACATCGATAGCGGCCTTGCGGCGGTGCTCATTGCGACCGTGCCGCTGCTGACGCTGCCGCTCGCCCATGTCTTCACCGACGACAAGATCAACGCGCGAAAGCTCATCGGCGTGCTGCTCGGTTTCGCGGGGATCGTGTTGCTGATCGGCCCTGAAGCATTGGCCGGGCTCAGCGGCCATTTCTGGGGCCAGCTCATGATCGTCGGCGCGGCCTTATGTTTTTCGATCGCGATGGTGATCGCCCGGCGTATCCGCGACGTGCCGTCGCTGGTCGCCTCGGCCGCGTCGGTGGTCTGCTCCACGGTGATGATCGTGACACTCGCCTTCATCGTCGAGACGCCGCTGGCGCTCCAGCCGGCGATGATCTCGATCCTCGGCATCCTGCCGCTCGGGGTCTTCTCGACCGGGCTGGCGATGCTGCTCTACTTCCGCCTCAACGCCACCGCGGGCCCGAACTTCGTCGCCGCCAACAACTACATCGCGCCGGCGATCGGCGTCACCCTGGGGGTGGTGTTGCTGGGCGAGCCCTTCACCTGGCGGGCCGTCGCCGCCTTCGTGGTGATCCTGGCCGGTATCGTCATCGCCACCGTGCGCCTGCCGGCGCGCCGCTCCACCCCAGCGCCGGGCGAGTGAGCGGCGCGAGCGTCTCCTAGAGTCCCAGCACGTCGTTCATGCCGTAGAGGCCGGGGCCCTTGCCCTGCGCCCACAGGGCCGCGCGCACCGCGCCGCGCGCGAAGACATGGCGGCCTTCGGCCCGATGCGTCAGCTCGATGCGCTCGCCCTCGCCGGCGAAGGTCACTGTGTGGTCGCCGGTGACCGAGCCGCCGCGCAGACTGGCAAAGCCGATCGTGCCGGGTGTCCGCTCGCCGGTGATGCCGTCGCGCCCGCGCGCCGCGACCTCGTCGAGATCGACGCCGCGTCCGCGCGCCGCGGCCTGGCCAAGCCCCAGCGCCGTGCCCGAGGGCGCATCGACCTTGTGCTTGTGGTGGATCTCGAAGATCTCGATGTCGAAATCCTCGCCGAGCGCTGCGGCGACCTGCTGCGTGATCGCGAAAAGCAGATTGACGCCCAGGCACATATTGGGCGCCCAGACGACGGGCGTGTGGCGCGCCGCCTTGCCGAGCCCCTCTTCCTCGGCCGCGTCAAAGCCCGTCGTGCCGGTGATAAACGGCGTGCGCGCCTGGGCGGCGAGCGCGGCGTGGGCCAGCGTCGGCGCCGGCCGGGTGAAGTCGATCACCGCATCGGCGGTGGCAAACAGCTCGGCCGGATCGTCGACCAACGCGACCCCGAGCGCCCCGATTCCCGCCAACTCGC
>Ga0224512_10002764_pt1 | contig 15828 bp, 11 predicted proteins | sample SF_May12_sed_USG_4_FD_169103 | JGI IMG/M metagenome (GOLD analysis project Ga0224512, IMG submission 169103) | Sediment microbial communities from San Francisco Bay, California, United States - SF_May12_sed_USGS_13 | ecosystem: Environmental > Aquatic > Marine > Sediment | place: USA...
GCCTGCCACGCTACCGGCCGGCAGCTGCAGGGTCACGCTGAAGGTGCAGGAGCCCTCGGGCGGCAGATTGCCGCCGGTGAGGGTGATCACCGAGGTGCCGCTGAGAGTCGAGCCGGCGCCGCACACGTCGCTGGCCGGCAGGCCCAGGGCGACGAGGCCCGAGATCACGGCCTCGAGGTCGTCCGTGAACGTGATGCCCGTGGCCGAGTCCTCGCGGCTGAAGTTGTTGATCGTGAACTCGAGGGTGACGGTGGCCTCGGGCGGCACGGGGTCGTCGGTGAAGGACTTGATCAGGTTGAGGACGTCGAAGTCGACGGCGAGGATGGCGCTCGCCTTGCCCGCGAACAGGAAGTTCACGAGGTCGTCGGTGGAGGAGAGCTCGCCTGAGGTGTTGCCGAGGTCGCCGCCGCCGGCCGCGACGACGTCGACGCTGACCGTGCAGCTCTCGCCGCCGGCCAGGGGCTGCAAGAAGCCCGAGTTGAAGGTGATGACGCTCGTGCCCGGCACGGCGCCGAGGACGCCGTCGGCGCCGCTACAGGCATCGACCGCGTTGGCAGGGCCGGCGACGACCATGCCGGCGGGCAGGGAGTCGGTGAAGGTCAGAAAGTACTCGGCCTCGGGATTCGCGCTGTTGTCGATCGTGAAGGTCAGCGTGCTACGGCCGCCCAGCGGTACGGTGCTCGGAGAGAAGGCCTTGCTGAACCCGGGCAGGTCGGCGGCGATGACGAGGTCGGCCGTCGCCGAGCCGCTGTTGCCGGCGCTCGAGGTCAGCTCGCCGCTGACGTTCGTGAGCGTCTCGTTGACGATGCCCTCGCCGGTGAAGTTGCCCTCCACGTCCACGGTGATCGAGCAGGAGGAGTTCTCGGCGACCGTGCCGTCGCTGAACGTGATCGTGCTGCCGCCCTCGGGGGCCACGACGATGCCGCCGCAAGTCGACGCGGCGGCGGCGAAGTCCGCGATCACCATGCCGGCGGGGAGGTTGTCGACGAAGGCCAGGTCGCCGACCGGTCCTGTCCCCCTTCCCCGGAGCTGCGGGATGTTCTCGATGAGGAACTCGAGCGTCGCCGTGCTGCCGGGACCGATGGTGTCCGGCGTGAAGGACTTGGAGAAGAGGGGCTGCCCCAGAACGGCGCTGCTGGCGAGCAGCGACAGGGCGATCACGAGAACCGGGATGCGGAACTGCAACGCGTGGCTCCGTGAGCCAAGCCCCTCGAGTGACGACTTCATGAGCTACTCCCCCCTCTGACGCAAGTACGTTCTTCGGGCTCTTGGTAGACCGGCGGAGGATATCAGGCCCGCGACCGGCAGTCTGCTAACCTCGCTCCTCGCGCCGCAGCTCAACCGCCCGAGGGAGGGGAACCGAGTGAACAGAGTCTCTTTCTTACTGGTTCTATTGCTCTCTTCTTCGCTCCCGGCCATCGCCGCGGACGCACCGCCGACCGGGCCCGAGTCCCCCGAGGCCGAGACCCCCGAGGCCGAGACCCCCAAGCCGAAATCCTCGGTGACGAGCCACCGGATCCGGATCGGCGGCGAGACCGTCGCCTACACGGCGACCGCCGGCTACCTGATCGTCGACGACGCCGACGAGAAGCCCGCCGCGCGGTTCGGCTTCACGGCCTACGTGCGCGAGGGGGTGGACGACCCGGCCCGCCGGCCCGTCACCTTCGCCTTCAACGGCGGCCCGGGCTCGGCGTCGATCTGGCTGCACATGGGGGTCCTGGGGCCGAGGATCGTCGTCACCCCCGACGCCGACTTCGCGCCGCCGCCGCCCTACGAGGTCGTCGACAACGAGCACAGCGTCCTCGACGTCACGGACCTCGTGATGATCGACCCCGTGGGCACGGGCTACAGCCGCCCCGTGGGCGAGGCCGCCGGCGAGGACTTCTGGGGCGTCGACCAGGACATCGACTCGGTCTCCCGCTTCATCAAGAAGTGGGTGACCGAGAACCGCCGCTGGGCCTCGCCCAAGATCCTCCTCGGCGAGAGCTACGGGGGGATGCGCTCCGGCGGCGTGTCGCTGGCGCTGCTCGAGCGCCACGGGATGGCGTTGAACGGCGTCGTCCTCGTCTCGCCCTTCATGGAGATGGTCACCGGCTTCGACGGCCTCGGGGTCGACCTGCCGCACGTGATGTTCCTGCCGACGCTGGCGGCGACGGCCTGGTACCACGAGGCGCTCGCGGAGCGCCCCGCGGATCTGCCGGGGTTTCTCGACGAGGTCAAGGCGTTCGCCTACGACGAGTTCGCGCCGGCGCTCTTGAAGGGCAGCCGCCTGGGCGCGAGCGAGCGCGCCGCCGTGATCGCCAAGCTCGCCCGCTACACGGGGGTCGACGAGGAGTACTGGGAGCGCGCCAACCTGCGGGTCACCCACGGCCAGTTCGTCAAGGAGCTCTTGCGCGACCGCAAGCAGACGGCGGGGCGGATCGACTCGCGCTACGCCGGCCGCAGCTTCAACCTGCTGGGCGAGGAGATGAGCTACGACCCGCAGTCGGCGGCCGTGACGGCAGCGTTCACGAGCGCCTTCCTCGACTACTACCACAACGAGCTCGAGTTCGGCCGCGACCTCGAGTACAAGGTCTCGGGCGAGGTGTGGATGAAGTGGGACTGGAAGCACCGGCCGCCGGACGGCGGGCGCTTCGCGCCGCCCTTCCCCAACACCTCGGTCGATCTCGCCCACGCCATGGGGAAGAACCCGGGGATGAAGCTCCTCGTCCAGCAGGGCTACTACGATCTCGCCACCCCCCAGCTCGCCACGGAGTACTACCTCGAGCACATGGACCTGCTCCCTGAGCAGCGGGAGAACGTCACCGTCGAGTACTACGAGGCGGGCCACATGATGTACCTCCACCCGCCCTCGTTGGTGAAGTTCAAGGACGACCTGGCGCGCTTCATCCGCTCGGCGACGGGCGGCTAGCGGCCGTCGCCATGCGCCGCCCGGGCCACCGTCCGCCGCGGCGGCGCCGCGCAGACGGACGTAGGATGCAGGCCTGATGCGGCGCGCGGCCCTGGTCCTGGCGGTCAACCTCGCCCTGCTGGCTGTGCTCCTGGGCGCCGTCGAGCTCGCCTCCCGCCTCCTGGCGCCGACCGGCCGCCCCCAGCCCCTGATGGCGGCCACCCTCGAGGACTGGGTCACGACGCGCGAGTTCCACCCGCTGCTCTTCTGGCGGATGTCGCCGCGGCGCGCCGCCGACGGCACCGCCGTCGTCAACGAGCTGGGCCTGCGCGGCCCGCTGCCCGGAAAGAAGCGGGCCGGCGAGCTCCGCATCCTCTCGCTGGGCGAGTCGACGACGGCCGCCTTCCGCCTGCCGCTCGAGCGCGCCTACACGGGCGTCGCGGCGCGCGAGCTGGAAGCGGCGACGGGCCGGCCCGTGACCGCGATCAACGCCGGCGTCGGCGGCTACGCGCTGGCGCAGGGGGTGACCTTCGCGAAGCTCTACGGCCTCGACCTCGAGCCCGACGTGGTGCTCACGTACTTCGGCTTCAACGACTTCCTCCGGGTCGGCTTCCGCGCCGAGAGGGACGCCATGCTCGACCCGGCGACGGCCGGCCTGACCGACCGCGAGCTGCTCTCGGCGAGGAGCAAGCCGCTCGCACGGGCGCTCCTGTGGCTGGAGGGCAGGAGCAACTTCGCGCGCTGGGCGATGGGCCGCCAGCCCCCCAACGAGCTCCGCCGCGGCACCAAGGTGCGGGTTCCCGAAACCGACCGGCTCTTCTTCTACGAAGAGCTCCGCGAGCTCTGCCGGGCCCGCCGCATCCGGCTCGTCGTGCTCGTCCCGATCTACCGCAGCTTCCACCGCCACGAGCGCTTTCTGCGCGCCCTCGGCGACTCCGGCTTCGAGGTCCTGGACCTCCCGACCCTCCTCGCCCCCGGCCTGCCGGACCGCCGGCCGTACTTCTTCGACCCCGTGCACCCCCGGGCCGAGCTGCACCGCCTCATCGGCGAGGCCGTAGCGAAGGGCGTTGCTGCGAGCCTGCCCGCCGGGTAGTCGCCGAAGATACTCCCGGACAGGGCAAGGGAAAGCGGCGACGGCGAAGGCACGGAGGGGCCAGCGAGGTCGAGCGATCGGGCAACCTGCCTTCTGATTCGGGTGCCCTCCGGCGGGGCTTGGAGGTTGAGCGAGTCGTCGCCGAAAAGACCTCCGGGTAAGGCGGCGAGAGTCTGAAGTGATCGCCAGCCTCGTGCGCCGCCGTTTCTTCTCTACCCGGGTCTTTTCCCGGCGATCGATTCTTGGGGCGCGTCGGGTCATCGTGGACAGGACCGCCAGTCTGGCGCGGTCTGGCGCGGAACAACGCGCTATGCTCTTCCGTAACAGAAGCCAAGGAGCAGGGGGACAGGTGGGAGTGACCGAGTCCTCAAGGAGGTCAGGATGCTCAAGACGTTGCGCGCGTTGAAGTTCCTCTTCGTGGGACCGCTCGTTCTCGGCTTTCTCTTCGTCATCAACTGGATGACCTCGCCGGGAGACTGGTGGGTGCAGTGGGCGGCGCTCGGCATCGGCATCGCCTGGGTGATCAGCCTGTTCCGGGTGATCGGCGCGATCGTCGTGGCCGGCGGGCTCGCGGCCTTCATCGCCTACGTGAGCCGTAAGTGACGGCGCTGCGGTCGCCCGGCGACACGCTGCACCATGTACCCCGCTTCCGCGTCGAGCCCGGGCCGGCGGTGACGTCCGGCGTCGAGGCCATGAACCGCACGGTGCTGGAGCTCCTGCCGGCCCGCTAGCCGGTTCGGCCGGGGACGGCGCACGACGGGAGGCCGGCGCGGATGTCGAGGGGCGGCGCATCCCATCGCCGGGCGGTCCTGCAGGCCCTCTTCGTGACCTTCCTGTGGTCGACGTCGTGGGTGCTCATCAAGATCGGGCTGCGCGAGATCCCGGCGCTCGGGTTCGCCGGCCTGCGCTACGGGCTCGCCTTCCTCATGCTCCTCCCCGTCGTCCTCCGGCGGCCCGACCTGCGAGCCGCCCTGGCGGGACTCGAGCGCGCGGATTGGCTGCGGCTCGGCGCGCTCGGCCTCGTCTTCTATCTTGCGACCCAGGGCGCGCAGTTCGTGGCTCTCGCCCATCTGCCGGCGGTCGCCGTGAGCCTCGCGCTGAGCCTCACGCCCGCCGTCGTGGCTTTCGGCGGGGTGCCGCTGCTGGGCGAGCGGCCGGCCGGAACGCAGTGGCTGGGCCTCGCGCTGGCCCTCGGCGGCGCGGCGCTCTACTTCCTGCCCGTTACCGTCCCTCTCCACCCCATCGGTCTCGCCGCGGCCGGGGTGGGCCTGCTGGCCAACGCCGGCGGCACGCTGCTGGGCCGGGGAGTGAATCGCGAGCGGCGCCTCCACCCGCTGGTGGTGACCGTCGTCAGCATGGGCGTGGGCGCCGCGGGCCTCGTCCTCGCCGGGCTGGCGACGGAGGGCGCTCCCCGGCTCGGCCCGGCGGGCTGGCTCATCGTGCTCTGGCTGGCGGCCGTCAACACGGCGTTCGCCTTCACGCTCTGGAACCGCACCCTCGAGCGCCTCTCGGCGACGGAATCGAGCGTCCTCAACAACACGATGCTCGTCCAGATCGCCGTTCTCGCCTGGCTCTTCCTCGGCGAGTCGCTCGCCGCCCGCCAGGTCGCGGGCATCCTGCTGGCGGGCGTCGGCGCCCTTCTCGTCCAGCTCGGCTCGGGGCGGGCGAAGATCCCGGACAGAGAGCCGCCCGGCGGCGACGAGGCTCCGGGATCCTGAGGTCCGCGAGCGGGCGGTGGGGTTGCTCGGGGCGTCGCTGCCGGGCGGCCATTCCGTCCCTTTCGAGATCCCGACCGGCAAACCGCCCGGGTCACGACGTCGACTCCGGGCAACGCCGCGGGGGTCTGCTGGGTAGGGCGAAAGACACCTGGGATGGCACCGCGCGGGGGCAAGGGCTTGGAGGACGGAGCGCGGCAGGTCGGGGTGGCGGGCAGCACGAGAGCCTCCCCGAGAGCGACAGCGCAACCGGTTTTTCGCCCTACCCAGCAAACCCCGCGGTATTCGTCGGAGCCTCCAACCGTGTCGGGCGGCTCATCGGTCGGGATCTCGACAGCGACGGAATGGCCGCCTGGCAGCGAACTCCAACGTGTCTAAAGGGTTTCATTCCCGGGAACGTCCGAACCGACCTGCTTTCCACCTTCGCCTCACGATCCTGTGACGAACCGAGCCTCCACCGGACGGACCTCGGCCGCCCGGTCGCGGAATTCGACCGCGTCCCGGTGGGTTAGGCTGCAACGATGAAGCGGATCCTGTCCCTGGCCGTCGCTCTGGTGCTCTGGCAGGGTGCGGCCTGCCTGGCGGCGGAGGATGCGGTCGGCGGGGAGCTGTCCGACGCGGAGATCGTCGAGCGCGTCCTCGATCTGCGCCGGGAGCTCGATGCCCTGCTGGCGGCGTTGCCGGTGGAGCTTCGCGACGAGGTCGAGCGGCGCCTGGCCGCGGACCCCGAGGCCGCTGCCGTCGAGCAGCCGGTCGCGGTGGCTCCGGCGGCGGAGGGAGCCGTGGCCGGCACCCCTGCCGCGGTCTCGACACCGGTGACTCGCGTCGCCGACTGCGCCGAGCTCGCCCCGTTCGACACCGACGGCGACGGCTCGATCTCGGGCTTCGACCGCTATTGGCGCTTCTTCAGACTGTGGCGCGACGACGGCGACGGTGCCGTGGAGCCGCCCGAGCTCACGACCCTCTACGAGGCCGGCGTTCGCGAGCTGGCGAGCGACCTCGCGCGCTACGAGACCGCCGACGGGCTGGACGGCGGCGTGCGCCGCGTCGACGGCTGGATCACCCTCGAGCTGGCCGGCAGGAAGGGCGGCGCGGCGACGTTGATGATCGACGCCGACCGGCTCGGCGGTGCCGGCGAGCTGATCCTCGTCGACGCCGCCGGCGAGCCGCTCGGCGGCCTGCGCCGGCTCGGCGACGAGACCCTGCTGTCGGTCGCGGGATCCCCGACCCGGCTCGCCTGTCCCTGATCCCGGACCCTGAGAGCGCCCCCTCCCGAACCCCCTGGAGATACCCATGCACGGAAGCTCCCGCGCTCGCGCGATCCTCGCTACGACCCCCGCGCTCCTCCTGTGGCTCGCCTGCGCCGCGGCGCCGGCTCCGCCCGCGCCCCCGGTTCCCCCGCTCGCCCCGGCGCCGCCCCCCGCCGCGCTGCCGGCCGCGGACGCCGCGATCCCGCTCGACCCCGCCGTCACCGTCGGCCGCCTCGCCAACGGCCTTACCTACTACGTGCGGGCCAACGGCAAGCCCGAGAACCGCGCCAGCCTGCGCCTGGCGGTCGACGTCGGCTCGCTCGTGGAGGACGACGACCAGCTCGGTCTCGCGCACTTCGTGGAGCACATGGCCTTCAACGGCACGGAGCGCTTCGCCAAGCAGGAGCTGGTGAGCTATCTCGAGCGCATCGGCATGCGGTTCGGCGCCGACGTCAACGCCTACACGAGCTTCGACGAGACGGTCTACATGCTCGAGGTGCCGACCGACGACGAGGAGACGCTGGCCACCGGCCTCGACATCCTCGCCGAGTGGGCTCACCGGGTGAGCTTCGAGGACGAGGAGATCGAGCTCGAGCGCGGCGTGGTCGTCGAGGAGTGGCGCCTCGGCCGCGGCGCGCGGGCGCGGATCGCGGACGCCCAGCTCCCGGTCCTCTTCCACGGCTCGCGCTACGCCGAGCGCAAGACGATCGGTGAGAAGGAGGTGCTCGAGCAAGCGCCGCCGGAGGCGCTGCGGCGCTTCTATCGCGACTGGTACCGGCCCGACCTCATGGCCGTCGTCGCGGTGGGCGATTTCGACGAGGCCGGCGTGATCGCCACGATCGAGCGCCTGTTCGGGGAGCTGCGGGGGCCGGACGAGCCGCGGCCGCGGATCGAGTACGAGATCCCCGGTCACCGCGAGACCCTGACGTCCATCGTCACCGATCCGGAGGCGACGGCGATCGACGTCATGGTCGGCTACAAGCGCCCCGCCGAGAAGGTCGACGACGTCGCCGCGCTGCGGCGCCGGCTGATCGACGCGATGTACGACGACATGATGATCGCGCGCCTCGGCGAGCTCTCCCTGCGGCCGGATCCGCCGTACCAGGGGGCGTACGCGGCCTCCGGGCCGCTGGGCCGCACGCGGTCCGTCTACCAGCTGGCGGCGCGGGTGCGCGACGGCGGCGTCCTGCGGGGGCTCGAGACCCTGCTCGCCGAGGCGCGCCGGGTCGAGACCTGGGGCTTCACCGCATCGGAGCTCGAGCGCACCAAGACCGGCATCCTGCGCGGCATCGAGCGCGCCTGGGAGGAGCGCGACAAGGGGGAATCGAACCGCTACGCGGGGGGCTACGTGCGCCACTTCCTCGCGGACGATCCCGAGCCCGGGATCGACTACCTCCGCGACCTCTACGCCGATCTCGTGCCCGGCGTCGCGCTCGCGGAGGTCAACGCCCGCGCCCAGCAGTGGCTCACCGACGAGGACCGGGTGATCCTGGTCAGCGGGCCCGACAAGGAGGAGGCCGGGATCCCGAGCGCGGAGGACCTGCTCGCGACGTTCGACCGGGTGGCCGGACTGGGCGTGACGCCGTGGGTCGACCGGACCCGCGACGAGCCCCTGGTGGCGAGCCCGCCGCCGCCGGGAGCCGTCGTCTCGGAGGAGGAGATTTCCGCCGTGGGGGCGCTGCGCTGGCGGCTGAGCAACGGCGTGACGATGGTCCTGAAGCCGACCGATTTCAAGAACGACGAGGTGCTGCTGGCCGGCTACAGCCCGGGCGGCCATTCTCTCGTTCCCGAGGAGGACTACATCACGGCCATCCAGGCCGCTTCCGTCGTGGCCGAGATGGGCCTCGGCGACTTCGACCAGATCGAGCTCGGCAAGAAGCTCACCGGCAAGGTCGTGGGGGTGGGCGCGTCCATCGGCGAGATCAGCGAGGAGGTCGACGGCGCGGCCTCGCCCAGGGACCTCGAGACCCTGTTCCAGCTGCTCTATCTCGAGTTCACGGGCGCGCGCCGCGACGAGGAGGCGTTCCAGTCCTACCTCGCGACGACCCGCGGCGCGCTGGAGAACCAGGAGGCGTCACCCGGGTTCTGGTTCGAGCGCGAGTGGAACCAGGCGACGTTCGGCGGGCATCCGCGGCGCCGGCTCCTGACCCTCGAGGCGATGGACGAGCTCGATCTCGACCGGGCGCTCGCCATCTACCGCGAGCGCTTCGCGGACGCGTCCGAGTGGATCTTCACCCTGGTGGGCAGCTTCGACCCGGAAGCGGTGCGGCCGCTGGTCGAGGCCTGGGTGGCCGCGCTGCCGGCCACGGGCCGCGCCGAGACCTGGCGCGACGTGGACGCCTGGGCGCGGCCGACGGTAAGCCGCTTCGAGGTGCGCCGGGGGATCGAGCCGCGCGCGAGCGTCCGCCTCGTCTTCCACGGCTTCACGGAGTGGAGCCCGCTCGCCGGCCACCTGGCCTCCTCGATGGCCGAGGCGCTGCGAATCCGGCTCCGGGAGGTGATGCGCGAGGACCTGGGCGGGGTCTACGGGGTGCGGGTCTACTCGAGCATCTCGCGCTACCCGCGGGGGCGCTACAACTCGGGGCTCTCGTTCGGCTGCGACCCGGAGCGCACGGACGAGCTCCTGGCCACGGCTCTGGCGGAGATCGAGAAGCTCAAGGACGAGGGGCCGAGCCAGGACACCGTCGACAGGGTGCGCGAGATCCAGCGCCGCGGCCGCGAGACGGCGCTCGAGCGCAACGGCTTCTGGCTCTCGCAGCTCGAGTTCCACGAGGTGAACGGCCTGCCGCTCACCGACATCCTGGACTACGAGACCCTGGTCGAGGCGGTGACCGTCGACTCGATCCGCGACGCCGCCCGCCTCTACTTCGACAGCTCGCGCTACGTCCAGGGAGTCCTGCGCCCGGGCGAGCCGGCCGCGGGCGAGGGCGAAGGCGAGAGCGAGCAAGTCGAGGCCCGGCCCGCCCCGCCCCCGGCCCCCGACCCGGCGGCCAGCCCGGCCGGGCGGGCGGCTTCCGCCGCCGCCCTCTGACGAGGCCTCGCCTCGGACCGCCGGGAGGACGCCGCCCGCCGAGCGCACGGCCGCGCGAAAGCCGGAGCGTCGAAAAGAATCCAGGGAAGGGAAGCCGAGCACGGACTTGGAGGCCTCGGGTGGCCCTCCCTGGCTTGCCCGCCGCCTGCCGAGCGAACGGCCCGGCGAATGCGGAGCGTCGAAAGGAAACCAGGGAAGACAGGCCGGGCACGGAATTGGCAGCCTCGGGCCGCCTTCCCAGCCTGGCCCGCCGCATGCCGAGCGGATGGCCTGCGAATGCGGAGCGTCGAAGAGAAGCCAGGGAAGAGAGGCCGAGCACGGATTTCGATGCCTGGGGCTGCCCTTCCTGTCCTACCTGGAGTCTTTTCGGCCGCTGAACGGAGGCCCTCCAGGCCCCACCTGTAGGGACGGTGCCGCCCCCGGGGCTCGCTGCTACCGTTGCGGCTGCGGCTCGACCGCTCACCTGGCGAGGAGCGAGACGATGTGGAGAAGAGCGTTTCTGGTCGTGTGTGTGACCTTTCTGGCGGCGACGGTTGCGGCGCAGGAGGTGCGGTCGAAAGACGGGCCGGGCAAGGCGGAAGTCGAGGAGCTGGCCTGGATCACGGTGGGCGCCGACGCCTTCGAGACGCTGAAAGAGCACGAGGACGCCTTCGCCGCAAGCCGGCCGCTCTCGCGGTTCGGCGAGGTGCCGGGCGTCGTCCTGACCCGGGTCAGGCTCGACGACCTGGACGCGATTTCGGTCGTTCTTCACGAGGCCTACCGGCGCTGCCCGGGCTTCGTGCGCCACTGGACGCTGGCCGATGCCCGCCGCGCTCTGGATGCCCTTGCGGCGCCGCCGGCGCGTGAGCCGGAGGCGTACACGATCGACCAGCCGCAGGCCGTCGCGAGGCTGACGGCGGCGATCGAGAAGCCGCAGATCCTCGAGACGATCGAGCGCCTGTCGACCGACTTCAACAACCGCTACCATCTCCACCCCTCCGGGACGGCGGCGGCGCTGTGGATCCGCGACCAGTGGCTGGCCTACGCCGCCGGCCGGCCGGACGTCACGGTCGAGCTCTTCGACCACGCGAGCACCGACCAGCCGTCGGTCATCCTCACCATCGCCGGCGTCACGATCCCCGAGGAGGTGGTGGTGCTCGGCGGCCACCTCGACTCGACCTCGTTCAACGGCGGCGGAACCGGCAACCCCAACTTCATCGCCCCCGGGGCGGACGACGACGCCTCCGGCATCGCGGTGCTGAGCGAGGTCGTCCGGGTCGCCATGGTCGAGAACTTCCACCCCCAGCGCACGGTCTCCTTCATGGCCTACGCGGCGGAGGAGGTGGGGCTATGGGGGTCGGACGAGATCGCCGCCGCCTACCAGGCCGCCGGCGTCGACGTCGTCGCCGTGCTGCAGCAAGACATGACCGACTACTTCGGCTCGGACGAGGACATCGGCCTCATCAACGACCACACGACCCCCGCCCTGACGGCCTTCCTCGGCCAGCTGCTCGACGCCTACCAGCCGGACCTCGTGTGGTCCCTGACCGCCTGCGGCTACGGCTGCTCGGATCACGCCTCGTGGAACGATCGCGGCTTCCCAGCCGCGTTCTCGTTCGAGTCGCTCTTCGGCGAGCACAACCCGGAAATCCACACCGTCGACGACACCCTGGCGACGCTGGGCAACAACGTCGACCACGCCGCCAAGTTCACCCGCCTCGCCGTCGCCTTCATGGTCGAGATCGCCAAGGAATGGTTCGAACCGGACATCTTCGCCGACGGCTTCGAGAGCGGCGACACCTCCGCCTGGTCGGCGACGGTTCCCTGAAGAGATTCGAGTCCTCGAATCTACCGGTGCGCGATGACTTCGCCGCTCATGCGGGTCTCCCGCGGAAGCTCTACGACAGGGCTGTCGCGGATTCCATCCTGCCTCGACGGGACGAGGATCTGCGAGCGAAAAGACGCCGGGTAAGACAGCAAGGGCAACCCGAGGCTTCGAGCTCCGTGCCCGGCTCTCCTTCGCTGGATTCTCTTTCGACGATAAGGATTCGCGACGAGCTTCCCGGGCCAGGCAACGGCCATGACAAGCTGAGAGCGCATGACCGGCCACCGCGAGAGCCCGGCTGCCGTCTACCGGGAGCGACTGCGCATTCGCGAGGAGCGGCTCGGCGCGCTGCGCCGTCGTGACGGCCTGATCGCCAATCTGCGGCTCGCCGCCGCCGGGGCCGGGCTGGCGCTCGTCTGGCCGGCGCTCGTGAACCGGGCCGTGGCGGCGGGCTGGCTGCTCGTGCCGGTCCTCGCCTTCGCCGTCCTGGCGGCCGTGCACGGCGGGGTGCTGCGGCGCCGCGACGAGGCGGCGCGGGCGGTGCGCTTCTACGCCGCCGGCCTGGCGCGGCTGGAGGATCGCTGGGTGGGGCAGGGCCGCGGCGGCGAGGAGTTCCTCGACCCCGGACATCCCTACGCCCGGGACCTCGATCTCTTCGGGCCGGGCTCGCTCTTCGAGCTTCTCAGCACGGCCCGGACGCGGCCGGGGGAAGCGACTTTGGCGGCCTGGCTCCTGGCGCCGGCCGGCCCGGCCGAGATCGCGGCGCGGCAGAAGGCCGTCGCCGAGCTGCGCGGGCGGCTGGATCTGCGCGAGGAGCTGGCGATCCTGGGCGAGGACGTGGCCTTCACCACCGACCCCGGCGACGTCGTCTCCTGGGCCGAGGGGCCGCCCGTCGTCGCCTCGCCGTGGGCGCCGCGCCTCGCCGCCGCCGCCGCGATGCTCAACGTCGCCGCCCTCGGCGCCTGGTGGCTCCTGCCCTACGGCTCGCTGCCGCTGGTGCCGGCGCTCGCCCTGAGCGGCGGGCTGGCGCTCGCCTGGCGCCGCCGGATCGGCGAGATCCTGGGCCGGGCCGGCCGGCCGGAGCGCGAGCTCCTGCTGTGGGCGAGGATGCTCCAGAGGCTCGAGGCGGAGCCGTTCACGGCCGCCAGGCTCGGCGCGTTGCGGGCGGCGCTGGCGGGCTCGGCGGGCTCGGCCGCGGAGCGGATCCGGCGCCTCGCGCGCCTCATCGAGTGGAGCGAGTCACGGCGCAACGTGCTCTTCGCGCCCCTCGCGGCCGTCCTCCTGCTCGGCCCCCAGCTCGCTTTCGCCGTCGAGCGCTGGCGCCGCCGCTCCGGCGGCGAGGTGGGTGGCTGGCTGGCGGCGCTGGGGGAGCTCGAGGCGCTGTGCAGCCTGGCGAGCTTCGCCAGCGAGCACCCGGAGGACGCCGTGCCGCGGATCGTGGAGGAGCCCTGCTTCGTGGCCACGGGCCTCGGGCATCCGCTGCTGCCGGCCGCCGGGTGCGTGCGCAACGACCTGCGACTGGATCGCGAGCAGCGCCTCCTCCTGGTCAGCGGCTCGAACATGTCGGGCAAGAGCACGCTCTTGCGCAGCGTCGGCACCAACGCCGTGCTCGCCCTGGCCGGCGCCACGGTGCGCGCCGGGTCCCTGTCCCTGGGCACCGTCGCCGTCGGGGCCAGCCTGCTCGCCATCGACTCGCTCCAGGACGGCACCTCGCGCTTCTACGCCGAGATCCGGCGCCTCAAGCAGATCCGCGATCTGGCGGAGGGCGAGGCGGCGCTCCTCTTCCTCCTCGACGAGATCCTCCACGGCACCAACTCCCACGACCGCCGCATCGGCGCCGAGGGCGTGATCGCGAGCCTCCTCGCCGCCGGCGGCCTGGGCCTCGTCACCACCCACGACCTCGCTCTCGCCGAGATCGCCGACCGGCTTGCCCCGCGCGCCGCTAACGTCCACTTCGAGGACCACCTCGAAGGGGGCCGCATGGTCTTCGACTACCGGCTGCGCGAGGGGATCGTCGAGCGAAGCAATGCGCTCGACCTCATGCGCGGCCTGGGCCTCGAGGTCTGACCGCCGGTGGGGCCCCGGGCGTGAGATAGTCGCGCCCGCGATGATGGCGGAGGAGCTCTAGTGGCGAAGTTCCGGTGCGAGGTCTGCGGCTCGGCGTTCGACGTGCCGCAGGCGGCGCTCGACAAGTACCCGGGGTGGCGGCCGAGGTTCTGCCGGGACCATTCGCCGCAACATCGGACCGGCGGCGCGCGGAAGGGAGCAGCGAAGGGGGCCGGCGCCACCAGGAGCACCGCCGCGCGCCGGGGCCACCCGGCGCCGGGCAAGCGGGAGGAGAACCTGACGCTGGCCGAGGTGCTCGCCAGGTACGAGGAGGGGCCGCGCTCCGGCGTTTTCACGGACGGCAGCGCGACTCCCAATCCGGGGCCCGGCGGCTGGGGCGTGGTGTGGGTGGAGAACGGCGAGGTGCGTGGCGAGCGCCACGGCCACGAGGCGCGGACGACGAACAACCGCATGGAGCTCACCGCCCTCATCGCGGCCTACGAGCTGCTGCCCGCGGACGCGAAGGTCAAGGTCCACACGGACAGCCGGCTGTGCGTGGACACGATCACGAAGTGGGCGCCCGCCTGGGAGCGCAACGGCTGGAAGCGCAAGGGCCAGCCGCTCAAGAACCTCGACCTCGTGCGGCCGCTCCTGGCCCTCTACCGCGCCCACCCCGGCTGTCCCCTGGAGTGGATCGCGGCGCACTCGGGCCAGCGCTGGAACGAGTACGCCGATTCGCTCGCCACGGCCTGGATGCGCGCCGAGCTCTGAGGCGCGCCGCCGCGCCCCCCCGGCCCGCCCGTGCTAGTGTTTTCGGCCGCGCCCGATGGCGAAGGGGAGGACGAACGATGAGCCGCGCGATTGCCAGCACCCTGATTCTCGCGAGCGCCCTGGCCCTGGCGGCGCCGGCCGCGGCGGCCGAGCGGATCTGCCCGGCGAGCTGCGACTGGGGCTACGGTCCGGGAGGGGGGCCGGATCGCTGGGGGGAGGTGTGCTGCCCGCTCTGCGACGGCCGGCGCCAGTCGCCCATCGACATCCTCCCCGGCAAGGCGAAGGCGGCGGAGCTGCCGGAGATCCGGGTCTCCTACCGCGAGTCGCACCTCGAGCTCTCGAACGACGGGCACACAATCGGGGTGGCGGACCTGCTGACGCCCGGCGCCAACTTCATCGAGCTCGGGGAGAGCCGCTACGCGCTGACGGGGCTCCATTTCCACTCCCTGAGCGAGCACACGATCGGCGGCCGCCACAGCCCCATGGAGCTGCATCTGGAGCATCGACGCACGTCCTGGGATCTGGCGACGATCGCCGTGCTCATCGACGAGGGACCCGACAACCCCGCGTTCGCGCCCCTGTGGAGCGCCCTGCCGGCTTCCGCGGACGACCCGGCGCGCACCGTGATCCTCGACCCGGACACGCTGCTGCCGGAGAGCCGCGGCTACTACACCTACCTGGGCTCGCTGACGGTCCCGAACTGCGCGGAGACCGTCACCTGGTACGTGCTCCGCGAGCCCGTGCTGCTGTCCGCCGCGCAGATCGACGCCTTCCGCGCCATCTACGACCACAACTACCGGCCGGTGCAGGAGCCCAACGGGCGGGTCGTGCGGACGCGCGAATGAGCGGCCGGCCGATGATCCGACTCCCGAGAGGGTCGTCCGCCGCGCTCCTCGTGTCCCTCCTGGCTTCCGGCTGTCTGTCGACGACCGTTCCCGAGGCCAGGAGCGCCCTGCAGGCAACCGCCATCCGATCGCCGGCCGACGTCGCCGCCTACGAGGAAGCGGACGCCGCCGACGACCGGCTCAACGACTGGTGCGCGGCCGCGCTCGCGATCCGGGAGGCCGGCGAGCCGCTCGCCGCGGACGATCCGGTGCTGGGCGAGGAGGCCGCGGCCGCGGTCGAGCGCATCCGCCAATCCGCCGCGGCGGCCGAGAGCGAGGAGCTCCGCGTCGTCCTCGTCGCCCTCGCGGACGCCCACCAGCGGCGGCTGGACATCCTCGGCAGC
>Ga0224512_10002765_pt1 | contig 15828 bp, 12 predicted proteins | sample SF_May12_sed_USG_4_FD_169103 | JGI IMG/M metagenome (GOLD analysis project Ga0224512, IMG submission 169103) | Sediment microbial communities from San Francisco Bay, California, United States - SF_May12_sed_USGS_13 | ecosystem: Environmental > Aquatic > Marine > Sediment | place: USA...
ACGCGGGCATTTTTCGCCGGGTTTTTTTAGCGACGTTGAACTGGCGGAAACGTTTGCCAGGTGCCATATTTGCACCATATTCGTCACCTATCACTCGCGCCCATACAGGGAAGGCTGCTAGACAGAAGGAAATCGTGGCCGCCCGTTTCCGATCCAGGCGAGGGGGGCGTTCCTTTGGGATGCTGTAAAGCGGGCCGCATGGCCCCGCCGGGTGGTCGGAACCCGATGAATCTTTACCATACGGAGTCAGAACATTGCAGACCCTGATCTTCTCCAACCCCTCCCGGACTGACGCTTTGCCCCGTCGAGACCGGCCCAGGTCCCGGCCACTGGGCAAGAGAACGGCGGCCGCCTTGCTTGCCTTCTGCTTGGCCGTGCCGGGCCTGCCGCTCGGCGGCGCGCCGGCGGCGGCACGAAGCGCGCCTCAGAGCTTCGCCGACCTTGCCGAACGCCTGCTGCCTGCGGTGGTCAATATCTCGGCGACCCAGGTCAGCAAGAAGCGGCGCCTGCCGGAGATGCCCCAGTTCCCTCCGGGCTCGCCGTTCGAGGAGTTTTTCAAGGATTTCTTCGATCGGAACCAGCGCGATTCTCGGCCGCGCAAGTCGAACTCCCTGGGATCCGGTTTCATCATCGATCCCTCCGGCTATGTGGTCACCAACAACCACGTGATCGAGGATGCTGAGGAGATCACCGTCATCCTGCATGACGATACCAACCTCAAGGCCAAGATCGTCGGCCGCGACAAGCGGACCGACCTGGCGCTTCTCAAGGTCGAGTCCGAAAAGCCGCTTCCCGCCTTGAAGTGGGGCAATTCGACCCAAGTGCGCGTAGGCGACTGGGTTCTGGCCATCGGCAACCCCTTCGGCCTGGGGGGCACCGTCACCGCGGGCATCATCTCCGCGTCCAAGCGCGACATCAATTCCGGGCCCTATGACAGCTACCTGCAGACCGACGCCTCGATCAACCGGGGCAATTCCGGCGGCCCCATGTTCAACCTCGAAGGCGACGTGATCGGCGTCAATACCGCGATCTATTCGCCCTCGGGCGGGTCCATCGGCATCGGCTTCGCCATCCCCTCTTCCCAGGCCAAGGTGGTCATCGACCAACTGCGCAATTTCGGCCGCACCCGGCGGGGCTGGCTCGGTGTCCGCATCCAGACGGTCACCAAGGAGATCGCCGAGAGCCTGGAACTCGGTAAGCCGCGCGGCGCGCTGGTCGCCAGCATCGACGAAAACGGACCGGCCAAGGGCTCGGGGCTCAAGGCCCGGGACGTCATCCTGTCGTTCGACGGCAGGCCGGTGAGTGAGATGCGGGACCTGCCCCGGCTCGTGGCCGAAACCCCGATCGACGCCAAGGTCACCCTCAATGTCTGGCGCAACGGCAAGCAGATCGACATTTCCGTCAAGCTGGGCGAGCTGCCCGAAGATATCAAGACCGCCAAGGTCACCGGTATCGAGGACAAGTCGGCGGTCGAGATGCTGGGCATGACGCTGACCAAGCTGAACGACGAACTGCGCCGGCGCTACAAGCTCGACACCCGGGCCAGAGGGGTCCTGGTGATCGACGTGAAGGAAGGCAGCGCAGGCAAGAAGGGCGGCCTGCAGGCCGGCGACCTGATCGTCGAGGTGGCGCCCGATCAGGTGCGGACGCCCAAGGAGTTCAAGGAACGCATCACCAAGGCGCGCAAAGCCAAGCGCAAGACGGTGCTGCTCCTGACCGAACGCAAGAAGGTGCGCCAATTCATCGTCCTGCCGGTCACCTGACGGCGGATTCCAAAACGGCGAAACGGGGCCCGGTCGGGCCCCGTTTTTTTGTCCCGGACCACCGCCTGCCGGCTTTGCCGCGTCGAGATCGGGTCTGGCCAAGGCGGCCCCCTGAGGGTAAGTAATGGCCCAGCCCGCCGCGGCCCGAAGCGTTTGCCGACGTGGCCGCGGGCATCGAACGTCAGCGCCAGGAGAGCCAGTTGAACCACACCCATGCGCCGCTTGTCCGACCGTTCCGGGGTCTCCGTCCCGCGCCGGAACACGCCCAGGATGTGGCCGCCCCCCCTTACGACGTCGTCAACACCCAGGAGGCCGCGGCCCTGGCCGAGGGAAAGCCGCTCAGTTTCCTGCATATCTCCAAGCCCGAGATCGACCTGCCGCCGGGGACCGATCCCTATGCGCCGGAGGTCTATGCCAAGGGCGCGGAGAACATCGCCCGCATGATCAAGGACGGCGTGCTCCTGCGCGATCCGGCGCCGCGCTACTACGTTTACCGCATCCAGCTCGGCGATCACGTGCAGACCGGTATCGTCGGCGGCGGCTCGGTCGCGGCCTATGATGCCAACCGCATCCGCCGCCACGAATTCACCCGGCCCGACAAGGAAGACGACCGGGTGCGCCAGATCGAAGCGGTCGGCGCCCAAACCGGACCGGTGTTCACCGCCCACCGCCCCGACCCGGCCCTGGCCGAGGTGACGGCGCGGGTGACGGGCCGGGCACCCGCCTACGAGGTGGATCTCGCCGGTGCCCGCCATACGCTCTGGGTGGTCGACGGGGAGGCCGACATTGCCGCGATCAACGCCGCCTTCGATGCCATGGAGGTGATCTACATTGCCGACGGGCATCACCGGTCGGCCGCGGCGTCCCGGGTCGCCGCGGCCCGCGGCGGCGGCGATGACGCCCATAATTATTTCCTGATCGTCAGCTTTCCCGCCGATGAGGTGCAGATCTTCGATTACAACCGGGTCGTCAAGGATTTGGCGGGGCTTTCCGTGGCGGATTTCCTCGGGCGCATTGCCGCGGATTTCGAGGTCGCGGCCAGCGATCGGCCGGTGAGGCCCGATCGGGCCCATAGCTTCGGCATGTACCTGCCCGGCCAATGGTATCGCATCGTCCTCAAATCGCCGCCGGGGCGGGACGCGCCGGCGCTGGAGCGGCTCGATGTCGGACTGTTGCAGGACCGGCTTCTCGGCCCGGTGCTCAAGGTCGGCGACCCGCGCATTGACAAGCGCATTGATTTCGTCGGCGGCGTGCGGGGTCTGGAGGGGCTTCAGGCGCGGGTGGACGGCGGTGAATGGGCTGTGGCCTTCGCGCTGTTCGCGACCTCCTTGGAAGACCTCATGGCGGTGGCCGATGCCGGCGAAGTGATGCCGCCGAAATCGACCTGGTTCGAACCGAAACTCGCCGACGGGCTGGTGTCGCTGCCGTTGGACTGAGCCTGTCCGCCGGCCCGGTTCGGCGCCTTGGATTCTGATATGCCGGATCGAGAGAAACAGACCGTCACCGTGATCGCCGGGCCCACCGCCTCGGGAAAGTCGGGCCTGGCCCTGGCCCTGGCCGAACGCCTGGGCGGCACCGTCATCAATGCCGATTCCATGCAAGTGTATCGGTGCCTGGAACGGCTGACCGACCAGCCCGACGCGGCGGCGCGGTCCAGGGCGCCCCACCGCCTTTACGGCATCCTCGACCCATCGGAGCCGTGCTCCGCCGGCCGCTGGCGCGAACTGGCCCTGAAGGAGATCGATGCGTCCCTTGCGGCGGATCGGCCGCCCATCGCGGTCGGTGGCACCGGGCTTTACCTCAAGGCGTTGATCCAGGGGATCGCGCCGGTGCCCGAGATCCCGGACAAGGTCCGCGCGGCCGTGCGGGCGCGCCTGGTCGCGCTCGGCAACCAAGCCTTCCATGAAGACCTTGGCGCCCGCGACGCCCGGTCCGCGGCAGCGATCGGCCCAGGCGACACCCAGCGCATGATCCGCGCGGCGGAGGTGATCGAGGCGACGGGACGCTCCCTGACCGACTGGCAGAGCGAACCGCCCGAAGGCCCGCCGGGCCATCTCGGTTTTCGCACGATCCTCCTGATGCCCGCCCGCGACACCCTGTATGCCGCCATCGAAGCCCGGGTCGAGCGCATGGCGGCGGCAGGGGCGCTGGAGGAGGCGGCGGCGCTTGCGGCCCGCGGCCTGGCCCCGGACCTTCCCGCCATGAAGGCGTTGGGGGTGGCGGAGCTTGCCGCCGCGGCGCGTGGTGCGGCGCCCCTGGACGAGGCCCTGGTCCGGCTCAAGACGGCGACGCGGAACTACGCCAAGCGGCAGATCACCTGGTTCAAGGGCCAGATGGTTGCGGATTTGATCCTCACTGCGCAATTTTCGGAAAGCAATAGGAAGGAATTCTTTACAAAAATTCTATAAAATGTCTTGACCGGCGCGCCCCGGGGCCTTAGGTTGCGCGCCGTCTAACCGGGCCCAGACCCGGATCGCGAAGAAACGCAAGACGGCAGGCAGGCTTGGAGGGCAAGGCCCTCCCAAGTGCGGGAGGGCATGGTGCCCTCCGGTTTTTTCGTGGGCTCAGGTTTGGGCCCGTCGCAAAGGGGTTTGAGCGATGGCGAACGGTGAGATGACCGGTGCTGAAATTCTTCTCAAGGTTCTCGAGGAGGAAAAGACCGAAGTGGTCTTCGGTTATCCCGGCGGCGCGGTGCTGCCGATCTACGATGCGCTGTTTCAGCAGAAGGCGGTCCGCCACATCCTGGTGCGCCAGGAAGGCGGCGCGGTTCATGCGGCGGAAGGCTACGCGCGCTCCTCCAACAAGGTCGGCGTTGTGCTGGTGACGTCGGGCCCCGGCGCGACCAACGCGGTGACCGGGCTGACCGACGCCTTGATGGATTCGATCCCCATCGTCTGCCTGACCGGCCAGGTGCCGACCCACCTGATCGGCAACGACGCCTTCCAGGAAGCCGATACCACCGGAATCACCCGCCCGTGCACCAAGCACAATTACCTGGTCAAGGACATCGACGACCTGGCCCGGGTGGTGCGCGAGGCTTTTTATGTCGCGCGCAGCGGCCGCCCCGGCCCGGTTGTCATCGACCTGCCCAAGGACGTTCTGCAGAAGAAGACGCGCTACGTGCGGCCGCAGGCGGGCAAGCGCGTCAGCCACCCGTCATACCGGCCTCAGACGCGCGGCGATACGGCCGCCATCAACGCGGCGGTCGAGCTGATCGCGGGTGCGAAGCGGCCGATCTTCTATACCGGCGGAGGCGTCATCAATGCCGGACCCACGGCGTCGAAGCTGCTGACCCAGTTGGTGCGCAAGACCGGCCATCCCATCACCTCGACCCTGATGGGGCTCGGCGCCTATCCCGCGCGGGACAAGCAGTTCCTCGGCATGCTGGGCATGCATGGGACCTATGAGGCCAACCTCGCCATGTACAATAGCGACGTCATGGTGTGCGTCGGCGCGCGCTTCGACGACCGGGTCACCGGCAAGCTCAGTGAGTTCGCGCCCAAGGCCAAGAAGATCCATATCGACATCGATCCTTCGTCGATCAACAAGAACGTTTTGGTCGACGTGCCCATCGTCGGCGATTGCGGCACGGTGCTGGGGCAGCTCGCCAAGCGCTGGGGCGAGGTCAAAGCCAAGCCGGATGCCAAGGCGCTCAAGAAGTGGTGGGACCAGATCGGCAAGTGGCGGGCGCGCAAGTGCCTCTCTTATGAGCACAGCGACACGGTCATCAAGCCGCAATACGCGCTCGAGCGCTTGCAGGCGCTGACCAAGGACAAGGACGTCTACTTCACCACCGAGGTCGGCCAGCATCAGATGTGGGCGGCCCAGTTCCTCCAGTTCGAGGCGCCCAACCGCTGGCTCACCTCGGGCGGCTTGGGCACCATGGGCTACGGCCTGCCGGCGGCGCTCGGCGCCCAGGTGGCGCATCCCAATTCCCTGGTCATCGACGTGGCGGGGGAATCCTCGCTTCTGATGAACATGCAGGAATTCTCCACCGCCGTGCAGTACCGCCTGCCGGTGAAGGTCTTCATCCTCAATAACTTCTACATGGGGATGGTGCGCCAGTGGCAGGAGCTTCTGCATGGCGGGCGTTATTCGGAGAGCTACATGGCAAGCCTGCCCGATTTCGTGAAGCTGGCGGACGCATTCGGCGGCACCGGCCTGATCGCGGAAAAACCCTCCGAGGTCGATGACGTGATCAAGGAAATGATCGCCACCGACGACATGGTCATCGCCGATATCCGCATCGATCCGGCGGAGAACTGCTTCCCCATGATTCCCTCCGGGGCCGCCCATTACGACATGCTGCTGGGGCCCGCCGACCGGGCGGCCAAGCCGGTGTCCGAAGAGGGTATGGTCCTGGTCTAGGACCGCCGGGACCGACAAGGAAAGGACCGAGACGTGAGTGCAGACGGGACCGAGCGGCACATCGTCGCCGTGCTGGTGGACAACGAGGCGGGCGTGCTCGCCCGGGTGATCGGCCTGTTTTCGGGCCGCGGCTACAATATCGAATCCCTGACCGTGGCCGAGGTCGATCCCGCAGCCGGGCTTTCGCGCATCACCGTCGTGACCTCGGGCACGCCCCAGATCATCGAGCAGATCAAGGCACAGCTGGGCCGCCTGGTGCCGGTGCACAAGGTCTCGGACCTGACCGAGGAGGGCCCCCATGTCGGACGCGAATTGGCCCTGATCAAGGTCAAGGGCCGGGGCGAGAAACGGGTGGAATCGCTCCGCATCGCCGATGTGTTCAGGGCCGGCGTCGTGGATTCGACGTCCCGGTCCTTCGTTTTCGAGATCACGGGGGCGCCCGAGAAGATCGACGCCTTCGTTCGGCTCATGGAGCCGCTGGGCATGGTCGACGTCTGCCGCACCGGGGTCGTCGCTATTGCCCGCGGCGACAAGCCCATCTAAAACAAGGGCGTCCTACAGGAGGGACGCCAAAAAATTGAGGAACCGATCATGCGCGTTTACTACGACAGGGATGCCGACGTTAACCTGATCAAGGCGAAAAAGGTCGCCATCGTCGGCTATGGCAGCCAGGGTCATGCCCATGCCCTCAATCTCAAGGATTCCGGGGTCAAGGACGTGGCGGTGGCGCTGCGCCCGGGTTCGGGTTCCGCGGCCAAGGCCAAGGGGGAAAAGCTCAAGGTCATGACGCCGGCCGAAGCCGCGAAATGGGCCGACGTGGTGATGGTGCTGGTGCCCGACGAATTGCAGGCGGAGCTCTATGACAACGAGCTGCGCGACAACATGAAAAAGGGTGGGGCCTTGGCCTTCGCCCACGGGCTCAACATTCACTTCCGCTTGATCGAGCCGCGCCAGGACTTGGACATCTTCATGGTCGCGCCCAAGGGGCCCGGCCACACTGTGCGCGGCGAATACTTGAAGGGCGGCGGCGTGCCCTGCCTGATCGCGGTGGAGCAGGACGCGTCGGGCAATGCCCACGATATCGGCCTGTCCTATGCCTCGGCCATCGGCGGGGGCCGCTCCGGCATCATAGAGACCACCTTCCGCGAGGAATGCGAGACCGACCTGTTCGGCGAGCAGTCTGTGCTGTGCGGCGGCCTCACCAGCCTGATCAAGGCCGGGTTCGAGACCCTGGTCGAGGCGGGATACGCGCCGGAAATGGCCTATTTCGAGTGCCTGCACGAGGTCAAGCTGATCGTCGACCTGATCTACGAGGGCGGCATCGCCAATATGCGCTATTCGATCTCCAATACCGCGGAATACGGCGATTACAGCCGGGGCCCCCGGCTGATCGACGCCGGCGTCAAGGCGCGCATGAAGGAAATCCTGGAGGAAATCCAGACCGGCAGGTTCACCAAGGAATGGGTCCTTGAAAATCGCGCCGGACAGGCCAGTTTTAAGGCCATGCGCCGCCGTGAGGCGGCCCATCCCATCGAGGAGGTGGGGGAGAACCTGCGCGGCATGATGCCTTGGATCTCCAGCAACCGACTCGTGGATAAGTCGCGGAACTAAGCCGCTTTCCTAAGGTTTTCGAGACCGGGCCGCGGCTAGACACCGCGGCCCGCGTCGTTTTGGGCCGGCTTCGGCGAATTGCCAATTGGTCATTGCGGACCGTTGGGAAGAAAGCGTAAAAAGAACGTCTTAACCAAATTTTTTAAGGTTTTTGTGGATTATAGGTGCGGAAGTCTGGGATGGGCCCAAAGGAACTTTCGGCTTGGTCTCCACCGTGCCGCCGCGGAAACGGGGTGTTTCCCGGTAGGGTATCGATATGGACGCAGAAATTGCCCGCTCCCTGGAGGGGACGGAAGAGGTTTGGATGACGAACTGGCGGAACAGCGGGGCGTTGACGGGCGCCGGGGCGGTGGCTCCGGGCTCGGTGCGTGCCCGCCCGGGCTGCGGCGGCGTCGCCGGCGGCCGGTCCGCCCTTTTGGGAGGGGAACTGCGACTTAGGCACCCCTGAACCGCGGCCCGCGCCGCCGTTCGGGGGATTGGTGATTATATTTCCAGCCGACCGTCGCAAGGAACGACCCATGACAGAGAACAGAGACCCTGACCGGATCATCATATTCGATACCACGTTGCGCGATGGCGAACAGTCGCCGGGCGCGTCCATGACATTGGAAGAAAAGCTGCGCATCGCCGAGGTGCTGGACGAACTTGGCGTCGATGTCATCGAAGCCGGCTTTCCCATCGCCTCCAACGGCGATTTCGAGGCTGTCCGGGAGGTCGCGGCAAGCCTGCGCAACGCCACCGTGTGCGGCCTGGCGCGCGCCCACGACACCGATATCGACCGCGCCGCCGAGGCCATGCAGTCGGCCAAGCGCAAGCGCATCCACACCTTCATCTCCACCTCGCCGCTGCACATGAAGTACAAGCTGCAGATGGAGCCGGAAGACGTGCATGCGGCGGTGATCTCATCGGTGACCCGGGCGCGCAATTATACCGACGATGTGGAGTGGAGCCCGGAGGACGGCTCGCGCAGCGAGCACGATTTTCTCTGCCGCTGCGTCGAATCGGCGATCGATGCCGGCGCCACCACCATCAACATCCCGGATACCGTGGGCTATGCCATCCCGGCGGAGTTCGGCGCGCTGATCGAGATGCTGATGAACCGCGTGCCCAACATCGACAAGGCGGTGATTTCCGTCCATTGCCACAACGACCTCGGCTTGGCCGTGGCCAATTCCCTGGCCGCCGTGACCGCCGGCGCCCGGCAGGTGGAATGCACCATCAATGGCCTCGGCGAGCGGGCCGGCAACGCGGCCCTGGAAGAGATCGTCATGGGTCTGCGGACCCGCAAGGACGTGTTGCCGTTCGAGACCGGCATCAATACCACCCAGATCATGCGCGCTTCGCGCCTGGTTTCGGCGATCACCGGTTTCGTGGTCCAGCCCAACAAGGCGATCGTCGGGGCCAACGCCTTCGCCCATGAATCGGGCATTCATCAGCACGGCATGCTGCAGCACGCCCAGACCTACGAGATCATGCGCCCCGAAGATGTCGGCTTGACCGAGTCCAAGCTGGTCATGGGCAAGCATTCGGGCCGCCATGCCTTCCGCGAGAAGCTCAAGGACCTGGGGATGGAAGTCGGTGAGAACGCCCTGGAGGATGCCTTCCGGCGCTTCAAGGACTTGGCCGACAAGAAGAAGGAGGTCTTCGACGAGGACATCATGGCCCTGGTCGACGATACCGTGGCGCGGTCCAACGACCGCATTCAGGTGGTCAGCCTCAAGATCGTCTGCGGCACCGAAGGGCCCCAGACCGCCGAACTGAGCCTCAACGTGGACAACGCGGAGCGCAGCACAAAGGCCACCGGCGACGGACCGGTCGATGCGACCTTCCGCGCCATCCGCGAGCTTTTCCCCCATGAGGCGCGGTTGCAGCTCTATCAGGTGCACGGCGTGACCGGGGGCACCGACGCCCAGGCGGAGGTCACGGTCCGGCTGGAGGAAAACGGGCGGACGGTCAATGGTCAGGGGGCGGATACGGATACCCTGGTGGCTTCGGCGCGGGCCTATGTGAACGCGCTCAATAAACTGTTGGTGAAAAGGGAGAAATCGGTGTCCGCGTTATCGGCGTAGACGCCTTGGGGTTGACAGGGGCCGCCCAGCTAGGCCTGCCCCGCAAAGGCAAGAAGCGAGGTTTCATGTTTTCCAGACTACTCGGCATGTTATCGGCGGACATGGCCATCGATCTTGGTACGGCCAATACGCTTGTCTACGTCAAGGGGCGCGGGATCGTCCTCAACGAGCCATCGGTGGTGGCCATCGCCGACATCAAGGGCCATAAGCAGGTGCTCGCCGTCGGCGACGAGGCCAAGATGATGCTGGGGCGCACCCCCGGCAATATCGAAGCCATCCGTCCCATGCGCGACGGGGTCATCGCCGATTTCGAGATCGCCGAGCAGATGATCAAGCACTTCATCCGCAAGGTCCACAACCGCCGCTCCTTCGCCCATCCCCAGATCGTCGTCTGCGTGCCGTCGGGCTCTACCGCGGTGGAGCGCCGGGCCATTCAGGAATCGGCGGAAAGCGCCGGGGCCCGCCGGGTGTTCCTGATCGAGGAACCGATGGCCGCGGCCATCGGCGCCGGCCTGCCGGTGACCGAGCCGACGGGTTCCATGGTGGTCGATGTCGGCGGCGGCACCACCGAGGTGGCGGTGCTTTCGCTGGGCGGCATCGTCTACGCCCGCAGCGTCCGGGTCGGCGGCGACAAGATGGACGAAGCCATCATCGCCTATATCCGCCGCAACCATAACCTTCTGGTCGGCGAAGGATCGGCCGAGCGCATCAAGAAGGAGATCGGCTCCGCCTGTCCTCCGGCCGAGGGCGAGGAAGGCCGGGTCATGGAGATCAAGGGCCGCGATCTGATGAACGGGGTGCCCAAGGAACTCATCATTTCCGAACGCCAGATTTCGGAAAGCCTGGCGGAACCGGTCAGCGCCATCATCGAGGCCGTCAAGGTGGCGCTGGAACACACCGCACCGGAACTGGCCGCCGATATCGTCGACAAGGGGATCGTTCTGACCGGCGGCGGGGCGCTGCTGTCGAACCTCGATTACGTGTTGCGCCATGCGACGGGACTGCCGGTCTCGATCGCCGACGAACCGCTCAGCTGCGTCGTGCTGGGCACCGGCCGGGCGCTCGAGGAAACCAAGACTCTGAGGGACGTCTTGGACCGGTACTAGGGTAGTTGTGTCCGCCCGGCCAGGAAGGCCGGGCGTCGGGGAGGCTAGGTATGGAACTGAGAAGGCCGGGGTTGATTGCCAGGCTGAGTGCGCCTCTCCGGGGGATGGGCCAGCGCTTCATCCTGATCTCTCTCGTGATCGCGGGGTTCGGCTTCATGTTGCTCGGCAAGAGCGACGTGGTGTTGGTCGATCGCCTGCGCTCGTCCGTCGCCGATGTCGCGGCGCCGATGCTGGAGGCCGCCACCCATCCCGTCCAGGCCTTCAATCGTGGCCTCACCAATATTCGCGAGCTATTCGCCCTGCGTTCCGAAAACGCCCGCCTGCGCCGCGAGGTGGCACGGTTGCGCGCCTGGCACGCCACGGCACAGGCCCTGGCGGCGGAAAACAAGTCCTTTCGTTCGATGCTGAATTACAAGGGGCCGGCGCGGGACAGCTTCGTCAGCGCCCGGGTCATCGCCGATGGCCGCGGCCCCTTCGTCAAGAGTGTCCTGGTCAACGCGGGCGTCCGCGACGGTGCGGCGAAAGGCCAGGCGGCGACAGCCTTCGGCCGCCTGGTCGGCCGGGTGACGCTGGCGGGCGCGCGATCCTCGCGGGTGCTTCTGCTGACCGACCTCAACTCCCGCGTTCCCGTGATCATTGGCGCGACCCGTACCCGGGCCATCCTTATCGGCGACAATTCGCCCCGGCCGCGCCTCGGATTTCTGCCCGAAAACCCGGATATCAAGGCGGGCCAGCGCGTGGTCACGTCGGGTCATGGCGGGGTGCTGCCGGCGGGCTTGCCGGTGGGCCGCATCGTGGCCGGGGAGGACGGCGTCTACCGGGTGCAGCCGCTGGTCGACTTCGACCGCCTGGAATACCTACAGATCATCCGGTTCAAGACGGTCGGCGCGCCGGAAGCGGAGGCCGCGGATAAACCGAAGCGGGGTGGGCGCACCTGATGGCGGCGATGTGGCACCGGCTCGATGTCTTCGCGCGCCGGCTGATCCCGGCCGGCTTAAGTTTCGTGCTCGTGATGCTGACCGTGGTTCCCTTGCCGTTTCCGGGATTCGGTACCATCGTGCCGATGCTGGCGCTGGGCTCGGTGTTCTTCTGGGCGGTGCATTATCCCTCTCTCCTGCCGCCTGCGGTGGTCTTCACCATCGGCCTTGTCCAGGATGTCCTGACCGGCGCGCTTTTCGGTTCCGGCGCGGTGGTCCTGCTGCTGGCCTACGGCGCGGTGGTCTCCCAGCGGATCTTCTTCCGCAACAAATCCTTCCTGGTGATCTGGTGGAGCTTCATGATCGTCGCTTTCGGCGCCGGGGCCCTTGCCTGGGCGCTTGCCAGCCTGTTCAGCGTCCACGTGATCCCGCCAGTGCCCGCCCTTTATCAGGTGCTGGTCACCATCGCCGTCTACCCGCTGTTGACCGTGATCCTGCACGGGGTGCATAAGTTCCTCCCCAGGGAGGATTGAGGTGATCCGCGACCAGGACCGCTACCGCCTGTTCAGCCGCCGCGCGGTGTTGCTGGGCGGCGGGCAACTGGCCCTGTTCTCGGCCCTTGCCGGACGGATGTATTACCTGCAGGTGGTCGAGGCCGACCGCTACCGGACCCTGGCCGAGGACAATCGCATCAACATGCGGCTTCTGGCGCCGTTGCGCGGCGTCATCCTCGACCGCTACGGGGTTGAGATCGCCACCAATCAGCAGAACTACCGGCTGATCGTGGTGCCCGAACGCAGCCCCGATATCGAACAGACCCTGACCCGGGTGGCGCGCTTCATCGAACTGGACGAGGCCGAGCGCAAGCGGGTCAAGAAGGATGTCCGGCGCAAGCGGGGCTTCGTTCCGGTGACGCTGCGCGAGAACCTCGATTGGCGGGAGGTTGCCAGGATCGAGGTCAACACGCCTGAACTGCCCGGCGTGCTGATCGAAGTCGGGCAGACCAGGCTCTATCCCCTGGGCCCATCGGCGGCGCACCTGGTGGGCTATGTCGGCGCGGTGTCCGAGGCCGAGTTGACCGGCGAACCGCTGCTGGAGCTGCCGTCGTTCCGGATCGGCAAGAACGGCGTGGAGAAGGTGTTCGACAAGCGCCTGCGCGGGCGCGGCGGGCGCTCGGAGGTGGAGGTCAACGCCACCGGCCGCGTCATCCGGGAGCTTTCGCGCCGGCCGGGCGAGACCGGCGGCGAGGTCCGCCTCACCATCGATGCCGGCTTGCAGGATTTCGCCCATAGGCGGATCGGCGAGGAAAGCGCGGCGGTGACGGTGATGGACGTCTATCGCGGCGACGTGCTGGCCATGGCGTCGGCGCCGGCCTTCGACCCCAATGCCTTCAACCAGGGCGTCAGCAAGACGTATTGGCGCGAATTGAATGGCAATGAGCGCGCGCCGCTCACCAACAAAGCGATCGCCGGCCAGTATGCGCCGGGCTCCACCTTCAAGATGGCGGTGGCCCTGGCGGCCCTGGAATCCGGATTGGCGGACAGCGACGACCGGGTTTTCTGCCGCGGCCATGTGCAGCTCGGCAAAACCCGGTTCCATTGCTGGAAGCGAGGCGGCCACGGTTCGGTCGACCTCATGGCCGCCTTGCAGCAAAGCTGCGACGTCTATTTCTATGATCTCGCCCGCCGTCTCGGCATCAACCGCATCGCCGCCATGGCGGAGAAGCTGGGCCTGGGACAGACCACCGGCATCGGGCTGCCCGGGGAAAGGGCCGGCCTGATTCCGACCCGGGAATGGAAGCTCGCGGTCATGGGCAAGCGCTGGCAGGGGGGCGAATCCCTGGTTGCCGGTATCGGCCAGGGCTTCGTCTTGGCGACGCCCTTGCAGCTTGCGGTGATGACGGCCCGCATCGCCAACGGCGGGCGCGCCGTCAGCCCGCGCCTGTTCGTGCCCACCGATGAGGTTTGGGACCCCCAGGCGCCGCCGCCGGCCGCCGATGCCCTACCCAGGATCGGCATTTCCAGCGGCGCGCTCGATCTGGTGCGCCGCGGCATGGACGCGGTCACCAATTCGCGCCGGGGCACCGCCTACCGCTCGCGCATCACGGAAGATGCGTGGCGCATGGCCGGCAAGACCGGCACCAGCCAGGTGCGGCGGATCACCATGAGCGAACGGCGCGGCGGCGTCATCAAGAATGAAAAGCGCCCCTGGAAGGAACGCGACCATGCGCTGTTCGTCGCCTATGCGCCGGCCCATGCCCCGCGCTACGCGATTTCGGTGGTGGTGGAGCATGGCGGCGGCGGATCAAAGGCGGCGGCACCGATCGCCCGGGACGTGATGCGCGAGACCTTCATCCGTGCCGAGCGCGCCGCCGAAGCGGCCGGCCGGGCGGCACGCGCCACCGGCCCGGCGACCGCCGTCAGCAAGGCAGCCTTCCATCCCGGCGCGGACGGAACCGGCGGAACCGGCGGGGGGCGGCGATGATCCTGTCTGGTTATTTCAGGAAGCCGGAAATGCCGCTCACCCAGAAGCTCGGCCAGGTGAGCTGGGGTCTGGTGGTGCTGGTCACCCTGATTGCCTGCGTCGGCTTCGTGATGCTCTATTCGGCGGGCAACGGTAACATCAACCCCTGGGCCTCGCGCCAGATGATGCGTTTCGGGCCCGCCCTGGTGCTGATGATCGGCCTCGCCCTGGTGGATGTCCGGGTGTGGTTGCGCTACGCCTATGTAATCTATCTCGTCGTCCTGATCTTGCTGGTGGGGGTGGAATTCTTCGGGACCGTCGGCATGGGGGCGCGGCGCTGGATCAACCTCGGCGTCACCAACGTCCAGCCGTCGGAGCTGATGAAGGTGGCGCTGGTGATCGTGCTGGCGCGCTATTTCCATGCCCTGCCCGACGAGGCCGTGGGCCGGCCGCGGTGCCTGCTTTGGCCGATCGCCCTGACCTTCGTGCCCGCCGCCCTGGTGCTGCGCCAGCCGGACCTTGGGACGGCGATCATGCTGGTGATGATCGGCGGCATCGTGTTCTTCATGGCCGGCGTCCGGCTGTGGAAATTCGCGGTCGTCATCGGCACCGGCTTGGGTGCCATTCCGATCGCCTGGCAGTTCCTCAAACCCTATCAGAAGCAGCGCATCCTGACCTTCCTCGATCCGGAATCCGATCCGCTGGGGTCCGGCTACCACATCCTGCAGGCCAAGATCGCCGCCGGTTCGGGCGGGCTGACCGGCAAGGGCTTCCTGAAAGGCAGCCAGGCCCATCTCAACTTCCTGCCGGAAAAGCAGACCGATTTCATCTGGACCATGATGGCCGAGGAATTCGGCCTGGCCGGCGGGCTCGGGCTGCTGGTACTCTATGGGCTGGTGCTGGCCTACGGGTTCTTCATCGCGCTGCGCTGCCACAACCAGTTCGGCCGCCTGGTGGCGATGGGTATCAACGCGGGGTTCTTCCTCTATATCTTCATCAACATCGCCATGGTGACCGGCCTGATCCCGGTCGTCGGCGTACCGCTGCCGCTGATCTCCTATGGCGGCACCTCGATGCTGACCTTGATGATCGGCTTCGGCATCCTGCTCAGCGTCCATGTCCACCGCGACGTCACCATCGGCCGGGTGGAAGAGGGCATCGGGCCCAATTGACGGCGCCCGGTTGACGGCGCCCGGTTAAGGGGGACGGGTGGCTGGTGCCGCCGGGGGGCGGGCGCCGCAGGACCGCCCGGCAACCCACGGTGCCAAGGTTTCCGTGCGAGGCCGGGCCAAGGTTTCCGTGCGAGGCCGGGCCAAGGTTTCCGTGCGAGGCCGGGCCAAGGTTTCCGTGCGAGGCCGGGCCTCGACAAACCGCGGGTCAGTTGCTATATCCATGCCCTTCCCGCAAGGGACATGCCACGGCATTACGGGCGATTAGCTCAGTTGGTAGAGCAGCTGACTCTTAATCAGCGGGTCCGGGGTTCGAGCCCCCGATCGCCCCCCATCTTTTCAAGGGCTTAGTCGGAAACGAC
>Ga0224512_10002766_pt1 | contig 15825 bp, 13 predicted proteins | sample SF_May12_sed_USG_4_FD_169103 | JGI IMG/M metagenome (GOLD analysis project Ga0224512, IMG submission 169103) | Sediment microbial communities from San Francisco Bay, California, United States - SF_May12_sed_USGS_13 | ecosystem: Environmental > Aquatic > Marine > Sediment | place: USA...
TCTGCGAGACCTTCGCGCATGAGGCGGAGGCACTCGCTGCGCTGGAGGCGGCGCGCGGTACCGGGCTCCCGGTTTGGCTGTCGCTGACAGCGGGTCCCTCCGGAGAGCTTCTCACCCCATCGGATTTCGAGCGGATCGGTCGTGAGGCGGTCGGGCTTGGCGTCGATCGTCTCTTGGCGAACTGCATTGCGGCGACCCGGATGACGCCGTTCGTCGAGGCGTTGGCCTCGCTCGGCGTACCGGTGGGCGTCTATGCCAACGCCGGGGCCAAAGACGAGCGGCTCGGCTGGGGTGACGCTGCCGAGGATGCGGCCGAGCGGTACGTCGCGCTCGCCGAGCGCTGGGCGGAGATCGGCGCAACCGTCATCGGTGGGTGCTGCGGCATCGGACCTCATCACATTCGCGCGTTGAGCGAACGCTTTCGGTCAGGAGCTAGCGGCGTTCTTGGTGCCGGCGCCTGACTCGACGAGCTCGCGAACGCACAATACGAGGTCCGAGGGGTCGAACGGCTTTCGGAGCCATCGATCCGGCTGCCCGTGTGGATCGATGTCTTGGGGCGGGGGTGCGCCGCTCATGATCGCGGCACTCGACACCAAGCCCTTGTCACGCAGCTGGCCTAGAAGAATGTCGCCCCTGGCATCGGGAAGGGTGAGATCGATCAAGGCGGCCGAAAAAACTTCTTCGCGCGCGAGTGCCTTAGCGGCGGAGGAAACGCATACCGACGTGACTCCGCCGAGGGCGAGCGTCGTTGCGATCAAACCGCGCACCCCTTCATCGTCTTCGACCACGAGCACATGGATACGCTGAGCCGCTTCGGGCTCCATGACGCGGCTGATTCGAGTTTGCCGCGGAACGAACTCGGACTCGCGCTTTACGCCTGCCTCTGGGAGTTGAATCCTGAACTTAGCCCCGTGCCCTGGCGATGTGTCCAAGCGGATCCGACCGCCGAGCGACTCCACGGTGCCCCGAACGATCGCAAGGCCGAGACCAGTGCCCTCCGAGCGCGTCGTGTAATACGGCTCGAACGCGCGCTGCTGCTGAGCGTCGGACATCCCCGGCCCATTGTCTCGCACCTCGAGGTCGATGAGCTTGCCGTGATGGCGTGCGTGGATCGACACTTCCCCACCGCTCGGCACCATCTGCACTGCGTTGTGCGCGAGGTTCCAGACGATCGAGAACAGCTGGGAGCGCTTGGCGTCTACCCAACATTCGTCTTCCGCCTCCGCATGCACGGTGACGCGCTTTTGTTGTGCCTCCGGGCGAAGCAAACGGGCGACATCGCGGATCACCACGGTGAGATCGGTGCGACTTCGCTCGTGATTGGTGTGTCGTACCATCCGCAACAAGTCTTGAGTCGCATCCCGCGCCACTTGCGCGCTCTTCTCGATGAGCGACAGCGCCTCCTCGGGCGGTGCCTTGTCGGGGCGTTCCCGCGCGACTTGGGCCCAACCGACGATCGCGCTCAGCGCGTTGGCGACTTCGTGGGAAACGCCCGCCGCGAGATCCGCCGCGGCTGCCTTGGCCTGTACGCTTTCGGGGATCGGGCTCTCCTGGGATGTGATCAACAAAGCGACCCCGTCCGCTCCTGTCGGTATGGCGAGCACCTGTACGCCGGGGCGGGGGTCGAAGGCGCCCTGTCGCCCCGCGCGCGCCTCGGCGACCACGCCTTCGAGCTCGTCCGTGTCCGCGGCGTCGACCAGTTTCCGCGCGTCTTCGAGCAGACCGCTCGGCTGGTGTGTGCCGAGCCGCTCGAGGGCATGAATGTTGGCACTCAGCGTCCCGTTCGAGTCCTCTTCGAGGAGCGACAGACGGAGTTGGTTAGCCAGCCAACGAATTAGTTCTAATGACACCGCAAACGTCCGTTTCAACCAAAATGTACGACCTTTCTTGGGGTTTCGTCAACCGAAAGGCAGGTTTTGGTGAGCAAGTGCGCAGTCCTCGCTTCGCGAGTGTCTGCGATCTAACGTTTTGCTTGCGATATCATCATGTTGCGCGCGCTAGGGCGCGGTCTCACCTGCACCAAGCGGAGCTGAGCCCCGAAGCGGCCGCTCGTGTGCGTTTAGTCTCATCAATTGGGTTGCAGAAGGAGCGCTTTTCGCTGCGTGCGGGGTGTGACCCGCCTCACAACACCCAGCGATACGATGCGCACCGCCAAGAACTCGAAGCTGCTCTCCTTAGACAGATAGTCGTCGCCCCCGACTCGGAGCCCCGTAATCCGGTCCACTTCGTTGTCGTGGCAGGTCAAGAAGATCACGGGCAGCGTCTGCGAAAAGCGCCGAATATCAGCAGAGCAGAGCAGAAGCCCGCCATCGCGCTCTTCGCCAAGTGCCACGTCGAGAACCGCAACATCCGGCATGTCGAGGCGAAACGAATCGAGTGCGCTTGCACGGTCGCCAAACGCCTGAACCCCAAAACCGCGCGCGCGAAGAAAGTCCGCGTAGTTCTCGCGAATCACATCGTCATCTTTCAACTAGGCCAACCGTACCGATCATTCAAGTTTCCTAGCACAGGCTTGGCCCAGTCTGTGCGCCCGACCCCCAACGATCGGATTACCAGTCGCCCCGACTAATCATCTCAGCGGGTTGCGCCAACAGCAGAACGCGTTCTAGCCGCCGCAAAAGCCAGCGCAGTTGACTTTGGCGGCCATAGTCGAGCACTCGGGGACATCGACACAGGCGTAGGTACAGGCATACTCCGTCTTCTGGCCCTGGGTCACGAGTCCGCGGCACAACCCGCCCGCAGGACACTCGTCATCACGGCCGCTTGGGCATGTCCGCCCGTCGTGGAACGCACGCAACGCAAAGCAAGTCGTGAGCTTTTCGTGGATGCCGCAATAGCTCTGGGTCTTACCTCCCGAAGGGCTCTCCCGGTTGACGAGGGGGACGACAAACGGTGGGGGGCAACCCGTACCCCGTTCATCGGTTACCCGCAAACAAAACCCCATCGTTTCGTCTGGAAAGGGCTTGCCGTAGTACGTCATCCACACACACCGGTGCTCCGGATCCGCGCAGTTGCTATCGGTGAAGCAAGTCTCGCAAGTCGCGCGGCTCGCCAGCGCCAATGTGGTGCAGGTCAGCGTCATGGGGTCACAGCTGGTGCCTGGACAGCTAGACCTTTCGGTTCCGGGCGTGCACTGCCCCTCACCAACGATGACACCAATCGAGTTGCTGGCGTCGGGCTTGGTTAGGTCGGAGGTGGTCAGGTCGGAGGTGGTCAGGTCGGAGGTGGTCAGGTCGGAGGTGGTCATGTCGGAGGTGGTCATGTCGGGGGTGATCGTGTCGAAGCCACCATCGCCGACCCCACCGTCGCCCACTCCGTAGCCATACAAGTCACCATTGCCGGCACCCGCCGTTTGCGTTTCAAACGCACATCCCGAGCTCAGTACCAACAGCACTAAAGCGAGGGTGAACCTTGCGCTAGGGATGCGTTCCTCCATGTTATTAGATTCCTCGAAAGACATATCGGGCAACCACGACGTCGACCCCGCCGCCCTCGTACACGACGTAGCCGACCACCAACAGACGTCCGCGATTATCGAGGATCGCGCCCGCAGCGTTGAGCCCCGCGCCTTCGAGCCCCGTGAGCGTTTTGTGCTCGCCCTCGACAGGTGAGCCATCGGCGCTCAGGTGTGCAATCGCGATTTGCCGCTCCCAGAGAGAGGGTCGCGACGCTCCGACGACGACGATGTTCCCGTTCGGGCGATGGAGAACCTCGACGGCCTCCTCCGAATCGCTGCCGAAGTCGATGAGCACGGAGCCACCGTCGCCGAACGCCTCGTCCAGAGCGCCGGCTGGGTCGTACGCGGCAACCAGGAAGTCGTACGCGTACCGCCACGGTTCAGCGAAGTTCGAACGCAGCTGAGCCCAACCCGCGGTGAGAATTCGACCGGCAGGCGTGAGGGCCATTGCGTTCAAAGACTCCGAGTGGCCGGGCGACCCATCTCCAAAATCGGTGACGACCCTTCCGCCGTCGCCGAAGGTCGCGTCGAACGAGCCGTCGTCCGCCAAGCCAGCGATCGTGAAGTCGAGGGTCCCGTTGAAGCCGATCTCGCCAACGCTGCCCCCCACCAGGATGCGGGTGGCCCCGTCGGCGTCGCTCGAAACGAGGACCTCCTCACTGTAGCCAGGGTCCATGAGGAGCACGCCGTTGTCACCAAACGCGGCGTCAGGTGTTCCGTCCGACAAAACTCGCACCGCAGAGAAACGCTTCGTCCACTCGCAAGCAATGCCGGTAGCGACGATCCGGCCGTCTGAGTCAACCGCGATGTCAGTACCCTCCACGAAGCAGGGCTCGGAAAGTCGAGTGACGCCCGCAAGGGCAGGATCGTTTCCAAACGCGTTGTCGCGGGACCCATCGGCGAGGTATCTGGCCAACGTGAAGGCGCAAGCACTTGGCGAGTACGATTTCGTCCAACCAGCGATGAGTATGCGCCCTCCGCCGTCGAGGGTGACCGCGCTGTACTCCGTGTTTTCGTCGAGAGATTCACGGACGAAACCGGTGCTGTCCTCGCCGAACGATACGTCGAGGGCACCATCATCGTCGAGAAGGGCGGCGAATCCGTGGTTCGGACCAAAGGTCGAATCATGGGTTGTGCCGGCGACGACGATTCGATCGTCCGGCATGACCGCTACGGCTCTCGCACCCTCGGACGTCCACATGCCATCGAGAATGCTGAACGTAGCAATACCATCGACACCAAAGGTCGGGTCCAACTCGACGACTTCGAGCATCGGGGCTCCGGCCGCGCCACCGGTGCCAACGGTCGCGCCCGCTCCGCCGACGCCTCCCGCACCCCCGGTTCCGGGTCCGACCATCCCGCCTGCGCCGGCAAATCCACCCGTGCCACTGTTCCCAAGGGCGCCATCGCCGGTGCCCGAGTCACGGCTTCCGCAACCAAGCGCGGTCGCAACCATGGTCGCTAAGAACAGGGCCATGCTGGCCGTCGATCGTGATGCTTGCGTTTGGGATCTTCTCGTCATGATGTTTCTACACTCCTCAGCGGCCACAGAAACCTCCGCAGTAGGTGGGCTGATTGCCTAGACTCGGACACTGGCCGTCCGCGGTGCATTCGTAAGTGCACCAGTTGGCCGCATTGACTCCGCTGCCAAATGTGCGGCAGATGCCGCCCTCGGGACATTCTTCGTCCAGTCCGATAGGGCATGGCTCTTGGTTTGCGTAGGCTCGTACCGCGTAGCAAGTCGTGAGGTCCTCTCGAATGCCGCAGTAGCTCTGGGTTCTGCCGCCCGAGAGACTTTCGCGGTCGACGATCGGGGTCATGAACGGCGGCGCGCAAGTGCTAGCCTCGTCGAACTCGTAGACGCCGTTGTCGTATTCCACGATCGCAACTTGCAAACAGAACCCCGTTTCCTCATCGGGAAACCGATCGCCGTCGTGGTACATCACAACGCAACGCTGATCCGGCTCCACACAGTCGGTGTCGCTTGCGCACGTCCAGCAGGCAGGTCGGCTGGCCAGCTTGAACAGGCTGCACCGCATCGTCGCTGGGTCACAGCTGGTGCCAGGACAGTCGGTTCGCTCGGTGGCCGGTGTGCACTCTGGCTGCTCGACGATGAGACCTCCGCCTATACCGTCAGCGCCGCCAGCTCCACCTACGCCGGCGGCACCTGCGCCGCCGGCTCCACCGTCCCCGTCGAAAGCGCCACCCAGGGCGACGGTGTGCGTCTCAAATGCGCACCCCGAGCTCAAGCTCAATAGCAAAAACGTTAAAGGGAAGCCCATTTTTCCCATCAAACTGTATTTTTACATCTCGCAAGACAGAATGCCAGCCTTATTTGGGCACTGGACGGATGACAGTAGCGTGGGCGCCACTCGAGCGTTTGTTGAACACCTCCTCGGGCCAGCTTCGTAGAAGCTTGTCCGCCTCGGCAGGTTGGTCTGGTGGACACCTGACTAGAGCCAGGGGTTGAGCACCTCATCGTCCTGCGGGGACGGAGCTCTACGGACCTTTCTCGGCATCTTTCGCGCTTTAGGCTTCGCCCGCTCGGGCGGGCGGGGACCCTTTCCCTCGCCGTTTTGCCAGTCGTCGGGCTCCGCCAGAGGGGCCGGCGTCGCAGCGAAGTCGGGCTGGTCGCCGTCGGCCGCCGACTCGGGGCGGGCCAATAGCTCAGGTACGCCGCGCTCTGCGGGAACCACCACGATTCGCTCGACGTTGCTCCTGGCCGAATGCTCAAGGGCGGTTCCGGGGAATGCGCGGACGGCAAGCCCTCCAAGCAACGAGATCAGGGCCACCGCAAGGGCGCCCAACCCTAGACGAGACGTCCTCGAACCAACACGACCCGGCCGGCGTCGCCCACGCTGTGGCCCGAGGCTTGGTCGACCCTGCTGAAAGCGCTCGAGATCCGCCTGCAGGTCATACATGGACTCGTAGCGACACTCTGGTTTCTTCTCTAGGCATCGCAGAATGATGCGCTCGAGGTCTGCGGAGATCTCGGGCACGTAGCGGGTAGGTGGCGTGGGCCGCTCGTACACGTGCTTGTGAAGGAGTGCCATCACCGTGTCGGCATCATGTGGGACCCGGGCCGTGACCATTTCGTAGATGAGCACACCGAGCGCATATATGTCCGTCCGCTGGTCGATGTTTCTTCCGTCACATTGCTCTGGCGACATGTAGTGGGGGGTTCCAAGGAAATCGTTGGCTCGAGTGAGTCGATCCGGTCCTTGTGCCATCTTGGCGATGCCGAAGTCGAGCACTTTGACGAAGTCCGGGTTGCCATCGCGGTCGATCAGAAAAACGTTTTCGGGCTTGAGGTCGCGATGAACGATTCCCGCATCGTGTGCAGCGCCCAGTGCCCGGCATAGTTGAACGGCAATGTTGCACGCGCGCTCGGCGGGCATCGGTCCGTGTGCCTCGATCGCGTCGATGAGATCGACTCCCTCCAAGTACTCCATGACGAAGTAAGTGGAGCCGTCCTCCAGCGAACCGAAGTCACTGATGTCGACGATGTGTGCGTTGCCGATCGCGGACGCGCTTTCGGCCTCGCGCTGAAATCGTATCCGCGCGTTCGGGTCATTGGTGCTTCCCTGTCGAAGCACCTTCATCGCGAGCGTCTTCCGGAGACGAACATGCGTCGCTCGATACACGAGCCCCATGCCACCCTCCCCGAGCACCCCCTCGACTTGGTACCGCCCGTCGACGACGGTGCCGATCCGCGGATCGGGCCTCGCCGTCGAGGCGCGCGGCCCGGAGCTCGACCGATCGTCGAACAGGGTCGAGTTCAGCGATTTACATTTATTGCGCAAGATTCTGTATATAGTGGAACACGGGACTCTGGTCTTGGCAACGGCCCCAAGCCCTCTTGCTTTGGAATTGGGCTCCGTTAGACGGTCCCGCGGGTGCTGGTCGTTCCGACAATTATAGTGTAACATTACATAAATGACAGAAGTAAAGACGCCGAGCCGGTGGGCGATCGCAGTCTTGATCGCTTCGACCCTTTGGGGTTTGGATTCGTCCGCCGCGGCGCAGGCCGGCACCGCCCAGCGCGAGGGCGATGGCGAGGAGGCTCCGACCGAGGAGGACCAGACCGCGCAGCGCGAGGCTGAAGACGCGGCTGCGAAGGAGTATTTCCTGCTCGGGCGCGCGGCCTATCGAGTGGCAAACTACGAGCAGGCACTGGCCCACTTCCGACATGCCTACCGACTGAGCGGCCGCAGCCAACTGCACTACAACATTGGTATTTGCGCCGATCGGCTGGGGAAACACCACGAGGCGTTCGAAGCGTTCGAGCGCTATCTTGAGGGGACGGAGAATCCTTCCCGTGAGGAAGAGGTGCGCATGCGGGTTGCAGTGCTCCGCGTGGCCATCGAAGAGAGCGACAAGAGGACGCAAGAGCTCGCCGCAGCCGCTTCGCACAACGCGACCGCAGCACTTGCAGGACGCCCGTCCGACCGGAAAGTCCCTCGCTCCGCGATCATCGGCGGCTCCACCTTGGCCGCGCTCGGGACAGCGGGGGTGATCGCCATGGGCGTCGGGCTGTCGCAGAATGGCGCGTGCTTAGAAACCGACGCCTCGGGGGCATGCATCACGGAGCGAACCTCGAACACTTGGACGGCGGTCTATGGGGGAATCGGGGTCGCGGCCTTGGCTGGGAGTGCGTCATGGCTCGTGATCAGCAGCCGGCGCGCGAAAAGGAAGCGAGACACCGCGTGGATGCTCACGCCGACCGGCGTCTTGGTGTCGGCGTCGTTCTAGCCGAGCACGCTCGCGTGAGCTTCGACCATCTGAGCTAAGCCTTGGATGCGGCCGATCACGAAGCGCTCCTCTTTCGTCCGCCTGGTTGCCTGATTACCCAGGCTGTCGAGGTAGGCGCGTATGGTTCGATGCCCTCGATAGTGGTGGGTGCGGACGAGGATGTGAAGCGTATCGACCGTCTCGGCAGTCATGCAGCGCCCCAGCGCTGTGTGGAATCGAAACACCCAGTCGATCCATTTGGCGCCGCGGGGACCGTCCGCGAGGCTCAACGCGAACATCGTCGCCCCTTCGAAAAGGCTGTTGGTGTCTTCGTGCTCCAAATCGGCGTGCGGACGCCCTTGCACCGCCTGCTCCAGGAGCTCATCCAGGTGGGGGAGGAGCACCCGCTCGGCTTCGTCAAACCGGCCCATCTTGATGGCCTTAGAAGCAATGCCCCCAATCACCTCGAGCTTCCGCACCGGCCGGGTGTCTTCTCCCCAAGGCGATTCGTGGGCGAATACACTACTCCAGTCTTTCGAGGTTTCACCCGTGGCTGGATCGAGGCGTCGGCCGCAGTCGCCGCAATGGCGCTTGGCGGCTCCACTGATGGCGCCGCAGGAGTCGCACACCACGTAGCTCTGGCCCCCCGTTCGATCGGTGATCTGCTCGGTGTCGATGAAGAGGAGCTCTTGCGCGCCGATGAAGATGCGGTCCATGTGGACGAGCTCGCGTGGACCCTCGATCCGCACGCCATTCACCATGACACCGTTTCGGCTATCCAGGTCTTCGACCACGACCGATCCGGGACGGACGTGAAGGGTCGCATGCCGTCGAGAGACCAAAGCGTCTGCAAGCGCAAGGTTGCAGCGCCCGCTACGGCCAATGACGAAATCCCCGAAGGAAAGCTCGAGGTCGCTCGACCGATATCGAAGTCGAAAAAGTGTCACGGCTATACCCGCCTTCCACGCAGAGCGACCTCGGCCAATTGCTTCTTTCTGACCTCGCCCAAGGGGAACACCGTGGCCAGCCATTCCGACAGGTCGGCTGGCCCGATGACGACCGGCTGGGTGTCCAACACCTGCCGGATGGCCAACTCCATTTCCTTCGCGCTCTTCCAACGATCGGCGGGATTGCGCTCCAGTGCCTTGAGCACGATTCGATCCAGCTCTCTCGGGGCGTCTGGTCGGAGTTTGGACGGTGGACGAATCTCATCGTAGACGACCGAAAGGACGGTGGTCCTTGGCGCGTCGCGCTTGAAGAGCCGCCTCATGGCCAGCATCTCCCAGAAAACGACGCCCAGCGCCCAGATGTCAGCCTGGTGATCGACCCGGCCGCCCATCAACTGCTCGGGGGCCATGTAAGAAAGGTTTCCTCTGAGGTCTTCGGAGCCGTCCGAATGCGCCCTCGTCGCCGCGCTGGCGATGCCGAAGTCGAGGACTTTCACCATTCCATCATAGAGCACGAAGATGTTTCGTGGCGTCACGTCCCGATGTACGATTTCGAGCAGGTTTCCATTGGCATCGCTGACGGTGTGCGCGGCGTGGAGCCCGGCGCACGCGTCGGCGACAATCCGCGCCAGTCGCCACGCCGCCGACGGATACCCGAGAGCTTGTGGCTCTCTTGCGCAACGATTCAACAACCGAGCAAGGGGCTCGCCGACGAGGTATTCCATGGCGAGGTAGTACTCTCCTTCGGCCTCGCCGAAGTCGACAACGGAACAGACGTTGGGGTGCGCGATCTGAAACGTCAGGCGCGCCTCATCGAGAAACATCTCTCTGTAGCCGGCCGTTCCCACCAAATCGCGATGGACACGCTTGAGGGCCACGATTCGTTTGAGTCTTGGAGGAGCGCTGGTCTCGCGCGCGAGGTAGACGTCCGCCATGCCCCCTGACGCGAGCTTGAACACCAACTCATAGTGGCCCACGCGTTCCGGAGCCACTGGCGTTGGAGGTACCGAGTCGTCCAGCTGCCGGACTTGTGTAAAGAGGTCGGGTGCGAGCGTGTGCTGGCCGCTTCGGCTAGTTCCCACCTCTCCACATTAGTCGATTGCTATACACCGCTGCCAGCATAATAGTACTTCAAAATTGTAACTAGAAATCACCTTCGCTGCGAGCGCGGGCGCACAGGTGTGCAGTCGATTGACCGACTGCTTGATGCACCCGACGTGGGCTTTTGCGTGGCGCCGAACCCGGACAGGCAGATCGGGTTGGGCCTGATTGAAAAGCCTTGGAACTCCTTCACGGGCGGCAGAGGTTTCGGTTGAGGCTTTGGACGAGCACAGGCTCGCCTCAAAGGCCGGATCTGCTACTTTCGGCGCCCCCATGGCTGAGCCAAGAATCACGCTGGACGAGGTTTTGCACGTGGCCGAGCTGGCCAGGCTCCAGCTGTCAGATGACGAAGCGCGGCAGATGCAGGCCCAGCTCGACTCGATTCTGGGGTACTTGGCGGAGCTCGATGAGCTCGATGTCTCGGACGTCGAGCCGACCTTTCACTCGATCCCCATGGACGCGCCTCTTCGGCGCGATGTCCCGGTTCCCTGCAGTGACCGATCGGAGATCCTGGCCGAGGCCCCCGAGAGTGAAGCCGGGGGCTTCGCGGTGCCGCTGGTCCTCGAGGTCGACTCATGACGAGCTTTCCATGGCAGAGCGCGTTTGAAATTCGCGAGCAGGTCGTCAGCGGTGCGGCGACCGCGGTCGACGTCGCGCGGGCCTACCTCGCGCGGGCCGAGGAGCTGAATGCCAAGCTTTCGTGCTTTCTCTACGTGGATCACGAGGGGGCGCTCGCCGCGGCCGCTCAGGTCGACCGCGCCGTTCGAGGTCGCGAAGCGCTCGGGCCGCTGGCGGGCGTTCCCGTCGCGATCAAAGACAACCTCTGCACGCGGGGTGTTCGCACGACTTGTGCATCGAAAATCCTCGGCGACTACATCCCTCCTTACGACGCGCATGTGGTCGAAGCGCTTCGAGCGTCCGGCGCCGTAATCGTCGGGAAGACCAACCTGGACGAGTTTGCGATGGGGTCATCGAACGAGAATTCGGCCTTTGGCAACGTACACAACCCCTGGAACCTCGATCGCGCTCCGGGAGGATCATCGGGAGGTTCCGCTTGTGCCACCGCAGCGGGGCTGGCAACGCTCGCGCTCGGCAGCGACACCGGGGGCTCGGTTCGCCAGCCGGGGGCGTTTTGTGGAATCACCGCGATCAAACCGACCTATGGTCGAGTGTCGCGCTACGGGTTGATCGCATTCGCCTCGTCGCTCGACCAAGTGGGCCCCATGGCGAGATCGGTCCGCGAAGCATCGCTCTTGCTCGAAGTCATTGCCGGCCACGACGTGCGTGATGCCACGTCGGCCGATCACGAGGTCGGGGCGTACCACGCGGCGTGCAGCCGTGGAGTAAATGGTCTGCGAGTTGGAGTCGTTCGCGACCAGCTCGACGAGCTCCAAGATTCCCAAGTGCGTGGGGCGGTCGAAGCAGCCCTTCAAAGCCTCGAGAACAACGGAGCTGTGCTCGTCGACGTTGCGCTTGCGCACGCGAAACATGCGGTGTCCGTCTACTACCTGATCGCCCCCGCAGAGGCGTCGAGCAATCTGGCGCGATTCGACGGGATTCGCTATGGCTTGCGCGTTTCGGGAAAGGACCTCGCCGACACTTACGCAGAGACGCGGGGGCAGGGGTTTGGGCCCGAGGTTCGCCGACGCATCATGCTCGGTACGTACGCGCTTTCCGCAGGGTATTACGATGCGTTCTATCTTCGCGCACAACGAGTGCGGACTTTGATTCGCCGTGACTACGACGCCGCCTTCGAGTCGTGCGATGTGTTGTGCACGCCCACTACGCCCACACCCGCGTTCGCGCTCGGAGAAAAGACGAGCGATCCGCTCGAGATGTATCTCGCCGACATCTTCACCTTGCCGCCGAGCCTTGCCGGGTTGCCTGCGCTGAGCACCCCGTGTGGGCTCGCGGCCGACGGGCTTCCGATTGGGCTGCAGATCGTCGCGCCTCCGTTCGAGGAGGAAAGGCTCTGTGGCGCGGCGCAGGTCGTCGAAGACGCCTGCGGGCTCCTTACTTCCCCTCCGCCTGCGTTCGCATGAGGGTCGGCGTCTTTCGGCGCTCTTCCCCGGCGACTTCGACGCGATTACGACCGCGCGCCTTGGCGCGATAGAGCGCCTGGTCGGCTTGCTCGATCAGCATTTCCGCGGTGATGCCGTGACCGAGCATGGCAAGCCCGACGCTCACGGTAATCTGGTCGGGGCCGCCTTCGACTTTGGGCGTGTTTGCGAGTCGGCCTCGGAGTCGCTCGGCAACGATGCGGGCGGCGGTCAGCTTGATTTCGGAAAAGATTACCAAGAACTCTTCGCCACCCCACCGTGAGACGATGTCGTTTCGCCGGACGTACTCGGTGAGCGACTTCGCGATCTGCTGAAGCACGCGGTCGCCTGCGCTGTGCCCGAACTCGTCGTTGATGGCCTTGAAGTGATCGACATCGCACATCGCGACGCAAAGGCCGGTGCCATTTCGATGCGAGCGCGCGATCTCTTCCTCGAGCCGCTTCGCTGCATGGCGGCGGTTGTAGAGGCCGGTCAGGCCGTCCGTGAGCGCCAGGAGCTGAGTCTCTTCGACCAGAAAAAGGGACTTCACGACGATTCCGAGCGCACTAGCGATGAGCTCGGCGCTTTGCATGTCGACTTCAGCACAGTCGTTCGTCCCGCCGAAGATCTGCAGGGCGCCGAGGGTCTCGTCCCGGACGCGAATCTCACAGGTATGAGTTTTGCCGCCGATGACGGTTTGGCCATCACCAAAGCGCGGATCGGCATCGATCTTGGTGTGCGCGGCAGATATGCTCCGCTCCGGGATGGCGAGCGCGGCGAGGCCGGCGGTCGGGTTGCCTTCAGGCCAGGGACCGCGCGCGCGGACGGAGTAGGTTGGACCCCCGGGACCAAGGAGTTGAAGCACGAGATACGGGCAGCCGATGACCTCCGAGGCCAGCTCCAGTGCTTTCTCCGCGAACTCGATGCGATCGTGCACGTGGTCCATCAGTTTGCGAACCTCGGACGCAACCACGACGTCGAACAAGTGGTGGTCCAGCACGGCGCTCACGCGCTCGAGCGGAGTGCCTGTCAGCTGTGGGCGCGTGCTGTCGCGCGGAACGCGACCCATCATCAGCTTTTCGACCGCAGGAACGAGCTCCTCATCCATGTCTTCCTTGGCGAGATAGCAATCCGCCCCAGCGCTCCGTCCCCAGAACCGGGTCTTGGCTTCCTTGGCCGCCGTCAACAACACGAATGCGACGTCGGCCATGCCCGGGTCTCCTCGAAAGACGCGGCAGAGCTGGACCCCCGTGATCGCTCCCATCTCGATGTCGCTCACTACCAAGTCGAAGGTCTGGTCGAGGGTTAGCTCAAGGGCTTCTTCACCCGAGCTAGCCTCGGTGATGTGAAAACCTTTCGTCTCGAGCTTCTGGACCACACGCCGGCGAATCGACGGACTGTCGTCGACCACCAAGACACGGAAAGTCTCGGCCGTTTTGCTCCCCTGCCCAGCGTTCGAAGGCATTTCCACCCAATCTCCATATTGGTAAAATTGATCACCGATTGCCAATCTATCTTGGGAGCCACACGGCATGGCTATCGGTCCCTGGTGCGCTATAAAGCGCACGCATGGCCGGCTATGAGCCCGTGATTGGACTTGAGGTGCACGCGCAGATGGGGTCGCGCACCAAGTTGTTTTGCGGGTGCCCGACCGATTACGGGGCACCCCCCAACGAGCACACCTGTCCAGTGTGTCTTGGCCTTCCGGGGGCGCTACCTGTGCCCAACGAGAAGGCGATCGAGCTTGCGGTCCGGGCTGGGTTGGCGCTCGGGTGTCGGGTCGCGCCGAATAGTCGCTTCGCTCGCAAGAACTACTTCTATCCCGATCTCGCCAAGGGATACCAGATCTCTCAGTTTGAGCTGCCGCTGAACGAGAAAGGCCACCTCGACATCGAAGTCGACGGACATACCAAGCGAATCGGGATCACCCGCATTCACGTCGAAGAAGATGCCGCCAAGAATCTGCACGGTGTAGGGTCGGGCGCGGTGACTCTCGTCGATTTCAATCGGGCTGGAACTCCGCTGATCGAGATCGTGAGCGAACCGGATCTGCGAAGCGCCGACGAGGCCGAGGCTTATTTGAAGAAGCTGCGTGACATCCTCATGTTCATCGGGGTCAACGATGGAAACCTCGAAGAGGGCTCGTTTCGCTGTGACGCCAACGTGTCGATTCGACCCGTGGGGCAAGAGGAGCTCGGGACTCGCGCCGAGCTCAAGAACATCAACTCTTTTCGTTTCGTCAAGAACGCCATCGACCACGAGATCGCACGCCAAGAGGGAGTGTTGCAGGGTGGTGGCCAAGTCGTTCAGGAGACGCGAACGTGGCTCGAAGCGCAAAACAAGACCGTCTCGATGCGGGGGAAGGAAGAGGCGCATGACTATCGGTATTTCCCCGACCCAGACCTACCGCCCCTGGTCTTCGACGCGAAGCGGATCGAAGCGCTGCGCGAGGCGTTGCCGGAGCTGCCGGAAGCGAAGCGCGCACGTTGGCAAAAAGACCTAGGGTTGACCGATTACGACGCGGGCGTGTTGTCTGCGCACCCCGAAGTCGCCAAGTACTTCGAAGCTGCAGCCGAAGGGCTCGCCAAACGGGCCGATGGGATGAAGGCGAGCGAGGCAGGAAAGAAGGTTGGCAACTTCATCCAGTCCGAGGTGCTCAGGCACGTGTCGACCGATGGGCTTGCCGCCACGTTCCCAGTCGGGCCCACCGCGGTTGCGGGGCTCTTGGCGGTCGTCGAAGACGGCACGATCAACGGCAAGATCGCAAAGAAGGTCTTCGCGACGATGGTCGACACCGGAAAGTCGGCACGAACGATCATCGATGAGGGGGGCTTCGCCCAGGTGACCGACGCCGTTGCGATCGAGGACGAAGTGCGTCGGGTGCTCGATGCCAATCCATCACAAGTGCAGCAGTACAAGGGCGGCAAGACCGGGGTCCTCGGGTTCTTCGTCGGTCAGGTCATGAAGGCGACCCAGGGCGCTGCCAATCCCAAGCTGGTCAACGACACGCTCAAAAGGCTTCTGGACGCGTGATGAGCCACGGCCTTTCGCGCGAACCGCTGAGCGGAGCCGATTGGTTTTCGGTCGAGTACGACCCGGCCACCGACGAGGTGGTGATGCTCGACCAGCGTCTCTTGCCCGCAGAGATCAAGTACCACCGCTACCGCACGCCCGACGAAGTCGCGGGGGCGATTCGCGACATGGTGGTTCGAGGGGCTCCAGCGATCGGCATCGCCGCAGCGTACGGGCTCGCATTGCTCGCGCGGCATCAGGATGGCGACGCGAAGATGTTCTTGGTCGCCAACGGGATGGCCGGACGCATCCTGAACGAGACCCGCCCGACGGCGGTCAACCTAGGCTGGGCGATCGCGCGAATGTCACGAAAGGCTGGGGAAGTCTCGGAGCGCCCGGTGCGCGAACGCTCCGAAGGGATGTTGGCGGAGGCCGAGGCGATTCATCGTGAAGACGTCGAAGCATGTCGCCGGATGGGAGAGCTCGGCGCCGCAGACGTTCCGAATGGCGCGGTGATCCTGACGCACTGCAATGCGGG
>Ga0224512_10002767_pt1 | contig 15822 bp, 14 predicted proteins | sample SF_May12_sed_USG_4_FD_169103 | JGI IMG/M metagenome (GOLD analysis project Ga0224512, IMG submission 169103) | Sediment microbial communities from San Francisco Bay, California, United States - SF_May12_sed_USGS_13 | ecosystem: Environmental > Aquatic > Marine > Sediment | place: USA...
GGACGAGGACCTGGACGCCATCTTCGCCGCGTACAGCAAGTACCACGACCGCCTCGACTTCGTAGTCCACTCCATCGCCTTCGCTGATCGCGAGTGGCTGGCGCCCGGCAAGTTCGTCGAGACCCCGAGACAGTCGTACCTGCAGGCGGTCGACATCTCCGCCTACACGCTCGTCGCGATGGCGAGCCGCGCGCGAGCGCAGATGGCGGCGTCCGGTGGGGGTTCGATCCTGGCGATGACGTACTACGGTTCGGAGAAGGTGGTTCCGGGCTATAACGTCATGGGTGTCGCGAAGTCCGCCCTCGAATGCTCGGCACGCTACCTCGCCTCGGAGCTCGGATCCGAAGGCATACGCGTGAACACGATCTCGGGCGGCCCTTTCCGCACCCTGGCCGCGGCGGGTATCGCGAGCTTCAAGAAGATGCTCTCGTACACGGAGGAGCGAGCGCCCCTGAGACGGAACGTCGAAGGGGCCGACGTCGGCGGAGCCGCCGCCTTCTTCGTCTCCGACCACGCCCGCGGGATCACGGGCGAGAACGTCTACGTCGATTGCGGCATCAACGTCATGGCCGGCTGATGCCGGATTAGTAAGCGTACCTTCGCGGCGGTTACGACTCGGCGTCAGACGACGTGACGCTCGATGTCACCCTCGAGGTTCGTGTGGCCGTCGTGTGAGCAAACGACGGAGCCGGTGAACGAGTCCACGCCGACTCGATGACTCGATTCCGGACACGCCGGCCGAGGTTCGGAAGCGCAGCCCCCCACCAGACCCCAAACAGCTTGCTCGCCGGAATGTCGCCTGACTCTGGTCCGCGGATTGCATGACCGGAGGTCGGCGTACTGCGCTCCGAGCTGCGGGCGGACGTCGCCCGTCCGTCCTCGGAGAGGCGAGAAGAGATGACGCGCATCCTGTTGGCGGTACTGATCCTGGCCACCGGGGCAGCGCTTCCGGCGCTTCCGGCCGACGTCTCGCGCGACCTGTCGCTCTGGCTCGCGGACGGAGAGGATTCGGATCGCCGCGCGGACGTCATCGTGCAGCTTGACGGCCGCGGCGCGCTCGACGAGATTGCCGAGCTGCTCGAGGGCGCAAGGAACGTCCGGACGTTCGAGCGGCTCGAGATGATCGCCGCGGACCTGCCGGAGGACGCGGTGAGGCGACTGTCGGCCCATCCAAGCGTCGCGGCGATCGGTCTCGATGCCGAGGTCCGCGCCCACGGTGAGCCGGGGCGCCTGCGCTCCGCGACCGGAGCGGATTCTGTATCCGGCGCGCTCCGTCTGACCGGGCGCGAGGTCGGCATCGCATTCCTCGACACCGGTGTCGGACCAGAGGTTCTCGTCGAGCCGGTCAAGTCGGTCAGCGTGGTGCCCGGCCTCTCGGCCAGCGACGGGAACGGTCACGGAAGCGTGATGGCGGCGGCCGCCGTAGGCGAGTCCCGCTCCCGCGGACGAGTGGGCGAGCGGGCCGGAATCGCACCTTCGGCGCGAGCGATCTCGATTCGCGTTCTCGACGCCGAAGGGCGCGGGCGCACGTCGTGGGTCCTCGCAGGCATCGAGTGGCTCCTCGGTCAGCACGAGCGGCTCGGCGTGAAGGTCGTGAACATGAGCCTCGGCGGGCCGGGCGGCGAGAGCTACAGAGTCGATCCGCTGTGTCGAGCGGCCCATGCGCTCCACGACGCCGGCCTGATCGTCGTCGTCTCCGCGGGCAACGACGGCACGGCCCCGGCGGGCCGCGCGGCGTTCGGCTCCATCGCGTCGCCGGGCCACGCCCCATGGGTCATCACTGTTGGCGCCGTCGACGATGCCGGCACGGTGCGTCGCTCCGATGACAAGGTGGCTCGCTACTCATCGCGCGGGCCGACGCGTGGTCGCGGCGAGACCGATCGTCCGTTCGATCACATGATCAAGCCCGATCTCGTCGCGCCGGGCGGCTGGACGGACGGGGGGCTCGAAGGCACCTCGCTGTCGGCTGCGGTCGTCTCCGGCGTCGTCGCCCTCATGCTCGAGGCCGACCCTTCGCTCACGCCGTCCATGGTTCGCGCGGCGCTCATGTACTCAGCTCAGCCCATCTTCGGCTTCAGCGTGTTCGAGCAGGGCTCGGGCCAGGTCAACGCGGACGGCGCGGCACGCCTCGCGCACCTTCTCGCGCGGCGCTCCGAGGAGAGCTCGATCCTCGTCGCGTTGAACCGCATGCCCCTGCCGTACTCGACCATAGCGGGCGAGATCGTCCCGTGGTCCGCGGGCAACGTCGTGATGCGGCGCGCCGTGATGAAGACGACCTACGAGATCGAGGACGGTCGTCTGAGCTTCACGCGCCGGATCGAGGACGAGCTCGTGCCTTCCGGTGGGTGGCTGTTCGTGCGAGACGTGCTGTTCGGGCCTGGCATCGTCAGCACGGCCGGGCTTCTCTTCGCGGACGGGGTCCGATTCGAGGGGAGCATCCTTTACGCCGCGAGCGAGCATGCCGAGACGCAGGCGGGCCGTGCTGCCGCGCTTGCGCACCCGCCGTCCGTGACCCCCGATGCCTTGATCGACCTGTCGCACGTGCGGTACTTCGACGCGGCCATCCTGGGGCAGGGCAATCTCGTGGACGGCTCCGGCGAGGTTCTCGCTTCGGACGCACTCATCGCGGGCGGGCTGGTGTTCACCGACGCCCCCGCCGTCGGGCTCGGGATCCGCGTGCGCAGCGCGAGGCGGCTGGCCGCCTCCGGCCACTTCGAGAACGGTGAGATGGTTCCCGTCGCGCGCCGAGCCGCCGCCGTCGGTGTTTCGGAGCGGGACACATCTGTCTCGAGCGAGGGGAAGGGGCCGTAGTGCGACGCGAGACGGACGAGTGCGAACTCGACCACAAGAAGGTGGCAGGCGTCTCGCAGACGGACGCCAGGGAGCCGTATTGCCGCGACGTTTGGCCGGGACCCATATTCGACACACGACTGTCAGAGCGCGCCGAGTGCGCGCACGAGCGTCGAATGATGAATGAAACACACACCAGACCCGGTGGAACCGCGGCCTCGCGAGAGGAACGCAGGCGACGGACGTCCGAGCTCGGCGTCTCGCTCTTCGAGATCATGATCGTCATGGTCCTGCTCAGCATCCTGTCCGCGATCGGCGTCAGCTTCGCGACGACGTACATCCGCAAGGAGCGCATGCGCAGCGCGGCCTACGTCGTGCAGACCCACATGCAGATGGCGCGTATCGAGGCCCTGAGCCGCAACCGGAACTGCCGCTTCACGATCGACGACAGCGACGGGACGATCGAGGTGCTCGACCTGATGGATCCCGCCGACGCGAGCGACGACGTCGTGATCTCGTCAACTCAGCTCCCGACGGAGATCGCGTTCGACCGTCCGGACGCCGGGTCGCCGATCTCGCTGAACAACATCTCCGGCACGATCTACGAGACGACATTCCAGCAGGACGGTGTCGTGAGCTCCGGCGACGGCGATATCTGTATGAAGATCGACGAGGACTATCGCAGGGTGTCGGTTTACGTCGCGGGCGGTGTCCACATGTCGCGCTGGCACCTCGGCGTCTGGGCGGAGGGCTTGTGATGAAGACCGCTGACCCCAAGGGATTCACGCTGGTCGAGGCGCTCGTCGCCATGCTGCTGCTGCTCGGCGGCCTGCTCGCTGTGGCCCCGATGTTCGTGTTTGCGATGAAGGTCGCGGCCACGGGAGCCGATCTCGGAACGGTCGGAGCGATCGCGGTGGAGCAGATGGAAGACATCCGCTCGCAGACCTGGTCCGGGCTTCCCGCGGGTGGCGACCTGACGTCCGACGTTGCAGGCTACTCGCGCACGACCGCCGACGGCCACATCGTGCGCTGGAGCATCACGAACAACGGCACGTCGCCGGTGACGCTGAAGACGATCAAGGTGCGGGTCATCGCACCGAGGCAGGTCATCGGTCAGGCCAAAGAGGTCACGCTGACCGGCTTGAGGGCACAATGAAGAGCCATCACTCCGAGCGAGGCGTCAGTCTGGTCGAGGCCATGGTGAGCCTCGTGCTCATCTTGCTGATCATGTCCGCCTTCGGCGGCTTCATGGTCCAGAGCGCCAAGATCAACAAGTCTCGGCTGATGGCGGTCGAGACGCAGGCCACCGCCCGCAACACGCTCTCGCTCGTCGTCCAGACGCTCCGGACCTCCGGCTGGGATCCGATGGGCACGGGGTTCGCGCCGGTCATCACCGATCCGGATCTGACGGACAACATCAGCGAGATCGAAGTCTTCGCCGACCTCGACGAGGACGGCAGCACGAACAGCGACGGCGAGCAGATGATCATTCGTCATGTCAATGACGAGGTGCAGTGGCGCCGCACCAACGACGTGACGGAGTCGTTCCGGATTCTCGGCGTGAACATCACGAACGACGCCGACGGAGATGGCGCGGCGGAGCCGATGTTCGTGCCGGACGACCCCGTCAGCCCGACGCGGGTCATCGTGAAGATCACGGCGGAGTCACCAGCGCGCAGCGCAGAGACCGGGGAATTCATACGCTATACGGTGACCAGCGAGGTGATCTTCCGTAAAGAGCTATGAGGCTCCCTTCATGAGTTCAAGCTGCGATTCTCACTCTTCGAACGTGTCGCACCCGGACCGGGGCTCCGGTCTGATGCTGGCCGTCTTCGCGCTGGCGCTCCTCACGAGCATCGGCATCGCACTCCTGTTCGTGTCGCAGGCGGACGTCAAGAACAGCCAGATCGACAACCAGACGAAGCGCGTGTTCTACGGCGCGGAGGCCGCCCTGGAGAACGGGCGCGAGCACCTACGCCAGTGGAACATCGCTTCGGGCACGCTCGAGCTCGGTGACGAGATCGCGCGGGCGGCCGGAGCCAATGGAGTCCTCGACTTCGACCCGGCGAACGTCTCGCCGGTCTTCGACGCGAACGACGCGTTCACCGGATTCTCCGGGCTCGGCGACGACGAGCCAGTCGTCACGCTGCGCAGCTTCGAGGGTGGATTCGTCGCCGCGTTCCTGACGAACGATCCCGGAGAGGGGCGTCTCGCGCTCGCCGACAGCAACAAGCGACTCCTGGTCACGGGTCTCGCCGTCAACAACGACAAGTCGTTCGAGATGGTCGAGGCGGTCGTCGACCACGACGGGCTCGTGCCGACGCCTCCTGCGGCGATCACCATCATGGGCCCGGGCCCACTGTTCCAGGGCGGAAGCAGCAACGCGAAGTCGCTCACCGGCAACGACTGCGAGGGCGTCCCCGCCACGGGGATTCCGGGCTATACCGTCCCCGTTGTCGGCGTGATGGGACCTGCCGGGGAGATTCTCGCCGAGGCCGGGGTGGACAAGCCGCTGACGTACTCCGAAGGGACCGAGACCGGCGTCGACACGGTCGACGACATTTCCGCGACGATCGATCCGCGCTGGGACGACTGCGAGTATCTGAGAGTGCTGGCGCAGAAGATGAAGGACATCGCGAACGTCGTCGGCGACTCTTCGACTCCGCAGGCCCAGTTCGGCACGCCCGGCAACGAGAAGATCGTCTTCATCGAGGACGACTACAAGATCGTCGGCAACCTGACCGGCGCGGGCGTCCTGTGGGTCACCGGCGAGCTCCGCCTCAGCGGGAACCTGACCTGGTACGGACCGGTCTTCGTCGTCGGCAAGGGCCATTTCCGCCGCGACGGCGGAGGGACCGCCGACATCGCGGGCGGGACGTTCGTCGCGGACATCGCCGGCCCGGACGAGATCCTCTGGACCAGCGACGACTGCGTCGGCGAGGACGGCACTGCAGGAACCCCGGACGACGGTATCGCGTCGTCGATCTACGACGTGAACGGGAACGGCAACGGGCACACCGTCTACTGCACGGAGTACCTGAAGTACTTCCCGCTCAACTGGCCGTTCAAGCTGGTCGAGTTCCGGCAGCGGTGATCGAGGCGGCGGGGCGCTGATGCACATCATCGAAGCGGAGCTCGTAGTGCGTGAGCGTCAGGCCGATCGGGGGAACGCCCTGCTCCTGGCGGTGCTCGCGCTCGTGATGTTGACGTCGATGGGAGTCGCGCTCCTGTACGTGACGCAGGCCGACGTCAGAATCGGCCAGACGGATCACGAGATGAAGCGCGTGTTCTACGGCTCCGAGGCGGCGCTGGAGCACGGCCGCGAGGAGCTGCGCCAGTGGAACATCGCCTCGGGCACTGTCACGGCCGACGACGAGCTGGCCAAGGCTGCCGGGCTGAACGGGATCATCGAGTTCGACTCGGGCGTCGCCGAGCCGGTCTTCGACTCCGGCGGCAACCTGGCCGGCTTCACGAACACCGGAGATGACGTGCCCCTCACGGGCCCGACGGCCTACGACGGCGGGACGTACATGGCGTACCTGACGAACGACCCGGCCGAGGGCCGGACGGCTCTGGCCGACACGAACGACCTGCTGGCCGTCACCGGCCTCGGTGTGACGGACGAGGGGGCGTTCGAGAAGGTCGAGGCGGTCGTGGAAGCACACGGGTCCTTCCCGAAGCCGGAGGCGGCCATTCTCATTCTCGGGCCGAGCCCGACCTTCGACGGCGGCTCCAGCACGTCGAAGAAGATCAGCGGTAACGACTGCGGCGGCTTGTGGTTCCTTCCGGGGCTGAAAACCGTGCCGGCGGTCGGCGTGGTCGGCCCCGCGGCCGAAGCTCAGGCCGAGCTCGGCATCACCAAGCCGGACACGTTCCAGGAGGGGAACACGTACGGCACCGAGGCCGTCGACGACATCGACAGCTTCATGGACCCGCGCTGGAAGGACTGCGAGTTCCTCGTCGAGATGGCGGCACGCTTCAAGGAGCTGGCCGACCTCGTCGGCGACAGCACGACGCCGGAGAGTGCGCTCGGCACCCCGGGCAGCCCGAAGAACATGTTCATTGATGGCGACTACAACGTCTCCGGGTCGTTCAACGGCGCGGGCGCCCTGTGGGTCACGGGCAGGCTCGAGCTGAGCGGCAGCGCGGGATGGGAAGGACCGATCTTCATCATCGGGCGCGGCGAATTCGAACGCAGCGGCTCTGGAAACGGCACCATCAGCGGCGGCAACATCGTCGCCAACGTGTCCGGTGCCGACGGGACGCTGTTCACCGCCGACGACTGCAAGGGGGCGGACGGCACTGCCGGCACTTCGGACGACGGCATCGGCCCCGGCATCTGGGACGTCAGCGGCGGCGGAGGAGGCGACACCCAGTTCTGCGAGAGCGACTTCAACCTGTTCGCCCTGAAGTGGCCATTCGACGTCGTCGAGTTCCGCCAGCGCTGATCCTTGCACTGGCATCGAGGCAGAGCGACCTGCAGCACCATCACCTCTTCGAGCCCGGAGAATTGAGCGACGGATCATCGGGAGACAGCAGCGATGGGCATCGAGACCGGGAGAAACAGAATCAGTGAGAGTCAGGAAGAGCGCGGAACCAGCCTGATCCTCGCCGTGCTCGCGCTCGTCTTGCTCACGGGGATGGGCGTGGCGCTGCTCTTCATCACCCGCGGCGAGACGAGGAGCGGCCAGGTCGACCAGCGCGTGAAGCGGGTGTTCTACGGGTCGGAGGCCGCGCTGGAGCACGGGCGCGAGGAGCTGCGCCAGTGGAACATCGGATCGGGCACGATCGAGGTCGATGACGAGCTGACCCAGGCGGCCGGCCTCAATGGGATCCTCGAGTTCGATCCCGACACGGCCGAGCCGATCTTCGACGCCGGCGGAAACCTGTCCGGCTTCACGAACACGGGGGACGACCTGCCGCTCAAAGGTCTCACGGCCTACGAGGGCGGGATGTACATGGCGTACCTGACCAACGACCCGGCGGACGGGCGGACGGCGATCGCCGACTCGAACAAGATGCTGGCCGTCACCGGTCTCGGCGTTACCGACGAGGGTTCGTTCGAGAAGGTCGAGGCGGTCGTCAACGCCTTCGACGCGTTCCCGCGCCCGTCCGCGGCGATCACGATCCTCGGGCCGAATCCGATGTTCGAGGGCGGTTCGAGTACGGCAAAGCTGCTCACCGGCAACGACTGCGGCCAGTACTGGTTCATACCGGGCCTGACGATCGTGCCGGTCGTCGGCGTCATTGGCGCGGCCGCGGAGGCTCAGGCCGAGCTCGGCATCACCAAGCCGGATTCTTTCCAGGAGGGGAACACATACGGCGTTCAGGCCATCGACGACATCGAGTCCACCATCGACCCGCGCTGGAAGGACTGCGAGCAGCTCGTCGAGCTGGCCGCCCGATTCAAGTCGCTCGCCGACGTTGTGGGCAACACCGCGACGCCGCTCGCCCAGATCGGAACCGTTGCGAATCCCAAGATGGTCTTCATCGAGGGCGATTACGTCATCCCGGGAGGATTCGTCGGCGCCGGGGCGCTGTGGGTCACGGGCAAGCTGGATTTCCACGGCAATGCGTCGTTTCAGGGACCGATCTTCATCATCGGCCGGGGTGACTTCGAGCGCAGCGGATCGGGCAACGGCGACATCAGCGGAGGCAACATCGTCGCGAACGTCTCGGGCGCGGACGGCGTCCTGTTCACGAGCGACGACTGCCATGGTGCGGACGGCGTCTCGGGGACGTCGGACGACGGCATCGGTCCCGGCGCATGGAACGTGAGCGGTGGCGGCAGCGGCGACACAGTCTACTGCACGAGTCACCTCAATATCTTCGCCATCAACTGGCCGTTCGACATCGTGGAGTTCCGCCAGCGCTGACCGCCCCCGCAGCGCAAGAATATCGAGAGGCTTCGCGAGAACACCTGAACACCGAGAAGCCCGGGTCTGTCCGGGCGAACGCCAGAGAATGAGCGGACGTCTCCGTGCCAGCATGAATCCGCCCGCACGACGAATGCCGCTGGCGCGAATCGCCGTACAATTCCTGAGCGGTGTCCCCCAGAGATGTAGGGGGCACCACTATGATCGGTCTCAGGCGTCGCGGCGTCTTGTCCCGTCCGAGCTCCGAGGGCTCGTCCCTCCCCATCGCGGTCTTCGCGCTCGCTCTCCTCTCCGGCATGGGCATCCTGCTGCTCTTCGTCGGTGACGGCGACGTCAAGAGCGGGCGGATCGGGCTCCGGGTCAAAGCGACGTTCTACAGCGCGGAGGCCGCGCTGGAGGACGGCCGCCAGGTGCTCAGGGAGTGGAACGTCGCGTCGGGCAGCATCACGCTCGACGAGGAGATCCTGAACGCGGCCGGACCGAACGGCGTCATCGACTTCGACCCGAACCTGGCCGAGCCGGTCTACGACGCCGCGGGGAACGTCACTGGGTTCTCGAACGTCGGCGACGACGTGCCGCTGAGGCCGCTCTCCGCTTTCGAGGACGGCTTCTTCGCCTCCTACATGACCAACGATCCCGCCGAGGGCCGGACGACCCTGATCGACACGAATAGGAGGCTGGCGGTGACGGGCCTCGCTGTGGGTCCGCAGAGCTCGTTCGAGAAGGTCGAGGCGGTGGTCCGGCACGTGGACCCCTTCCCTCCGTTCGGCGCGATGATCACGATCCTCGGCCAGAACCCGTACTTCGAGGGTGGGGAGAGCAACGTCAAGCTGCTGACGGGCAACAACTGCAACCAGCCGTCCCCGCCGGCTCCCGCTGTCCCGGTCGTCGGTGTCATCGGCCCGGCCGCCGAGGCGCTGGCGGACACGGGCGTGAACAAGCCGGACACCTTCGTCGAGGGGGCCGAGATCGGGGTGGACACGGTCGACGACATCGCGGGCACGATCGCACCGGAATGGAACGACTGCTGGTTCCTGCGCGACCTGGCGCAGCAGATCAAGGACATGGCGGACGTCGTCGGAGACGTCAACACGCCGTACGCCGACCTGGGGACGCCAGCGAACCCGAAGGTCGTCTTCATCGAGGACGACTACAACCTGGCAGGTAACTACGACGGCGCGGGCATCCTGTGGGTGACGAAGTCGTTCAGGATGAAGGGAACCAACGCCTGGAACGGCATCATCTTCGCCGTCGGCACAGGCCAGTTCGAGCGCTACGGAGGGGGGAACGGTCCGATCTCGGGCGGTGCCGTCGTGGCGAACATCTCCGGGCCGGATGAGATCCTGTTCACCGCGGACGACTGCTCGGGGCCCGACGGCATCCCTGGGAACGGCGATGACGGCATCGGCGACGGCGGCGCCTGGAACGTGAGCGGCTCGGGGACCGGCGACACGATCTACTGCGACGCGGACATCGACATGGTCGAGATTCGCTGGCCGTTCAGGCCGGAGGACTTCCGCCAGCGCTGAGAAAGATCCGCTCGTGTTCGTCGGGCGAGTGGCGTGTGGACAACCACCGCGGTGCCGCGCGGACATCGCGTGGCTCGCTTCTGCTCACGCGAACTCAGGCGAACCATGACAGGTTGTCCGAACGAAGGAAAGAATAGCAGTTTCGGTTGTCACATTATCGGTTCACCGTACACTTTCCGTGCGGTGACCCGGAGGAGACAACCAGGGGCACCAATCATGGCCAACAAAACGCTCCGCCGTCTCCTCATTCTCGAATCGAACGGCTCCACACTTCCTCTTGCGATCTTTGCGCTCGCGCTGCTCTCGGGCATGGGCATCCTGCTCCTGTTCGTCGGACAGGGCGACGTCCGAAGCGGCCAGGTCGGCCTGCGCGTGAAGACGACGTTCTACAAGGCCGAGGCCGCGCTGGAGGACGGGCGCGAGGAGCTCCGGCAGTGGAACATCGCCTCCGCCAGCGTCACGCTCGACGAGGAGCTGCTCGCGGCGGCCGGCCCGAACGGGATCATCGACTTCGATCCCGATCTGGCAGAGCCGATCTACGACGCCTCCGGGACCGTCACCGGATTCACGAACGTGGGCGACGACCGGCCGCTCCGGCCGCTCACGGCGTTCGAGGATGGAGCCGTCGCGGCGTACCTGATGAACGACCCGTCCGACGGCCGGACCAGCCTCGTCGACACGAATCTGCGTCTCGCTGTGACGGGTCTCGCGGTCGGGCCGCGCGGCTCGTTCGAGAAGGTCGAGGCCGTCGTCCGTCACCTCGACCCGTTCCCCCCGTTCGGCGCGGCGATCACCATCCTCGGGCAGAACCCGTACTTCTGGGGCGGCACCAGCAACGTCAAGCTGCTCACCGGGAACAACTGCAACCAGCCCTCCCCGCCGGCCCCGACCTGCCCGGTCGTCGGCGTCATCGGCCCGGCGGCCGAGGCGATCGCTGACACGGGCGTCGTCAAGCCGCTCACGTTCGTCGAAGGGGCAGAGACCGGCGTCGACACTGTCGATGACATCTCCGGGACGATCGCGCCCGAGTGGACGAACTGCCAGTACCTGCGCGATCTCGCCAAGATGATCGAGGGCATGGCGGAAATCGTCGGCGACGCCAACACGCCGAAAGGAGATATTGGCACGCCGGCGAACCCGAAGATCGTCTTCATCCAGGACGACTACGACCTCAAGGGGAACTTCCACGGCGCAGGCATCCTCTGGGTGACGAAGAAGCTCCGCCTCCAGGGAACCGTCAAGTGGAACGGCATCATCTTCGTCGTGGGCGACGGAGAGGTCGAGCGCTACGGCGCGGGCAACGGCTACATCTCCGGCGGCGCGATCGTGGCGAACATCTCCGGGCCTGACCGGATCCTGTTCACGGGAGACGACTGCGCCGGCACGGACGGAGTCGTCGGCACGGCCGACGACGGCATCGCCGACGGCGGAAGCTGGGACGTGGCCGGGTCCGGAACGGGCGACACCATCTACTGCGACACGGACATCGACCTCCTGAAGCTGCGCTGGCCGTTCAAGCCGGAGCAGTTCCGCCAGATGTGATCGGGCGACCGCGGCCTGAAAACCAGATCCGTGCGACTTCTGTTGGCCGGGTTGTACGGAAGACCCCTCGCGGGCGCCGGGCGGCGGGGGCGGGTGACAGGAGTTCGCGAGCCGTCGTGAGCCCTACACGACGGAGCGGCGAACGCACTCAACCCGCCCTCGCTCCCAACTTCTCATCCATATGATCCGTAGGGGCGCCCCTTGTGGGCGCCCCGTCTTCATTGCCGGACGGACATGCCGTGCGCCAATGAAGACGGGGCGGGCACGAGGCCCGCCCCTGCGGGTCCCTGGAACCATGGCCCGGGTCGTGGCGTTATGTCAGGGTGGAGGCACCGTGAGCCGAACCCCCGACGCGGATCTCATGAGCAGGGTTCAGGAGGGCGACCACGAGGCGTTCGCCGGGCTGGTGGACCGCCACAAGGACGCCGTCTTCGGCTACCTGTGCCGCCTGACCGGCTGCCGGGACCGCGCCGAGGAGCTCGCTCAGGACACGTTCCTCCGCCTGTACCAGAGCGCGAGCCGATACCGGGAGAACGGCCAGCTCAAGGCCTACCTTTTCCGGATCGCGACGAACCTCGTCCGCTCGGAGGCGCGCCGCAACGAGCGACGCCGGTTGCTGGGGGGCGTGTTCTCCAGCCAGCCCGAGCGTGTGAACGGCTTCGCCCACGCCGCCGCCTCGGAGTCGTCGCCGCACGAAGACATGGTCCGAATCGAGCTGAGCGAGAAGCTCGCCACGGCGATCTCATCGCTTCCAGTCAGATATCGCATCCCGCTGGTGCTGCACGACGTCGAGGAGTGGTCCTACAACGAGATCGCCCGCTCGACGGGAAGTAAAGAGGGGACGATCAAGTCGCGCATCAGCAGGGGACGGCGGCTCCTGCGCGACAAGCTCGATCCGCTGCGCAACGGAGCTCACCGATGAACGGCCACGGAGCACACGGAAACGACACACGGGACTGGCTCGATCGCGCGGTCCGCGAACTTCCGCGCGAGAAAGCCTCTCCCGACTTTACCAGGAAGGTGATGGAACGCGTGCGCCACGAGGACGCACGCCGACCGGTCGTGACGCGCCGCGTCCTGCTCGCCGCGGCCGCCGCGATCGTGATCGCGCTGACGGTGCCCACCGCGTTGAAGCTGTTCGCCGGACGCGGGGGTGCGGTGGCCTCCGGCGATCCGGGCGCGGAGCGCCGGGCCTCGATCGAGGAGCTCCTGCGCGAACAGCAGCGGCTGGCGTCCGATCTGGCGTCCGTGCGCGACTCGATGGAGAAGGACAGCTCGACGATCTACCTCGGCGGCGACGACTCGGTCGACCTCGTGCTCGACCTGGGCCAGGTCGCACGACGCCGTTACGGCGACACGTTGTCCGGCAGCAGGGGAACGCCGGGCGTCATGCCCGCCTCGGCCGACGGAAGGCGGCGCTGAGCGAGAGTCATGAGAACCCGAACGAGAATCGAACCCCTCAGCGAGGGCGAAACCCGAAGGAGCGATGCGATGACCATGAAGAACTGCGTGCTTGCCCGCGGAACCGTGATCCTGGCGCTCTTGACGCTGCTCGTCGCGCTGCCGCAGGCACTCGCCTTCGCGGGCGATCCGGGCGACGTGGACAAGGAGCGTCACGTCATCGAGAAGGTGATCGAGATCAACGCCTTCACCGGCTGCGACGACGGCGACGAGGACTGCGAGGAGGGCATCGTCTGGGTCATGGAGAACGACTCCTCGAACCCGGACGGCCCTCAGGTCCGCGTGCTGCGTGGCCCGGGTCCGCACATGCTGCGGGGCAAGCGGGGCTTCCTCGGCGTCGGCTTCATGCCGCTCAATCAGGAGCTCCTCGACCACTACCGTGTGTCGAGCGACGGCGGCGTACTCGTCGCCACCGTCGAGAAGGACAGCCCCGCTGAGCGCGCCGGTGTCCGCGTCGGCGACGTCCTGACGTCCATCGACGGCGACGAGGTCGGGTCCGGCAACGTGCTGCGCCGCGCGATCGCGGCCAAGAAGGACGGCGACGCCGTCGACCTGGAGATCTGGCGGGACGGGCGGCCCTCGAACCTCACCGCGACAATCGAGGAGCGCGAGCGCCCGCAGTTCGACCTCGGCGGCATGATGTTCCCGGGCGGGGAGGAGAACCGTTTCCTGTTCCAGCTCGACCCGGACACCCTGGCCGATGCGCAGGAGCAGCTCGGCCACGTCCTGGAGATGCCCGAGTTCAGCGCGAGGCTGCACAGCCTGGGCGCCGACAGGGAGGGCCTGACAAAGCGGCTCCAGCAGGTGGAAAAACAGCTCGAGGAGCTGCAGCAGCGGCTCCAGGAGATGCTGGCCGCCGAAAAAGACCGCTAGAGCAACCCCGGGCGCCGGCATTCCGTTCGTTTCACCGTTCCAACGGTGAACCGTCCGGGCGGCGTACCGCTCCTCCTCCGCAGCGACGGCACCGCCGGGTTCCTCCCGAGGAGCCCGGCGGCGCTCTTTCCCGGGCCGGCACGGGCGTCTTGATCTTCGTCACGTGTCGGCGCGCCGCCGCCGGCGTAGCCTGCTATTAGCCGCGCGACGATGGCCGACCGGCCGCGACCCGCTGTCCTGCGCGGCGCTCGGCATCGCCAGCTACGACGACGTCGGCGCGAGTGGGACCGCGACGTTCGATCGGGGAGCGAAATCGGTCATCTTCCTGGTCGCGGGGCATGAAAGGTCGATCGAGGGGAACTACGGACAGGACTCCGAAGGAGCGGAGCGCCCGAAGACACCGGCACTCCGGTCTGCCCGTACACGCAACAGCTCTCGGCGACCTGCGAGTGACGGGTGGGCCGGAGTTCCGCGCGGGCATAACGGGCATAACACGAGACGCGGGGCGAGGCTCGGTCCGCCGGTTCGCCGGCTGGCCCGTTCCCCGGGGCGGGTGGCGTCCTCCAGCGCTGCCCGCCCCATTTTTTCTCAGGATGTCGAACTAAGAATCAGGCGGAGGCGGAAGCGGAGGTGGGGGCGGAGGTCTGAGGTGCGGGGGCCTCCCCATCCCGTGCCCGCCGCCGCGTCCTCTGCGGTGCCGGGAACGGAGCCGGTCGAAGCGCTCGCGCTGTTCCGGCGTGAGGAGCTCCAGCAGCTCCGCGTGCGTCTGCTCCAGCGCCTCATGCATCTCCCTGCGGCTCTGGTCGAGGATCTCCCGCGCCCTCTCGATCTGATCGGCGTCGAGGTCGAGCTCGCGAGTGAGGTGCCCGATCGGATCGGGGGGACGGTGCTCGATCGGACCCATCCGCCAGCCGTGGAGGTGGCCGGCCAAGCGCGCGCCCATGAAGAGCAGCGCAGCGCCGCAGATCAACCCGATCAGGAAGATCGTGAAGAGCAGGAGGAGCCCCTTCTTGCGGGGGGAGGCGGCCGGCACGTCAGCCATCTCCGTCCTCCTCGAACAGCAGCGCCTCCAGCAACGGGTCCTGATCTCCGCCCGCGACCCCGCCGGTGACGATCATCCTGTCGAGATCCTGCGCGCCCGCGTCGACCGACGATCCGTTCCCGGCGAGGAGCAGCGCGGCACAGCCGAGCAGCAGCAGCGCGGCGACCGAGGCGAGACGCGGCAGAGCCTTCCAGGCGAGCGGGACGAGATCGGCCACCGGGTCCGCCGGTGCGTCTCGCATGCGACGCCGCGCCTCCGCCAACATCTCGGGGACCGCACCGACGAGACGATCGACGCGTGGTGCGGGGCCGTCCGTCGCGCGGCGCAGGGCCTCGCGCGCCAGCTTGCTGCGATCGTGCTCGTCGATCTTCCTGCTCATCTCGTGTCCTGGGGGCGTTCCGCGAGCAGCCGGGCCAGCTTGCGGCGCGCCCGCACCGCGCGCAGCTTCGCGGCGACCCGCGTGACGCCGAGCGCCCGCGCGGCCTCCGCCATCGACCAGCCCTCCAGATCGACCAGCGTGAGCACGGCGCGGTCTGTGGCGGCAAGCCTGCCGAGGGCGTGGCGAACCGTCAGCACGTCCAGCGTCGCATCAGGATCGCCGGCCTGCGCGCGAATCGTCCCGGCGTCCGGCCCGGGAAGCGGCTGCTCCGCGCGGCGGCCGAGCTGCCGCAGCCCGTCGAGCGCCTTGCGCGCGGTGATCGTGCGCAGC
>Ga0224512_10002768_pt1 | contig 15818 bp, 12 predicted proteins | sample SF_May12_sed_USG_4_FD_169103 | JGI IMG/M metagenome (GOLD analysis project Ga0224512, IMG submission 169103) | Sediment microbial communities from San Francisco Bay, California, United States - SF_May12_sed_USGS_13 | ecosystem: Environmental > Aquatic > Marine > Sediment | place: USA...
GAATGAGCCCAAGATAGGTCTGCGCCAGATTGATCGAGGAATAGAAGAAGAACATGCCGGCGGCGGTGATGATCAGCGGCACGATCATCGGCGAAATCAGGATCCCCATCAGCAATGTGCGGTAGGGAAGATACGAGCGGCTCAGCCCGAGCGCCGCGACCGTACCCAGCGCCGTGGCGAGGATCGTGGCGAAGAAACCGATGAAGAAGCTGTTGCCGATGGAATGGGTCCACTGGGGATTGTTTATGATGTCCTCATACCAGCGCAGCGAAAACGCTTCGGGTTCGAAACTCAGCATGCCCTTGGTAAAGGTGAAGTAGGGCTCGGCATTGAAGGACAGCGGCACGATCACCAGGATCGGTGCGATCAGGAACAGGAAGATCAGGGCGCAGATAAAACGGAACCCGTAGTACCAGGCGCGATCGACCGGCGTCGCATATGCGGGAATTGCCATGGTTCCACCCCTTATCCCAGCTTCATATTGTCGATGCCGATCAACCAGTTGTAGAGCCAGTACAAGGCCAGGACCCCGGCCAGCAACAGGCCGCCCAGCGCCGCCGCAAGGCTCCAGTGCACTTCCTGCATCCAGTAGGCGATGAAGTTGCTGATCAGCTGCCCGGTCCGCCCGCCGACCAGGGCGGGCGTGATGTAATAACCAACCGCCAGAATGAAGACGAGGATGGATCCCGCACCGATGCCGGGCACCGACTGCGGGAAATAAACCTTCCAGAAAGCCCGGGCAGGGGTCGCGCCGAGCGACTGCGCCGCGCGCACATAGCTGGGCGAGATGGTCTTCATTACGCTGTAGAGCGGCAGCACCATGAAGGGCAGCAGGATGTGGGTCATGGCCACGATCGTGCCCGTCATGTTGTAGATCATCTGGATGCGGTCCTCATCGCCGAGCAGGCCGAGCGCCACCATGATGTCGTTGAGCACGCCCTGGGTCTGGAGCAGTACGATCCAGGACGTCGTGCGCACCAGCAGTGAGGTCCAGAACGGCAGCAGGACCAGGATCATCAGCAGGTTGCTGTGGCGCAGCGGCAACGTCGCCATGAGATAGGAAATCGGATAGGCGAGCAGAATGCAGAGTACCGTGATGGTCAGGCTGACCCACAGCGTCCGCCCGAACAGCATGACATAGATCTGCCTGTCTTCCTGCTGTCTGACGATACTACCCTGATCGTCGTACCGCATATCCAGCGCCATCAGATAAAACGATTCGGTGAACCGTGGCGACGCCATCTTGATCGTCGTCCACGTCCCGATATCCCCCCATTTCCGGTTCGCACCGATCATGAAATCGCGGACCGACCCGTCGCCGTCCCAGCGATCCAGCTTGCGGGCGGTCGAGGTAATCATCGAGCGGGTTCCGGGAAGGTCGTAATTCAGCCGCGTCGCGACCCGGCCAATCTCCTTGTTCTTGTGTCCGGCCACCAGTTCTTCGGCGACGATCCGCCAGATCTCGTCGGATGGAAGTTCCCTGCCGTCCCAAGCTCGCAGGGCCTGCGTCGTTTTCGGCATGATCTGCGACATCACCGGATTGTCGATGCTGCGATACAGCATCATGCCGATCGGCAGGACGAAGGTTACAAGGATGAAGGCAAGCAACGGCACGACCAGACCGAGGGCGCGCAATTTCATGCGCTGCTGCGTCTGCCGGAGCTTGGCCTTCAGCGGTGTTCCGTCCGCCGCGGTCAGCAAGGGTTTGTTCGCCGTTATGTCGGCCATGAAATAATGCCGCCCCTTATTCAGCGCGCTGATACAGACGCTGCCCGCCCGGCAGCGAACGCCGGGGGAGGACAGGCAACCCTGCCCTCCCCGATGTTCATTCTTACTTCGCCAGCCAGGCCGCGAACCGCTCGTTCAGTTCGTCCTGGTGATCGGCCCACCACTCAAAGTCGTTCTGGAGGGCATTCTTGAAGTTGGCCGGCGCCGTCGGCATATGCGGGCCCATGGCGATGCCGGCCTCGGCATGCTTGCCGATCAGCGGGATCGAGGAGGCGCGCGCCGGACCATATGAAATCCACGCCGCCTGGTCGGCCAGGCGCTGCGTGTCGGTCGAGAACTTGATGAACTCGATCGCAGCCGCCTTGTTCTTCGAGCCCTTCGGGATGCCCCACAGGTCGAGGTCCCAGACCTGGCCGTCCCAGACGATCTCGAACGGCTTGCCCTCGGTGGCGACCGCGTTGAAGATACGGCCGTTATAGGCGGTGGCCATGACCACCTCGCCATCGGCAAGCATCTGCGGCGGTTGGGCGCCAGCCTCCCACCACAGGACATGATCCTTGATCTTGTCGAGCATCTTGAAGGCACGGTTGACGCCTTCCTCCGTGCTCAGGGTCTCATAGACCTTGGAAGCAGGAATCCCGTCGGCCATCAGCGCGAACTCGAGATTCGGCTTCGGACCCTTGCGCATGGTGCGCTTGCCCGGGAATTTCTTCACGTCGAAGAAATCCGCCATGGTGGACGGCTTCGCGCCCGGAAACTTGGTCTTGTCATAAGCATAGATCGTCGACCAGATGATGGTCGTAACGCCGCACTCGTGCAGCGTTCCCGGCAGGAAATCCTTGGCTGCGGCTGTGCCATCGGGCGCCGGCGGCAGGGCATCCAGCGGCAATTCTTCCAGCAGGCCTTCCTGGCAGCCCAGCACAACGTCGGAAAGCTCGAGGTCGACGAGATCCCAGGTCACGTTACCAGCCTCGACCTGCGCCTTCACCTCGGCCAGGCCGCCATTATAGTCCTCCGAGTTGATGGTCATGCCGGTCTTTTTGGCATAAGGCTTGTGATAGGCCTCTATCTGGCTCTTGGCGTAGGCGCCACCCCAGGAAACGACGGTCAGGCTGTCCGCCTGCGCCGCCGTGGACGCAACGAACATTCCGGCCGTCGCCAGCACAGTATATTTGAGAAACGATTTCATTATTGGCACTCCCTCGTTTCCGGTTCTGGTTGTGCCGGCAAAGCCGGCGGCTTAAGCATCAGGTCGGTTCGTGTCGCCTTCCCCCGAAACCCGAAAGACGACGCCGGCCGGCCCAGTTACTGGGCGTCGAGCGCCCTGCAATCCTCCTTGTCCCAACCGACCTTCACCGTCGCCTTTTCCACCAGGGCGGCTTGCCCTGTCGCGTTCGGCACTTTCACGATGAAATCGTCGTGGCCGCACACATTGACGCGCGTGCGGATGTGATCCCCAAGATAAATCAGTTCCTCCACGGTTCCGTCGAACACATTCGGCATGGATCCTTCCGGCGGGTTTATGGTGACGCGCTCGGGCCGCAGCGACAACGTCGTGCGCGCGCCGCTGCCCGAAACATTGACCGGCAGGGCCTCGACGGTCCCGGCTCCATCGACCTCAACGGTGCAGGTATCGCCGTTGATTTCCCGGACCGTACCCAGCAAGCGGTTGTTCTCGCCGATGAACTGCGCGACGAAGGCGTTCTGCGGCCGCTCGTACAGTTCGGCCGGGGTCGAAAGCTGCTGGACAACGCCGTCGTTGAACACTGCGATGCGGTTCGACATGGTCAGCGCCTCGGACTGGTCGTGCGTCACATAGACCACTGAGACACCGAGACTCTCGTGGATATGCTTGATCTCGTACTGCATCTCTTCGCGCAGGTTCTTGTCCAGCGCACCGAGCGGTTCGTCCATCAGCACGAGGTCGGGATCAAAGACCAGGGCCCGGGCGACCGCCACACGCTGCTGCTGGCCGCCGGACAGCTGGCCGGGGCGTCGCCCGGCCATCTCCGGCAGTTGCACCATTTCCAGCGCGCGCTTGATGCGCCTATCGACCTCCGACCTGTCCATGCCCCGGACCTCAAGCGGAAATGCGAGGTTTTCCCTGACCGACATGTGGGGGAACAGGGCGTAATTCTGGAACACCATGCCGATGCCGCGCTTGTAGGGCGGGACATTGTTGATCGGCCGCCCGTTCAGCATGATCTTGCCGTGCGTCGCCGGCTCGAATCCGGCCAACATCATCAAGCATGTGGTCTTGCCGGACCCCGAAGGACCCAGCATTGTGAGAAACTCGCCGCGCGCGATGTCGAGATTCAGATTCTTTACGACCAGCACTTCGCCGTCGTAACTTTTCTGGACATCGATGAACCGGACAATCGGTTCGATTTTATCGTTCATACCCTAGACTAAAGCGCCCTGTCTGTTCCGGCGCAGAGGCTGCGCCACACCGGCCGGCTGACCCGGCTCTGTGTACTATGCTTATTCAAGCACGGGAAAAAAGTAAAGGCTGTAGTGGGTTTACGCCACCAGAGCGCCTGCGACGGCAACAGTTCCGCTTACGATACCGTGCCGATCAATCTCACGGGGGACGTTCGCGGGACTGTCAGGCCAGGGCCGGCGTCACGCCGCGCGTTTCAGTGACAAGACTTGCCAGACATCGACGAGTGCATCAACCAGCTCGTCCATCATCGCGTCATCATGCAGGGGACAGGGCGTCAGCCGGAGACGTTCGGTGCCCTTGGGCACGGTTGGATAGTTGATCGGCTGGACGTAGATCCGGTGCCGTTCCAGCAAGAGGTCGCTGGCCTGTTTGCACAGGGCGGCATCGCCGACCAGGACCGGCACGATGTGGCAGACCGACGGCATAACCGGCAGGCCGGCCGCCTTCAGCCGGCGCTTGAGCGTTTCGGAACGCTCCTGGTGGCGGTCGCGCAACTCCTGCGTTCCGCGGACATGTCGCACGCTGGCCAGGGCCCCGGCGGCCACGGCCGGCGGCAACGCCGTCGTGAAGATGAAACCGTCGCCATAGGACCGCACGAAATCGACCAGATCGGCGGAAGCCGTGATGTACCCGCCGATCACGCCGAACGCCTTGCCGAGGGTGCCCTGGATGATGGTGACCCGGTCCATGACGCCGTCCCGTTCCGCGATGCCCGCGCCGTTCGGCCCGTACATGCCGACCGCATGCACCTCGTCCAAAAAAGTGATCGCGTTGTGCTTGTCGGCCACGTCACAGATTTCCGCGATCGGCGCAATGTCTCCATCCATGGAATAGACCGATTCGAATATCACGACCTTGGCGGCGCCCGGATCGTCCTCTGCCATCAAGCGATCAAGGTCGCGCGCATCGTTATGCTTGAATATCCGTTTTTCGGCGCGCGAATGGCGGATACCTTCGATCATGGAGTTGTGGTTCAGGGAATCGGAATAAAGAATGCAGTCTGGAAGCTGCGCGCCGAGGGTCGACAGCGCCGTCATGTTGGCGACGTAGCCGGATGTGAACAGCAATGCGGCTTCCTTGCCATGCAGGCTGGCGAGTTCCCCTTCAAGCAGGACATGATAATGGTTGGTGCCGGAAATATTCCGCGTGCCGCCGGCGCCGGCGCCGCAACTGTCGATCGCCGCGACCATGGCGTCACGGACGGCAATGTCTTGACCCATGCCAAGATAATCGTTCGAGCACCACACCGTGACGTCCGACAACGATTCGTTTTCGTGCCGTACCGCACTCGGGAAATCACCACATTTTCGCTCAAGATCGGCAAAAATCCGGTACCTGCCCTCATTCTTCAGGGCCGCAATCCTGTCCTGGAAAAAACGATCGTAATCCATTGTTTCGGAACCTTTTTGTCCGCAAGTTCGCTCTCACTCACTGGGCAATCATAGCCGCACTATGGTACCGGCGGGTTGACCTGCGTCAAAAACGGGACAATTTGTCGCAAACTCTCCGGTTACAGTCCGGCAACCATTTCCGCCGTATCATCGAGGGCCTTGCCGAACCGCTCGATGATCATGTCGATCTCCTCTTCCTTGACCACCAGCGGCGGGCAGAACGCAATCGCGTCACCGGGCAGGGCCCGGATGAGAAGACCATGTTGCTGGGCCCGGGCCATGCAATGCGGCCCGACGGCATGCGCCGCATCGAAATTTTCCCGTGTCCCCTTGTCCCTGACCAGTTCGATGGCGCCGATAAGCCCTGTGCCGCGCACCTCCCCCACCAGCGGGTGGTCGGCGAAGCTGCGGATCCCCTCCTGCAGGCGCGGCGCGATCGCGCGGACATGGCCGAGAATATCACGTTCCTCGTATATCTTCAGGGTCTCGATCGCCACCGCCGCGGGGACGGGATGGCCGCTATAGGTATAACCATGGCCGAAGGTGCCGATCTTGCCGGAATTGTCGCGCACCGCCGAATAGACCTTCTCGTCGATCATCACGGCGGATATCGGCAGATAGGACGAGGACAACGCCTTCGCCATGGTCATCATGTTGGGCTTCAGGCCGAATGTCTCGCTCCCGAACATGTTGCCGGTGCGGCAGAATCCACAGATGACCTCATCGGCGATCAGCAGTACGTCGTATTTCTCCAGAACTTCCTGGACCTTCTGCCAGTACGTCGCCGGCGGCAGGATAACGCCGCCGGCGCCCATGATGGGCTCGCCGATCATGGCGGCGATCGTATCGGGCCCCTCGTCCAGAATCAGTTGCTCCAGATTCGCGGCCATGCGGGTCGCGAAATCCTCCTCGCTCTCGCCGGCCTCGCCAAAACGATAATAATGCGGGCAGTCGGCATGGATGATGTTCTTGATCGGCAGGTCGAAATCACGGTGATTGTAGGGCAGGCCGGTCATGCTGGCCGACGCCACGGTAACCCCATGATAGGCCTTCATGCGGCTGATGATTTTCTTCTTTTCCGGACGGCCCAGCGCGTTGTTGTAGTACCAGACCAGCTTGACGACGGTATCCGTCGCCTCCGAACCCGAATTGGCAAAGAACACGTGCGACATCGGCAGCGGCGCCAGCTCCTTGAGCCGCTCAGCGAGGTCGATCATCGGCAAATGACTCTTCGATGCGAAGCCGTGGTAATAGGGCAGTTCGCGCATCTGCCGCGCGGCCGCCTCGACCAGCCGTTCTTCCCCGAAACCGAGCGAAGTGGACCACAGGCCTGCAAGCCCCTCGATATAGCCATTGCCGGCGTTGTCGTAGACCCAGACGCCCTCGCCTCGGGCGATCACCAGCGGGCCTGTTTCCTCATGTTTTTTGAGGTTAGTATACGGATGCAATACGCTGGCAATGTCGCGGGCTTCTGGGGAATTCCCTGGTGCAATGGCCATAGTCCAACTTCCTTCTGGTATATGCGGCCGGCGCCCCGGCCCGGGATCTTGGACGCAAACCTACACCGGGCCTCGCCGCTAGCCAAGAAAAGTTAGCCCCGTTAAACCGTTGGCAAGGGGACCGCAGGAAAATACCCGCATGGCCGGCGCGCCGGTCCTTCTGAATTCGTCGAGGTGTCCAGGCTTGCGCATCCTCAATATCGCTTTCGTGGCTCTGATGTGCATGGCCGTTGCCGGACAGGCGGCGCCGGTAAAGACGCTCGTTTTCTGTTCGCGCGAAAGTCCGGACACCTTCAACCCGCAGCTCACGACCAGCCAGGCTACGTTCGATGCGAGCTCACGCCAGATCTATGACCGCCTGGTGATGTTCGACTCGGGCAGTGCGGAGATCGTTCCGGCACTCGCCGAGTCCTGGCGGATTTCGGAAGACGGGCTGGCGTACGTCTTCCGTCTTCGGGCCGGCGTTTCATTCCATGCGACGCGCGGCTTCCGGCCAACCCGCGAGCTGACTGCGGAAGACGTCGTGTTCAGCTTCAGCCGCCAGCTCGACCGCAAGCATCCCTGGCACGGTGTGTCCGGTGGCGACTATCCGTACTTCCGTGGCTTGGGACTGCACGAACTGGTCGATTCTGTAACAGCAGTCGACGAAATGACGGTCGCATTTCGGCTGACCCGGCCAAGCGCCTCCTTCCTTGCGATCCTGGCGATGGATTTCGCGTCTGTCCTTTCCGCGGAGTATGCCGGGGCGATGCTGGCGGCCGGCACTCCCGAGCGGCTCGACCGGGAACCTGTGGGAACGGGACCGTTCATGCTGGTGCAATATCAGCGCGATGCCCTTATCCGTTACGTGGCGAACCGGAAATTCTGGCGCGGCGCGCCGGCGATTGAAAACCTCGTTTTTGCGATCACCCCGGATACGTCCGTCCGCATGCAGAAGCTGCGAAATGGCGAGTGCCATGTCATCGACGAGCCTGATCCGGCCGATCTGCCTGCGCTGTTCACGGACCCTGCAATTCGTGTGGCGTTGCAGACGACCGCCGATCTTGGTTATCTCGCGTTCAATACACAAAAACCCGTTCTCAGTGACGTTCGGGTCCGCCGTGCCCTGTCCCTTGCCATCGACCGCCAGGCGATCGTCGACCGGGCGCTTGGCGGGATCGGGATTGCCGCGAGCAGTCCGTTGCCGCCCGGTTTTCGCCTGGACAAGGCCGACAAAGCCCCGGCCCGGCATAATCCCGAGCGGGCGCGCCAGATCCTCGTCGACGCCGGATACCGTGACCTGAGCATCGATATCTGGGCGATGCCCGTCAGCAGGCCCTATATGCGCAGCGCCCGGCGGGTCGCCGAAATGATTCGGGACGATTGGGCGGCCATAGGCGTCGAGGCGACAATCACGATCCCGGACTGGGAGACATTCCTGAAGCACTCGATGGTTGGCGCGCACGAGACGATCCTGTTCGGCTGGATCGGCGAGACACTGGATCCCGATGTCTTCCTGTCGCCGATCCTGAGTTGCGCGGCTGCGACCAGCGGCGCCAACCGGTCCCGCTGGTGCGATCCCGGATTCGATCGCCTGCTCTTGGAAGCGCGCCGGGCAACCGACCGCGCCGAACGCGAAACGCTATACGACATCGCGCTGGAACGGCTCGAAACAGAGGCCCCGCTGGTGCCGCTGTTGCACTCGGTTTCTTTTACCCCGCTGCGCCGCGAAGTCAGCGGGTACGCGACATCGCCTCTCGGCGGACACTATTTCCACGGGGTCGACCTTCAGTAGCCGAACATCTTCGGCGAGTAGTCTTTGCGCATGGGCAATTGACAGAGCGCGAGAAAGGGGCATAGCCTCTTACCAAACGGTTCGGGATACGGCTCAATTTGGCGCCTGTCAGGAAGTGCCCGGATCATTTTCAGGGGTTGCCGTGCGGCAGCGTTCGACAAACAGGGAGTAGGAAAGTGAAACACCGTATTTTGGCGGCGGCGGTCTGCGCAATCGCAATCGTTGCCTTTTCCGCAGCAGGGTCGGCAAAGACTCTGGTCTATTGTTCCGAGGGCAGCCCGGAAGGCTTCAATCCCTCGCTGTATACCTCGGGTACGACGTTCGATGCGTCGTCCCGCCATCTCTTCAACAAACTGGTGGAGTTCGAGCGCGGCAGCACCAAAATCGTGCCCGGGCTCGCCGAGTCATGGCAGGCATCGAAAGACGGCCTGCTTCATACCTTCCGCTTGCGCAAGGGCGTAAAATTCCAGACCACGAAGAACTTCACGCCAACGCGCAATTTCAACGCGGACGACGTGCTCTACAGCTTCCAGCGCCAGCACGACCCGAAGCACCCGTATCACAAGGTCTCTGGCGGTACCTACGAGTACTATCAGGGCATGAGCATGCAGTCGCTGATCAAGGACATCGTGAAGATCGACGACTACACGGTGCAGTTCGTGCTGAACCAGCAGGAAGCCCCTTTCATCGCCAACCTGGCGATGGACTTCGCCTCGATCCTGTCGGCGGAATATGCCGACCAGATGCTGGCGGCGGGGACGCCGGAGAAGGTCGACCTGGAACCGGTCGGCACCGGCCCGTTCCAGCTGGTCCAGTATCAGAAGGATGCGGTGATCCGCTACAAGGCGCACCCGGACTACTGGGCTGGCAAGGCGCCAATCGACAATCTCATCTTCGCCATCACGCCGGACGCCAGCGTGCGTTATCAAAAGCTTAAGGCAGGGGAATGCCACGTTATGCCCTACCCCAACCCGGCGGATATCGCGGCCATGAAAGCGGACCCGAACATCAATATGCTCGAGCAGGAAGGCCTCAATGTCGGCTATCTTGCCTTCAACGTCGAGCACAAGCCTTTCGACGACAAGCGGGTGCGCCAGGCGCTCAACATGGCGATCAACAAGCAGGCGATCATCGACGCGGTGTTCCAGGGTGCCGGCAAGGCGGCGAAGAACCCGATCCCGCCGACGATCTGGTCGTACAATAACGCAACCAAGGACTACCCGTACGATCCGCAGGCGGCAAAGGCCCTGCTTGCAGAAGCCGGCGCCGCGAACCTCAAGACGAATATCTGGGCCATGCCGGTGCAGCGTCCCTACAACCCGAACGCCCGCCGCATGGCAGAAATCATCCAGGCCGACTGGGCCAAGGTTGGCGTCGAGGCCAAGATCGTCAGCTTTGAGTGGGGCGAGTATCTGAGCCGTTCCAAGAACGGCGAGCACGATTCCGTGCTGCTCGGCTGGACCGGAGACAATGGCGATCCGGACAACTTCATGTATGTCCTACTCGGCTGCGATGCGGCCAAGGATGGAACCAACCGGGCCCGCTGGTGTTACAAGCCTTTCAACGACAAGTTGATCGAGGCCAAGCGGACCAGCAACGTCGCCGAGCGCACGAGGCTCTATGAAGAGGCTCAGCTCATCTTCAAGGAAGAGGCGCCGTGGGTGACGATAGCGCATTCGGTGGTATTCATGCCGGTGCGCAAGGAAGTCGTCGACTATCGCATAGACCCATTCGGGGGACACCCCTTCTACGGTGTGGATCTGAAGTAACGGCGACGCAGGACGATATGGCGGGCGGAGGCGCCTCCGCCCGCCATACACTGCCTGAACAGCCTGACTTTCCCCAGTGATTCGTTTTATTGTCACCCGTATCGGCATGGTAATCCCGACATTTATCGGGATTACTTGTGTCGCCTTTGCATTGATCCGGTTGATTCCCGGCGACCCCATCGAATTGATGGTGGGCGAGCGAGGCATCGATCCGGAACGCCACGCGATGCTGCTTAGACAGTTCGGCTTCGACCGGCCGATCTGGGAGCAATATATCGGCTTCCTGGCCAATCTCCTGCAAGGCGATCTCGGCAATTCCATTGTAACCAAACAGCCGGTGTTGAGCGAGTTCATGACCCTGTTTCCGGCGACGATCGAATTGTCGGCATCGGCCATGATATTCGCGGTCGCCCTCGGACTGCCCGCCGGCATCATCGCCGGCGTGCGGCGCGGATCCACGTTCGACCATTCCGTTATGACGATATCGCTGGCCGGATATTCCATGCCGATATTCTGGTGGGGCCTGCTGCTGATCATCCTGTTTTCAGGGACACTGGGCTGGACCCCGGTCTCAGGCCGGATTTCCGTCGTGCTTTATATCGAGCCGGTCACCGGCTTCATGCTGATCGACAGCCTGTTATCCGAAGAGCCTGGCGCCTTCCGGTCGACGCTCCGGCATCTGATCCTGCCCACGGTGGTCCTGGGAACCATACCGCTGGCGGTAATCGCGCGGCAAACGCGCTCGGCGATGCTGGAGGTGCTCGGCGAAGACTATATCCGAACGGCCCACGCCAAGGGGCTGGCGCCGGTGCGCATCATCGGGCTGCACGCGTTGCGCAATGCCTTGATCCCGGTGGTCACCATCATTGGCCTGCAGACCGGCCTGCTGCTGGCGGGCGCCATCCTGACCGAGACCATCTTCTCTTGGCCGGGCATCGGCAAATGGCTGGTCGATTCGATTTCGCGCCGTGACTACCCGTCGGTGCAGGGCGGCGTCCTGTTGGTCGCGTGCGTGGTAATCGGCGTCAATCTGCTGGTCGATCTGACCTACGGCCTGATCAATCCACGCATCCGGCACAGGGGTGGGTCATGAGCGAGGCAATACGAAGCACCGCCGCCGCCACACCCCCGCATCCAATCCAGGAATTCTGGGATTATTTCAGCGAAAACAAGGGCGCGGTGCTGGGCCTGCTGGTCATCGTGTTGATCACGCTTGTGGCGGTCTTTGCCGACTTTGTAGCGCCGCATCCGCCGAACGAGCAATACCGCGACGCCTTTTTGCGACCTCCTTTCTGGCAGGACGGCGGGTCGCTCCTTTATCCGCTTGGAACTGATGCGGTGGGACGGGATATGCTGTCGCGCATCGTCCATGGGGCGCGCTATTCGCTCACGATCGGTGCCATCGTGGTGACGTTGTCGCTGGCCGTCGGCGTGGTGCTCGGGCTGTTCGCCGCCGTTTTCCGCGGTGTCGTGGGAGGCGTGGTTGGTGACGTGGTCGAATTTCTGATCATGCGGGCAATGGATATCATGCTGGCGCTGCCCAGCCTGCTGCTGGCCATCGTCGTGGTCGCGATACTGGGGCCGAGCCTGGTCAATGCAATGTTTGCGATCGCCATCGTCTATTTGCCCCATTTCGTGCGCCTGACGCGCGCGGCGGCGGTCTCGGAACTGTCGAAGGACTACGTTACGGCCAGCCGCGTCGCCGGGGCCGGCCTGCCGCGACTGATGATGGTCACGGTGTTGCCGAATTGCATGGCGCCGCTGATCGTCCAGGCCACGCTGGCCTTTTCCAGTGCCATCCTCGATGCCGCGGCGCTTGGCTTCCTGGGTCTGGGTGCGCAGCCGCCAACCCCGGAATGGGGCACCTTGCTGGCGGAAGCTCGCGAGTTCATCCTGCGCGCCTGGTGGGTCGTGACCTTCCCCGGTCTGGCGATCTTGATCACCGTGCTGGCCTTCAATTTGATGGGCGACGGACTGCGCGACGCCCTGGACCCGAAACTGAAACGCTGATGGCTCTGCTCGAGATCAACAACCTGTCGGTCGAATTCCGCACCCGAGCCGGACCGTTCCGCGCGGTCGACGGGATCGACCTCTCGATCGACCACGGCGAGATCGTCGCCATCGTCGGCGAGTCGGGATCGGGGAAGAGCGTCGCAGTCCTGGCGTTGATGGGGCTGCTGCCATGGACCGCCAACGTGACCGCCGATCGGCTACAGTTCGACGGGCATGATTTGCTGTCCCTGTCGGCGCAGGCGCATCGGGCCATTCGCGGCAAAGAGATGGCCATGATCTTTCAGGAACCGATGACCAGCCTGAATCCCTGTTTCACGGTCGGTTTCCAGATTACCGAGATGTTGGCGGCCCATGAGGCCGGCAGCCGGGCGTTACGGCGGAAGAGGGCGATCGAATTGCTGGAGATGGTCGGGATTCCGTTGCCGGAAAGCCGGCTGAACGCGTTTCCGCACCAACTGTCGGGCGGCATGAGCCAGCGCGTGATGATCGCCATGGCAATCGCCTGCAATCCGCAACTGCTCATTGCCGACGAACCGACCACGGCGCTGGACGTAACCATCCAGGCGCAGATCCTAGACCTGTTGCTGGACCTGCAGCGGGATCGTGATATGGCGCTGGTGCTGATTACGCATGACATGGGTGTGGTGGCGGAAACGGCGCAGCGTGTGGCCGTTCAATATGCCGGCCAGCAGGTGGAGAAACAGGACGTTGGCGGCCTGTTCGCAACGCCGCGGCATCCCTACACGGCAGCGCTGCTCGATGCGCTGCCGGAGCGCAGCACGGGGCGGCGGTTGCCGACAATTCGCGGGGTCGTGCCGGGCCAGCACGATCGGCCGACCGGTTGTCTTTTCAATCCCCGTTGCCGGTACGCAACCGACCTATGCCGCGCCGATCCTCCGCTCCTGGAGAAGCTGCCGAACGGTACAGCGGTGCGTTGCTATTATCCCGTCGGGACGGATGCGCCATGACGGCCATACCGGTTGTCGAGGGCGTCGATCTGGCCCGCCATTACCGGGTCGGTCGGGGGTTGTTCTCGGCGGACGCCGATCTCAAGGCCTTGCGGGGCGCGAGCTTCTCGCTTCCGGCCGGGCGAACCCTGGCCGTGGTCGGCGAATCTGGCTGTGGCAAATCGACCCTGGCGCGGCTTGTTACTCTGATCGAACGGCCCACGTCGGGGCGGCTGTTGCTGGGCGGCGTCAACGCCGCCACTGCCGACACGGCGACTTTGAAGACATTGCGGCGAATGGTGCAGATTGTCTTCCAGGACCCCTACGGGTCGCTCAACCCGCGGCGCAAGATTGGCGCGATCCTCGAGGAACCGCTGGCGATCAACACGCGAATGAGCCGGGCTGAACGCGCACGAGCGTCACGCGACATGATGGCGCGTGTCGGGCTGCGACCCGAACACTACGACCGGTATCCGCACATGTTCTCCGGCGGTCAGCGCCAGCGGATCGCGATCGCCCGCGCGCTGATGCTGCGGCCGAAACTGGTCGTGCTGGACGAGCCCGTTTCGGCGCTTGATGTATCGATTCAGGCGCAGGTGCTGAACCTGCTCGTCGATCTGCAGGAGGAATTCGACCTTGCATACCTGTTCATTTCGCATGACCTCAGTGTTGTGCGCCACTTCGCGGACGAGGTCATGGTGATGTATCTCGGCCGGGCCGTGGAACAGGGACCGCGCGATGTTATCTTTAAGTCGCCGCAACACCCCTATACGCGGGCCCTGTTGTCGAGCACACCGGTCGCCGATCCGACCCGCCGGGGCGAAAAAATAAAGCTGACCGGCGAACTGCCGTCGCCCATCGATCCGCCCTCCGGCTGCGCCTTCAACCCCCGCTGCCCTTACGTCTACGAACGCTGCCGAGCGGACCCCCCACAGCTGCTTCCGGCAGACGGCCACCTGGTCGCTTGCCACGCCGTTGCGGAAGGACGCCTTGCGAAGATGTAGGCAACGAAACGGGTGTTTTGACCCGCATCAATGCGTAGCGGTGCGGTTCGGGGCATGAAGACGATTGCAGGCTCATGAATACGAGGAGTTGAAACCGAAATGTCCCTTAAGGATATCCTGGTCTATATTGACGGATCCCGGGAGGCGCCGGCCACCCTGGCTGCCGCATGCGCGTTGGCCCGCGACCACGATGCACATCTGACGGGCCTCGCCGTCGACCGCCCACCCGAGATCCCCGGATACGCCGCGATCGAGATTCCGCCCTCGGCCCTGGAGATCATTGAATCCCAGCGAAAGGAGACTGCCGCCAAGGCCCGGGAGATGTTCGAAAAGGCGGTTGCGACCGCCGGGATTTCCAGCCGCAGCGGCTGGTCGCTGGCCAGGGGCATGCCCCTGGAATCGCTGTCTCTGCGCAGCCGCTATGCAGACCTTGTCGTCGTTTCCCAGAACAATTCCGAAAACCAGCAGGGCGCCAACGAGGATATGGTCGATGACCTGATCCTGGTCAGCGGCCGGCCGGTTCTCGTGATTCCGTATATCGGCGCGCCGGCGATATTCGGAAAGAGGGTCATGGTCGCCTGGAATGCCAGCCGCGAGGCGGCACGGGCGGTCGCTGATGCGATGCCGATCCTGGAGGCCGCAGATAGCGTTGAAGTCTTTGCGGTCGAGCCAAACGGTATTGGCGACGCCCCCGGCGCTGACATCGCCGAACACCTCGCCCGGCACGGCGTCAAGGCAACCGCGAGCAGAACCGCCGGCCTGGACATTGACGTCGGCGATGTCCTGCTGAACCAGATCGCGGATAGCGGCGCGGACCTTATCGTGATGGGCGGCTACGGGCATTCGCGCATGCGCGAACTGGTGCTTGGCGGCGCCACACGCCATATCCTGCAGCACATGACCGTGCCCGTGCTATTGTCCCACTGACCCGTCACGCACAGTGATTGTCGTCTTCGGTTCCATCAACATCGACCTGGTCTTTCGGGTCGACGCCTTCCCTCGGTCCGGTGAGACGGTTCTTTCAGGGTCATACAGTGTCCATCCCGGCGGCAAAGGCGCCAACACCGCGGTCGCCGCGGCGCGGGCTGGGGGCGAGACCGAAATGGTCGGCCAGGTGGGCAACGACCGGTTCGCCGGGGATGCATTGCACATCTTGCGCGACGCAGGCGCTGGTCTGGACCGCGTCGCCGAATCGCCCGGACCCACCGGCTGTGCGACGATCTGGGTCGACAGTCGGGGTGAGAACGCCA
>Ga0224512_10002769_pt1 | contig 15818 bp, 13 predicted proteins | sample SF_May12_sed_USG_4_FD_169103 | JGI IMG/M metagenome (GOLD analysis project Ga0224512, IMG submission 169103) | Sediment microbial communities from San Francisco Bay, California, United States - SF_May12_sed_USGS_13 | ecosystem: Environmental > Aquatic > Marine > Sediment | place: USA...
CAACAACTCGTGCACCTACAACACGTGATCGGTCGCCTCGCAAATCGTTTACAACGCCGACTACTGGCACAGCAAGCACGGTCATGGGACTTTAACCTCGAAGAAGGCATCCTGGATACGGCGCATTTGTCGCGCGTGATTGCGCGGCCGGCGCATCACATTGTGTATAAGCGTGAAAAGGACACACCGTTTCGCGATACCGTAGTGACGCTGTTGATCGACAGCTCCGGGTCGATGCGCGGTCGCTCCATTACTCTCGCCGCAATGAGTGCTGATATCCTCGCGCGGACCCTCGAGCGATGTGGTGTCAAAGTGGAGATTCTTGGGTTTACCACGGTGGCATGGAAAGGCGGCCGAGCGCGCGAGCAGTGGATCCGCAATGGCAAACCGGAAGCACCGGGGCGGCTTAACGATTTACGCCATATTATTTATAAATCCGCCGACATGCCCTGGCGCCGCGCGCGGCGCAATTTAGGACTGATGCTGCGCGACGACATCCTCAAAGAAAATATAGACGGCGAAGCATTGTTATGGGCTCATCAGCGCCTCGTCGTGCGTCGAGAGCAACGCCGCATCCTCGTTGTAATCAGCGACGGCGCGCCGGTTGACGATTCTACATTGTCCGGTAATTCAAGAGACTATTTGGAGTGCCACCTACACGACGTCGTGCGTTACATCGAAGCCGTCGACGTAGTCGAGTTGCTCGCAATCGGCATAGGTTACGATGTAACCCGCTACTATCCTCGCGCCGTCACACTATTGGACGCCGAGCAACTCGGTGATACGCTGATGGAACAATTGACAGCGATGTTCAGCGACGGCAACCCAGCACAGGATCGTCGTGGACAGATGAGGCGAGGCGCGCCGCGTTCGATTGCGAGGCCGATGCAGCGGCGGCATTAAGCGCGTTTAGCGAGTGCCGTCGGTCTCGCATCCCGTCCACCGATAGCGTCCTTGATCGGAGCAAGTTTTGATATCAACGCGAGCGGCTCGTTAACCGTGCAGATCCAATGACCGACCCATACCAGGGTAGCTGCCTATGCGGAGTAGTGCGATTCGAGATCGGCGAGTTTCTGCCTGAGATCGCCCACTGTCACTGTTCCATGTGCCGGAAGTTTCATGGTGCCGCGTACGCGACGATTGCGGGAGTGCCCCGCTCCAAATTCCGCTGGACCGCGGGCGAGCAAGCCCTTAAGGGATACAAGGCAAAAAACGGTACCACCCGAACCTTCTGTAGTCGCTGTGGTTCGAGTCTGACATTCTCGAGCCCACGTGCGTTGGAGAGCGTAATGGAAATCGCACTCGGCACGTTAGACGGAGACGTACCCGTTCAACCTAATGCCCATATATTCGTGGGATCGGGCGCGAATTGGGCGATGCCAAGCGATGATCTGCCTCAGTTTGAAGAAGGGCGCGGCAGTGCAAAGGTCAACAAGTAACTTGGCACGAGATTTGTATTACCACTGTGACGACGACGGCTCGTTAATAGTCCGGACCCGACTACCGACAGAAATTGGGGGGTGGGAATCGTGAATGCCTTTGCCTCTGTAGTGGAGAGTCGAGACCAAAACGCTCCCGCGGGAACGTTTTGGGATGGATATGGCAAATCGCGGCGCCTAAACTACAGCACGAACGACACCAGGAGTGCCCCGGTAACGCCGCTTCGGGGTGGCAGATTTCAGGGCGATCGGCATTATAAAAGGCGGTTCAGCGATCGCGGGCTTCAGAATAAACGGCGTTTATTTTTTACTAGCAACAAACCGTTGGAACAGGAATTCGTGAGGTGATGCCGATGCAGGTTTGTAAGATACTTCGTCATGGGCTCGCCGTGCCGGTCAGCTGATAATCCACCGGTATTCCAAAGTTATCTGCAGCGAAGTACGGGGTCAGATGGCGGAAAGCACGAGTTTTTTTGCCGAACAGGACAAACGCCGTGCCCAGGTCTGGCGGTATTCCGCATTGTCGTTTCTGTTGTTGCTATGTGCCGGTTTGCCGCTTGCGATGGTGGTCACACCGCTCGTTTATGCACTCCTTGCAGTCGTTGCGCGTGTTCTTGATTTTCTGTTGCCGATTCCCGCCGAATTCTGGGAGGGGTTGAGAATTTCCAAGAGCGCCATCGCTGCGGATACGCGGCCTGTTGCCCAGATTGCAATTACGGTGGGCGTGCTGATCGTTCCCGGCATCGTCGTTATCGCGTGGATCTGGTGGCGGTTGCGGCAAAGCCTGGAGCGAGCGGGCTCGGCGTGGATGGTCGCAACGCTTGGTGGGCGCGAGCGGCGTCAGGGTGACCTCGAAGAAACGCAGATTGCCAATCTTGCTGAAGAGATGGCCATTGCCGCAGGCGTTACGCCGCCGCCGGTTTTTATCGTCGATGAGCCTGCGCCCAATGCGGCGCTCGTCGGGCCGAACGACGGGGACGCGGCCTTTATCGTGACGCGCGGTCTGCTGGATGGCTTCGATCGCGATGCAACTCAGGCAGTCATCGGATATCTGATGGCCGGCGCTCGCCAGGGCAATCTGCAGGCCGCCACCGCAGTCATCACCGCATTTCATGCGTTTGGACTGGTCCTGCTTGTATTCGATGCCTGCATCAATTTCAGTCGCCAGTCATGGGTGGACCTGCGCCGGGTTCTGGCTTGGCTCGCGCGTCCGCAACACTTCGCGGCCGAGTCGCAACAGATTCTTGCGCTGCTTGAGCGTACCGATCCACCCGAAGACGGTTTAACGGGCTTGCAGGCCGATCTGACGTCGGACCAACCGCCACGAACCCGCTTTATCGCGGTGCTGCGTAAAGTACCTGTTCTTTATGTTTTGTTGTTGCCGGCACTGCTCGTCTACATCGTATTCATGTTTATCCGATTCGAATTATTTCTATTGCGTGCGCTGCTGATCGGGCCGGTACTTGTGCTCGCCTGGCGACAGCGGGTGTATCTGGCCGACGCTGCGGCCGTTCAATTCACGCGGAACCCGCAGTCTTTGGCAGACGCCATACAGGCCTTTCTGGGATTGGAGTCCGTGGGGCTCGGTTCGCGTTGGCTTGCCGCCTATTGTTTTATCGGCGCTGAGCAAGCGGGCGCCAGTCGCAAACTCACCGAGGAGCCAGGTGCATTGACGGCACATCCGACCGGTATCAATCGGCTGCGCCGCATCGGCGCCATGGGTGCATCCGTAGACGTCGGTCCGGCCCCGCGGCTTCGACTGCCGACATGGGCCGAACTGCGTCGATCCTCGCTGTGGGGTTTGCTGTTGATTCCGCTCGTACTGTTGATCGGCTATCTGTTGCTGGTAGTTATCGGAATGGTGCTCGGATTGGCCACGTTGTTTTCATTATTTTTCGTTTTGACGGTGCTCAGCATCATAAGCGGCGTTATGCCTTAGTGAGCGATGGCACGTCCGGGCGGTGGGAGTACTATCCGACGCTATTGCCAATGCATGGGTCGAATACGTGAACAAGCCAAAGCCGAGATAGGCCTAGCCCCCGAAGAAATTTTGCACCGTATCGCTAACCCGCTCGATATCATCCCGTGAAACGTCGAGGTGGGTGACAAAACGACATGGGTTGTCGCCGCTTATATTGATATCGTGTTCGGATAGATGGCTGTGCAGCGCTGCGAAGCGGTCTGGTGGGAAGCTTGCGAATACCATATTGGTTTGCGCTGCACCGGCAATTACTTCGACGCCGTCTATGTCTTTGAGGCCATTCGCGAGCATCGCGGCGTGTTCGTGGTCGTCGGCGAGCCGATCGACGTGGTGTTCGAGTGCGTATAATCCGGCGGCCGCGAGCAGGCCGGCTTGGCGCATGCCGCCGCCAACGACTTTGCGCCAGCGCCGGGCTTTGGCGATCAATTCCGTGGAGCCGCAGAGCACGCTGCCAACCGGCGCGCCCAGTCCCTTCGACAGACAGATCGATACAGTGTCGAATTGCCGCGTTATACGATCCACATCGACGCCGAGTTGCACGGCGGCATTGAATACGCGTGCACCGTCGAGGTGAAAGCCGAGGCCGTGCTCACGGGCGCATTGCGCGGCTTGTTCGATATAGTCGAGCGTGAGCACTTTGCCGGATTGGGTGTTTTCGAGACACAGCAACCGGGTCTTCGCAAAGTGGCTATCGTCCGGTTTAATTGTTTTCGCGACCCGCGCCAAATTGAGAGAACCGTCGGCTTCGAATTCGAGCGGTTGCGGTTGAATACTGCCCAACACTGCGGCGCCCCCGCCCTCGTATTTATAGGTGTGTGCTTGCTGCCCGACGATGTACTCGTCGCCGCGTTCGCAGTGTGCCAATAGCGCTAAGAGATTGCCTTGGGTCCCGCTCGCCACGAACAAACCTGCCTGCATGGCGGTGCGCTCAGCGAATACGGACTCCAGCTCATTGACTGTGGGGTCTTCGCCGTAGACGTCGTCGCCGACGTCCGCCATGGCCATGGCCGCGCGCATCGCCGTGGAGGGTTGGGTAACGGTGTCGCTTCTAAGGTCGATGATATCTGTCATTAGTCTTTAACGGACCCGTATGTCGGAATGGTTGGACGCACTGCTTGGCGATCGTGCGCTGTTCACTAACGCGACGCCGGTAAGCACCAAAAGCAGAGCCAGAATCGCACGGACGGTTGGCTGTTCCGCAAGAAATACTACGCCCCAGCCTAAACCCAACAGCGGAATCAAATAGTTGATTTGTGCAAATGTCGTGGCGCCGATGGCGGATATTAACCGGAACAAGAGCAAGGTCGCGACCGCAGTGGGAAATACGCCGAGATACACCGCCGCGGCCAGAGACTCGGCACTGGGTCGAGCCGTCCAGGGTTGTTCCAGCCATAGTGCGAGCGGAAGCACCCACACTGTCCCTGCGAGTGTCGCACCGGCCGCCATGATCCGCCCCGTTTCGCGTACATATTTTCGTGTAAACACGGTGGTCACGGCATAACTAAGAGCCCCGCCCAGTACCGCCAGTTCGGCGATGACGCCGGCGCCGATCCCGGATAACGCTTGCCATCCGACCAGCACCAATAAACCGCCGAATCCGCACAGTACTCCCAGTATGCGCCGAGTCGTGAATGGTTCTTCGGGGATCGACAGATGCGCGAGAATGACCGTGGCAACCGGCATTATCCCCATTAAGATCGCAGCCAGGGAGCTGTCGATATACTGTTCTCCCCAACTGATCAGACTAAATGGCAATGCGTTGCCGAAAAAGCCGATGAACGCGAACGCACCCCATGTCGAGGCCCGGAGCGGGATCTGTGCGCCGCTAAACAACAGGTAACCCCACAATAGCAGCGCGGCGAGTGCGAGACGGCCGGCGGCCAGGGTCAGTGGCGGAATCGTCGCTACGCCTATCTTTATAAACATGAACGCCGACGACCAAATTGCCGCCAGTACGAGAAACCAAACAACATCGCTGGTGCGGGCAAAACCTAGTCGGTCGGTCAAAGTTCGGTCAGCGTTCTGAGAACAGGCGGCATGCTGCCACAGTGTGCAATTCGCAACAAGCGACAGCCGCATATCCAGGCTGGCGAGTTTCGCTAAAACACTTATAATCGATCGTTATATCGATTGCGATTGAATAAACACTTATGACCAAGGGATTACTAGCGCCCGGCGATCCTCCGCCGTACACGATCGAGAATTCCGGCGGTACGGGACGCTGTCTCATCCTATGCGATCATGCGAGCAACCGCATACCACCGTCGCTGGGCCAGCTGGGATTGTCTGACAGTCAGCGTGCGCAACACGTTGCCTACGATATCGGCAGCATGACGGTAGCGCGTGAATTTTCGCATCGCTTTGACGCGCCATTAATCATGGGCAACTACTCGCGCCTTGTCATTGATCTCAACCGCTATCCGGGTAATCCGGCTTCTATTGCGGCGGTAAGTGACGGAATACCGATTCCGGGTAATGTCGGGGTTACGGAGGCCGATGCCGCGCAGCGTGCCGATGAGATCTTTCACCCATACCACAACGCGATTCGTAACGAATTGACGGCCTTGCGACGGCGCTACGCGGAGCCCTGTATTATTTCTATACATAGTTTCACGCCAGTGTTCGGTGCTGTACCCCGGCCGTGGCACGTAGGTGTGTTGTGGGGCGACGATCCGCTCGTGGCGCAACCGCTATTGGCCAGACTACGCCGCGAAGTCGACTTGTGTGTGGGCGACAACCAACCCTACGATGCGCGCGAGCCGCTGGGATATTCCATGAACGAACACGGTGCCGGTACGGGTCTGCCCCATGTCTTATTGGAGATTCGCCAAGACCTGATTACAGAGCATGCCGACGCGCTGACCTGGGCCGCGCGACTGCACGAATGCATGGCGGATGTCATTGATATTCTGCCGGTAAATCCGGCGCTGGCGGTATGACAATGAAGGAACCGAGTTTTACGGTTGGCATCGAAGAAGAATATATGCTGGTCGATCCCGAATCGCGGGATCTGATCGCCGAAGCACCGGCGACGTTAATGCCGGAGTGCAAGCGCCGCCTTGCGACGCAGGTCACACCGGAATTTCTGCAGTGCCAGGTCGAGGTAGGCACGCGGGTGTGCGGGTCCATCAAAGACGCTCGCGACAACCTCGCCGAACTACGCCACACCGTGGCCGAAGTGGCACGCAATCATGATCTCGCGCTGGTGGCGGCGTCGACACATCCCTTCGCCCAGGGCGTTCACCAGGAGCATACCCGCAAGCAACGCTACAACGCGTTGGCCAAGGATTTGCAGGGAGTAGTGCGACGCTTAATGATCAGTGGCATGCACGTTCATGTCGGCATCGACGATGATGAATTGCGCATCGACTTGATGAACCAAGTTACCTACGTGCTGCCTCATTTTTTGGCCCTCTCCACGTCGTCGCCGTTCTGGAAAGGGCACGATACCGGTCTCAAGTCCTACCGAATATCTGTTTGGGACGAGCTGCCGCGCACCGGATTGCCGGAACGATTTGAAAGCTTTGCCGAGTACCGTCGGCATGTAGAAGTGTTGGTAAATGCGGGGATTATCGAGGACGCCACAAAAATGTGGTGGGATGTACGGCCGAGCGAGAAATTTCCGACCCTGGAGATGCGAATCGCCGATATCTGCACGCGCATGGACGACGGGATATGCGTCGCCGCAATGTATAAATGTTGGCTGCGAATGTTGTATCGATTACGCCGCGATAACAAACGCTGGCGCGAGTATGCGCCCATGCTCGTCAATGAAAACCGCTGGCGCGCGCACCGTTATGGAATCGATGAGGGCCTCATCGATTTTGGCGAAGGAACGATCATACCTTACGAGCAACTGCTCGAGGAAATGCTTGTACTGATTCGCGAAGATGCGGAGTTTTTTGATTGTGTGGCGGAGGTGGAGCATGGGCGCACGATTCTTGCTGGCGGCACCAGTGCGCACCGGCAGTTGCGGACGTTCAGAAGTGCTTGCGCCGAAGGGGCTGGTGAACAACAGGCATTGGCCGGGGTCGTCGATCAGCTAGTCGCGGAGACGGTGGAAGGGCTGTAGAACCTGTCTCAAAACGCCTGCGCTTTGCTGATACTTCGTTAAAAACGGTCTCAAAACGCTCATGTACTGACGTACACTGCGCTTTTTCGACCGTTTTCGCCTTGTCTCAGCTGCGCTCGGCTGTTTTGCGATAGGTTCTAGCGAACCTAATTTGAAATTTCTGAATAGTAGACGGGGATGCATGATGGTTACAGCGATTATTTTGTTGGGTGTCGAACGACAAAAGATCAAGAGTGTGGCGGAACTTCTGGCGGGCCAAAGCGAAATATCGGAAGTGTTTTCGGTGAGTGGCAACTATGAATTGGTCGCGATAATCCGAGTAAAAACCAACGACGATCTGGCAAATTTGGTGACTGATAAGTTAGCCAATGTAGAAGGCATAGAACACACGGAAACGATGTTGGCGTTTCGAACCTACTCGCGACATGACTTGGAAGCGATGTTTTCTGTCGGACAGTAAGATGGCGTACGATGAAGGCGTGGCCCAACGTCTCCGCGAGGAATTTGCCGATCGCATCGACGTGGCCGAGAAGAAGATGTTCGGCGGCATAGCCTTTATGCTGTCCGGAAATATGTGTTGCGGCGTAATCGGTGAAACTCTCATGGCCCGGGTCGGGGCGGAACAATACGAAAAGGCGTTATCGCAATCACATGTCAGGGAAATGGATTTTACCGGCAAGCCGTTGACGGGTTTTGTATACGTAGAGCCTGAAGGGTTCGAGTCCGATACGGAATTGCAGCGATGGGTTTCCGCGTGCGAAAACTTTGTTGATTCGTTGCCACCTAAATAATTGTCGAAAATAATTCCGGATTGAACCGTCAAATCTCCGACATCGTAGGTAGACCTGCCGTAACCGATCTCAATGAATTCGGCCGTGTTGAGCGGATCGCTCTTCGACACCCGCGTGACGCGTTTGTAAGTGACGCTAAACTCGACGCAGAATGGAATAGTTTGAATTATCTCGCACGGCCGGACTTGTCGGCAGCGATTGATGAATACGACGAGCTGTTGCGGATTCTGTCCGAGCTCGGTACGGCAATTGAGTTTTTGCCCGCGGACGATAAGTTGACGCTGGATGCCATATATGTTCGCGACGCGACGCTGTTGGCTGCCGACGGCGTGGTGATGTGTCGCATGGGCAAAGCGGCGCGGCAGCATGAACCAAAGGTCGCGGCGCAGGTGTTGGCCGCACGTGGGTGGCGGATTGCGGGTGCGATAGCGGCGCCGGGGTTATTGGAAGGCGGCGACGTCGTGTGGTTGGATGCTAAGACTATTGTGGTGGGCGAAGGTTATCGCACGAACGCGGAGGGAATCAGGCAACTTCAGACGATATTAGGTGACGGAGTCGAGGTTATCTCAGTACCGCTACCGCACTGGCAAGGTGAAAATGACGTGTTTCATTTGATGTCGATGTTTAGTCCTGTGGATATCGATCTCGCTGTGGTGTATTCGCCGCTGATGCCGGTGCCGTTTCGACAGTTACTATTGAGCCGGGGAATGACGTTGATCGAAGTGCCTGAGGCGGAATTTGCGACGATGGCCTGTAACGTACTCGCCATTGCGCCGCGGCGTTGTGTGGCGCTCGCTGGCAATCCGCTGACAATAGCCGAGATGCAGCGCCACGGCATCGAGGTGTACGCTATAAACGGACACAATATTTCTTGTCCTGGTAGTGGTGGTCCGACCTGTCTGACGCGGCCGATTTGTCGCGGTGAGTAGAACGAATTACTCGAAATAGCGAAATCGCATTGTGCCGTCGGCTTCGACTTGTTCCACGAGTGCGACCTCCCAATCCAGGTATTCCTGCATACGGTCGGCAACCGCTTCGCGGTGCTCGTAGGGTTTGTACCAGACATCGTCGGTGGCGGAGGTAGTGCCATCGAGCCCCGAGGTGATTGGCAGACCATATTCGATCCACGCCTGTGTGCCGCCCTCCAGCACCCGCACTAATTGTTTCGGGCGCACAATCGATAGATCGTTCGCGGCGAGTTGCGCGAGCCGGCCATCCGGTGACGTCAGTACCAGCAAACCTACGGCGGGTTGAACGGCGAGCGCGGAGTCGAGCCGGGAGCGCGGACTCCACCATGCGCCGGGAATGTGTCGGTCGCGATATTCCAGACTGCTTGCGAGATCCATGACCTGCACCGACTCGCCCGAGTCGAGTGCGGCCTTGAGGTCTGCCGCTGTAACTAAATCCGCCGGCCCTAATCCCAACACGTTCGGGATGTGTTCTCCGTTCTGCAGCGCGTGGCCGGTAATTCCGCCGTCCAGGACGTAGACATCGGACCATCCCATTTGCAACAGCCAGGATGCAGTCATCGTTGCGCGTATCCCGTTATCGTCCACCAGTACGACGCGTGAATTGCGGGTCGCAATGTATTCGTCGGTTGCTTGCACGAGTTGTCCGCCGGGCGCTGGCCGCGACCCCGGCAAATGCCCGGCTTGAAACTCCTCCGGAGTACGCACATCCAGTATGTACAACGTTCGCCCGTTGTCGTTGCGCCAGGCAGACAGCCGATCGTTATCGATACGGCGTACATTAAAGCGTTGTGCAACGCGCTGCGCGGCCTGCTGTGCATCCCGTAAACCCTCAGCACTCGGTGCGTCGGCGCGGTGGCTCTGGCCGTGCTCCAGCTCCAAGCCGGCGAGCTTCCAGCCCATCGTGCCGTCCTTTAATGCCATTACTCGATTCGACACACCGGCATTGATCAGCGACTGTGCACCGATGATGCTGCGGGTGCGTCCCGCGCAGTTTACGACAACATCGACATCCGGCTCCGGCACGAGATCGAAGATTCGATGAACCAACTCGGCGCCCGGTACGTCGATCCCGTTCGGGATGCTCATGCGTTGGTATTCCGTAAACGGCCGGCTGTCGACGATGCGGAGTCGCTCGCCGCGTGCCATTCGGTCGTGCAGTTCGGTCGCGGAAATTCGCGGCGTATCGTAATTGTGCTCGACGAACTCACCAAACGCCTTGCTTGGAACATTGACACCGGAGAACAACATGAGTCCTTTTTCACGCCAGCTGTGGGTGCCGCCGAACAGGATTCGTAAATTTGTATAACCAAGGGCGCTGAGCCGGGCCACTGCGCGTTGCGCCATCGACTCGCTGTTCGGCGGTCCGCCGTCGGAAATTATGATCGTGGTATTCCGGTGCGGAACCAAGTCGTCGATTAGTAGCTCGAGATGACTTAACGGCACGCAATTCGCTTGCAGTATATGTTCCTTGCAGAAGATTCCCTGCTCGCGTACGTCCAGAAGCGCGAATTCCTCAGCGCTACCCAACAACGCGTGCAGGTCGGTGCAGTCAATAAATTTGCCCGTGGACATAGCAGGCTGCGCCTAGCGCGCGTCGCGAATATCGTCGTGCGGGGGGAATACTTTCCATTGGCTCGTTTCGGCTTCGAAATACTGGCGTGCGTGGAGTTGTTCGAGGCCTAAGCCATACATATGAAAATTGATGATAGGTTCGGTTCCGTGAATGTGAATCGAGTGCAAGTCGTCGGGCATCATCGCTACACCGTTGCCCGCACGCACTGTCTCGGTATGGGTTATTTCGACGCCATCGTCAGTGCGCCGGTAAAAACGATTCATTTCGTCTCCGTCGATGCCCACGATGATGGCCCAGGTGGTGTGATTATGGGCTGGGGTATCCACGCCGGCCCGCGCGGAATTGACATACAGCGCAAAACGGTGGTCGGAATCCTCCGCGATGCGGTACAGACACGATTGGCGCTTGGCGCCCGGAGTCGGCGGCGCGAAGTCGTGTTGCGTAAACAGTTCACGTTGTTGCGCGAGCGATAGCAATTCGAATTTGATAGCCATCAGGCACGAGGGATCGACGTCGTTGTTCTTCGTCAGCCGGCGGATACGATCAACAGTCGATTCGACGGCACTTCGGCGGTTCATCCGCGTTCCTACGAAGCCGCTTTAAGACAGCGCCCCGATTCGGCGTAATTCTGGCACGCCGACATAAACGCGTCGGTGCTTTTCGGCATCGGAACCCGTGCTCCGGCAATATAGGCGAGCAAATCCTTGCCATCACGCACCAGACGAGTGCCATCACGGAGATAACAGGCATAGGTCTCGGTTTGACCGCGCGGAATGTCCGGGGAAAATGCCAACAACGCTTCCCCTGCTGCAACAAACCGCGGCCATATTTCAAAAATCGCCGGATCGCTCTTCATCGTTTCGCATTCCAGTTTTGCAGCCTCCTTGAATTCATTAATCAACGGTTCGATGCCATTAAACGGAGCGAGGTGCTCGACGCTTGCGGCCATGGCCGAAGCTATTCGGTCGATGTCACGCTTACTCTGCGAAATCTTTATATAACGGCTGTTATAAAACTCTTCGAGCGACATCGTAAATGCTTTTAACGGTTCGCCCCAGAGTTCATCGATCCCTTCCTGCCCACTAAAATGTTTAACGGTTTTCCCGAGTTCCATGGCTTCTTTCAGATAATCGTTACATTGGCGCATCAACTCATTATCGTAGTCGACCACAACGCCGCGCTTAGCCAGCTCCACCACGCTCGTGAAAATGTCCGTTACCCGGTTGAACAATGCGCCGGCCAGCATGGCGCCCTTGACTCGCTTGCGGGCGGGATCGATTTCGTTGTCATATGAGTGCCGGGCCGCAACGAGCTTCTCGCCGGGGGTATTGATGCCAGCTTCGGTATGGTGGAATGTGCGGCGGGTAAGGTGGTAGATGAGCGTCTGGCGGGCAGCGAGCGACTCTGGTGGCGGGGTATAACAACGAATCCAGTAGCCGTCGTAATACACGCAAGGCCTCCCATCGACCACACGTTTGGTGCCATTGTCGACCGAATTTGTCACCTGACCCACCTCCTACGAGCGCTATAATGGCACACTGCCGTGCCCCGGGGAATGGCAATCGCGACGTTTTTCGCCGTACAGCAACAGGAGTCTGAACTTGAAACAAGCAAGAATATGTGGGTTGGAGTCCGTGGGCCGTGCCGATATCAACCGGGTGGGGGGTAAAAATGCGTCGCTCGGTGAGCTGATTCGTGAGTTAGGCAATGCCGGAGTGCGCGTGCCGGGGGGGTTTGCGACGACGACATCGGCGTACCGCGAGTTTCTCGATACCAACAGACTGGCCGAGCGAATCGCGGCCGCATTGGCAACACTCGATGTCAACGACCTCGACGCGCTGAGTGCAACCGGGGCGTCGATCAGACAGTGGATTATTGAGACTCCATTACCCATGAATTTTGAATCGGAGATACGCGAGGCCTACCGGAATTTGGGGGACGAAACCACTGATGTGGCGGTAGCCGTGCGCTCTTCCGCGACCGCCGAGGACTTGGCCGATGCGTCGTTTGCAGGGCAGCAGGAGACGTTCCTAAATGTCAGCGGCGTCGACGCGGTACTGCGCGCGGTAACGGAAGTGTTTGCGTCGTTATATAACGATCGCGCGATCGCTTATCGCCACCACAAAGGGTACCACGCAGCCAGAATCGCGTTGTCGGCCGGCATACAACTTATGGTTCGCAGCGATATCGGCGCGAGTGGCGTGATGTTTACGCTGGATACGGAATCCGGGTTTGAGGACGTCGTGTTGATCAACGCCGCGTATGGATTAGGTGAGACTGTAGTACAGGGTCAGGTCGATCCCGACGAGTACTATGTATACAAGCCCGCGCTCGCTCGCAATCAGTCCGCCATCTTGCGGCGGCAACTCGGTTCCAAAGCGGTGAAGATGATATACGGCACGGGTAACACCGAAGCGGTTACAGTTATCGATACGAGTGCCGGTGAGCGTGGCCGGTTTGCATTGACGGACTCCGACGTCGAAGCCTTGGCGCGCTACGCAGTACAAATCGAAGCGCATTACGGTCAGCCCATGGACATCGAATGGGGCAAGGACGGACAAGATCAGAATCTTTATATATTGCAGGCGCGCCCGGAGACGGTAAAAAGCCGCGAACGCGGTGTGAATCTCGAGCGCTTTGAACTCGCCGCCCGAGGCGAGGTGTTGGCAACCGGACGCAGCGTCGGCCAGAAAATCGGCAGCGGGACCGCACGAATCATATCCGACCTGTTGCAAATGGAATCGATACGCCCGGGTGACGTACTGGTCACGACGATGACCGATCCGGATTGGGAGCCGATCATGGAGCGCGCCGCCGCCATCGTTACCGACCGCGGCGGCCGCACCTGTCACGCCGCCATCATCGCGCGTGAACTGGGGGTTCCGGCGATCGTCGGTACCCAGGATGGCACCACACGCATAACCGATGGCGATCCGGTAACCGTGTCGTGCGCCGAGGGTGACACCGGTTATGTGTATCGCGGTGAACTTGCATTCGAGCGACGCGAAATTCGGGTCGACAATATGCCCGACATTCCCTTCAAGATTACGATGAATATTGCAAATCCCGAACGTGCGTTTACGATGTGCCGCCTTCCCAACGCGGGAGTCGGGCTGGCTCGCCTCGAATTCATCATTGGTAATACGATCGGAGTACACCCACGCGCGTTACTGGAATTCGACGCGCTCGACGGCGATCTGAAGGCAGAGGTGGCTAAGCGGATTGCTGGCTATGCGGATCCGGTGACGTTCTATGTAAACAAGCTCACCGAGGGCATCGGCACGCTGGCGGCGGCGTTTTCACCACATCCGGTTATCGTTCGATTATCGGATTTCAAATCCGACGAGTACGCGAACTTGCTCGGTGGGTCGCGATACGAACCGGTGGAGGCCAATCCGATGCTCGGTTTTCGTGGCGCTTCTCGTTATGTGGCGGATAGTTTTCGGGAATGTTTCGAGCTGGAGTGCCGGGCATTGCGACTAGTGCGCGGGCAAATGGGTTTGACCAATGTGGAGATCATGGTGCCTTTTGTGCGTACCCTCGACGAGGCCGACGCCGTCGTCGAGCTATTGGCTGAAAACGGCCTGCGCCGAGGTGAAAACGGCTTGCGGCTCATAATGATGTGCGAGATACCGTCCAACGCAATCCTTGCGGACGAATTCTTGACGCGATTCGACGGATTTTCGATCGGGTCCAATGACCTCACCCAGATGACACTCGGTTTGGATCGCAATTCCGGTCTGGTGGCATCGCTGTTCGACGAGCGCAATCCCGCGGTAAAACGACTATTGCACGACGCGATTCAAGCCTGCCGACGCGCCGACAAATACGTGGGAATTTGTGGCCAGGGGCCGTCGGATTATCCCGATTTAGCACAGTGGCTCATGGACGAGGGTATTACCAGCGTGTCGTTGAATCCCGATTCGATTGTCGAGACCTGGTTGTATTTGGCGGGCCAAGTCGCGTGACTATTGGAATTGCTTGAGAGGCGGGGGTACCATGCGCGTTTGCCAACATCGCGTTAATCTGGAGAGAGACCAATGAAGATTTGTGTGGTCGGCGCCGGTTCGATAGGCGGTTTATTCGGAGTCAAGCTCCATAACGCCGGGCACAATGTCACGTTAATCGCGCGTGGTGCTCACCTGAATGCGATCCGCGATAGCGGCTTACGCTTGATTATGAATGACGGCACTGAGGAGCTCGCCGCCGGCGTTGCAGCCACGGACAATATGCAGGAGGTCGGGCCGCAGGATTTAGTGATTCTGGGTCTGAAATCTCAACAAATCGGGTCCGTGGCCGAGCAGGTGCGGTCGTTGTTCGGCGCCGATACGATTGTCCTGACCACGCAGAACGGAATCCCGTGGTGGTATTTTCAACGCCATGGAGGTGAGTTCGACGGCCATACTATCAACGCGGTTGACCCGGACGGGCGCATCGCGGCCAACATCGAGCCCGAGCGTATTATCGGATGTATTGCGTATCCGGCTGCGGAAATTGCTAAACCGGGAGTAATTCGCCATATAGAAGGTATGCGCTTTCCACTCGGTGAGTTGGATCGTTCCGAAAGCGAGCGCGTGCGGAGGCTGGCGGCCATGTTGACCGAGGCGGGTTTGAAGGCGCCGGTGCTGGCCGATTTTCGTTCCGAGTTATGGCTAAAGTTGTGGGGAAACCTGTCCTTTAATCCGATTAGTGCCTTGACCCATTCGACGCTCGTCGATATTTGTCGATTCCCCGATACACGCAGTCTTGCTGAACAAATGATGACCGAAGCTCAGGACGTCGCCCATAAGCTCGGAATACAGTTTCGTGTGCCGCTGGAAAAACGGATTGCGGGTGCCGAGCGGGTCGGCAAGCATAAGACCTCCATGTTACAGGACGTCGAAGCCGGTAAGGTATTGGAGGTCGAGGCGCTGATTGGCGCGGTTGCTGAACTCGGTGATTTGACCGATACGCCCACTCCTCATATCGATGCGGTGTTAGCGCTGGTGCGA
>Ga0224512_10002770_pt1 | contig 15814 bp, 11 predicted proteins | sample SF_May12_sed_USG_4_FD_169103 | JGI IMG/M metagenome (GOLD analysis project Ga0224512, IMG submission 169103) | Sediment microbial communities from San Francisco Bay, California, United States - SF_May12_sed_USGS_13 | ecosystem: Environmental > Aquatic > Marine > Sediment | place: USA...
GCACTTGCCGGGGGGGAGCCGCTGATCCGAAAGGACCTCGGTCAGATCGTCCGTTTCATCAAAGAAGAAGCCGGAATGCCGATCCTGCTCTTCAACACCGGGTGGTATCTCAAGGAGCGCATGGACGAGGTGTTGCCCTACATCGACATGATGCTGGTCAGCCTCGATTCGGCGCGGCCCGAGCGGCACGACGAGATCCGGGGCCTGCGCGGGCTCTTCGATCGCCTGGTCGAGGCGGTGGATCTCGCGAAGGCCCGATATCCCGACATCTCGTATCAGTTCAATTGCTGCGTACAGAAGGGCATCGGGGACGAGATCGACGGTCTTCTCAGGCTGAGTGAAGAGATGGGGCTTCGCATCTCCTTCGACGTGATCACCGAATACCGGCATGGCGAGGGGGGAATCGCCTTCACCGAGACCGACATGGGATTGCCGATGGGCGAGCTGCAGGAGGTGTGTGCCTACATCCTCGAGAAGAAGCGGGCCGGAGCACCGATCGTCAATTCGGAGCTCTACTTCAAGTACTTTGCGGATGGACGATTCGGCTATCGATGTCATTTCCCCAAGATCGCGATGAGTGTCGACGGCAGGGGATATGTCGAGGATTGTCTCAATCTGGACAGACCGGTCGCGAATATCCGAGAGACCCCGCTGAAGGAGATCATGGAGCTGCAGCGCTTCAGGCAGCTGCGGCGGGACGCCGAGGAATGCTCATCGTGCAATTCCCCGACCATGGTCGATCTGTCCCAGGTATGGGAGAACCCGCAACTTCTCTTCCAGGGGGGAGGTATCGCGGTTGGCTGAAATCCGCTCGCGGTTCTCCCCGCGACGCGCCCTGATGCCGATCCTCGGACTTCTCGATCGCTCCTCCACGGCGCCCTGCCAAAGGCCCGAACCCGCGGAAGACGGAACCCGGTTCCCGGACTTCTCCTGGGACCTGCGGACGATCATCCTGCTGCTTCCACCCGAAGTGCCGCTTCGCTTCATGAACCTCAATCTGCTTCTCGGCCTGACCGGAGCTCCCTTCGACCGGAGCGAAGCCCTGGGCGACCTCGACCCCCATGACGCCTTCGATCTCCAGTTCTGCCTGGAGGGGAGGGGGAGGGCCGTCAGCTACAAGTGCTACCACTCGATTGCCCGCGAGCTTTCCTACCGCCCCGGGGTCGTCGAATTCCGCCTCGGGGAGAGGCTGCGCTTCGACGGCGCCTGGCCGGCCTACGAGATCCGGTACCGGCAGCCGGAAGCGCAGCTCTCCTTGTCTCTGCACCTCGACTCGTGGCAGGGCTTCCACTGGTGGGCGAAGGCACCGCGCTTCTACTCTCACTACACGAGCTTCGGCAGATGCCGCATGGAGTGGCAATGGGAATCCGAGGGCGGGGTGCTCGAGCTCCCGGCCCTTCACGACCACGGTTGGGGGAAGAATCTGCTACCGCTTCGAGTGCCGCTCAAGATATTTCGCTACGAGGTGCTGCGGGTCCCGAGCAGAACGGAGAAGGCCGACGGGCTGGCGATCTCGCTGTGGACCGAAGGTCCCTTGGGAATGAAGTTGAAGCAGTCGGGTCTGCTCCGGCGGGATCCAGAACAGAGTCAAATCACGACTCGCTACGAATGCCGGGTGCTGGAATGGGAGATCTTCGATAACTACGCGGGCGCGCCTTGCCGCGTGCCTCGCCGCTGGCTGGGGCGGCAGATCGCAAGCGGAGCCAGGTTCGAATACGAAGCGCAACGGAGCACCGAACCGAGAGCGCTACTCGGCGACGGGTTCTTGTGCGGGTTCGATTACCAAGGGGTATGGAGAGGGGCGGCGGCGGAAAAGCTCGAAGGAGAGGGGTACTCGGAGCAGATGGGATTCCTTCTCCGCTAGCCTGCTTGGATGCGGCGCTGTCGGAACATGGCGGCCGAGTACATCGCGGAACGCCTCCACGAGTCGAGCGTTGACCACCAGGTCGTAGTTTTCACCCTGACCGTCCCAGGAATCCCATCCGTCGCTACTCGAGCCGCCCTCCGCGCGTAAAGGTGGTGAAGGTCGCTCACGTCGGGAGCCGCGAAAACCTGCGACAGCACGGCGAAACGGCGGCGACGTCCGACCGCGCGAGCCCCACGCGGCCACGTGACCCGAAAAAGAGTCGCCCCGACCACGTAACCCGCGGCCGGGGCGGCAGAACCTGGAGCACGAGACCGGGCTCGAACCGGCGACCCCCACGTTGGCAACGTGGCGCTCTACCAACTGAGCTACTCGTGCTTTCTGGCGTGATTATAGCTTGTGGATCTTCTCCCGGCCGCTCTTCACGTCCCGGGTGGCGTTGCGGGTATCGAAGATCCGGGGGGTCTTCGCAACGACCCGAGCGTAGTCGACGCCGGAGTGCGCCGTGACGATCACCACCAGGTCGGAGCTCTCGAGGAGGTCGTCGGACAGGGCGACGCTCTTGTAGCCGGTCCCGTCCTCGAGGACGAACTCGCCCACGTGCGGGTCGTGAACCGAGATCTCGGCGCCCTTGGCCGCCAGCAGCCGGACCACGTCGAGGGCCGGCGACTCCCGCACGTCCGAGACGTCCGCCTTGTAGGCCACGCCCAGGATCAGGATCCGGGACCCGTTGACGGCGATCCGGTCCAGGTTGAGCAGGGCCGACACCTTATCGGCCACGTGCTCGGGCATGTGGCCGTTGATGTCCGTCGCGAGCTCGATGAAGCGCGCCGGGAAGTTCAGCGACTTCATCTTCCAGGCCAGGTAGGTGGGGTCGACGGGGATGCAGTGGCCGCCCAGCCCGGGGCCCGGAAGGAACTTCATGAACCCGTAGGGCTTGGTGGCGGCGGCCTCGATCACCTCCCACACGTCGAGCCCGAGGCGGTCGCACATGAGCGCCACCTCGTTGGCGAGGCCGATGTTGATGGCCCGGAAGGTGTTCTCGAGGAGCTTGACCATCTCGGCGGCCTGGGTCGAGGAGACGGTGACGACCCGGTCGAAGACGGCCCGGAACGTCTTCGCGGCCAGCTCCGCGCACAGCGGTGTCTCCCCGCCCACCACTTTGGGGATCTCGCGCAGGCCGAACTCCCGGTTTCCGGGGTCGATGCGCTCCGGGGCGAAGGCCAGGGAGAAGTCGACGCCCACCTGAAGGCCGGTGGACTCCAGCATCGGCATCAGCAGCTCGTGGGTCGTTCCCGGGTAGGTCGTGCTGCCGAGGATCACGAGCTGGCCGCTGCGGATGCGGCGGCGGATCTCCTCGAGCGCCTTCGCGAGGTGGGAGACGTCGGGATCGCGGGCCTTCGTGAGCGGCGTGGGGACACAAACGTTGATCACGTCGCAGCCTGAGAGCTTTCCGAGGTCGCTGTGGGCCTCGATCCGCCCCTCGCCGCGGAGGCGCGCGAGCTCCTTGGAGGGCACGTCTTCGATGTAGGAGACGCCATTCTGGACGGACTCGACCTTGCTCGCGTCGAGGTCGAAGCCGGTCACCGGAAAGCCGATGCGGGCAAACTCCACCGCCAGCGGCAGCCCCACGTAGCCGAGGCCGATCACGCCGATCCGGGCCTCGCGCGCATCGATCCGCGCTCCCAGCTCCTCCAGTCGATTCACGCCCCGCCTTCCCCGGACTCCGAGTCCGCGCCCAGTCCGCGGAAGTACTCCGCAAAGTAGAGGTACCCGGACCACAGCGTGAGCACCGTGGCCAGCGTGAGCATGGCGAGCCCGATCTCCTTCGCGGGGAGCCCGAGGGTCGGGTAGTAGAAGAGCAGCGCCCCGATCGCGATGTTCTGCGCCACGGCCTTCAACTTCCCGAGCCACGAAGCCCCCATCACCCGGCCCCCGGCCGAGGCGAGGCTGCGCAGACCGGTTACGGCGAGCTCGCGGCCGACGATCACGACCACCATCCACACGGCCCATTCCGGGATGCGACCCACGGCCAGCAGCACCACCAGCGCGGTCGAGACGAGGAGCTTGTCGGCGAGGGGATCGAGGAGCTTCCCGATGTGCGTCACCTGCTGGCCGCGGCGCGCGAGCCAGCCGTCGACGATGTCGGTCAACGCGGCGACGATGAAGCACCACGCGATGACCTCGCTGCCCCGCTCGCCCGGGAACGCCGGCAGCAGCAGCAGCACCGGAACCACGGCGGTGCGCAGCACCGTGATGGTATTGGGAAGGTTCCAGAAGATCTCGCGGGCCTGCGGCGGCGCACCGCCCCGCTGCTCATCGACGGAAATCACCATCGTAGGCGCGATAGTAGGTCAGAACCCGCTTGACGTAATCCCGAGTCTCGCGATAGGGGGGAACGCCCCCGTGGCGGTCGACCGCCTGGGGGCCGGCGTTGTACGCGGCGAGCGCCAGCGACAGAGTGCCGTAGCGGTCCATCATGTCGCGCAGGTAGCGGACGCCCCCGTCGACGTTCTCGTCCGCGCGCAGGGGATCGGAGACTCCCAGCGAGCGGGCCGTCTCCGGCATGAGCTGCATGAGCCCCTGGGCTCCCTTCCGCGACACGGCGCCGGGGTCGAAGCTCGACTCCGCCGCGATCACGGCCTTCACCAGCGCCGGCGGCACCCGGTGGGCGCGCGCGGTGAGCCCGATCAGGCCGTCGTACTCCCATCGGATCGGCGCCGTGCGCTCGTCCGGACGCACGCTCTGCGCCGTCCACGCGAGGCGCACGAAGCGGCTGTCGCGGGGAGCATTGGTGAAATGCGCGATGCCGTTGGCGTCGACGAAGGCGTAGATCGCGCCCTGGGCCCCGGCGGCCGAAGCCGCCGTCAGCGCCAGGAGGGCGCTCCCGAGCGCCACGCCCAGGCCTCGTCCCAGCACTCGCTTACTCGCTTGCACCGCTGTGCGCCCCTTTGCGAAGCGTCGCCTCCCCCGGGGGAGGGTCAATCTCGACCCAGGCTGGAAGCCCAGCCCGGCCACTGCTGCTTATCGGAAAGCCCCGGGACCGTCCTTAGGCTTCGGGAAGGCCGGCGCGGTTGCTACGCTGATCGACGAACCGAGGAGACGCGCGCGTTGCCGGACCGCTTCCACTCCGACGTACTCGTGATCGGCAGCGGAATCGCGGGGCTCTACTACGCCCTGCGCGTCGCCGAACACGGATCCGTCGCCGTGATCACCAAGAAGCAGGGGGCGGACTCCGCCACCAACTGGGCCCAGGGCGGCATCGCAGCCGTGTGGTCGGACGAGGACTCCTTCGAGGCCCACGCGCGCGACACGATCTCCACCGGCGCCGGTCTCTGCCACGAGGACGTGGTGCACTTCGTGGTCGAGCGCGGTCCGCGCATGATCGAGGCCCTGCGCAAGCTCGGGACGGAATTCGACATGCCCCAGGGGGCCCGCCCCGGGCCGGGTCGTCCCGATTTCGACCTCGGGCGCGAGGGCGGGCACTCGCATCGACGCATCCTCCATCACCGGGACGCCACGGGCCGCGAGGTCGAGTCGGTGCTGCTGGCGCGGGCGCGCGCGCACCCGAACATCACGCTCTTCGAGAACCACTGCGGCGTTGACCTGCTCACCTCCCACAAGGCCCGGGGTGCCGGTGAGAATCGGGCGCTGGGCGCGTACGCTCTCGACGCCCAGACCGGCGTGGTTCATCGCTTCCAGGCCGGCATCACGCTGCTGGCTACCGGGGGCGCCGGCAAGGTCTACCTGTACACGAGCAATCCCGACATCGCGTCGGGCGACGGCATGGCCATGGCCTATCGCGCCGGGGCCACGATCGCGAACATGGAGTTCGTCCAGTTCCACCCCACCTGTCTCTTCCACCCGCAGGCGAAGTCCGCCCTGATCAGCGAGGCGGTACGGGGCGAGGGCGGCATCCTGCGCACCCAGGCGGGCGAGGCGTTCATGGAGCGCCACCATCCGATGAAGGACCTGGCGCCCAGAGACACCGTGGCCCGCGCGATCGACGCGGAGCTCAAGCACAGCGGCGACGAGTGGGTGCTGCTCGACATCACCCACCGCGAACCCGACTTCCTGCGCCGGCGCTTCCCGAACATCTACGCGAGCTGCCTCCAGTTCGGAATCGACCTCACGCGCGAGCCGATCCCGGTGGTGCCGGCCGCCCACTACTACTGCGGCGGGGTGCGCACCGACCTCCGGGGCGAGACCGACCTGGTGAACCTCTTCGCGGCGGGCGAGGTCACCTGCACCGGCCTGCACGGCGCCAATCGCCTCGCGTCGAACTCCCTGCTCGAGGCGCTGGTCTTCGCCGACGCGGCGGCCTCCGAGACGCTCACGCGGCTGGGCAGTCTCCAGCCGGAGCCCCTGGAGGCGCCGCCCTGGGAGGAGGGCCAGGCCACGGAGAGCGACGAGGCCGTCCTGATCACGCAGAACTGGGACGAGATCCGGCGCTTCATGTGGAACTACGTCGGCATCCTGCGCAGCAATCGCCGGCTGGCGCGCGCCCGCCGCCGCATCCACCTGCTCCAGGACGAGATTCGCGAGTACTACTGGAACTTCAAGCTCACCCCCGACCTGGTCGAGCTGCGCAATCTCGCGACGGTGGCGGAGTTGGTGATCCATTCCGCGGGTCGGCGCAAGGAGAGCCGCGGCCTCCACTACAACATCGATCACCCGGAACCCGACGACGAGCGGTTCCGGCGCGACACGCTGCTCCGGCTCTGAGCTCCCCGGGCGCGGTTCCCTGACGGCGATGACCCCCCGCCCTGCGATCCGCCGGCCGGCGGCGTGGCCCTCGCCCCTGCCCGTCGCGTGCGCCGCGCTGGGCCTGGCGGCGGCCGTCGCCTGGTGCGGGGCATTCGACGCGCGCGCGGACGGCGCCGAGCCCACGGCCGCAGCGCGCGAGCGCTTCGTGCGCCAGCGAATCGAAGATGCCCGCGCCTTCCGGAGACAGGGCCGACTCGAGGCCGCCGAGCGGGCCGTGCGCCGCGGACTCGCGGTGCAGCCCGACTCCGCCGAGCTGCACCGGGCGCTCGCCCGCGTCCTCGAGGCGACCGGACGCAGCGACGAGGCCGAGGCGCAATGGAGCCGCGCCGACGCGCTCGACCCCCCTCCCCCGCCGCCGCCCGAGACCCCTCTCGGCGTGCCCGCGTCCGACCTGCTCGTCGTCCTGCTCGCGCCGGAGCCCGGTCGCGCGCAGGCCGCACGGTCGGCGCGAGACTGGCCGGAGGGCGGCGTCGCGGCGGAGCTGGAGCGGCGACTGCGCGTGCGGCTTCCCGACGCGACCGTGGTCCATGCCTCGGCCGACAGCGTCGCCGCCGCCCGCAGCTGGATCGCCGGCTTCGCACCGCGCGCCGCCCTCTCGCTGCGCGTCGATCGCAGCTACTGCGGCGACACCCAGAAGGACGGGCCCTTCGCACTGGCCTGGCTGCGCGTGGCGGCCGCCGCCGCGGGCAACCCGGTGGGCGAGCCGCGGCAGGTTCGAGAGGTCGTCGCCTACCCGCGCCCCTGGAGCCGCTGCGAGAGCCTGGCCGTCGCGGGCGCCCTCGAGCGGGCCCTCGCGCTTCCCGACGTGCGCACGGCAATCAGCGCGGCGCCGGAGCCGGGGACGACGTGGTCGGCCGCCGCCGTGCGTGCGCTGTTTCCGGAGCTCGGCCGACGCCTCGCCGCCGAACTCGAAGCCGGCCGCCTTCGCTTGTCCCACGGCGAACTCGCCGGGGCCGAGGCGGACTTCCGACGCGCGGCCCGCATCGATCCCGAGGATCCCGAGGTGCGCGTCTACCTCGCGGAGATCGACGCCACGCTGGCGATGGCGAAGGCCCTGGACGCGCCGGGGGGCGAGCCGGCGGCCCGGCTCGACCCGCGGCTCTCCGCGGCCGCGCATGGCGCGCTGGAGGCGCGTCTCGACGAGGAGCGGCGGCGCCGCGAGGACCTGCTCGCCGCGTTGGCGGTGCTCGACGAGGATGTCGAGCCCCCGCCCCCCAGCGTGCTCGCGGCGCTGCGCCCGGTGGACCTGGGCGACCCACAGGCCTTCGGACCCGCCCAGGCCGGCGCGCGGGCCGACGGCATCGTCGAGGCGCGCGCGGCCTACGCACCGGACGGCGCCCTGCTCGCCCGCTACTACTTCGTCAACGCTGCCGAAAGTCCCGTGCTGCGGGAGGACGACAGCTCCGGAGACGGCCGCCCGGATCGCTGGACCGCGTACGAGAGACGGACGCGGAGCGAGATCTGGGAGGATCGCCGCGCCGCGGGCCGGCCGAACGTCCACCTGGTATTCGCGCCCGGCGGCGAGGCGGTCGTGCGGATCGAGTACCTCGCCAGCGAGGCCGAGCGCGTCGAGCGAGTTTCCCACTACGACGCGGGTACGCTGGTGTCCGAGGAGTACGACACGGACGGCGACGGCGTCCTCGACCGCTTCGACCGCTTCGACGCCGAGGGCCGGCTCGAGGTGCGCGCGGAAGACCTCGACGGCGACGGTCGCATCGACCTGCGCAGTGTCTATCGCGACGGCAAGCTCGTGCGGCGCGAGGTCGCGAGCCCCGATTTCATGCCGGACGACACGTCGCCGGCGCCCGCAGGCACCGTCCCCGCGGACGGCTGACCTATTCGGGCGTCACGTAGGCGGCGTGGATGCCGCCGTCCACCAGGAACGTCGTGCCGTTCACGTAGGCGGCGTCCTCCGAGGCGAGAAACAGCGCGGCTCTCGCCACCTCGTGCGCCTCGGCCAGCCGCCCCATCGGCACGTGGACGAGACGCCGCGCGCGCGCCGCGGGCTCGGCCAGCAGATTCTGGATCAAGGGGGTGTTGACCGGGCCCGGGCACAGGGCGTTGGCGCGGATGCCCTGGCGCGCGTAGGCGACGGCGACCTCGCGCGTGAGGGCCAGCACGCCGCCCTTGCTGGCCGTGTAGGCGATCTGCGCCGTGGCCGCGCCCATCACGGCAACGAAGGAAGCGGTGTTGACGATCGATCCGCCGCCCGCCCGCAGCAGCGCCGGAATGCCGAACTTGCAGCCCAGGAACACGCCCTTCAGGTTCACCGCCAGCACCCGATCCCACACGGCCTCGGAGGTGTCGGGCGGCAGGCCGTCCTCATCGGGAAAGATCCCGGCGTTGTTGAAGAGGACGTGAAGCCCGCCGTATACGCTCTCCGCGGCCGCCACGGCGGCCTCGACCTGCGCGGCGACCGTGACGTCGGTGGCGACGAAGTGGGCGCGGCCACCCTCCGCCTCGATGGCGGCCGCGGTCTGTCGGCCCGCCGTCGCTTCGCGGTCGGCGACCACGACGTTCGCGCCCTCACGGGCGAACAGGGCGGCGGTCTCGCGGCCGATGCCGCTCGCCGCACCCGTGACGAGCGCCGTCCGCCCCAGCAACCGCCCGCGTCCCGCCTCCATCGCGGGCGCCAGCCTAGCGAACCCCGCTACGCCTCGACCGCGATCGTCCCGGCTTGCCCCAGGGATTCCAGGACGCGGTAGATGTCCGCGTCGGGCTCGGGAATCACGTCGAGGATGCGCTGCACCGTGAAGCCCGCGCGCGCCAGATCCAGCACCGCCTCCTCGAGCTTGCCGACCGGCGGCTGCTCCGACGCACCGGATTCGGCCGCAACGGCGACCCGCACGCGCGCCTCCGGGGGGAAGCGGCCCGGGTCGATGCGCCCGATCTCGTCGAGTTGGCGCAGGCCCTCCAGGAGGGCCGCCTCGAGCGGAAGCGGGGCTTCCGAGGCCTCGAGGGCGTCGAGCTGCGCGTGGAACTCGAAGGTCCCGTCCTGCCAGCCCAGGAGCCGGGCGAACGCCTTCATGCCCACCGCGTTGCCGAGGTGCACGTAGCGTAGAATCGACCCCTCGAAGCCGATGACACCCTCTTGCTGGCCGCGTCGCAGCGTGAGGGTGCCGGCAGACGACGATTGGTTGAGCATCTGGAGCAGGGTCTCCGGGCCCAGCTCGGCGATCGAGCCGGTGATCCCCCCGAGCCGGCGGGAGTGCTCGACGTTCTGGACCTCCTCCACGAAGCGCTCCACCTCGGCGCGGCGGTGCTGGGGCGGGTCGAACTGCACGCCGACGGCGGAGACCTCTCCGTGGGTCTCGATCTTGCGGACCACGGTGCCCCCCACTTCGAGCGTCTCGCCGGTCCCGGGGTGCTGGAGCGTGACGTCTACGTACTGGCCGATCTCGATGCCGTCGCCGGGCATCGCGACCAGGACGCCGGTCCGGCTCAGGTCGCGGGTGTGCCCCTCGTAGGACACGTCGCCGCTCTCGATGCGGATCGGCACCCGGGCCCGCACCCGCGGCGACGCGCGGCGCCCCGGATCCGCGGGCCGGAACTGAAGGATCCCGCAGGTGCGGGAAAGGGGCTCGAGCCGGCGGCGGATCTCGGCGGCGCTGCCCGTGAACTGCACCGCGACGCCGGTCTGGCCGCCCACGGCGGCCATCTCCGCGGTCACGAGGTGGACGACCTCGGCCTCGAGTTCGACGGACTTCGCGCAGAACTCGAGGTGCAGCTGCACGCGCACGCTGTCGCGCAGGGCAAAGCCCTCCTCCGAGGGCACGAAGACCCCGCCGTTGGCCAGATTGGAGACGTACTCCTGCTGGAACGCCTCGGCGTCGGCGAAGCAAACGCGCAGGACCCGTCGCGTGCGGGACACACACCCCCCGCTGCGGGCCTGCCCGGTCCGATCCGGAACGGCCCGCCTCGCTCCGGTTGTTCGGCAGATCCGAGGGCCAGCTCAACCGACCGGGTCGCCCCTGCCGACGGCGAGGATCCCTCCCCACGGGGATCCAGGTCGCCTGCCTCCGAGCGGCTGCGGATCTCCTGCCGGGCTCAGATGCGCTCGAAGTAACGGGCACGCTCGACGTCGCTGACGCGCGCGTCGAACGCCTCCTGCTCGCAGCGTGCGAAGTGGAGGAGGTGGTCGGTCACGGCGTCGCCGAACGCCGCCCGCGCAAAGGCGCTCTGCTCGAGCTCGGCGATCGCGTCGCGCAGGCAGCCCGGGACCCGGGGCAGGCCCGCGGCGGTGTAGGCGTCGCCGTCGAAGACCGGCCCCGGGTCGAGCCTGCGCTCGACCCCGTCGAGTCCCGCCGCCAGCAGCGCCGCGTACGCCAGGTAGGGATTCGCGTCGGCGCCCGGGATGCGGCACTCGACGCGAAGCGAGGCACCGCGACCGACCACGCGGAAGCCGGCGGTGCGATTGTCGTAGCTCCACGCCAGGCTGGTGGGGGCGAAGGTCCCCGGGCGATAGCGCTTGTAGGAGTTCACGTTCGGCGCGAAGAACCACACCAGCTCGCGGGCGTGGGCCAGCAGCCCCCCGAGATACCACCGAAACGTGTCGGAGCCGCGCACCGGCGATCCGGGCCAGAGCTCCCGATCCCCCGCGAACACGGACTCGCCGTCTTCGTTCCACAGGCTCGAGTGGATGTGCAGGCTGTTGCCCGCGAGAGACTCGTCCCATTTTGCCATGAACGTGACCGCGCAGCCCGCGGCCGCCGCGATCTCCTTGGCCGCGAGCTTGTAGACGACGTGGCCGTCCGCCATCTCGAGCGCAGGCGCGAAGCGGAGGTTGATCTCGTGCTGGCCCGGGCCCCACTCGCCCTTGCTGAACTCCACGGGAATGCCCGACGCGTCCACCCGGTGCCGGATCTCGCCGATGACCGGCTCGGCAAAGCTGCTGGAGAGCACGTGGTAGTCCTCGACGTAGTGCTGGTAGGTGCGGAGGTCCCGGTAGCCCTTCGCGCGCGCCCCCGGGTAGTCGTCCCGGAACAGGAAGAACTCGAGCTCGCTGCCCATCTGGGCGACGAAGCCCGCTGCCGCGGCGCGCTCCAGCTGGCGCCGGAGGATTGTCCGAGGCGCGACCTCGATCGGTGCGCCCGCGTCCTCGCTCAGCGCGTCGCACAGGACGATGGCGGTGCGCTCCTGCCACGCGACCAGGCGGAGGCTCCCGAGGTCGGGCACCGCGTGCAGATCGCCGTAGCCCTTCTCCCAGTTCGCAAAGGCGTAGCCCGGCGTGGGATCCATCTCCATGTCGCAGGCGAGCAGGTAGTCACAGAGGTGCATGCCGTGGGACACGACCTCGTCCAGGAAGAAGCGGGCGTTGATGCGCTTGCCCACGAGGCGTCCGTAGAGGTCCGGGAGCGCGGTGACGACGGTGTCGATCGCGCCCTCCGCCACGGCGCGCTCGAGGTGCTCGCGGTCGAGCTTGCCACGCACCGGGGTCGGCACGTCAGCCATCGTCTCCGTCGGCGTCGAGGAAGAGCGAGAGCTGCGGAGACGTCTCTCCCGTCTCGATGGCCACCGGGTATTCGCCCGAGAAGCAGGCGTCGCAGAATCCGTTCTTGAGCGAAGCGGTCGCCCGGCGCAAGCCCTCGAGCGAGAGGTAGCCGATCGAGTCCGCGGCCATCAGCTCTCGGATCTCTTCGATCGTGTGCTCGTGCGCGATCAGCTCCTCGCGGGTGGGCGTGTCGATGCCGTAGTGGCAGGGACCGATGGTCGGAGGCGCCGAGATCCGCAGGTGCACCTCGCGCGCACCCGCGTTGCGCACCATGGCCACAATCTTGATGAGCGTGGTCCCGCGCACGATGGAATCGTCCACCAGGACCACGCGCTTGTCCTTCAGCAGGCCTCGCACGGCGTTGTGCTTCACCTTGACGCCGAAGTGGCGGATCGACTGGGCTGGCTCGATGAAGGTGCGCCGCACGAAGTGATTGCGGATGATCGCCTGCTCGTAGGGAACCCCCGACTCCTCGGCAAAGCCGAGCGCGGCCGGGTCGCCCGACGCCAGCACCGGAACCACGATGTCGGCCTTCACCGGAAACTCGCGGGCGAGCAGCCGCCCCAGATCCTTCCGGAAGCGGTAGACGTTGTCGCGGTTGAGATTCGAGTCGGGCCGGGCGAAGTAGATGTACTCGAAGACGCAGAAGGTCTCACGGCTCGACTGCTTGAAGGGCCGCAGCGAGCGAACCCGTCCGCGGCGAATCACCACGACCTCGCCGGGATCGACGTCGCGCTCGAAGCTCGCGCCGATCAGGTCGAGGGCGCAGGTCTCGCTGGCGACGACCCACGCCCCGTCGAGCCGTCCCAGGCTGAGCGGGCGAAAGCCGCTGGGGTCGCGCGCGGCGATGATGGAGTCGGAGGTCAGCATCACGAGGCTGAAGGCTCCCTTCACCCGCGACAGAGCGTCGATCAGCCGCTCCGCCAGCGTCTGCTCGCGCGAGCGCGCGAGCAGCTGCACGATCACCTCGCTGTCCGCCGTCGTGCTGAAGATCGAGCCGCGGCCCTCGAGCTCGCGGCGGATCGCCCGCGCGTTGACCAGATTGCCGTTGTGGGCAATCGCCACGGGTCCGCCGTCGGTGGTGGCGAAGAAGGGCTGGGCGTTGCGGATCTGGCTCTCCCCCGACGTCGAATAGCGGACGTGGCCGATCGCGTGACGCCCAGGGAGCTTCTGGAGGATCTGCTCGCTGAACACGTCGGCCACGAGACCCATGCCCCGGTGAACGAAGTGCGAGTGGCCGTCGGTGGAGACGATGCCAGCGCTCTCCTGGCCCCGGTGCTGGAGCGCGTAGAGGCCCAGGTAGCTGATGTTCGAAGCCTCGGAATGCCCGTGGACTCCGAATACACCGCACTCGTCGTGGAAGCGATCGCGGGCGTGCTCGGCCAGGAGGGCCCCCGGGGCTCGCGTCGGTGTCATCCTTCCTCCAGTCGGCGCGGGATCGCCCGCGCCCAGAGCCCGTGCAGCCGCTCCAACGAAGCCCGGATCCAGGGCTCCCCCTGCGGCGGCCCGATCACCAGGTGCGAGCCACCCGTCCGGCCGATGTGCCGCGCCGGCACCCCGCCCTCTCGCGCCAGCGCCAGCAGCGCTTCGGGCTCTGCGGTCGCTGCGATCACACGCCCGGTGGACTCCCCGAAGAGGAGGGCGTCGGGCCGGATGGTATCCGCCAGCGCGATCTCCGCCCCGATCCACAGCGGGCCCGTGAAAGCGCACTCGGCCAGCGCCACGGCCAGGCCGCCGTCCGCGACGTCGTGGGCGCTGCGGATCCAGCCGCGCCGCACGCCCTCGCCGAGCAGGCCCGTGAGCCGGCGCTCGTGCTCGAGGTCCACGACCGGCGGCGTGCCCGCCTCGAGTCCGCGGCGCAGGGCCAGCCACTCGCTTCCTCCGAGCTCCTCCCGGCACTCGCCGAGCAGCACGACCTCGAGCCCGGCCGCGGGAAAGTGCGACACCGCGTGGCGGGCCCAACGCTCCAACAGCCCCACGACCGCGATCGTGGGCGTCGGATGAATCGCGCGTCCGGAGGTCTCGTTGTAGAAGGAGACGTTGCCCGAGACCACGGGCGTCCCCAGCGCCAGGGCGGCGTCGCCCAGGCCGCGCGTCGCCTCGGCGAACTCCCACATGATCTCCGGCTTCTCGGGGTTGCCGAAGTTGAGGCAGTTGGTGAGCGCCAGCGGGCGGGCTCCGGTGCAGGCGACGTTGCGGGCCGCCTCGGCCACGGCCGCCACCGCACCGGCGTAGGGATCGAGCCAGCACCAGCGGGGATTGCAGTCGACGGCGAGGGCGATTCCCATGTCCGTCGGTGTTCCGTCCATGCGCTTTACGCGCACGAGCGCCGCGTCGCCACCGGGGCCGATCACGGTGTCGCCCTGCACGAGCTGGTCGTACTGGCGGTAGAGCCAGGCCTTGGAGCCCAGGTTCGGCGAGTCCAGCAGCGCCTCCAGGGCGGCGCCCGGTTCCTGCTCCGGCGCCACCGCCGCAAGGTCGAGCTTCTGGCGTTCGCGCAGGTCCGCAGGCTCCCGCAGCGGCCGGTCCAGTACGGGGGCGCTCTTCGCAACGGGATCCACCGGGATGTCCACCACGACCGCGCCGCCGTGCCGGATGCGCATGCGGCCGTCGTCGGTGACGGTCCCCACCACCACCACGTCCAGGTCCCAGCGCTCGAAGATCTCGCGCACGCGGCCTTCCTGGCCCACGCGCGCCACCAGCAGCATGCGCTCCTGGCTCTCCGAGAGCAGCAGCTCGTAGGACGTCATGCCCGTCTCGCGCTGGGGCACGCGGTCGAGGTCGAGCTCGATCCCCGTTCCCGCGTTGCTCGCCATCTCGAAGGAGGAGCAGGTGAGCCCGGCGGCGCCCATGTCCTGGATCCCCACGATGGCATCGGTGGCCATGAGCTCGAGGCAGGCTTCGATCAGGCACTTCTCCGTGAACGGATCCCCCACCTGCACCGTGGGCCGCTTGGCCTCGCTCGCGTCGTCGAACTCGGCGGAGGCGAGCAGGCTGGCGCCGTGGATCCCGTCGCGTCCGGTCTTGCTGCCGACGTAGATGACGGGGTTGCCGACGCCCGCGGCCGTCGCGAGAAAGACCGCGTCGGCCTCGATGATGCCGAGGTTGAAGGCGTTGACCAGGATGTTGCCGCGATAGCACTCGTGGAACGAGGTCTCCCCGCCCACCGTGGCGACGCCCACGGGGTTGCCGTAGCCGCCGATCCCGTCGACCACGCCGTGGAGCAGGTAGCGATGCCGGGGGTCCTCGATCGGACCGAAGCGAAGCGAGTCGAGCGAGGCGAGCGGGCGGGCTCCCATCGTGAAGACGTCGCGCAGGATGCCGCCGACGCCGGTGGCCGCCCCCTGCCGGGGCTCGATGAACGACGGGTGGTTGTGGCTCTCCATCTTGAAGGCCACCGCCAGACCCTCGCCGATCGCCACGACGCCCGCGTTCGCGCCAGGCCCGTGCAGCACGTGCTCCGCCCGGGTCGGGAGCCGCTCGAGGTATTTCTTGCTCGACTTGTAGGAGCAGTGCTCGGACCACATCACCGAGAAGATCCCGAGCTCGGGAAAGGTCGGGGTGCGGCCCAGGATCTCGAGAATGCGCGCGTAGTCGGCGTCGCTGAGGCCATGCTCCCGGGCGAGGTCCAGATCGACTCGCGGGTCCGTCACCGCCGACCTCCCGCGCCGCGCACGGCGTCGACCAGCGAG